>Ga0184636_1000226_pt1 | contig 13745 bp, 8 predicted proteins | sample PLM3_60_b2_FD_133164 | JGI IMG/M metagenome (GOLD analysis project Ga0184636, IMG submission 133164) | Groundwater sediment microbial communities from an aquifer in East River, Colorado, USA - PLM4_90_b2 | ecosystem: Environmental > Terrestrial > Soil > Riparian zone | place: USA: East River... | reverse complement strand
GCACAAACTTGGGTAAAGCGCGATAAGGACCTGCAGGAACTAGCGAAAACCAGGGTAGAGCGCGATAAAGGCTGGCTGGAACTGGAGCGAACTAGGACGGAGCGTGATACGCAGCAGCAGGAAATTCAGAACCTGCAACAGGCAATATCAAACGAACGGACGCAACGAGAAAATCTGGTGACACGTCTGCAGGATATATACGCCAGCCGCTCATGGCGGTGGACAGGCCCAATGCGGAAAACCAAGTTGTTTATCTTTTCTATACTAAAGAAATTATTGAAGCCAGTTGCATCCGTCATATTACGTATTTTAGTGCGTATCGGTCCGCTAAAGCGATTCGGGGCACGATTGATTAACAGTCATCCCACATTCAAAAACAGACTGCGCCGACTTGCCGGGATAGACAAACCCGCATCATTCGGCGCGCCGCCGGCATATAACCTTGTTCCGGTCAAACGTAATACATTATTACTAAAGACACTAAAATTAGGTCTGAAAGTGCTTAACCGTTTCCCCCGCTCAAGACATCTCGTGCGCCGGGCTATCGCCCGCTTCCCGCGTTTTGAAAAACGCTTTTTCCAGATATGGCTGGATGCCACGTGGGCTGACATCGTATATAATGATAACCTTGAAGCCTGGTCAGTGACTGCTCCATTGAATACCATAAATGCGGTTGCTCCCGGTAAATCACTAACGATAGATACAACCGCTCTGAAGAACACCATCTACTACTGGATTACTGATACTGTTAAAGTTCCTGTTAATACCGGCGTGCAAAGAGTCACCCGGTGTCTCGCGGGAGGGTTGATGGCCCAGCAGACCGAACTTGTCTTTGTGTGCTGGGATAACCAAAGTAAGGCGTTGGTTAAGGCTACGCGTGCCGACATTGAATATCTTTCCAGCATGAATGGCCCCACGTTCTCACCGGAATTTCTCGCTTCCTATACCAACCCTACCGGAAAGGCACCGCTGTTACATGAACAATTGAACCCGGAACAGTTGGCCGGTTCATGGCTGGTGGTTCCAGAGGTTATCAACAAAGTGTTTAAAGGCTCCACGCCCACTCCTGGTGTTATTGATTACGCCAGGACTCACCATATGAAGACTGCCTTCATTTTTTATGACGCTATTTCCCTCAAACTAAATGATTATACAGAATGTGCGATACCGCATGCAGAGTATATGCAATATCTTGCCTTTGCCGATCTAGTGATCCCGATTTCACAATTCGCAGCGAAAGACCTGGCCGGCTATCTGATACACAACCAAGGCTACTATCCCGAGACCCTCTCGGCTATTGAGCCAATACTATTACCAAGTGAAATCTGCGGTACAGCCAGAGTGACAGAATATCCCGAGAATTTTGATGAGATAATTATTCTTTGCGTAGGGACCATAGAACCCAGGAAGAACCAGCTAACTCTAGTTGCAGCATTCCATAATCTCTGTGAGCGGTTCCCGGACGCGCCATTGGTGCTAATATTCAGCGGCAACCTGCACCCGAAGGTCACGACTGCTTTTCGTGAAGCTTTACGCCGTAATCCTAAGATCAAGTACATGGAATATGCCAGTGATGCAAAGATCGCCAGGGTATATAAAGGGTGCGCTTTCACGGTCTTCGCTTCCGTAGAGGAAGGCTTTGGATTACCTATCGCGGAGAGTTTGTGGTATGGGAGACCTGTCATCTGTGCCAATTTCGGTTCGATGGCAGAAATAGCACAGGGCGGAGGATGCCTGACAATAGATACCCATACGGTCTCCGAAATGGAAAAAGCCCTGGAACGCATGGCCTTTGATAAATCCCTGCGCAAACGTCTGGCCGCAGAAGCCGTTTCAATACCGCTTTTATCCTGGCGGGACTATGCGGGGGAGGTCCTGGGTGCCTTTCACAGCTTCGATGACTCGGTGCGCAAGATAAAGAAAATATATTACTGGATAGACCACACATGTACTTATCCTTCCAACTCGGGAATCCAGAGGGTAGTGCGTGGCCTTGCCGGCGCTCTACAGCGTGCCGGTATGACGCTGATACCGGTGAAGTGGGACAATGTTACGCATTCCTTTTATTCACCCAACGAGAAAGAAATATCACATCTTGCCGAGTGGAACGGTCCCGACCCCAGCCGATTCAGCCGGTTTGCCATATCCGGTGACGAATCTGGTTCATGGCTCCTGGTGCCTGAACTGACAAGTGATTTAGGAGATCCCGGCATGGAAGAAGTAGTCCGTAAGGCTAAGGCCATAGGCCTGCATACAGCGATAGTTTTTTACGACGCATTACCTTACAAACTGGCACAGCTTTATGCCCCCAACGCAACTATAAACCACACCGATTACATGAAGAAATTATTGAATTTCGACTGCATTTTACCTATCTCCAACGCTAGTGGCACTGATCTTCAGGCATTCCTTTTCCACCAAGCAGATAGGCTGGTTAATATCGATAAAAAACTGAATCCCGTTCTACTGCCGGGCGAGTTCCTCAAGCATCCGAGGGTGACCAAATATAAGGAGCCAGATGCTTCCACCATCAGGATTCTTTGTGTCTGTACCATTGAACCCAGGAAAAATCACCTGACCCTCCTAGAGAGTTTTGATAAGATAACCCGTGAAAAATCGATAGATGCAGAGTTGATACTCGTCGGCCACTGTACCTATCCTGACCTCGAGGTTAAAGTCAACGACTATCTCGAACGTAACCACCGGATTCACTGGCTGCGCCATATAGATGATGTTACACTTGGGAACGAATACACCCGCTGCCACTTTACGGTATATCCCTCCCTGGATGAAGGTTTTGGCTTGCCGGTATTGGAGAGCCTCTGGTACGGCCGACCTTGCATCTGCCGGAACACCGGAGCTTTGTTGGAAACCGCCGAAGGGGGAGGCTGTCTGACGGTAAATACGTCTGATGTCAATGAACTGGCGCGGGCGATAACGCTCCTTGCTACGGATAAAAAGGCGCGGGCAAAATTTGGCGCAGAAGCGGTATCGCGGCGCCTTAAGACCTGGGATGAATATGCCCGGGGTATTATCCATCAATTGGGCATTAAAACGGGAAACAATGCCCTCGAATTATCGATAAAACCCGCACCCTGGCCATTTCCGCCAAAGAGTAAACAGCCCCTGCTCTCTATCTGTATCACCACTTATAATCGTGATAAATGGCTTTCTCTTAGCTTAAAAACGCTGATGCGCTGGACGGAGCCTTACCGCGATTTGATAGAAGTCGTCGTCTGTGACAATGCTTCTACAGATGATACCGGTAAAGTGGCGAAGCCGTTTCTAAAAAAGAAAAATTTCCGTTATCACTGTAACCCGGAGAACGTTGGTATGCTGGGGAATCTTAAGGTTACAGCCAATCTGGCGCGCGGTAAATATGTGTGGATATTAGGCGATGATGATTTGGTCAAAGAAGGCGCCGTTGAAGCCGTGATTTCAGCAATCCAGGAACACCCAGACACCAGTTTGGTATATCTCAATTATTCTTATACCCGCGTTACCGATGCTGATAAGGTGGGTGACATAGATGAGTTCCTGCGCAACAGCACGCCCATAGTACCGCCGACGCCGAACCAATACGCAAAAATCAAGGATATTGCACCGAATTCAGAAAATTTCTTCACTGCTATTTACTGCCTGATTTTCCGGCGTGACCATGCCGTTAGAGCTTATTCTCAAAACACGAACGGCCGGCCGTTTTCTACCCTGCTGACCTGCATCCCCACCTCCTATTACGTCTGCAATCACATGTTCGAAGAAATGGGCCTGTGGGTAGGACAGCCATCTGTAGTAGTGAATATGAACGTATCATGGCTAAAATACGCTTCTCTGTGGCTTCTTGAAAGGGTGCCGGAACTGTATGACCTCGCCGAAGAAAAGGGAGCATCACCCGATGCCGTGGACAGGTGGAGAACGGACAATTTCCTTAAAGCCCATCAAGCCCTTATTGATATATATTTCAAAGATACAGAAGATAACCTGATATATTTTTCTATAGAAAGGTTTATCCAGCGGTATAAGCATCTACCCATTTTCAAGGAATATCTAAAAAGCTTTATTGGCACCTACAGCAAGGCTTACGCTGCTGGAAAGACAGCAGGCTCGCCACCTCCTGAGACCTTGATACAGCGTTACAATTTAAGTATTATTAAGTAAACTTGATACTAGTGATGTTTTTATAATAACTACGGGCAATGAAAGGATTGACCATGAAAAAGGCAATGATTACAGGTATCACCGGCCAGGATGGGGCCTATCTTTCAAAACTCCTCATTGACAAAGGCTATGAAGTCTACGGAGCGTATAGAAGGACTTCAGAAATGAACCTGGACAAACTGATGTTCATGGGAGTTGACCAGAAGATAAAATATGTGCCGATGGAGCTTCTTGAATTTACCAATATTTACCGGGCGATAGAAAAGGTGCAGCCGGATGAGATATACAACCTCGGCGCCCAGAGCTTTGTTCAACTATCCTTCGAGGAACCCATATTCACCGTAGACGTGACGGCCCTTGGACCTCTAAGAATCCTCGAAAGTATTAGGGCCATCAACCCAAAAATAAAGTTCTATCAGGCATCCTCCAGCGAGATGTTCGGTAAAGTTCAGGCAACACCCCAGAATGAGACTACCCCCTTTTACCCCCGCAGTCCCTATGCCGTAGCTAAACTCTGCGGTCACTGGACGACGGTGAACTACCGGGAATCCTACGGCCTTTTTGCCTGCAGTGGTATCCTTTTTAACCATGAATCGCCGCTTAGAGGTCTTGAGTTCGTCACCAAGAAGATAGTACGCTCGGTAGCGCGTATTAAGCTCGGTCTGGAAAAAGAAATTAGACTTGGCAACCTCGATGCTAAGCGCGATTGGGGTTACGCTCTAGAATACGTAGAAGCGATGTGGCTAATGCTGCAACAGGACAAACCGGATGATTATGTAATCTCTACCGGCGAGCCTCACAGCATCAGAGAATTTGTTGAGGCAGCATTCAAGGAAATAGATATTAAGGTAGAATGGTCGGGTAAAGAATTGGGGGAGAGGGGAATTGATGCCCTCACCGGGAAGCCTCTGGTAGTGGTAGACCCGGAGTTTTTCCGGCCGGCTGAAGTTGATTTTCTCAAAGGAGATTCCACCAAGGCCAGGGAGAAATTAGGATGGGTGCCAAAGACAACCTTTAATGATCTTGTTCATATAATGGTTACCCATGAGTTAAAGCAGGTCAAGCGTTAAGGGCAGGCATGGAGATAGTAAACCGCGGAATAGTTAAATGATAGATAGTAATATTGAGGAGAAAATACAATACCAATATAGAACCCTTCTTGGTAGAGAAGCCGATCCTGGTGGATTAATGTATTGGAATGCAGAAGCAGAACGAACCGGCGATATCCAAACCGTCATTGACGGTATCAAGACAAGTATTGAGTACAAAAAACTACTTGATGCCAGGGCTCTTCACAAGAAAACGGTCTTCTCTAACATTGCCTGCTTGGCTCGACCGGAGCGAATTGAAAAACTCACCTTCAATGGGCGCAGTCGTCCCCTTACTCTTTCAGTCGAGACGGTAAATATCTGTAATAATGATTGTATTATTTGTCCTTACTCATCTCAAACACGGGCGCATCAAACTATGTCGATTGAATTGTTTGGCAAGATATTGGACGATTATACATTGATTGGAGGGGGGAACCTAGCATTAACGCCTTTTGTTGGAGAAATATTGTTAGATAAGCATTTACTCACACGCCTTGAGATGATAAAAAAGAGCGGAATAGTCTCCAGGCTTTCCGTTACTACTAACGGTGTAATGGCCCATTTATTTGATGATCCTACTTTAGAATACATAATTCATAGTTTTTATCGTATCTGGATTTCTATTTACGGAATGGACGCCGAAGAGTACAAAGCTATGACACGAAAAGATGAATATGAAAAGGCGTTAGAGAATATTTGTCGGATTCTACGTTTTTCAAAAGGGAATATTGTTTTGGGGATTCGACATCTGAAAAAACGCTCATCTGAAGATATCTACAAATGGGTCGAAAACCTTAAAAATAGAGCGAATTACAAATATCCACTTGAAGTAATTGAGGATATGTTTGTATTCAATAATTGGAGTATCTTTAATACAAATACAAAACTCCCTTTTGATGCCAAATGGAGACCAGCACCAACACATATGGATCAGTGCCTGTTACCACTCCTTTATACCAAAATTACTTCAGCAGGCGACTTATCTTTTTGTGCTTGTGTAAATTTTGATGCATCAGAAGAACTTCTTTTGGGCAACATTAAAAATTATTCCTTGCTCGAATTATATAATAACGAAAAATGTAGAAAACTTTGGAACTGGAAATCAAATGGTATTCCGGAATTTTGCAGGACGTGTTCGTTCTATCAATCACTGGACGTAATAGAACAACAACCTACTATATTTTCTGATCTTCCATTAGGCTAAAATATTAAGAATCTGTTAACAGGGAGAAGACGACGATGACAGAAGGAAGAGATATTTCCAGAGTATCAGGTGGAAAACTTGTTGAGCTGTTTACCCTTGGCGACCTATATCTATCAAATTTTCTCGATGATAATTCCCCGCCTCCGGTAAAAGTACCGCTGACATTAGCACTGGATAAGAAAAGCGGACTGGTGCAGCTTAAACACACGGCACCGTTCGATAAAATGTACAATAATTACTGGTACCGTTCCGGTATGAACAAAACAATGACCGAAGAATTAAGAGGCATAGCGTTGAAAGCTGCTTCTCTGGCAAATTGTAACGAGGGAGATGCCGTCCTGGATATAGGCTGTAACGACGGCACACTGCTTAGCTTTTACCCGAAAGAGTTATACAGGGTAGGCTTCGACCCGGCGCGTAATCTTAGAGAATACTCCGAGAAACAAGCCAATCTTATTGTCACTGATTTTTTTACCGCCAAGAGCTATTTCGGCCAGGTGAAAAAGAAGGCGAAAATAATAACTTCTATCGCTATGTTTTACGATATGGAAGACCCGCATAAATTCATTACCGATCTGGAATCCGTACTGGATGATAACGGATTATGGATACTGCAGATGAGCTATCTCCCGTTAATGTTGAAGCAGTTAGCCTTTGATAATATCTGCCATGAACACCTGGAATATTACTCGCTTTCGTCCTTCAACTATGTAATCGAGCAGCACGGTTTAAAGGTCGTTGATGTCGAGTTGAATGATATCAATGGCGGCAGCTACCGGATTTACGTAAGAAAGATGAAGGCTGATGACCGCCTGTTTGCCACGGCGCCTTACCGTGACGTGGCTGATTACCGCACCAGTACCGTATACGAATATGAAAAAACCTTGAAACTCAACGACCCGGCTACATATACCGCTTGGTTCAAAAAAGTACTGGAACTCAAGGAACAGACTGTTAGTTTCATCAAGTCTGAAAAATCAAAGGGAAAGACCATCTGGGGCTACGGCGCCTCCACCAAAGGTAACACATTGCTCCAGTACTTCGGTCTGGATAGCACGTTGATTGACGCCATCGCGGAAAAAAACCCGGAGAAATATGGGAAGCAGACAGTAGGGACGAATATCCCAATTACGTCCGAGGCGGATATGAGAAAAGCGCAGCCGGACTACCTGCTGATGCTGCCATGGCATTTTGTTTCTGAATTCAGAGAGAGGGAAAAACCTTATCTGCTGGCGGGAGGCAAATTCATAGTGCCCTGCCCCAAGTTCGAGATAATTTCCGCTCAAAGCGGTTAACTGGGTTGTTTTTTTACCAGCCGGACTAACCGGAGGAGGAATAACGTGAGAGATACTTACAAAGGTTTTATGATAGGTAATAAAACCTGTACTATTTCCTATGATACAGAAGATAGCTACTTTAACTCTGAAGGTGCTAGAGTTGCACGCTCCAACGAACTTGTTGGTCTTTCACAAATTCTAAAGGAATATCTACCGGGAAAAGCTAAAGGGATGATTGATGTAGGAGCGAACATAGGATTGGTAACACTGTTGATGGAGCAATTTGCTTCAGATAGCAAAAATATGCTTGTTGTTGAACCGGAACATAACGCTTATCAATTACTTGAAAATAATATGGCATCGAACCACTTAAGCCCTGTTTTAAGAAACTGCGGCGTAGGTGAAAAGCACGCCAAACTGCACTTTAGTAGCGCACCTGGTTCCACCACCGCTTCCCATATCGTCACTAAAGACCATATGATTAATACTGAAAATTCATATGATGTTGATGTCGAACGTTTGGATTTCCTCGTAGCCGAAGCTGGAATGAAGCAGGTAGATTTTATCAAAATCGATACCGAGGGCCATGAAATGCAGGTAATCAAGGGGAGTATAGACATACTGGAGAGATTCAACCCTTGGGTCTTTCTTGAATTCAACTCCTGGACAAATATAGCTTTTGCCAATTTGAGTCCGAGGGTATTTTTGGAATACTTAATGGATACGTTTCAGCAAGTTGGGCAAGTGCGTCCCGGCAAAAATGTCCTGTGGATTAAGAGCCAGCAAGAGGTTATAGCTTTTCTACACGAAAACCTTGTGAAACATGGCTGTGTAGATGACTTATTGCTCCGTTTTAAACAAGAATCTGCATAACGTTTGTCTTTATATATCTTCATAAGGCACACTTGAGTTTTAGGAGAAACCGAAGAGGAAGAAAAGGTGGCTCACTATGACAACCAGGATTCTCGCAACCGGAGGGGCTGTATATGTGGGCTCGGTCTTCATTCCTGCACTACTCATTGAAGGGTACGATGTCTCTATGTGTGGAAGGAAACAATATACTTCATTCGTGTAAAATTGACAATTGTTACGATGTTGTGGTAGTCTCTTTTAAACTTACACTGGGCTTTTACGTGCAAAATTCCGTATTTCTGAAATTTACTTGAAAACGAATAATGTATTGATGATATCGAAAAAGGAATAACTACCTGTAATAGAGGGAGACGTTCAGATGGATAACGATTTAGCTATAAAACAAATAACAGATATGGTTAGTTCAAAACCGTATTGGTTTCATACCATACCATTACCTTATGATCTAAAAACACCAGGCCAATCCACAGAAATAACACAGAAATGGAACAGTCAAGCAATACCAACTGATTTAAAAGGGCTTACCGTCCTAGATATTGGAGCATGGGATGGATATTATAGCTTTTTATGCGAGCAACGAGGAGCTTCTGTTACAGCCATTGATTCACTGATGCATGGATGGGGTACTACCGGGTTTGATATATGTAAAAAAATCTTAAACTCCAAAGTGGAGTTCATTCAAATGGACGTGATGGATGTTGAGAAGCTTGAAACTGCCTTTGATGTAGTGCTTTTTCTCGGAGTATATTATCACCTTAAACATCCGTTATTGGCATTTGATAAATTATACAAAGTTACCAGGCAATCTTTAGTCCTAGAAGGACATTTTATTGATGTTGATGATAAACCGCTAATGTTTTTTTATCCCAATACAGAACTAAACGGCGATCCTTCAAATTGGTGGGGTGCTAATCAACAATGTTTGGAAGCTATGCTTAAAGTTGTTGGCTTTAAAACGGTCACTGTTATAGATAAGATGATTTACGAAAATGTAAGAATTTACAATGAGCGTTTCGGCAGAATCCTGATTAGGGCGGATGTCTAATTCTATATTTTCCTGACTCGGATTTTGGCTTATTAAGGTAAAAGGATGCCTTTCTAGAACAAACTAAAAAACCAGTAGTATCCTTTCCCTATTTAATACCAGGTGTCCGCGGGTTTTTATGGAATACTTGATGGATACGTTTCAGCAAGTTGGGCAAGTGCGTCCCGGTCAAAATGTCCTTTTGATTAAGAGCCAGCAAGAGGTTATAGCTTTTTTACACGAAAACCTTGTGAAACATGGCTGTATCGATGACTTGTTAATCCGTTACACCCGAGAGGACTAATAACTTGCTGGGGCAGGTCGTGGTTAAGTTCTAGTAAGGTATAAGTTATTACTTTCTAAACCAGAGGAGCCTACATTTGGGGGTCAGTCTTAGAACCTTGCTTCGTTAAGACCACGATTAAAGTTTTTCTAGATAATTGACCAAAAGATGGGAACAATCCACATGGATTGCAATTTCAACTCTGCAAATGGTATCCTACTTGAAACAGAACGGTGAAGGTGAAGCCAGTCAACTACTATATTTCATACGTTCACCAGATTAGATAAAAAGGGCAACGATATAATGAATTTTGGCGTTATTTTCTATTCATTGCTTTTTTTTCTTTTATTTTTATTTCTTGGTCTTGGCTTAACCATCCTGTTATGCCCCAAGGAATGGCGGAAATATACTATCTTTTTATCTCCCGTGATTGGCTACTGCCTGCTTACCTTAGCGGGGTGGTATTTTTACAGCCTCAATTTTAAGGGAACCGATAGCTACTATTATTGGATTCTGCTTATTTCGTTGCTCTTGTTAGTTGCCGCTGCCGTTAAAGTATGGAAACAGAAAATCCTGAAAGAACTATTTAGCCGGGAACTAATAATACCTATCGTGCTCGCGGCCATCATTTTCATACTCGTCGCGATCCCTTCTTTAAAACAAAAAGAAATGACTAGTTTGTCTTTAGGTAATAACGATATAGCTAGTTACTCCTTTTATTCCAAGGTCCTTCAGGAAATGCCTAAAAGTGATTTCCACGTTATAGATTACTTTGTGGTAAGTATAACTGATCAAGAGCTAGGTGGATACATAAATACCCCGTTTTTCAGTTCAGTGGTAAAACTGGCCCCTTATCAGGTCCAGATGATAAATCTGTACATATTCTTTATTCTTTCGTTATTTTTTACCTATATCCTGGGGAGGGAAGTTTTTAAGTATTCTAAATTCTCATCGAACATCATCGTTCTGCTTTGCGGTCTGAATTCAGTGTTTTATTATGTGATTTTTCATGGATTCGAACGCCAGGTAATAGCCGTACCTTTAATGCTTTTATTTATGTTATTAAGTGTGGCAGTTATACAGGCTAAAAAGTTTAAGGATGCCCTCCCTTATGTACCATTTTTAGTTCTAACATTATGGGGTTTATCACTAACCTATAGCCAGATGATACTCATTGTATATGCGCTGTTCGTCCCGTACGTTGCGGTATCTTGCTGGAAGGATAGAAAAGCTGTAAAATTGCTCAATTGGGCAGCTATTAGCGGCATTGCTTTACTCGTCACCTTCGGTCTGGATCCATCAAGGCTGCCATTGGTTATCGAGAATACTATTTATAATGCCGGAGCTAACAACGGCTGGTTCATACCCTGGGTTACTCCACAAAAGCTATTCGGCCTTACCTCTTTTGTCTCGACTAATAATTCCATCTCTATCTCAATCGTTATATTTATTGCGTTAACGGCGGTAATTATTGCCGGTTTCATAAAACTACTTAAAAGCGATATGAAAAATCTCCTTTTTCCCTCTATCACATTTTCCCTCATATTCGCCGGCACCTTAGTCCTGGCTGTCCGGAATATCGGTAATACCACCAATGGAGGTTTTGGGGGCTACAGCCAATTCAAACTGATATCGTTTTTCTTACCGCTACTATTGTTGTGTTCATTCACCATGTTCCAAGATTTGACTTTTAGCATGCGCGATATAAGGAAAAAGCTGATTTTATATATTGTAATTACGGCATTGGTAGCAGGTAATTGCCTATCAGCCGGGAGTATGATATCTACTGCCGTCCACAATGTTTTAGTCATACCACATGATACAACCGAATTGCAGACTCTTCAGAATAATACGAAAATTAGTTCTATTAACATTCCGGCCGATAACGGGGCATATTGGAATATCATGTGGGAGGCATATTTTCTAATACCCAAGGCGCTATATTTTGAACAAGCCACATATTATGGGGCCACGCCGCTGATTGGGGAATGGTCTTTAATCAGAAATGGCACAACAAGCTCTGAAAAAGTACTGTCTACTCTTTATAAGGCCGGTGCAAATACCATACGGATCAACTCTACCTATTCACTCACAAAAAGTAATCAAGTCTTGAGTGTAAAATATGGAGGGGGTTGGTCTAGCTACGAACCAGACCACCGTTGGACTGACTCTGCCAATGCTTCAATTATTATCAACACAGTATCGGATAATATATCTGTTAGTTTATCCTTCAAATGTTCGCCACTGAATAAGCAAAACAGCTTTTTACTATATTTCAACAATGTTGAGATATCAGAAAGTGATATTACCTTCACTCAATCATCTTCCAACGAATATACCCAATATACAGTTAAAATATTGTTATTACAAAAGGGCGAAAATATAATCGAATTCAGGGCAAAATTACCGCCAGAACAACCGCCGGGAAATGGCGACCCCAGATTACTATGTTATTCCTTTAAATCGATTCAAATTGAAGAAATTGAGTAATTTAAAGTTGTTACCTAAACTGCTTTATTATGTTGGCGGGTAATTTGGATAAAAAGAAGGTTATGATTGTGTATGAATACGCACAACGGTAAAAGGCAAGAAAAACCTCAAAGCCTTGTGAATAAAATCAACGGGATGCCTTATCACCAAGTAAATGAACCTGTGTCTATTTTAATGCCCGTATGCAATGAAGCCGAAGCTATAGAAAGTATCCTGGCGGAACTGGTTGAGGTTGTTTACCGGCACCTGCCTAGTGGATCAGAGTTCCTCATTGAAGAAGGAGGGAGCACTGACGGTACGAAAGACATTCTACATGAGCTCAATGAGCGGTGGCCTTTCTTAAAGATCAACTATAAGACAGAAAAAGAAGGCTTTGCTCAAGCTTCTAGAGAACTGTACCGCCGCGCCACTTGCCCTCTGGTCTTTTTTATTGACTCAGATGGTCAAGCCGTCCCTTCAGACTTCTGGAAACTGGCCAAACAAATACAAGGCTGTGATTTTGTAATCGGTGCTAAAAAGGTTCATTACGATCCCGCTGCCCGACGGTTAACATCGAAAGTCTTCAATAGTATTACCAGGTTCCTCTTTCATACTCGCCTGCGGGATATCAATTTCGGATTTCGCCTGTGCAGGCGAGATGCCGTCTTGAAATGCCTAAAAGAATGCAAGTATATGCCCACGCTTCTGAACGCAGAAGTTGTGCTTATTGCACTTCTCCTCGGACATAGAATTTGTGAAGTAGATGTTTACCATCGCCCCCGTCTGTTCGGATTAAGCCGCGGCCTGCAGGCTTCTTTGTTTAGAGAGTCCTGGTGGGCTTTCAAAGGGTTATTGCTTTTAAAAAAATACGCTCAACAATTAAAAGATGGTAAGGAGAATACGGAAAAAGTGGTAAAGGAGCGATGAAAAAGCGTGCAAGTCCAACACTATACGAAAGGATTTCTTAATGAGCGAACAATCACTTTTCCCTAAAACAAGACCGGCGTTGACTCCTGAACAAGAAGCTGTAAATGACGATTGGCAAAAATACTTTTTTGAAGTGAACAAAACTAAATTTTCTCCAATTATTGAGTTTGGACACAAGTATGTATGTAATCACTCTCTCTTCCCCTTTTTACGGACTTTGGAAATTGGGCCTGGTTTAGGTGAGCACTTAAATTATGAAAAGCTTACTAGCGAACAGATGGAGAATTATGTAGGCATAGAACTGCGGGAAAATATGGCGGCGGAATTAAGAAAGGCATTCCCCAACATACAGATACACGTAGCTGATTGCCAGGAAGTAATGCCTTATCCGGACGGGTATTTTGATAGAATAATTGCCATCCATGTTTTAGAACACCTT
>Ga0184636_1000225_pt1 | contig 13776 bp, 23 predicted proteins | sample PLM3_60_b2_FD_133164 | JGI IMG/M metagenome (GOLD analysis project Ga0184636, IMG submission 133164) | Groundwater sediment microbial communities from an aquifer in East River, Colorado, USA - PLM4_90_b2 | ecosystem: Environmental > Terrestrial > Soil > Riparian zone | place: USA: East River... | reverse complement strand
TTCTATAGAGATTAAAATGGGTTTGGTGCTTGCTGGTGGTGTGCAATCGTTATTACAGGTGTTAGTAGTATAAGATCCTCCGGCTTTCTCTATACAAGATCCAGATTCACACGCATATTTTAAAGGTGGTGGGGGAGGTGGTGAACCCCCACCAAGAACCTTGTTTATAATGGTTGGATTGCTCCAACTATTACTCTTATCCTGTTTTAAAGTAACTTGTAATTTTCCGTCACTATTCACAAAAACATAATTCAAGGTAGCGAAAGAATCCTCTCCTTGTCCCGTTCCCTGTCCTATAACCCCTGAATTTATGTGTAGAACTCCGCCTACATCCTGAATATTGGAATAATGAGCATGCCCCCCATATGCAATATTTACATGGTTCTTGACAAACATTGCCTGCAATTTATCCCGCATGGCTTTATCTGCGTCTAGAGAATTACCCACATGATATTTATATGGATACATGGGGTCATGAAAACAAACAAGTATAAACCCTGTAGCTTTTGCAGTTTCGGTATTTAACCAATCATACATAGCCTGAGAAACTTTCCCAGAGTTATTATTATAATATATATTTAAAATAAATACGTTTATACTTCCTACTTTGAAATGATATGTAAGCCCGGAAGAATCCCCGCTAAATTTAGTTAGTGGGTAATGTGTACCCATCGCTGACTTTATACGAGAATAAGCATCACTTTTATTATCATATTCATGATTTCCTATCACAAAAAAATGATCCGCATTTTTCAAAGAAGATCCGTTTAAAGCGTCTACCGTATATTTCATATTAGATCCGCTTGATTTTGTCATATCCCCCATTGATATAGTAACGGAAATATTATTAGTAGGGCTTAAACTCATTGCTGCATTAAAGTCCTTTATAAGTTCTGATGTGCTTGTTGGTTCTGCGTCTCCGAATAGATATATAGTTGGTATTACTGCTTGTATAATTTCGCTCATAATTGAATCACCTTTGTCATAAATCAATGCTCTTTAAGTCATATACAAAACCATTCCCTCCGCCATCATTTACCGTGACTTTATAAAAGTGATGTGGTGGAACAATCCCGGCCCCTGAAAAATATAACTGTTCGTTCCATGTATCGTCTAGCCGATCCTCTCCAATCGGTTGATTTGTAGAACCTGCCGGGCTTGTAGGATCTGATGCTAGAATTAAGAACTCTACCGACACGTAATTAGTTTCCGTGAAGGCACAAGACATTATAATTAATCTATACCTTGGGCCATTTTGATACTCAACTCCTGCATTAAAACCAGTTAATACTGCATCAGCTAAAGGTAATAAAGGATTATTTCTTTTTAATTCTTTTCCATTTTCTTTTATTTTCAAACCCATTATATATCTATTTCCTTAACTGCGGCTTGTAAATTATTTGAGACTCCTGTATTCCATAAAACCCATTTATAATAATAATTTGGTGGAATAATAGCTATTCCCGATTCATATACAATAACTTGATCGTTTGCCAAATTATCTTGCCCTACTAAAGTATTAGTACTTCCCGGCGGGCTTGTAGGGTCATGAGCAATAATAATATAAGCACTTGTCCCAATTTCCATTCTTTGAAACCACAATGTCATAAACAAAAGTCTATGACGTTTTCCATTTTTATATATTGTATTTGGCAGTATGCCTGTAATGTTTGCAGATACCTGTGGGGTTTGATCGGAGAATTTTATTTTTCCATCTTCGATAACAGTCATGGCCATTATAAATCATCTGCCTGGATTCTAACAGTTACGATGTCCGCATTTACAGTTGCTGAATAATATAATTTTAATATTGTTGCTGGTATATATTTATATTCGATCCCCAACTGTAATAATCGGCTTCGGGTTATATCTGCCGTTATACTATCCAGAACGGTATAAGCTGTATTTCCGGGGCCATACATTCGAATTTCTCCGCTTTTTGCATCTGCCGTAGACCATATTTGTTCTATCCTGTTTATCTGTGACGCGATGGAAAATTGCAAATCTAAAAATTCCGTTCCTCCTGCATAGGTTAATTGTTTTTCATAGAAAACGCTCTTACCTTTTCGATAAAAACTCCAGCCCTCCGCCGTAAGTCCTCTTATGCCTTCATCTTCTCCAGATAAGTCTCTTAAATCGTTTCTTATCTGTTCCAAATATCTTAACCTCTGTGCGCATACCATAATATTTATCCTGCTCTTATTGCTGTTAATGATGTTAATGTAAGATTTGAATATGTTTTTCCTGCTTCTAGTAAATCCTCACAAATTACTACGATCCAACCACTGGAATCTATAGTATCCGGGGAATAAGTGAATGGTGTGTATTTATTAACGCCATCAATGGCATAAACTACAATCCCTGAAATACTCTTTATGTTTGCTCCTGTACTCCAATCAAATTTTACATTTATTGGAGTCCCCACATAAGAACCGGGAAGCGTACAAGTTTCATAGTATGTAGTCCCATTAGAAAATCCTACACTGCTCGTAGAAATTTCTAAGGGTGGCCTTGTGTCTATTACTTGAAAATCTATCCTTGCGGATCCTCTACCGCCATCAGCCTCGATAATAACGAAATAATCCCCGGCTTCGTTTATTTCCCAACCGAAAAATCCAATAAACGAGAAATCCCAAGACACATAACTAGTGTCTGATCCTTCGTTATATTCTTCTCCATATCCTTCATATAATACTTTATCGGGAATAATCCCAAATCCAGATTTTGTCCAGGTAAATTTTGTTGAGTCCCCCTGTGGAGTATAATTTCTTTCCCACAATTCAGCCATACAGACTTCTGAGGGACTACACCTATTCGATGCTCCTCCACTGGGCAAATCCTCAAAGGGATAATCCTTTAAATCAAATACCCATTGGTCTATTGTATCAAACATAACTCCAGCATCTACGGTATCTGTGGGTTTTGGTTTTCCAAAAGTAACGTGATGTTCTCCCGTTATATTGTCATATGTTCGGCCATATACTACCATTAGATCATCTTCTCCCTCGTAGGACATCGGATAAGATGTATATTATAATGATTGCAGCTATGATATAAACATATTTAGTTGCAAATTCGGTTGAACATGTTAAAGGATTATTAGCACAATCTAGTTTTTGCTTTGCTTCTGGATCGGCTAAGCAATAACAAACGCCTGAACCTATTGGTTGCGTTGGGTGTTCATATCCTGGTTTACAATCGGTTAATGGGAGTCTATTATACCATTTACCGTCCTGACATGTTCCCTCTATGTCTACGTTTGTGCATCTTACCATAAGAAGGATAATCCCCTTTTAGACTGCCGTTGAGCCTGTGACTATGAGAGTATTATAATTTCCCGACTCGTAATTAGCCCCCATATCTATATATCCATCTCCTGAAGGGACAGAAACCACACCCGTTTTTGTTGCACTTTTTCCTACTCCATCCTTTACATATGAAGCTACAACCGTTAAAATATTTATTATTCCGGTTCCTTCGAAATGAAACCCGACAATGATAGGCTTTCCTATTAGAGATCCTGGTTGTGTGCATGGATCCAAAAAAACAAACTCCAGTCCACCCACACCCCCCGAAGTTCCAAACCCTACGTTTGAAAATATTACTCCCGGTATTGCTGCCTCTACAGTTAAATTAGTACAAACCATAATATTCATGCCCCCAAATATGGAAAGAATAAGGGAAAAATCCCTTATTGATATATTACGCCTGTAACGAAATATCCCTGAATCGTAGGGGCCAGACCCATATAGAAATAATCTTGTATGGTAGTGTTTGGACTGATCCCGATATCTACCACATTTCGATTAACTCCATGATTCACTGTGGAAATTGTAGGGGCCGCCCCTAGAACGCTTGGGACGGGGTTCATATGCATTTTAACAGGCATGGATTTTTCAAACTCTGAGGAGGTGTATTTGAAATATCCAATTACTGAACTTGCTGCCGCTGGTGTGACATGGCTGAATATGGCTTGAAGTTCTACTATTCTGTTACCCCCTACAATCTGGTAGGCTGTCCCTTGTACATCTGTGGCCGCAACTGCTCCCGTAAGTGTGGCCGTGCCTATTTTTGCATGGCGTTGTGGGTATTGTGGTGGCTGGTCGCTTATGCGTATTTCCATCGCAACCATTACGGCACTTGTGGAAGATACCAAGACTTGACAATATGCCCGTATCCTCTCTCCACCCTGTGCGGGACAGCCCACATAATATACTTCGGGTTTTTCTTGATATGTTTCGAATTGTGCGCCCAGCCCTGGCCCTATTGGGGTTCCAAGAACCTCGAAGGGGTTGAGTCCGGCGATGTCATCACTTTCAATGCTGTATTTGGTTAAAACCCCCTCTGCCGTTGTTGGAATATCTACGGCTATGATTGGTTTTATACTTACAATTTGTCTGGCCCATTTTGGGAGTACAATGTCACTACCTATTTGGGTTTTTGTTACTACTGTCGTCGCTATTGTTTGAAATCCAGAGGATTCAAGTGTTTCAGTCATGATATTTTACCGTCCGTTTCCTGTTGTTGTGTCGTATGGGTTTCTCATTGATCCGCCAACATAACCTCCGCCGAATGCAAAAGTTCTAGGTCCTGTGGTTGTTGTCCAGCCTCTGCCCCCGCCCCCATACCCAGCTCCTTGTGCGATTGCTTCACATAATTGAGATACTCCAATATAATACATGAAAGCAAGTATAATCGGCCTTATGGTTTCTCCTGACATGTCCCGGCCTCCTATCTGCCGTGATATGGTTATAGATATGGGTCTTGCCAAGACAAATAATGCTATAGCTGTGAGCCATATTTCCCATTTTGCTTTAATTCCGGCCAAGGTTATAGCTTTTATGTCTGACATCAGACCGTCAAGGCCTCTTACCTGATAGACCTGATAAAAGCCTCCAAAAATAGCAACCAGAGGAAGCCATTTGGTTAATGAACTTGTTATTGCTTTTGCCATAAATATTATCTTCTCCGTCTTCGTTTGTTGTGTCCTTTAACACCACATATTTCACGTGCTTTCGTTAGGGATTTTCCCTCCGATTTCTTTTTTATGACACATCTGGCTTTTTTAAGTCCTTTTGTGTGTTTCTTTGTAGCCATTAGAAAAAACTCCTAAGATATTTATTTAGTTTAAGGTATATAAAGGGAGTGGTTTTTTTATTTTATATCTTCTACGCTATCGGATAATTTTATTATAGTTTCTATTTTTACTGTTATTTCTTTTGATTCCAACAATTTTATCATATTTTTCAGAGCATCTTTTAATCCGGTGTGCCTTGCTCCTTTTTTTTCAATATATCCCGAATAAGTCATTATTTTTTTATATAGTTCCGGGGTTATGTCTGTATGAATGTATCTTTTCCTAAAAATCATATATATATCATGATCCTTTTTTTATCAGGATTTAAATACTATATGTCAAGGTTTGAATATAAACCAATCTGTTTTAATTCGTCTTAATGGGATTCTAATTCGTATGCATTCTATTTCTTGTTTTCTAAGGCCATATATCACTCTTTTTAAGAAAGAGAAAATGTTGATTTTATATATCAACTCAAAACCATCCTTTAGTGTCTGGTATTTTAGATTTAAAAAATTTGATTATTTTTGATATTGTAAAACGTTCGATGGTCCTATCAGGCCCGGGTGATTCTTTCTTTTGTGGTAAATATGTTTGAACGAATTTAAGAGCCTTTTGGCATGCTTTCTTTTTTGCTTTTTTATCATTAGAGCCGTCAGCCCGTGCAGCTTCAATTAAGTTTTTCATTTGTTTGTCGTTTAAACATACTGTTTCTTGATCATCTTTTTCTTTTTGCTTTTTTCCTACCATAATTTAGTCCTTTGGCTAGATGTGGGAAATGTTTTTGTAAATCAATACCATCCTTATCAAATTCATCGATAAAAATATCTAAAATGCGTGTTGCTGATGTCGTATCTGCTATTTTGTAGAGACTGGATATCAGATCTTTTCCGTTATGCAAAAATTCTCTAATTAATATATGTGCTTCATAATCTTCTGGGGTCATCTGAAAAATCCCATATTTTCAAGTTGAGTATTCATGTCAATGTTGTCAAGATTCTTCAATATTCTGTCACAACGTTTACATTGTTGCAGATGATATTGTTCTAAAACGTCTTTTTGATGTTCCATTTTATACTCCTGCCATTTTTGAGATCCATTTTATTAAAATCCATGTGATCCCAGCACTTAATCCAATCCCTAAAATTAATAAAGGGAATATCCACCATGTCCCCTGTAAAAATTCTTTTGATGCTCCAAGAAATCGACTATAAGCAGTATTGTTTTTACCTGTTGTTTTTAGATGATCTGTGGATATTCCCGCTTGTTTTTTTAATTCACTTTTGATGTAGGGCCATACCAATTCATCCACGATTTCTTTTTTTGGAATCCCCAGTATTAAATCAGTTTGGGGTTTTTGTATCATTTCCCTAGATTCTTGATTTTCTCCCATATTCCACCCCCGGCTTTATTGCCCATTTTCTGGATACTTTCAACTATTTCATTTAACTTATTTTCTTTCCTGTTAAGTATTTCTTCTCGGTATTTTTTACATGTCCGACGATTGATTTTAAGGGCTCTTGCTAGAGCGGCATCAGTAATTTTTGGATCTGATATAAGCATTTCCATTATTTTCAATTTAAATTTTGCCATTTCTTCATATTTCATTTTTCCCATGGTTGTTTAATACATATCCATGGTATTTATGTTTTGTGCAATATTTGAACACGACAACTTAAATATTAACCCAATTGTGTTAATTAACCCCAATAACCATACCGGTATTTTGCCCACATGTGTAATAATATGTTCAAAAGATAAACACTTCTGTGTTGTGTGTTAGCACACCACACAGCGCAATATATATACAATAAGGTTAGTCTTGTCTGTCGTAATGATAATTAAGGAGGAATTTATATGTACCCACGTTTTATGATTCTATCCACATGTGAATCTAAAAAACATGCGGTTTTAGTTTTATAAAAATAAACAGATGACAATTTATTTACAATGATTGATACTGTTTATTGTTAGGTGTTTTTTTTAAAATGTTTTTTTAAAATGTTTTTGTTCTTTTTCTGTTTTGTACCCACATAATTTTTAGTGCGTACCCGTGTTTTTGTACCCCACCACGCACCAAAACACCATCTATAGACTTAAAAAATGGAATATTGATAAAATGTGTGTGTATACCACCACCGGAAGACATGGAGAAAAAATATCCAGAAACTATATATACCATCATGTGTATTATACATATAATACACATGTTTAATATGATGTGTATAATTATGGAGGAAATCAAATGGTAAAATTAAATCAGGAAGAAATAGATCGATTCGTAATAGTGCGGACATATAGCGCAGGAGTATTTGCGGGATACATGGAAAAACACGATGGAAAGGAAGTAACCTTGCGAAATGCTCGCAGGATATGGTATTGGGAAGGCGCAAACACGCTATCTCAACTTGCAGTAGAAGGAACAAACCAACCAGAAAAATGCAAATTTGCTATACCTGTGAATGTAATTTTAACCGAAGCAATTGAGATCTTGCATGTTAACGAAAAAGCAAAGAAAAACATTGAAGGCGTAACAATATGGAAAGTATAATTTCTAGCTCTGGCTCTGGCTCTGGCTCTGGCTCTGGCTCTGGCTCTGGCTCTGGCTCTGGCTATGGCTCTGGCTCTGGCTATGGCTCTGGTTATGGCTCTGGCTCTGGCTCTGGCTCTGGCTCTGGTTATGGCTATGGCTATGGCTCTGGCTCTGGCTCTGGCTCTGGCTCTGGTTATGGCTATGGCGATGGCTCTGGCGATGGCTCTGGCTCTGGCGACGGCTCTGGCTATGGCGATGGCTATGGCTATGGCGATGGCTCTGGTGAAGATTAATGATATGGAGGATAGAAATGGGTAAACTTGTAAAAATAAGAACGGCAACTACAGCCTTAACAAATGAAGATTTTGAACAAATCAAAGTCGCTACAAAAACCACAAGTATACACAAGGCCTTAACGGTATGTGTTGAAAAATATTTAGAGGATTATAGAATCGGCTTAATCCAGACAACAGAAACCGACACACACCCGGAATAAATGGGATGTGTCTACATGAGAAAGAAAGAAACTCGAATGCAATTAAAAATTCCAAAAGAATCCATGATAAACGATTTCATAGACAGAACTTCAAAAATACCACTATATAAACAAATCGAAAAATACATAATAGCTGCAGAAGCCAATAAAAAACAATATTCTATCCAGATCTATGATGAATTTGTGATGAGAATATCTATTTTTTATCCTGAAAAAAGACTCACATTTGATAAGTTACGCCCGTACATATTCCGGCACATTTTAAACGGGGAAGTTTTGAATAAGGATTATTATGAGGAAATGTTACCTTTTACTTCATTACATCCCCCCTCATGCCTCTCGCTAATGGCTGAAAAAGACGCATTAGAAATAGGAAAAATTGCTGGATTAGGTACACAAAAATTAAAAGAAATTCAAGAGGAAAAGGAGATAAAATTATGTTAAATACAAGGAAACAACCGTACTTTGCTCCAGAAAACACACCTAAAAAAATTGCCCGTGAACAATCAAAAAGATATTATGAATTATCAGGTTTAAAAACCCACACATCCGCCCCATGCCCCCACTGTGGCCGTAAATCCTGCAGAACAAGAGAAATATGCAAAGTCAAAAGATCAAAGGCAATAGCTGCCCGTGTTAAAGTTGATGTGGGTATGTTTTTATTATTGTTGCTATTAGCAATTCCAATAGCAACCGCAGGTGGATTTACCCTAAAATCAATCTCATCAACTCACATCATATCAAACAATGAATCGCTATCAAAAGCTAACATTACGGCAGATTTAACAGCTAATGGGGGTGGTCAATCACTATCAGGAACCATTGACGATTTCTCACAGCTTGGAGATAATCTGAAAGTTCAATCACCCATAAAAATCTCCATGGGTAATATTCAAGAGCGTCTTAACTATCAGATACTCAACCAGGGCGCGTTATACAAATTCACTTCTTATTATCTGGATGCACCAGGACTGTTCACAGGTACGGAATGTCCACAAGCACCATCCTTATGTTTCAAGATTGACACCGATCGAATCGGTTTTGGATATGATAGATTGTTGATTGTAGATAGGATATGGGCAGCATCATTCGGATATTTCGGAAATCCTGATATATCATGGAAAGGCGAAATGACTATGTCCATCAATGGCATGCAATATACTGAAGCAATTGGAAGTGGGGAAGATGCGCGGGGAAACCTGCAATTCCATGATTCAAAAGGAAATTGGATGGCTAACGTTATGTGGATAGGTTCGCTTGTATCCGGGCAGGCAGTACCCAACCAGGACAATTATGTTGCTTCGAAAACAAGCGGTTCACAGTGGCAGGTATCCGGGAAGGCATACTATGAGAAATATATAAAATCACTATCAGAAAGCGATACATTACTTCAAATCAAGGCCGATGAACCTTCCGTTAGTGAAAATCCATCATGTAAAGATGAGTTTTGCTCTGATGTCCTCAACATATTGACTATCCACAATTCGATAATAGATGAACTATTAAGTCAGAATACCAGGATAGATTATTCGTCGGTCACGTCAGATTCTGAGCAGGTAATCAGTGGTGGCAGTATGGTTAGTGTTCTTGATAGAACCATCGCTTTTCCCGAGCTCATAATCACCATGCATGCATCGGATTTAGGCATTACGATCTTAACAGGTATTCCACAGATTGAATCTATTGACATTCACAATTCAGCATCGGGAGATAACACCGCGTTAGTTATCGGACATATCAAGAATACCGGGGATTTTCAGGGAACATTTATTGGAAATATTCCAGGGAGTCATGAATCAAACAAGCTTACACTTGCACCTAATGAAGTTGGTGATATAGTCCTATTTCTGAATGATACTGTTGCAGGCACACGCGCGGAAATGCTGACAGTATATGATATCAATTCAGGCGCGTCAGATTCAAAAGAGTTTGAAATCAGTATCACCGAAGCAAAGAAGTTTATTCCGAATAGTACTTTAGTTTTCGATGATGTCGTCCAGACGGCAACATCAGACGGCATGTCATCGGCGAATGTGTTGGACTGTTCAGGCGGCATATTCACAATGACCTCAAATGGCTATGATTGTATACCATTGAAGGATGCAAAGGTTGAGCAACCTAAGCAGCAAGTTATATCGGCAGCACCAATATCAATATCAAATCCTGACAATGCACCAAAGGGCAACACACTATTATATCTCTGGATATTGGTTATTATTTTTGGAATTATATTTATGTGCCTGCTAATCTACAAAATATTTACCATAGGGTCAAGAACACAAAAAAAATCAATACGCGCCGCGTTTTGGGGCATCGCGGTAGTCGTTATACTCGTAATGTCCCTTTTGTACATTGTCCCTTTAATTCCAGCAATAGAAAACAGGATAAATGAAATGATATTTTTAAATAATATATATGAAAAGGTGAAATTATGAACAATAAAACAAAAACACTGTTAGCATTGATGGTAATCCTATCATCAATCAGTATTGTCAGCGCGGATTCAATCTGGACATTTCAAGTAGTCGGTGATGGACAGATGAGCATAATTATCAATGGTGAGGAGGCAGGATTAGCCACACCCAACGACCCATGGACAATGTCAATCAAGGCAAATGATACCATTGATATTATCAATATTGCATATATGGAATCTGCGTTCTCGAAAATGTGTGATGTTCCCGAAACAGAATGTAGGTCAGACGCGCGGGTATATTCGGATATCGTTACTGCGGATGTCGGAAGCTATGTAATGGAATCTACGTTTATTAAGAACGATGTTTCAATACCTGAACCTGATGTCACTATGCCACCAGTATATCATGCGCCTACTGCGACAGCAACACCGGAAGTTACACCTACACCAGCTCCTACACCTACACCAGCTCCTACACCAACAGACACTCCTGAAACAACGAATGCTCCCCCACCTATACAAACACGCAAAGATCCAGTAATATCAACACAGAGCCAATATGGAACTCTTAATTTCATTTCTGAGCCGTCAAATGCAACGATACACATCAATGGTCAAGCACTACGAGAAGTCACACCGGCACATAGAGACCTTTCTCCGAAAGGATATACTATCACAATTTCGAAACTTGGTTATGTGAATTTCAGTCGAAACGTCATCGTTAGAGATATGGACATTCTTGATATCAATGTGAAATTGGAACCTGAAAACGTCACAATCCCAGAGGAACAGCCAAAAGAAATATTAGTAAGTATAGTTGATTCGACTGAGCAGAAAAATGAGACTAAAAACATTTCAGTCGCCAATTCGCCAGACATGCAAAATGGCGGAATACCCGCATATCTTGCATTTTTAGTGGTGTTGTTAATGGCGAGTGTGGGGATCGTTGTTGGTTCATTGATTCCTAAGAAATCTCATGGCGACAAGGATTCGCCACATTCGCCACATGGCGGCGAGTGTGATGGCGACAAAGAATCGACAGAAATATCAAGAGAGGATACCAATTTAAAAATTGTTCAACTTCTCAAAAATGATCCTAATATACAAAATTCAGATCTTGCCGCAAAGGTAAGAATAAGTGAAAGAACATTATCCAGACGATTACAGGATCTAGGAATAAATAGAAAATAAGGAGTTTTGATAAAAACATATATTAACTTCAAAAGCATATTACAACATGCTGCCCCAGAGAGAAACTTTTTTGCTTTCTCACAAAGCACTGGGGTTTGCTTTCATTTTCATGACTTTTTTCAGAAGAATCCATAGATTATATCCAAACATTAAAAATCTTTCATTCTAGTGCATCCTTGGAGTTATCATCATCAAGAGACACATACTACAATTTTACAATAAAATTGTAGTATTTAATCCCCTTTTCACTCAAAAATTGCCTATTTTTGATTGATTTTACCCTAAAAAAGATACAATTTCTATGCTAATGTATTATTAAGAAATATTTAGTTTGTTTCGTACGAAACAAATAAAGATTTTATCTTATTTTTACCCAAATGTACACGGTTCTCAGCTGTATCCGCGAAAAGACCAGGGAAAAATAGCTCATAATCAATATCAAAAGAAACTACCCTTTTGTACAATTCTTTAATTCTATCGTTTTTTAGAAAGTAAGTATAAACCTATCAATCCAGCCCCAAGGATTCCCACCATTGAATTATTCGGAGCTGGCCCGGGTCCAACTCCATTAATAGTATTATCATTTCTTATATCGTTCAATCCTTCGTTTATTATGGCATTTGCGGGATCATCTACAGTTATTATATTTCTGGAAACAATATTATTTTTGGGCGCAATGTCATCACCATATTGAGTATTTTTGAGCAATGAAATACTTTTCAAGGAGTTGCTTATAGTATTTCCATAGATATTATTATTATCTGCACATGAAATTTCAATACCAGAACGGCCCCCTATCAAAGTATTCCCGGTTATCTGGTTTCCGTGTGGTTTTGCCCCAGCAGTTCCATACATATAGATATTTGCAGTATGAGCAATTCTACCATCAATCCATTTAATATAATTATTTCTTATTATATTGTAACTTGCAGTTTTTGCGGGTCGGATACCAGTTTGAAAGTTCCCAATAATAGTATTATTCTGGATAGTATTATAATTCTGTTCCATACCATTGCCTCCTATCAAATCAATGGCCTCCTGATCAATACTAAACCCCACATCATTAATAAACTCATTTCTATCCAGTGTACAGTAATGTACATTATAATTAAAATCTACAAATTCCTGAACATTGCAATTAAAGAAATGATTCTTATACATATTTACATTTCTCTGTCCTTCTAATGTTGAAAGTTTGCTATCATCTCCAATACAGTTAATAATTTGTCCATATCCAGCTATAGGATAATTTCTTGTTAGATCCTCTGCAATGACAAAAATAGATGCCCCTTTAACTTTACAATTTTCAATTTTCCAATTCGTTTGTGGGCCTTTTATGTTTATGGTTCTGCCTCTAGTTATGTGTTCAAAGGAGATCCCTTTTATTCTTGATCCGGTTTGAACCTCTAAAAACTCCGGGGCTGATGTTCGCAATATAGAATCTGTAGAACCCTCTAAAAAGACGTTTATAGGCAATGTTACTTTTTCATTGATGGTAGTTACTCCCGAAGGTATTTTCAAATAATCCCCCGCTTTCAGGCCATCAAATAACATTATTTTTTACCTTTAAGTAGAAAATATAATGCTACCAGTCCCGCTACAATAGCCAAAATAACCGTCGTATTGTTTTCTTCTGGTGGTGGTGGGGGTGGTGTTCCCGCTTCGGTAATAGGTACAGTAATGGACTTATCACTTAATTCATGTGTGATACTATTTTCCACTCTGAGCGTTAATATTTCAGCCTGTTTAAAGTTTGAATTGAAGGTTATAAAATCATGGCCCCCATACGGGCTTCCCGGACTACCTTTATGTCGTACATGATCGCCTCCATGACCCACATAAACATTCTGGGAGTTATAGAAATTTGGATATGCTAACGCATCAAAGTTATCTCCGACAACAACTATAAACGGATACCAGCCAAGATTAAAACTTGTAGGTTCTATAGAGATTAAAATGGGTTTGGTGCTTGCTGGTGGTGTGCAATCGTTATTACAGGTGTTAGTAGTATAAGATCCTCCGGCTTTCTCTATACAAGATCCAGATTCACACGCATATTTTAA
>Ga0184636_1000224_pt1 | contig 13802 bp, 12 predicted proteins | sample PLM3_60_b2_FD_133164 | JGI IMG/M metagenome (GOLD analysis project Ga0184636, IMG submission 133164) | Groundwater sediment microbial communities from an aquifer in East River, Colorado, USA - PLM4_90_b2 | ecosystem: Environmental > Terrestrial > Soil > Riparian zone | place: USA: East River... | reverse complement strand
TTCGATAATTCATATAACAAGCAATACAGCTACAAATATCCCAAGGCCGGGGAAGCCAATTCTCTTGTTGAAATCCATATTTACAACGTAGCGACCGGCAAGGATGTAAAGGCTCAATATGAACAGGGTGATATTTACATACCGAGGATCAAATGGGCGCAGGACGATAATTCGCTGGTGGTTTACTGGATGAACCGCCACCAGGATGACCTCAAATTATTATTGACCAATGCACAAACAGGGGCCAGCAACCTTTTATTCGAAGAGAAAAATAAATACTTTGTAGAGATCAATGATGATTGGTGGTTTTTAAAAGACGGCAAGCATTTTCTTTTTACCAGCGAGATGAATGGCTATCGCCATGTTTATCTCTACAGTCTGGATGGAAAAGAGAAGATCCGGGTAACAAAAGGTAATTACGAGGTTACCGATGTAAATGGTGTGGATGAAAAAAATAAAATGATCTATTATACGATAGCCTATCCTACTCCAATGGATAGAACAGTTTACGTCACCGATTTTTCGGGCGCAAAAAATTACCAGCTTACGGCATCACAGGGTTACCACCGGGTGGCATTAAATGATGACTTCACAAAGTTCTACGACTATTATTCAACGATAAATACTCCGCAGGTTGTTGAGCTTTACGATATAACCTGGAGTAAAAAAAAGGAATTAGTTTCAAAAATGGAGAAGGTGGTTAATGATAATTCCAGGCTTAAAGAAAAGCTTAATGATTATGATCTCAGTAAGGCAGAATTCATCCGTGTGCCAAACAGCAAAGGCGACACATTGAACGGATGGATGCTGAAGCCGGTAAATTTTGATCCTGCCAAAAAATATCCCCTGCTGTTTTGCAACTACGGTGGTCCGGGGTCGCAACAGGTTGCTAACCGGTTTGGTACCGTAAATTTCTGGCACCAGATGCTGGCAGAACGAGGTTATATTATTGTAAGCATTGATAACACAGGTACCGGTTTTCGCGGTGAAGAATTCAAAAAGAAAACTTATTTGCAGTTAGGCAAATATGAAATTGAAGACCAGATAGACGCCGCAAAATATTTTGGCAAAATGTCTTTTGTCGATAAAAATAATATCGGTCACTGGGGCTGGAGTTATGGTGGCTTTATGAGTTCTCTTGCTATTACAAAAGGCGCAGATGTATTTACGGCAGCCATTGCTGTTGCGCCTGTAACCTCCTGGAGATTCTATGATAATATCTATACTGAACGCTACATGCGTACACCTCAGGAAAATACAAGGGGGTATGATGATAACTCTCCCTTGAATTTTACTGACAAGATAAAGGGAAAGTTTTTGATCATTCATGGAACAGCTGATGATAATGTACATTTCCAGAACAGTGTGCAAATGATAACAGCGATGGTAAAAAACAATGTGGATTTTCAAAACGCTTATTATCCCAATAAAAATCATGGTATCGCAGGCACTACCGATAATACTACCATGCATCTGTGGAATAAAATGACTAATTGGTTATACCAGAATCTCAGCAATGAGAATGTAAAAACGGATAAGCCTGTTCAGAAAGCTTTTTAAAGGCTAAGAGAAAAGGAGAGAAAGAGATTGGCTCTTTTTCTCTTTTTAACTACACTTCCTGTTTTTTGATTTCATATCTCTTAGCACAAAAAGAACCCCCGATAAAATCGGGGGGCCCTAATCAAAAACCATTAACCATTAAACCTTATCCTATGAAAATTCGGAGCTAATATCGTTAATAATTAATTAACATGCTAAAATAATGAAAAAAAAAATTTGCAACACGTAAAATGCCTCGTTGTCACCTATTTATGACCGGGTTATCTTTTACCCTGTTAATAACCAGGGTTCCTTAAATCCTTTGTAAATTCATATATGAAAAAAATTGTCGTTGCTATTACGGGCGCCAGTGGTTCCATTTACGCGGAATTATTGCTTAACAAGCTGACAGTTTTGCAGCAGCAATGGAGCCAGATTTCTTTAGTAATGACAGAAAATGCCAAAGAAGTCTGGCAAACTGAAATGGGTAACGATCGTTATAAAGATTATCCCTTAAAAAATTTTAGTACCACTGATTTTTCTGCTCCCTTTGCTTCCGGTTCGGGGCAATATGATACTATGATCATCATTCCCTGCTCAATGGGCACCCTGGGACGAATAGCCGGGGGCATATCTAATGATCTGATTACGAGAGCGGCTGATGTGATTTTAAAGGAACGAAGAAAACTGATCTGTGTAATACGTGATACGCCTTACAATCTCATTCATATCCGGAATATGGAAACAATAACACTTGCCGGGGGAATTATTTGCCCTGCCGCTCCTTCTTTTTATAGCCGGCCCTCAACTATTGAAGAAGTCGCTGCAACCGTTGTGGATAGGGTACTCGACCTTGCCGGCTTTGACATCAAAACATTTCGCTGGGGGAAATAGTCCATGGTCAATGGTTGAACGAATTAAGAAACGAGAGGCTTTTCCGTTTTAAGAAAAAGCCCCTGAAGGTTTCCCGGTTGATTGAATTTTACTGAACAGTGCTTCGCTAAGAAACAAAATTGATTACTTCTTTTTTCTATTGTTGAAAGGCTTAACACCAACGGTAAATAAAATACCCCCGCTGTTAAGATGAACTTTTCCTACTCCGATTCCTTCCAGAGGAATTTTTATATACGGCTCAGCTGAGACCGAAAAAATATTATTTAACTGCCGGGTATAGCCTGCAGATAAGCCCAGAATAGAAAAATAATGCTTGTTCTCATTCCTGACTTCATATTTGCGTGAAGAAGGATACCCGACACTTGACTCATATTGATAATTATAAGTCTCTCTTTTCATTAAATAGGAAGAAAGACCGGCACTGGCGAACCAGTTACTTCTTTTTGTAAAATTAAAATTGTAATTAAGGCCAACAGGTATTTCAATCACGCTGCAATCAGCATTGGCTCCCACAAACTTAATGCTTGGTGGTAAAGGATAAGAAAGCTTATAATCGTCCTTACCTGCTGTATAAATCTTCTTTCCTGTATATATACCGGTTTTTAAAGTAAACCTGTCTCTTGTATAACTGATGCCAGCACCATAAACTAAAGTAGTTGTTCCTAATTTACTGCTTCCCGCCTTACTCACATCAGGACCTGCTGAAAAATTGAATACAAAACCATTTGATCCTTTTGTTTTATTATTTTTATTTGCTTTTGATGATTTCTTTTCTGCTTTCGCTACCTCATTATTTTGAACCGGGGTTACCTGTTTAGACTCTTCCTTTTTTACAATTTCATCTTTACCGTTTTTATCTGCATTGACATTGCCGGTAATATTATTAGTACGGGGATCAGTAACACTATTATTATTAATAAGGGGATCAGTAACATTATTTAATTTTTCATTTGACTCAGTCTTTTTTTGTATAACATCTTTATTATTTGTTTCAGCCTTTGTTTTTGCTAATGGCGTTGAATTAAGGTCATTCTTAGCTACCGGTTTTTGCCCGGAAGGAAGTTTTGTTTGTAAAAGCCCATTCGATCCCGGAGTTCTTTTTATGCCTGCTGTGGTGGTTGTTTCTCTTTTAACACGGAAAGTTGATTCATTTTGAATATCTCTATTGACTTCTGTCTGTAATTGGCTTTTATTAGTATTCCCCGTAACAGGAATCTTATTGTCTTTTGAACTTTTATCAACCGATTGTAAAGGAAGATCTTGAGCAACAGAATTTTTCTGCCAGGGTTTGTTTAGTCCAATAAACACGCCTCCACCGATAAGGAGAAACAAGAAGAAAATCAAAAGGAATCTCCTCCTGTCGTCTTTAGCCTGTGGAAGGTGCTGGTCCAGCAATTTTTCCATCTTGCTCCATGCATTTTCATCATAAGCAGGATGGTGCTGTTCCGCAGCCTCTTTTATTTTATTTTCTAAATCGTCAAACTGCATTTTTAGCTTCTTGTATTATGTTTTGCCGAAATAAAATTTTTTGTAATTGTCTTTTTGCCTTTGCAAGGTTTGATTTTGAGGTGCCTATTGAAATACCAAGCCGGTTAGATATTTCCTCATGAGTAAACCCTTCGATCACAAAAAGATTAAATACAGTTCGATATCCCGGTGTCAGTTGCTGTACAGATCTTATGATCTCTTCATAAGAAATTTTATCCAATGCAGTCTCTCCCCCGGAAGACACCTGGATAATTCCATTATCTAACTCTGCTGTAAACTGGTGTTTGTGGTTTTTTCTAAAATGGTCAATGGCTGTATACACCATGATCTTGCGTAACCAGCCTTTGAATGAACTTACTACGTCAGAATAAGCAGGTTTATACCGGTGAATCTCTTTAAAGATCTTTAAAAAGCCATCATTAAGGATTTCGACTGCATCGTCCTGGTTATTTGTATACCGGTCACACACGGCCATAGCATACCCATAGAAAGAGGTATAAATTTTTTTCTGGCTCTCCCTGTTATTTGAAGCACACCTTTCGATATGCAGACTTAGTTCCTCAGCTGAAAGCAAATTCCTTTATTTGAGATTACACGATATAATCGAAAAGCAACTATCAATGGTTGCTTTACTGAAAGCTACTATTATTGCGTTTTATTCATAAATCGCTGGCCCCGGGGGTAATCAATACCGGTTAAAAAGACAATTCCATGACTAAAAACAAGTACCCCGCTCCAAATGTAAGGAGATTCATGATAAAACTGGCCATTATTAGCCTTCCCCAACTGGTTTTTACATTTAAGAGTTTAATGATCCATGCCTCGAAAAATGAAGTGATAAAATAGAAAATAAACAGTTCCCCCAATTGAGATATTCCTTTGAATTCCGATTTATTAAAAACCAAAAAGAAAAGAATGCCAAGCAGCAATGAACCAATATTTGCCATAAGGGAGTCTGTAACACATTTCATGAAGCTGTTCAATTTGAAAAGCAGCATCACAACTGCTTCTGCTAAAACAGTCAGGATAAACGATGCAACTACCAGGCCCCCAAACAACCAGAACCCTTCTGCTAACAGCATATACATCTTCATACGCCAATTATTTTATTAAAAGTAAATGAATTTTTTTAAGCGATTTCTGCTGACTAAGAAGCTATTGTCTATTATTTTTTGCACGATCGATCGCCTCAAGAAGACCACCGGTCTGTTTATCCAGGCTCAGTTCCCAAAACATGATCCCTTTTAAATCTTTTTCCATTGCATATTTTGTTTTGGCATTTATGGATTGAGCATCATCAAATGTGGCAAAAATCTTTTGAGAGGCATTGTACGCATGAGTGGCATAAGCAATACTGTCCCGGTAAAAAACAAAACCGCTGTCAGTACTTAATAGGCTATCAAACCTGCGGAAAGGAACGAAACTTTTAAATTTTCCGTTTTGATAAAGCCCATTGTTTATATTTTCAACATTTTCCCAGGTTCTTGCATAAAAGGCAGCGCCAATGACCATTTTATTTTTAGGAACCCCCAGTTTATCAAGAAAATTTACAGCATGATCAGCCGATTCAATTTGGGAAGGGTTAGAATATAAGGGGGTATGATGACCGGTAACAGTGGCCGCACCACTGACCAGGTCATAACTCATAAGATTCACAAAATTCACCCGGCGCATTACTTTTTTCCATTCGATGGACCTTTGTAAATAGGAAGTAAACCCACCGGCTGCAAAACTTATTATCCTGTGCTTACCCAACTCTTTTCTCAACAGTTTTATTAAAGCCGTGAAATTAGATTTATCCTCTGGCTTATACTGATGACCGGGGAAGCCCTCAATAACAGGATATTCCCAATCAAGGTCTATACCGTCCGAATGAAAATAAACGGTCAGTTCTTTTACTGATTCGGCGAACTCTTTTCTTCCCTCTTCAGTAGAAAAAACGGGTGAACAAAATTCACACCCGCCCCACCCTCCCAGTGATAACATAATCTTTAACTGAGGATATTTTTCTTTAAGGGAAACAAGTTTCTGAATAGTTGCCGTATCTCTCGCATTATTTACAGCCAAACGGTTTCCTTTCAGATGGCAAAAACTAAAAATAATATGAGTCAGCTTTTGCACCTCGAAACTATCAATTGCTGTCGCACTTCCTGTATAATAAGCTATCACCGCTAACTTACTCCTTACAGGTTGTGAAACAGCAGCATCTGCAAACAGAAAAACCGAAAAAAATAAGAGAAAGCAGGAACGCATGACAATTCTTTAATAGACTAGTATCAATAATCAATTAACTGTAATGTTCGGATTATTTAACAACCGGCAATTCAATATAGGTTGGATATTTCGAAGAGAAATAAATCGTATGCGTGGCCTTTATAAAATCAGATTCTTTCGCTTCAAAAATATTCGGTATGTATTTCTGCGGGTTGCGATCAATGACTGGAAACCAGCTGCTTTGCACCTGTATCATCAGCCGGTGGCCTTTTTTAAATACATGATTAATTTGATGAAGATCGATCATAAATTCTTCCGGCTTACCGGATATCAGGGGGGAAGGATTGCTAAAACTTTTTCTGAATCGTCCGCGAAAAACTTCCATGGCAACCGGCAATTGATAATTACTCATCAATAAATTCTTTGTATCAAAATTGGGATATACATCGATCAGTTTTACGATCCAGTCTGCGTCCGTGCCTGTTGTACTGGCAAATAGATGTGCTATGACCTTCCCGGTAACTGTAATATCTTCTGTAATCGTATCCATCATAAAGCTGATTACATCAGGTCTTGAGTAAACAAATCGTTGATCTTCAACATGCCAGGTTCTCCAACGACTTCCCGGGCCATAGGTTGCTTCAATAGGTTGTGTTCTGTACGGAACAGGTTTGGCAGGGTCACTGACAAAACTTATTTCAGCATTGCTTAAGGTTGGTTTGGTGAATGAACAGCTATTATTCGGACCCGCATATAAGTTTTTTATTGTTGCTTCTTTTGGCGGCCATGAAGAATAAGTTTTCCACTGGTTAGCTCCTGTTTGAAAACAATAGGCCTCCTCAAACTTTCCGTCGCCAATTCCTTTAAGCCAGTAATCAAACCATTTTTTTTGCAGGGCATGAAACCAGTCAGCCGTGTTGCTTCCAAATGCGATCTTTCCCAAACTATCAGCTCTTGTTCTGCCCCATTGTCCATGATTCCACGGGCCCAGTACAATATAGTTGCGGTTAAAACTGTCTTTCTTTTCCATGTGGCCATACATTAACTGCGGGCCATTAATGTCCTCCTGGTCAAAATAACCGCCTACGTGCAGCATAGGAATCTGAGGAGACTGAACATAGCTTAAAGGAGAATTTTTTTGCCAGAATTCATCATAGTCAGGATGCTGAACAAAATTGTTCCAGGTGGCAATTTTGTTATGAAAATATGTTGAGTTCACATTCTTCAATGAACCCAATTTGATATACCAATCATAAAGATCAAACTGTGGAAAAGGAAAATCACTGTCTGTTGTTTTATCAAATTCCACTTCATATGTATATTCCATCCCATAACTCAACCGAAAGGCCCCATTGTGGTGGAAATCGTCTCCCAAAAACAGATCACCCATACAAGCCTGCTCTGACGAGGCTTTCAGCGCAGGATGCGGATCAACAGAGCCAACCAATGCCAGCCAGCCCGGATAGGAAATACCGAAAATACCAGCCTTACCGTTATTATTAGAAGCGTTTTTTACCAGCCAGTCAACCGTGTCCCAGGTATCGGTACTCTCGTCGATCGTCCCTTTTTGTTTAGCATGTATCAGCGGTTGATGTATTTGCATGGTTCCTTCACTCTTGTACTTACCACGGATATCCTGGAATACAAAAATATATCCCTCTTTTGCCAGGTAGTAATAATTAAAATTGAAAGGAGTAACGGTAACAACCGTATCATCCGGGATTGGAAAGCCGGCTCCGTAAGGTGTCCGGGTAATTAAAATAGGCACTGATTTTTTCGGATTTACAGGACTTAAGATCATTGTGTACAATCTGACCCCATCCCGCATCGGGATCATAGCGCTGGTTTTTTTGTAATATGTAATACTGTCGGGTTGTGAAAATAAACCGGTGCAGATGCAAAGGCCGGCAAAGAGGAAAATGATTTTTTTCATGCGCAATGATTAAGAATGAATTTAAATTTAAGAAAGATTAAAAAGTCATAAGGGTCAAATGGGTCATATTGGTCATATAATTCAGTATTCACAACTCACTCGATTTATTTATATGACTCATTTGACCCATTTGACTTATTTGACTTATTTGACCTATTTGACCTATCTGACTCACATACCACTTACCACTCTGAACACTTTCCATTTCTGTGTACCGGGAACAATAAGCGGAGCAATCTGGTCAGAAAATGGTTTGAATTGAGGCTGTCCCATTTCGGAGAGAGCAAGCACAAAATCTTCCAGGTTTTCAAATTCATATTCATCTATGATCAGTGATGGTGATTCGCCAATATATCCTGTACATACCCTGTTCTTTGACTTTTTAAAATTCGATGATCTGAATTTTTCGGCTCCCCATTCCTTCATTATATCCAGGGCTTGTTTCTGTTTTCCAAAAACAATTTCAAGTGACCATTGACAGATAAACATGATCGTTTGATTTTATAATACTAAGCTAAAGAAATATTTAAGCCTTGTTTATTTTTTTCATTATAAACAGTAATACTATCATTATAAATGCTATGATCCCCAAAAACAAATTAGAAAGAAAAAATTCTCTTACGGCGGTATAGAACAAAATGGTCCCGGCAAGAATTGTTGTGCCAAATGATAAGGCGATGGCTCTTTCAGTTTTTCCTGCCATTGACCTGATCAATAAGGATGTGGTAGCAGGGATGCTGGATTGCAGTAAACCAATGCCGATAGTAAAGAGTAATAATTCATTTCTAAAAAAGGTTAGCAATGGGGTCGCGATCGCCAATGAGATAATAGAATACATTCTCCACCCAATTCTATCAGCCAGCCAGCCACCAATGATCTTTCCGAAAAACGCTGCTGCAGCTATAGCTATAAGCCAGTGATAATTATTTTCGTGTATTAACCTGAAAATATTCCAGATCACTGAGCGGAAAGAAATAAATATCAGCAGTAAAATCATCACTATATCATGCCCATCAAATACAGTCGGTTTATCACTATTTGGCTTTGCCGCAGTTTTGTCAGGTAGTTTTACCGGCAGAATGAAAAATAAAAAAAGAAAGACTGCAGCTGTTGCCAGTAACCAAATTTCAAGATCTATATGCAAATAAGCAAAATAGCCCCCTGCAATCAGTCCTGCAACCCCGGGAGCGGCAAATAATCCAATATTGGTTGCGCGATTTTTTTCAGCGCAGATTGTTCCGCCTGTAACATGATACAATGCCGATGCAATGCCTGCAAGAACTATGGATAGTTGTGGTGAAATAAAAAATATTGCAATAGCAATCACATTTAAGGCGTATGCGGCTAAAAGAAATGTTTTAGGCTGATTATATTTTTCCAAAAGAAGAGCAACGGGGTATTGGCCGCCGAATGCCAGCAGGTTGTAAATAAATAACCCCAAACCGATCTGAAGCAGATCGATTTTTAATTGCACAAGGCTACCGAGGAAATAACCAGCTATAAAATCATTCAGGCCATGTCCCAAACCAAGAAAAAAAATTTTTGCGTATCTATGCTGAAAAGGATTCATTCAGAAATTGATCAAAATCTGTTCAAAAAATAAACGACAAAAAGATATAAGAGTAAATACGTGATCACATTCATCACAATTACAGCCAGCCATACTTTTTGTTTTGGCGCTTTCTTAATCATAAGCATCAACAACAAACCCTCTGTGAGTACGGTGGTGATAAAAAAAAGTAGCCATACCCATAGGCTCTCTTTTTCAATTTCATTATGGAATCTTCTTTCCAATGCCGGTACCAGAACAAATCCAACTGCAAGGGACGCTATGTTGACGATGGAAGAATAAGCAAGTGCTCTTTTAAAATTATTCAATTTAAAATATACTATAATTCCCGCTTCTACGAGGATCACAACAAACATTGCCACTATCAGGATCGGGATAATAATAATTAAAGCACCGGCGCCATCAAGAAGAAAAAACTTCATGCAGGTTCGTTTTCACTAAAATAAGATTCTTTTAATGATTACTTATACCGGCAGGAACGAATCTTTAAATTCATTCAAACAACGTACCTTTTCAGCTATGCAAAATTCCTTTCTTCTCTACGGGGCCAATGGTTATACGGGGGAACTGGTTGCACGGTATGCATCTCAATATAATTTACAACCCATTCTTGCCGGAAGAAGAGAGGAAGTATTGAAACCATTAGCTGAAAAACTGAACTTTTCTTATAAAGTTTTTGATGTGAATGATTCGCCCGCTCTGATAGCCGCATTGAAAGAAGTAAAACTGGTAGTAAATGCAGCGGGACCTTTTCAATTCACAGCAAAACAAATGATCGAAGGCTGTTTACAAACCGGCACACATTATTTAGACATCAACGGTGATATAACCGTATTTGAAATGATAAAACAATATGATGAAAGGGCTAAGCAGGCTGGTATCATGTTGTTGCCAGGTTCAGGTTTTGATGTAGTGCCCACTGATTGTACCGCCTTGTTGTTGAAAAAATTATTACCCGATGCGATCGAATTAAAATTAGCGTTTGCAACTCCTGGCGGTGGGTTATCACACGGTACTGCTACAACCATGGTGAATAGATTAGGAGAAGCAGGTGCTGTCAGAAAAAATGGAAAGATAATCCGGCAGAATCTTGGCAAAAGAGGGATGTGGGTTGATTTCGGTAAAAAGAAATTATTTGTAATGACTATTCCCTGGGGGGATATTGCTACAGCCTATTTTACTACCGGCATTCCCGATATTGAAGTCTATACCGGCATTTCACCAACTATCTACCGCATGTTAAAACTGCAACCTTTGTTTAACTGGTCGCTGAGAACAAATTTTATCCGCAGATTTATAAAAAAGAAAATTGACAAGCGACCTGCAGGACCAAATGATGAACAACGCAATAAAGCCACCAGCCTGGTCTGGGGACAGGCTGCTGATATTAAAGGCAAAACCGCCACAGTACGAATGCGTGGTCCTGAAGGCTATACTTTGACCACTCACAGCACTCTGCTGATCACGCAAAAAATTTTAAAGGAAAATTTTAAAGCCGGTTATCAAACACCTGCCAGTGCTTACGGAGAAGACCTTGTGCTGGAAATACCAGGGGTGAAAAGAGAAATTGTTAAAGCGGATTAAAATTGATTTTCCTGATCTTTAATAAAAAGCAGCTTGGCCATCATGATGTTTTCCCAATAAACGCACTGACATACAAGGATTACAACATAGAATAAAACTGTTGATGATACTGAAAACAGCAATAAATTGATTTTTGCATAGCGTATCCCCTGGTTATTTTTGCCCCATTAACCCCGGTTAAACGCTAAACGCTTCACTTGCCTTCTCTGAAAAAAAGTTTACCGGAGAATACAATTAACACTACTAACACTACAGTTTGTTTGCCTTCCGCTTGCTGCCGATTGCAATCCATAATTAAGAATTTGTAAACCCTTATCATTAACCCTAAAAATTCATTTATTATGAAAACGGGAATTAAGTATTACGGAACCATCGTTATTGCATTATTCATCGCCTTCTTTTTTGTTTTACCTGCTGCATTGGCGAATGCTGAAAAGAAAGACAGCGCAATTGTTGTGTTGAAATATATCGGCAACATTAAAAATCAACCTGTATTTCAGCTTGACCTGGATAATGCCGGACAGGATGAAATTACCATTACCATCAGTGATCCCTATGGCGATGTTCTTTATTCTGAAAATGTAAGAGTAAAAACTTTTACAAGAAAATTCCAGCTGAATACTGAAGAGATCGGCGATGATGTGCTGCGTGTGGAAGTAAAAACCAATAACAACAGACGACCGGAAGTGTACGAGATCAGCAGGAGCACCCGTTTTATACAGGAAGCTGTTGTGAGTAAATTATAAAATTTGCAGCCTACATCATCGGCAAAACTGTTTCAGCTAATAAAAAATCCCGCTGAAAGGCGGGATTCTGATTTATCTTTTTATGGCAAAGGCTTAGTTCTGAAATCGTTTTCTTATCACATTTAATGCGCCTCCGGCTTTGAACCATTCGATCTGAGGTTCATTGTATGTGTGATTTACGGGCACATTATCAACGGAACCATCCCTGTGGTGCAACACCATGGTCAATGGTTTACCGGGTTTGAAATCGGTCAGGCCAACGATATCGATCGTATCGTCTTCCTGCACTTTGTCATAATCTGCTTTGTCGGCAAAGGTGAGTGCAAGCATGCCCTGCTTTTTCAAATTTGTTTCATGAATTCTTGCAAAGCTTTTTACAACAATGGCACGGACACCCAAATGCCTTGGCTCCATCGCTGCATGTTCTCTTGATGAACCTTCGCCATAATTCTCATCACCCACTACCACTGTACCAAGACCGAGTTGCTTGTACTGGCGTTGTGTAGCCGGCACAGGGCCATATTCACCAGTCAACTGGCTTTTTACCGAATCAGTTTTATCATTGAAAAAATTTATAGCCCCGATCAGCATGTTATCACTGATATTGTCCAGGTGGCCACGGTATTTCAACCAGGGGCCAGCCATGGAAATATGATCCGTTGTACACTTTCCTTTTGCCTTGATCAATAATTTCAAACCAACAAGATCAGTTCCTTCCCATCCGGGAAAAGGAGAAAGTAATTGCAAGCGCTTGCTGTCTGCTTTCACCACAACCTGCACCTTGCTTCCATCTTCAGCAGGCGCCAGGTAACCGGGGTCATCAACAGCAAAACCCAGCGGTGGCAATTCAAAGCCTTTCGGTTCATTTAATTTTACATCTTCGCCCTTCTCATTTCTCAATGTATCCGTTAAGGGATTGAAAGCGATCGTGCCTGCCATCGCCAATGCCGTTACAATTTCCGGCGAGGCGACAAAGGCATGTGTGCTGGCAAGACCATCGTTACGCTTTGCAAAATTTCTATTATACGAAGTAAGGATCGTATTCTTGCGATTGGGATCATCAATATGTCTTGCCCATTGACCGATACAAGGTCCGCATGCGTTTGCCAGAACAATGCCACCGACATCTTCAAATTCTTTAATAAATCCGTCCCTTTCGATGGTATAGCGAACCTGCTCACTTCCGGGAGTGATCGTGAACCCGCTGATCGCTTTTAATCCTTTATTCATGGCATCTTTTACAATGGAAGCAGAACGACTGATATCTTCATAAGAAGAATTGGTACAACTACCGATCAATGCTACTTCCAGTTTTGCAGGCCAGCCATTTTTCTCCACAGCTTCCTTCATTTGCGAAATAGGTGTTGCAAGATCAGGTGTGAAAGGACCATTGACAAAGGGTTCTAATTTATTAAGATCTAATTCAAGAACCTGGTCATAATAGGCCGAAGGGTTTTCATACACTTCTTTATCCGGCCGAAGATGCTGGAGAATACCATCTGCCAGTGCAGCCACTTCTTCACGACCGGTGGCCCGCAGGTAGGCACTCATTTTTACATCATATCCGAATAATGAACAGGTAGCACCGATCTCAGCACCCATATTACAGATTGTTCCCTTGCCCGTTGCACTCAGACTATCTGCCCCATCACCAAAATATTCTATAATGGCGCCTGTTCCTCCTTTTACTGTTAACTGACCGGCCACCCAAAGAATAATATCTTTTGCACTTGTCCAGCCACTCATTTTACCGGTAAGTTTTACACCGATCACTCTGGGCATTTTCAATTCCCAGGGAAGACCGGCCATCACATCAACAGCATCAGCCCCGCCA
>Ga0184636_1000223_pt1 | contig 13807 bp, 13 predicted proteins | sample PLM3_60_b2_FD_133164 | JGI IMG/M metagenome (GOLD analysis project Ga0184636, IMG submission 133164) | Groundwater sediment microbial communities from an aquifer in East River, Colorado, USA - PLM4_90_b2 | ecosystem: Environmental > Terrestrial > Soil > Riparian zone | place: USA: East River... | reverse complement strand
GGAGCATTTCTCTCTAAAGACGGCACACAGGTTCCGCTACCTAAAATAATAACTTTCATAATTATATTCGCTTTAAAATATCAGTTATAAAATTTTTCCAATTATATCAGATTACCCTTCTTATTTAGTGGTGATTTTTTGGGGGAAGTAATTATCTCCAATTATGTGATGGCATGATATAGTATTGAAGCGGTTTCTTTTGCTGATAGTCCATTGAGAAATATACTAATATAAAGAGGCAAAAGCCTCGGAGTCCCGATCTTATCGGGACGAGAATGAGCGAAAATACTGTATCATGCCCTTTATTACATTTAAAATAAAAACTAAAGTTAAATTCAATTGCGAAAAAAGAGAGGCTTTCTTTTGATATGCTTTTTGAAATATACCTCAGAGATGTCTAAAGAAGAACTGGATATGCCATGAAAGTATATCTTATAAAAAAACTGCTCCTCCTCATTCCGTTGCTTATTGGTGTCACATCTATTACCTTTACCCTTACAAAGACTCTGCCAGGTGATCCTGTTTACAGTATGGTTGGAGAAAGGGCACAGCCTGAGGTTATTGAGAAAATTAGAAAAGAACTTGGTTCAGATAAAAACATTATTATCCAGTATCTCGGATATATAAAGTTACTCATAAAAGGGGAATTCGGGCGCTCATACTACACAAACAGGAAGGTCATTGATGACCTCCTATCGAAATTCCCTAACACCCTGAAACTTGCCTTAGGAGCCATGATTATAGCGATTTCCTTTGGACTTTTTCTCGGATTTATCTCAGCTTACAAAAGGGGAACTTTTACTGATCGGATTATATCTTCATTATCGGTAACAGGGCTGAGTATTCCTGTTTTTTTGAGCGGTCTCTTGATTATGCTTTTTTTCAGTCTAAAACTTAAACTACTCCCTCCTTCGGGCACAGGTGACTTGAGATTTCTCATTTTACCCTCTGTCACTCTTTCTCTTCCTGCCCTTGCTACACTTGCAAGGATAACAAGGACCACTCTGATAGAAGTATTTGATATGCCCTTCGTCACCACTGCAAAGGCAAAAGGTATAGGAGAACTCAAAATAAATTTCGTCCATGTACTAAAAAATGCACTCATACCTATTGTGACTGTAATAGGACTTGATTTCGGAAGCTATCTCAATGGGGCTGTACTTACAGAGACGATATTTGGCTGGGACGGTATAGGCAGATTCACAATGGAGGGAATAATAAAGAGAGACTATCCAGTAATAATGGGATGTATCATTGTCGGCACAACTATCTTTGTTATCATCAACCTTATTATCGATATCCTCTATCATTCCCTTGACCCGAGGGTAAGGTTATATGGGAAAAACAGGTAAGATCTCATTGTATCTATTGGTTTTCATATCTCTGCTCTCTTTTTCTGCACCTCTTATATCTCCCTATGATCCTGACAAGATAGACCTTGATAGCATAAAAAATGCCCCGGGTCTTCAACATCTTTTCGGGACAGACAATAAGGGCAGGGATGTCTTTTCAAGAGTACTTCATGGTGGCAGGATTTCGATAATTGTGGCTGTCCTGGCTACATTTTTGTCTATGGGAATAGGACTCGTTATTGGCCTCTTTTCAGGCTACCTTGGAGGAAAGATTGACACAGCTATAATGGCGATTGTGGATTTAATCCTTTCTTTTCCTGCACTCCTTCTTGCCATTGGAGTCTCTGTTGTATTGCCACCCGGTATTTATACTGTAATGATAGCTATTGCTGCAGTTGGATGGGCATCATTTGCAAGACTGATACGGGGGTATATTCTTATTGTGAAAGAAGCTCCTTTTGTAGAGGCAGCAAAGGCTCTCGGATGCAGTCAGACAAGGGTTCTTTTTATTCATCTCATGCCCCAGTGCATCCCTCTCGTACTCGTACTAATGGGATTAAAACTCGGAGGTTATATATTGACAGAGGCATCATTGAGTTTTTTAGGGTTAGGTGCTCAACCCCCTGCTGCAACCTGGGGTTCAATGGTGAGTGCAAGCAGATCTTATATATCTTCTGCTCCCTGGATGGTACTTTTTCCAGGATTCATGATAGCCATTACTGCCCTATGTTTTAATGCCCTTGGAGATTCACTAAGAGACCGATATGGATTGAAGATAAAATATTAAAACTATTTCTCCGTTAATCTTTCTTCTTCTTCCTGCTGTATTTTGCACTCTATACACAAGGCGGTAACAGGCCGGACTTCGAGTCTTCTGATATCTATTTCCATTCCGCACTTATCACAGATACCGAACACCCCGCTTTCTATCCTCTCTATTGCCTCATCAATCTTCTTTAACAGCCTCCTCTCCCTTCCCCTCAATCTCAACATGAAACTTCTTTCTGTCTCTGCTGTTGCCTGGTCACCAAGGTCCGGGAACATAGTCTGCCCTGGCAGTTCATTTAGCGCTTCCTCAGCCTCAGCAAGGAGGGACTCTTTCCGCGTTATGAGCTTTTTCTTGATCTCCAGCAGCTTTTTATCCCTGAAAGTTGTTGGTGCTGCCTTTTTAACCTTTATTACTTTGACCTCTGGTTTTGTCTTGATTGGTTTTGTCTTGACTGATTTTATCTTGACTGATTTTATCCTTGGCTTTTTTGTCTTTGTTGTTTTTATCTTTGGTTGTTTGGTTTTTATTTTTATTGTCTTTGTTTGTTTGGTTTTCCTAATAGTTTTTTTCTTTGGCATAAACACTCCTTAAGTAAATTTTAATACGTTAACAGAAAATTTTGATTGTAGTCAAGACAAAGGAAATCATATAGACAACTATAAAGTAAAAATTGATATAATACTGCATCTAAAAATTTAGAGGATATTTTTATATGTTGAAGAATGATCGTTGGATAAGGGAAATGGCTTCCAAAGGTATGATAGAACCTTTCAGTGATAAACAGGTAAGAGAGGGTGTTATCTCTTATGGTCTGAGTTCCTATGGATATGACATGATGATCGCTGATGAATTTAAGATATTCACGAGCAAACATAGCACGCTTATTGATCCCAAAGCACTTGATTCAAAAAGTTTTATCGATTTCAAAGGTAATATATGCATAATCCCGCCAAACTCATTTGCCCTGGGCCGTTCAGTCGAATATTTCAGAATTCCGAGAGAAACAATTGCGATATGTCTCGGAAAATCAACATATGCAAGGTGCGGCATTATCATAAATGTGACGCCCCTTGAACCTGAATGGGAAGGACATGTGACTATAGAGATATCAAATACAGCTCCTCTTCCAGCAAGGATATATGCAAATGAGGGAATTGCCCAACTCCTTTTCTTAGGAGCTTCAGAGATATGTGAAACATCCTATGCTGATAAGGCGGGGAAGTACCAGGCCCAGAAGGGAATAACACTTGCAAAGATGGAGTGATAAAGATGCCCGCAGGTGAGAAGCTGATACTTGCCCTTGATGTCTCTGAACACAGTCATGCAATTGAACTTGTAGAGAAATTTAAAGATTATGTTGGAATTTTTAAGGTGGGTCCTGAGCTTTTTATTTCCTCTGGTTCGAAAATCATTGAAGATATCAATAAAAAAGACAAGAAAGTCTTCCTTGATCTGAAGTTTCATGACATACCAAATACTGTATCGAAGTCAGCGGTTGTAGCGACAAAACTCAGAGTTCATATGTTTAACGTTCATACCTCAGGTGGATTAGAGATGATGAAAAAGTGCAAGGATAGCGTTATCGAATTATGCCTCAAGGAAAATCTGGACAGGCCGAAGATTCTTGGTGTCACAGTGCTAACAAGTATCTCAAAGGAGATCCTCACAAATGAACTCGGAATTCCATACAGTGTTAAAAATCATGTGAAACATCTCTCTGGCCTTGCCCTCAGGGCTGGCCTTGATGGTGTCATAGCGTCCCCAAGGGAGGCTGCAATGATAAGAAACCACTGTGGAAAAGGATTCCTTATAGTTACTCCGGGTATCAGACCTTCATGGACACCGCCTGATGACCAGAAGAGGACCATGACCCCAAAAGAGGCGATAAGGGAGGGCGCTGATTACCTTGTCATAGGTAGAGGGATACTCCAACATGCAGATCCTATGAAGGCACTTGAGCTGATAAACCTCGAAATACTTACTGCATAATAATACATAACGAACTCTGCACTTGCCACCCTCCCGAAAGCATTCTGGATTTGTCATGCTCCGACTTGCTTGCCCGCCGTTCTTTTTGGAGGGATCGGGGCATCCATGTCTGAATTTTCTATGCGTAGTAAAAGCACCCGAAGTTAAAAAGCCAATTTTTCCAAATCATCATAAGTGATTTCGTAAGACAAACTCCTATAAAAAAATCATATTATTACTGATATTTTTATTTCTGCCCTTGCCAATAAAACAGGGCAGGGCGGGGCCTGCCCTGTTTTGCTGTTTCTATTCTATAAAGTTATAGACATCATTTGGTAATCGTAAAAGTTTTGTTGCTCGTGTCACTGTATGAACTGTTGAATGTGCTCGTAACTCTTATTCTGTAATTCTTCCCCGGTGCCTGATTAACTGGTATTACCCACGGGTAGCGGCTATTCCAGGCATCTTTCGGATAGCTTTTATGAATTACGCTGTTCACCACTCCGTTCTTAAGCAATTCAATCTTCACATAAGGACCGGGATTCCCATTGAACCTCCATTTAATTACATGGTAAGTCCCTCTCTTCCACACCTCTCCTCCATTAGGTGAGACGATTGTTATGGCCTTTGCCCCATTGAAATTCAGGTCAGTACGCGTATCGCTGAAATTGCGAGAGGAAGGAGTAAAATGAAGTTTGTTTTTGCTGGCGTTACCCGGTAGAACGTGCCCGGTTTAAATCCTGATTGGCTCCAGTTGCCATCTACATCTGTCTGCACTGAAGAAGGAACGGTACCTTTGCCTGATATTTTTCTGAAGTTCATTGTGACACCTGAAACCCCTGATCCGTTTTCCTGTGTTATATTGCCCGATACCGTAAAAACAGGTGCTTTAACCCAGAGGGAATGCATCCTGTAATACACAGCCCTTGGTTCCATAGTGTCAGGATTATTGACATTATCCACAGCCCGCATTATCCCCAACCACTCTTCATTGCAATATTCATCAGGATCGGACGATGCAGGATATCCGCATGTGCTGTGATAGGCAGGGTCATTATCAGGGCATCCAGGGTCGGAAGAATACTCTCCTTTGTACCATTCATCAGAGTAAGCCATGATAGAGCCTCCAACGCAGGTATCTAAGTTAGCTGAAATTTCTGCCAGTACGGCAAATGAGGGCTATTGATATCATCTACGCCATTTTCCCACTGATTTCCATGCACTCCATGAATTAAGATTAAAGGCGTTCTATCCCCTAACGGTGAACTATCATATTCCAATAGGGTCGTAAAATCTTTGGGATGAGCTTGAGAAAAAATAGGAGTTAAAAAAACAAATGCTAACAGATAAACAAATACAAATAATCCATTCTTAAGATTTCCTAAGTATCTTTTCCCCATAGCCCCCTCCTGCTTCATTTATAGTAATTTCAGAATCCTCATTTTTACTGACCAACAACATTTATTTCTTCAAATTGTTCTGCTGGGTTTATTCTAAATACAAAGACAAGATTCTTCGCGGAGTTTATCCTCAGCCGTTCATTGAGATTCTTCGGTCGACGCGCCCTCAGAATGACAAAAGTCGAAGAAATGGCATAGGGCGAAGGAACAACAGGATGCCAAAGGCTTGCTATGCCAGCGACAATATAAAGAAGTGATAGTGACAAGACAGACACAGGAAATGATGAAAGATCCCCTTCCCCCAAAACATCCCCTCCTTCAAGCCAGTTCAGATTCGACTATGAGAATCTATTTTAATTCCTTATCTAACTTTTTCGAGAAGTTCAAAGAAACGTTCTCTTGTTATTTAATACACCTCTTCATGGCTGCCAATATCTATCAAAAGCACCTTATTTTTATCTAAAAATTCGAAGATTACCCTGATGTCATAGGTTATCGAAAAGCTCCATAGCCCCTCTAACTCTCCACTCAATTTATGTGTCTTTAGAACAGGCTCGTGAGGATTATTAGCGAATATCTCCATTTTTTTCCAAAACAACTTCTCAAGCTCTTTATCAATACTGATTCTCTTTTTAAATGCCCTCTTAAAAGAAGAACTTATGCCTATCTCAATTTTCATGTAATGCTGTCTTAATATCTTTTAGCGAGCCAAATTTGATCTTGCCAGTTTCGTATTCTTTAAGACTTTCCTCTGCATGCCTTTTTATCTCTTTTCTTCTTTCTTCTATCATGAGTTTCTTGATAAGCTCCATGAGATACTCTTTGCTTTCGATATCAAGGGCCCTTATCTTGTCAACAATGTCAGCGAATTTAACACTCATACAAACCCTCCATTTTTTCTTTATTTTACCGTTTTATTTAACGGCAAAAACTTTTTCCTCCTGCCATACGAGACAAAAAAGCCAAGCTAACCAAAGATTCATACTTCAGTAGCTCGGCCCACCTCCAAAAAGACCAAACACTTTCCGCCTTTACAGAAAGAATTTAATTAACTTTATACCCTAAAATTGCTTTGTGTCAAGAAAAATGTAAAAAAATGGACTAAAAGAGGGATATTTTCGGGTCATTGACATGTCTTGCTATGACATAGCTACTCAGGATATAGTTCATATAAATGATTACACCTTCAAAAAAAGATTTCCTGGAACTTGCTAAGAATGGGAAGCTGCCACCTATCCATGAGGAGATACCTTACCTCCATCCACATTTGATATATGAATCCCTGTCTGCTCCAAACAGTTTTCTCCTTGAAAGTATAAAGGGTCTAATGAAGATTGCTCGTTACTCATTTATAGGATTTGATCCTTATGCAGTATTCAAAGTAAAAAATGGCTTTATAGAAATCGAAACCCCTCTTTATCCCCCCTTACTAAGGGGGGATAAAGAGGGGGGTGAGATTAAAAATATATCTACTAAACCTCTTAGCACATTAAAAGAACTTGTTGCCTCCTATAGACAGATGCCGTTTAAATACCTCCCGCCTTTTCAGGGTGGAGCTGTGGGAGTCCTGAGCTATGATTTCGTCCAGTACTTAGAGAGGCTCCCTAAGAATACCATCGATGACCTTAACTTACCTGATGCTCATTTCCTGATGATAGATAAGCTTGTTGCTTTTGATCACCAGGAGAAAAAATGTTGGATAATAATCTGTCCTGGTGCAAAAAATGCAGGAACAGAACGGGTTGATTGGTCAGAGAAATATGATGAAGCAGAAGATGAGATAGAGAAAATACTAAATAAAGTTACAAGTCACGAGTTACAAGTAACAAGTAAAATTCCGAATTCATCATTTGTTACTCGTCACTCAAATCCCCCCTTACCCCCCTTTTCTAAAGGGGGGCAAGGGGGGATTACTAAAATAGAGATTACCTATGAAATGAAGAAAGATGAATATATGGATATTGTTAAAAGAGCCAAGGAATACATCGCAGCAGGAGATATCTTTCAGGCAAACCTCTCACAAAGGGTTTCAGCATACATAGGAGACAAAAGCCGCTGGAATTTTTACAAGACACTGAGTTCAATAAATCCAGCCCCATTTGCAGCATATCTTGATTTTGGAGATTATCAGATTGTCAGTTCCTCCCCTGAAAGACTCTTAAAAGTGAGGGATGGAATTATTGAGACAAGACCTATTGCAGGGACAAGACCAAGAGGAAAAGACTATGAAGAAGATGAATTGATGCGTGCAGAACTCCTTTTGAATGAGAAGGAGAGGGCTGAGCATATCATGCTGGTAGACCTTGAAAGGAATGATCTCGGTAGGGTCTCTGATTACGGCACTGTAAGAGTTGATGAACTCATGATTACAGAGGATTGTTCACATGTAATACATATCGTCTCAAATGTGAGAGGAAGAATTGCAGATGGGAAAGACTGTTTTGATGCAATAAAAGCTGCATTTCCCGGAGGCACTATAACAGGCGTTCCAAAAATAAGGTGCATGGAAATTATAGATGAGCTTGAACCGGTAAGGCGCGGTCCCTACACAGGTTCAATAGGTTATGTCAGTTTTTCAGGGGATATGGACTTGAATATAATAATCAGGACTTTCGTTATAAAAGGCAAAAAGGCTTATGTCCAGGTAGGTGCTGGTATTGTTGCAGACTCAGATCCCGAGAAGGAATATTATGAAACACTTAAGAAGGCTGAGGCCTTGATACGGACATTGGAAAGGGTAGGGTGACTATTAAAACCAGAACCATCTCTTTTTCATCTTTATCTGCTTTATCTGCTCGAAATTATTACTCATATCCCTTAGCTGAATATTTATTTTCCTCTGCTCTACAATCGTTTCTCTCATTAAATCATTCATCTCTTTTAAAGTAGATAAGATCTCCTTGATGTTATCCACTACCGTATCCGGTTGATCTGTTGAATCTGAGGGCTTTTCCACAGCATCTTCCAATGTAACTGTCTCTGGTAAAAGAGGTTCTTGCTCAATAGTTTCTGGAGAAGTTTCTTCTTCGAGATCAGGAATAATATATCTCCCCTTGTCTAACACTGAGGACTTTTGCACGATTGACTCTAATACTGGTTCTATTGTTTCCAATCCTTTGATGGATTCACCAATTCCGAACCTTTCCGGAGTTTCTTCCTTCACGTCTTTGAATGGTTCTGTTTTATACAAAGCAGATTCCGTTGTCTGCTTCTCGGTTACAGTCTCTTCGTCAATAGGCTCTTTATCAAACTTAGATCCTGCAGGAATTTTTTCTTCCTCTTCTGTGTCTTTTAGAGGCTCAGATTTAAATATGTCTTTTTCAACAGTTGGCTCTGTAGTTAATGAAGATTCGCCGGTTATTGGCTTACCAATTTTATACTCTACAGGAGCTTCTTCTTCCATCTCTTCCACGGGTTCATCCTTGAATATAGATGATCGTATCAGAGGCTTTTCAATTAAAGGTTCTGCTATCGGCCTGCTACTGCTTGACTCCACAGGGATTTCTTCAGCATCTTCAAAAACCTCTTTTCTGTAAAGAGAAGGCTCAATTGTTGACTTTATCATTACGGGTACTTCCTCTTCAGACTCACTGACATCAACTCCAACCTGGACTTCTTTTACCTCCGCAGGTTTAATTTCTTCTTCAGGAGCCGATAACTTAATTTTCTGCCTTCTTTCAATTTCAGTAATTATGAGCTTTGTTATATTCCGAAATGATTCTTCAACACCAATCCCATCTGTCGCAATCGCCTCTACATATTCATATTTTCCATTTTCATTCAAATCCTTGTTTAGCTCATCAATAGAGAGGATATTTGTTAGATCCCTTTTGTTATATTGAAACAGAACAGGTAATTTGTCAGGATCAATATTATGGGCTAAAAGATTCACCCTCATATTTTTAAAACTTTCTATATTCTGCTCCCTCATTTCTCGTTGAGAGTCTGCAACAAAGACAATAGCATCAGTACCCTTCAGGACAAGTCTCCTTGTTGCGTTATACCTGACCTGCCCAGGGACTGTATAGAGTTGAAACCTTATAGAAAAATCTCTTATCTTTCCTAAATCTACGGGTAATAAATCAAAGAAGAGAGTCCTGTCAGTCTCTGTAGGAAATATCACAAGTTTGCTCTTCTTATTGGGGTCAAGAACAAAATGGAGATATTGAAGATTTGTTGTCTTCCCGCCCAGTCCAGGTCCGTAGTAAACTACTTTAATGGTTATCTCTTTTGTTGTGTAATTGAATAGTGCCATTGTTATAAAAGTGCGTAAACTCCGTTTCTTGTCCGATACTTGACCTTGTACATTGCCTCGTCTGCAAGCCTTATAAGTTCCTCTTTAGACTTTGCACTTTCAGGGCATGAGGCAACCCCAAAACTTGCGGTTATTTTGAGTGAATATCCTTCTTCCTTCAGAAATACATTCCGCTCAACAGCCTTTCTTATCCTCTCTGCAACCTGAGCAGCAGCAATAGGAGGCGTATGCGGAAGGATCATCACAAACTCATCTCCTCCGTATCTGACAACAATATCGACAATGCGTAAATTCTTTATCAGGAGCTGTCCCATCTCGACAAGGACCTTACTTCCAACAAGATGACCGTAATTGTCGTTTACATTCTTGAAATAATCAATATCCATAAAGATAAGGGCAACGGACGTCTGATATCTGAGGGCGCGCTGTACCTCCATCTCGATGGTCCTGTGGAGATATCTCTGGTTAAATAGTTTTGTGAGATCATCTGTAACAGAGAGTTCCTCAACTTTCTGATACAGTAAAGCCTTCTCGATGAAAATTGCTGATTTATCTGCAAGTTTTATCAATTCACTAAGGTCTTCTCCTGTAAAGTATTCTCCCTTTGTTTTATTGAAAATTTCTATAACGGCTAAGAGCTTCCCGCTGCTTTTTACAGGGACACACAGGATTGATCTTATTTTTTGTCTTAAATCGGCTGCCCTATCAACCCTTCTAAGGAATCGTTTATCCCGTGAAACGTCAGGAACAATCGTGGGAAAACCTTCCTTTGCAACCCATCCGGCAATACCTTCTCCAACCTTTATTCTGAACTTCTTCACCTCTTTTGTTGTCTTATCTTCAATGTCAGATATCAGTTCCCCAGTCTCTTCATCAACTAAAAATACAGACCATCCCTCTGCATTTGTTATCTCTTTAGCCCTTTTCATAACGGTATTGAGGGTTTCTGTAAAATCCTTGCATGAAAAAAGGATCCTGTTTATACCTTCACAGAAGTCCAATTCCTGCTTTAGCAAAGAGGAGTTATTTTTTAATCTCTTATACTCTGAAATGAGTTCCCTTTCCCTGAGCAGTCTATTGACAGCAAAGTTGAGTTCTCTTTCACCAGGCGACAGGATTGGGTAAGTCAAGGGTTCTTTTATCAAAGATTTAGGAATTCCATGAATATCAGAGACAACAACTTTTGGGATATTTCTTGCCAGTTTGAGGAATTTCGTAAAACCTGCTTCTTTATCATCTCCCTCAAGTATAATAAGGAGATCGGGGTTTTCTTTTAAATTAGGTAATGCTTCTTTCAGAGACGCAAAACTCTTTATTTTGTGCCCCTTTGATGCCAGGGCATTGATGTATTCTTTTTTCAGAACAGACTTGCCAATAAGGAATATTTCAGGCATTTACACCACAGCATTTTTTGAATTTCTTTCCACTTCCACAAGGACATGGTTCATTTCTGCCAACTTTTTTCCCGCGCCTTACTGTCTGAACTGCAGATGTGGCTTCTCCCCTGTTATAATTTAATTGAGCCTGTTTCACAGGCTCACTCCTGATAGTTTCCTGTTTCTGCACCTGTATCTTAAATAGCCTGCTCAAGACCTCTGTCGACATCCTTCCTGTTAAATCGGCAAACATTTCAAAGGCTTCTTTTTTATATTCCGCAAGGGGATCCCTCTGACCATAACCCCTGAGTCCTATACCTTCCTTCAGATGATCCATAGCAAGCAGATGGTCTTTCCATTGAGAATCAACAACCTGAAGAAGGAGTATTTTTTCAATATACCTCAGCATTTCACTGCCGATTTCTGATTCTTTTCTCTCATAGGCATCCCTGATCTGTAAACTTAGAGCTTCCCTGAGCGAGTTTGAATCTGAAGGTGTAACATTGGGAACAATAGAAAATATTCCATAAACAGCGTCGCTGAGTCCTTTTAAATCCCATCCTTCTCCATGTTTATCTTCACTGCAGTAAATACTGATCATCTCATCAACAACTTCATCTATCATACTGAAAATGCGATCCTTGAGATTATCACCCTGGAGTAACTCTTTCCTGAAGGAATAAATTTCCTTCCTCTGTTTATTCATAACGTCATCATATTCAAGGAGGTGTTTTCTTATATCAAAGTTATGTGCCTCGACACGTTTCTGCGCATTCTCTATTGCCTTGGTTACGATCTTATTTTCTATAGGGATGTCTTCTTCCATGCCGAGTCTATTCATAAGACCCGATATCCTGTCTGAGCCAAAAATCCTCATAAGGTCATCCTCAAGAGAGAGATAAAACCTTGAGGATCCGGAATCTCCCTGTCTTCCAGTACGTCCTCTTAACTGATTATCTATCCTCCTTGCCTCATGCCTTTCTGTGCCAAGGATATGAAGGCCTCCCAGGGAGACAACCTTGTCCCTGTCATTTGAGCATACTTCCCGAGCCTTTGAAAGGGCCTGCTGAAAATCATCTTCTGTATAATCTTTCTTGTCCTTCAGATATTCCCTTGCGAGTCCTTCCGGGTTGCCTCCAAGGATGATATCTGTACCTCTTCCTGCCATATTTGTTGCTATCGTAACAGCAATGCTTCTTCCGGCCTGGGCAACTATCTCTGCTTCATTTTCATGGTATTTTGCATTCAGAACAGAGTGAGGTATGCCTTTTTTCTTTAACAGATGGCTCAACACTTCTGAATTTTCTATAGATACTGTACCGACAAGAACAGGCTGGCCTTTCTGGTGTAGTTCCTCTATTTCTTTTATGACAGCATTGAATTTCGCCTTCTCTGTGTTATAGACCATATCAGGGTTGTCAACCCTTATCATTGGTTCATTTGTAGGTACGACAACAACCTCGAGGTTATAAATCTTTGCGAACTCTTCAGCCTCGGTGTCAGCTGTTCCTGTCATGCCTGCAAGTTTTTTATACATCCTGAAGTAATTCTGAAATGTGATTGTTGCCAGGGTCTGGTTTTCACTTTCTATTTTTACATCCTCTTTTGCCTCTACAGCCTGATGAAGTCCGTCAGACCATCTTCTGCCAGGCATAAGCCTACCTGTAAATTCATCTACAATGATAACCTCACCATCTTTGATAATATAATCAACGTCTCTCTTGAAGAGGGTATGTGCCTTGAGCGCCTGAAGTACATGGTGTACAAGCTCTATGTTTGCCGGGTCGTATAGATTGCCTACGCCAAGCAATCTTTCCACCTTTATATTTCCCTCCTCTGTAAGGATGGCCGTCCTTGCCTTTTCATCAATGGTATAATCAGCATCTTTTTGAATCTTCGGAATAATCCCGTTTATCTTGTAATATTTGTCCGTAGATTCTTCTGACGGGCCTGATATAATGAGTGGTGTCCTTGCCTCATCGATAAGGATACTGTCAACCTCATCCACTATTGCATAATTCAATTCCCTCTGGCAATAATCGGATATGTCATATTTCATGTTGTCCCTAAGATAATCGAACCCAAATTCGTTGTTTGTGCCGTAGGTAATATCAGCTAAATAAGCCTCTTTTCTCGAACATGGTTTTAAAAAATCCAGCCTTTTGTCTGTAGAAAAATATGTGGGATCATAAATAAAAGAACTGTCATGCTGTATGACCCCTATTGAAAGACCAAGGAAGCCATAGATCGGACCCATCCACTGAGTATCCCTTTTTGCAAGATAGTCATTAACTGTAATAACATGGACACCCTTGTCTTCAAGTGCATTGAGATAGACGGGTAGGGTAGCAACAAGGGTTTTACCTTCACCTGTCTTCATCTCTGCGATCTTTCCTTCATGAAGAACGATTCCACCGAGCATCTGAACATCAAAATGTCTCATCTTCAGTCTTCGCCTGGATACCTCACGTACAACAGCAAAGGATTCTGGAAGTATATCATCAAGTGTCTCACCCGCCTGGAGTCTTCTCTTGAATTCTTCAGTCTGATCCCGGAGCTGCTCATCCGAAAGATTTGTTACTTTTGCCTCGAGGGATGTGATCTGTTCAACCAGAGGCCAGAGTCTCTTTAACTCTCGATCATTCTTTGTTCCAAAAAATTTTCTCAGTATAGTGCCAACCATAGAT
>Ga0184636_1000222_pt1 | contig 13808 bp, 14 predicted proteins | sample PLM3_60_b2_FD_133164 | JGI IMG/M metagenome (GOLD analysis project Ga0184636, IMG submission 133164) | Groundwater sediment microbial communities from an aquifer in East River, Colorado, USA - PLM4_90_b2 | ecosystem: Environmental > Terrestrial > Soil > Riparian zone | place: USA: East River... | reverse complement strand
TTATTGATATTATTTTCCGTTGAAACAGCAGGGTGAATGCCATGATCGATGGCATATTGTTCCGCCGGTAATCCAAATGCATCATAACCCATCGGGTGCAGCACATTGAAACCTTTCAGGCGCTTGAACCGGGCATAGATATCGCTGGCAATATATCCTAACGGGTGTCCCACATGTAATCCGGCGCCACTGGGGTAAGGAAACATATCCAGCACATAGAATTTCGGTTCCGGAACCTGCCCGGAGTTTGTCGAAGGGTTTAAAACTTCGTACACGCCGGTTGTCTTCCAGTGCTGCTGCCATTTTTTTTCTATATCCCTGAACCTGTATTCCATTCTTGTTCCTTGTTCCTTGTTTTTTGTTTTTTGTTTTTTGTTTTTTTGCCGGACTACTATTATTCTCTTCGTTTAAAGCCCACCCGCAATTGGGGGATCGCACACTTCAGCGTTCCGGATTCTATTCTGCTTCTTTTAAAATAACCAGGGAGACATATAGTTCACACTCCCGATAGTCCCGATAGCTATCGGGATCGGGATCAGGACTCACAGAGGTCTTTGTGCCCTTCTGCTTTTTTGGTTAAAAATGCACAGAGAATCCGCCTGGGCAAACGCATCATCTGTCTGGCAAAGATGTGAAAGAAGACTTAAAAAAAGATTTCTTTCACTTCCATTTACCCGTTGCTGAAATAATGATCTTATACAATCGTTAGAGATAACAAAAATACGGATTGCATCCTAAATCTGTTATTTTTGCCAGCTAAGAGATCAAAAGAGAGAAAGAGGACGAAAGTGAATTTTTTTTTGATCTCCCGGCAATAAAAAATTAAAAACATTAATTTAAAAAGCAAAGAGATACAAAGGAGCATAAAGATGTCCAAAAACTCTTGTCTCTTTTTCTCTTTGTTCTCTTAGCCTAAAAATTCAGTATCATGAGTCAATCCGGGAAAGCATCCATTAAACGTGGGAAACCCTCTTACTTCATGGCCATTTTAGGCGTAACCATTGTGCTCTGCCTGTTTGGTATCATTGGTCTCATCACTATCAATTCACGTAAGCTGATACAAAACCTGAAAGAAAGCGTAGAAGTGCATGTATTTCTGAAACAAAATATCAAAGACAGCTCACGTATCTTGTTGCAGAATTACATAGCATCGAAACCTTACACAAAAAATATTAAATACACAGATAAAGAAACCGCGAAGAAAGAATGGTTAACAAGCGGGGGCGAAGATTTTACTGAATTCATTGATAATAGCCTGCTGCCACCCAGCATTGACTTTACTTTAAAAAATGAATACGTGGATTCAGCGCTGCTTAACAGCATACAGGCAGATATTTCTCAAAACCCGATCGTGGATGAAGTAAGATTCCCCAATGCCGTTGTAGGGTCTATGATGAAAAATTTCAGAACAATCGGTTTGATACTGGCAGGAATTGCTGTGTTAATTGCTATTATGGTGATCATCCTGATCGATAATACCATCCGGCTTGCCATGTTCAGCAATCGCTTTTTAATTAAAACTATGCAGATGGTCGGAGCTACCCGGTGGTTCATCGCAAAGCCGCTGAATATGCGGGCCATTCTTAATGGTGCGGTCAGCGGAGTAATTGCAACTGCGATCGTTTATATTTTGTTGCTGCTGGCCGAAGGGTTTTTTGATGGATTTAAAAAATTGCATGACACCAATATGATGATCCTGCTGGCCCTTGTTCTTATATTCTTAGGAATCGGCATCACACTCTTCAGCACTCACCGCAGTGTGATCAAATACCTGCGAATGAAACTGGACGATTTATATTAGAAGCCCCATCCCCACCTTCCCCAAAGGGGAAGGAGCCTGACACACAATCCTGAAATTTGAAATCACATTACTATATATCGCTTTCAATTTTTTGAAGCTTCACTAAGCCTCTCCGCCTAAGGCGGAAGGTTGGTGGGGCCTTTTCTTTTTTTCCTATCTTGCACCCCTCAATTATTTTTATGGCCGAAAAGAAATCTTCTTCAGCAGTTCAAAAGGATAATGCGAAGCCCTACACTATTTTTGCAAAAGATAATTACCTGTGGATGCTGGGGGGTATCGTGATCATTGCCATCGGATTTTTTTTAATGGCAGGTGGTAAAAGCAATGACCCGAATGTTTTTAATGAAAAAGAAGTGTACAGCACGACCCGCATTACCATTGCTCCTATTTTGATCATTATCGGTTTGGTGGTTTTGATCATCGCCGTTTTCAGAAAGCCAAAAGGATGAAGAAGTAAATAAAGTATGTACGGTATATAACGCAATTAATGGCAATGATAATCATTGCCATCTTCTTTTATTTATATGGTTCATTGTATCTTTCTGATCTATTCTATAGATACTTTATATACTCTATTTTACTTTATTTACCTTATAAACTATATTTACCCTCATGGACATTATCCAGTCAATCATTCTTGCTATTGTAGAAGGTATTACCGAATTTCTTCCCGTTTCTTCAACAGGGCATATGGTCATTACAAGTTCGCTGATGGGTATCGACAAAGATGAGTTCACTAAATTATTTGAGATATGCATTCAATTGGGAGCTATCCTGGCCGTAGTTGTTTTATATTGGAAAAAATTCTTTGCCCCGAAAGCTTTCGGGATTAAACGCTGGCAATTTTATCTCAAATTGATCGTCGGGGTCATTCCGGCATTGGCATTTGGATTCTTGTTTGCAGACAAAATTGATAAACTACTGGAAAGCCCGACAACAGTAGCCATTGCTATGCTGGCCGGGGGTATCGTTCTTTTATTTATTGATAATCTTTTTAATAAACCCCTTATTGAATCAGATGACCAGTTAAGCTACACCAGGTCATTTTTTATTGGTTGCTGGCAGGTCATTTCTATGATACCGGGTGTCAGCCGAAGCGCTGCATCTATTATCGGCGGCATGCAGCAAAGACTCACAAGGTATCTGGCCGCTGAGTTTTCTTTTTTCCTGGCTGTACCAACCATGTTTGCAGCGACCGCTTACAAATTACTAAAAGCCTGGAAAGAAAATCCGGAACTATTAAAGGATGAACACAACCTGTTGCTATTAGGAATGGGAAATGCTGTAGCCTTCATCGTTGCCATGCTTGCCATCCGTTTTTTTATTAACTATCTGAAAGTTTACGGATTTAAGATTTTTGGAATTTACAGGATACTGGCCGGCATTATTTTATTGATCCTGTTATTTACGGGAACCATTCATGAATAATCTTACCAAGATATTTTTCTGATATGTAAAAATTGTACAATGAAAAATTCTTTCGTCAATACAGGTATCGCTGCTGTAATTTTTATGTTTCTTTTACCGGCTTGCTCTGATTACGGTAAAAAAACATCGAAAGGGCATGTGGATGTTTATTATAAGGAGGAAATCAGTAAAGAAACTGCACAGAAAACTGCCGATTTTTTATATGAAGTAGACAAGGATGCGAATAATGATACAACGATTACCAAAAGCATTCAGCTGCTTACAAAACAAGATACTGTTTGCTTTCGGATGGTAGTGGATCAAAAAAAGATGACCCTTAAAATCAATGAGGGTGTATTTTCTACGTTGGCCAATTACCTCTCGGATTCTTTATATAATCATGCCCCCGTAAATATTGAATTAACGGATAATCATTTTAAAACCATCCATAGCATACCCTATAATAAAATTGATCTTAACCAGGTTCAATAACCATTTTCTAAGGTATCAGCAGAAAAACATAAGGCTGTTTTATTTCTCTGTTCTTTCTGCCAAATGATTATTTTTATTGGTTAAAGCAACTGCCATGCAAACGGCCTCGAAAAAAATTATTAATGGCTGGGCCATGTACGATTGGGCCAACTCGGTTTATAATCTTGTTATTACCTCTACCATTTTCCCCGCCTATTTTGAAGCGATCACCGGCGATGGAAAACCCGAGACCAACACAGACTATGTACATTTTTTAGGAAGAGATTTTGTAAATACGGCCTTGTATAACTATGCCCTCGCCTTTGCCATGCTGATCGTCGCATTTATTTCCCCCCTGCTTTCATCCATCGCAGACTATAAAGGAAATAAAAAATCATTTCTCAATTTTTTTCTTACAATGGGAAGCATCTCCTGTGCCGCTTTGTTTTTCTTTACGGGCCAGGCAACTTTATATATCGGTATAATGTGCATGATCATTGCCTGCGTAGGTTTTTGGGCCAGCCTTGTCTATTACAATTCTTATCTTCCTGAAATTGCCGCACCGGAAGACAGGGACAGAGTGAGCGCTAAAGGATTTACTTACGGCTATATAGGCAGTGTGTTATTGCAATTGATCTGTTTTGTACTCGTACTGAAACATGACATGTTTGGATTTACTGAAAGCAGGGGATCGCAATATTCTTTTTTGATTGTCGGTATCTGGTGGTGGGGATTCGGGCAATTTGCATTAAGCCGCCTGCCAGGATCTGTTCCTGCAGGAACGGGTGATCTTAAGCATCATATTCTTTCAAAAGGCTACAGGGAATTACAAAAAGTATGGAGCCAACTCAAACATATTTCGGTATTAAAACGTTTCCTTTTTTCATTTTTCTTTTACAATATGGGCGTGCAGACAGTAATGCTGGCTGCAACTTTATACGGGAAAAGTGAGCTGCAAATTCCAACTGTAAATCTCATTATTGCCATTTTGATCATTCAGTTAATTGCCATTCCTGGTGCTTATGCCATTTCAAAATTGTCTGCTGTGATCGGCAATTTCAAAGCACTGATGGTGTGTATCTGCGTATGGGTCGGCGTTTGCATAGGCGCTTATTTTATTCCTGCAAAAAATGTCACTGAATTTTACATACTTGCCGTGATCGTTGGCTTTGTAATGGGAGGCATTCAATCGTTAAGCCGCTCTACCTATTCCAAGCTTATGCCCGTAACAAAAGACACAGCTTCTTTTTTTAGTTTTTATGATGTAACGGAAAAAATTGCGATCGTTATAGGCATGTTCAGCTTTGGTTTTCTGAACGAACTTACCGGCTCGCAACGTTCCTCCGTGCTGGCGTTAATGATTTATTTTATCATTGGTTTGTTATTGTTATTGTATGCGAGAAGTGCACAGGCAAAAAAAGAAAAAATTGAACTGATGAATAATATAATAAGCGGGTAATATGAAATTATATCCGATAAATACAGGCTATTTTAAATTGGACGGCGGCGCTATGTTTGGCGTAGTGCCAAAAAGTATATGGAACAAGATCAACCCGGCGGATGAAAACAATATGTGCAACTGGGCCTTGCGATCGCTGTTAATAGAAGACGGAAACCGCCTGATTCTCGTTGATAATGGCATGGGCGATAAGCAGGATGCGAAATTTTTCAGTCATTATTATATACATGGTGATGATACACTGGACAAATCATTAGCGAAATATGGCTTTACAGCTGATGATATTACAGATGTGTTCCTTACTCATTTGCATTTTGACCATTGCGGAGGAAGCATTAAACGCGAAAGGGACAAGCTTATACCGTCATTTAAAAATGCGGTTTACTGGAGTAATAAATTACATTGGGAAACCGCTACCCAACCCAATGAAAGAGAGAAAGCAAGCTTTTTAAAAGAGAATATATTGCCAATACAAGAAAGCGGGCAACTCCAATTTATAAATTATTCTTTTGAAGAACCTTTAAATGGGCCCGGCCTGCAAATTTCTGCCGGAAGGCTATTATCCGAAAAATTTTCTGAAAATATTTCTGTTCTTTTTGTAAATGGACATACACAGATGATGATGCTGCCTCAGATAAATTACAATGGCAGAACGATTGTATATATGGCTGACCTTCTTCCTTCACAGGGGCATATTCCCATTCCATACGTAATGGCTTATGATATGTTTCCCCTTACAACGATGAATGAGAAAAAAATATTTTTAAAAGAGGCGGTTGAACATGACTATATACTTTTCTTTGAGCATGATCCGAAATATGAATGCTGTAATCTTCAGCAGACCGAAAGAGGGATAAGACCAAAAGATTTTTTCAGGCTGGATGAAATAAAATAAAAGGGCGGCTAAAATTTAGCCGCCCTTCAATTTAATCAGGGATGTAAGAGGATACCGAAGATTTCTATGGCTCATCATATCCACTTTCACTTTTCCAACTACGATCGGGCTTTCAATACGAAGCGGCACCCGGTTGGCATCATCAGAAACCCATACCGTCATTTTTTCACCACCTTCAAAAATAGTTCCCTTAATAAGAAGAGGTTTGAATTTAATAGCCCTGAATTTGCCATACTTCGTTTTGACTGTTTCTTTTCCTAAATAACGGATGTACATATTGTACACCTGGTTATCGAGGAACATATTGAAAGGGATCTTATCGTTTGCCTGGTATTTATTAAAATCAATATTGCGGGCATAATACACGGCGCTTAATACATCCTGTACACAATCCGGGACTTTAAAAACGCCTTCGGTAGTTACTGCGGCATTGGCACTCCTGTTAAAACTAACATTCTCATATTTTTTATACCCGCCTTCATTTACATTCCGCAAAAACTTCAGAGGTTGTAAAGTAGCTGTATCAATAAACGTTTCATATTTATCTCTCACTTTATAGATCCAGTCATAAGAAGGATTTGTTTTGCCATCGCCTGTAATATGGTAGACCGGCCTGCTGCCGATTCTTTCAATTGAATTAGTAAAGATGGCTGTCCCGGCATCAATATAAAGTCCTGCAACATTATAATAAACAGTATAGGTAACTTCTTCGCCAGCCTGGAAAGTAGTATTTCTGATTCCACAGAATTCATCGCCGGGTGCCTTTGCTTTTATGTTGAAAGCCATTAATGCCAGGCTGAGTATACTGATCGATTTAACTCCCATCATTCCTGTTTCTAAAAATTTTAATGCTCAAAATTAATAAACTCCCGATCACTGCAGGTATTACCAGGTTTATCAACCAAATGCTTAAGCTTGCAAATCCGATACCTAAATCATTTTTGCTGAATATATGCAGCAACTGCAGACTTACCTTACCCCGTAAGCCTAATTCAGCGATTGCAAAAGTAGGTACGATGGCAAGTATTAAAAAAATAACATTCACCGACCAAAACGACTGCCACCAGCTTACATGCACATCGAACAAACGAAAAAGTAAAAAATATTGCAGGGTAAATACAAAATATCTTGTTGCAGAAAAAGACAGTAACCTGATGAGCAACGTTGCATCTACCTTCTTTAAAGCCTCGATAAGATAGGCATACCGATCGCTGTTGCGCAATTTATTCACAAGGTTTATCAGTAAAGAAAGACGAAAATAAAGTAGTGTTAAAATTATAAGAGCCATGATCACTCCGTATTGCAACACCTGCAACCAAACTGAGAGATCAACATCTTTAATAAACCCGCTTCTTACTATTTCTTCTTTGATACAAAACAAACCGATCAATCCTGCCAGCAACGTAATGATCAACTGGCTCATACTGCTGACAATAGTTAACGAAATAGCTTTAAGACGGTTTCCTTCTTCCATGTATAATATTCTTCCCAGGTACTCTCCCATCCTGTTCGGAGTACTTACGGAAAATGAAACGCCGGAAAGAATGGCTCTGAATGCTTTTAAAAAACTGACCGGTTGAACATTCTGAACGGATATTTTCCATTTGAACGCTTCAAGGGACCAGTTAATGATCATTAAAAAAAATACGAGAACAAGATTCAGGATCCTGGAGCTTCCGAGGGACTGTTTGATCGTTTTCCATGAATTAACAAGATCGGGTTGACGACTCACCTGGTTATAAATTGACCATGATAACCAGATAAACAATGCCGGCCCGAGAAAATAATTGAGAAAGATTTTGATATTTTTGTTCAGCCGCATTTAACCGGTAAAAATACAGCCCTCTTTGCAAACACCTTCTAAAATAATTCTGGGTATCGATCCGGGTACTTTATTAATGGGCTATGGCATTATTGAAGTCTGCAACAATAAGATCACGTTGAAAGAAATGGATGTGCTTAAACTTTCCGGCAAAAAAGATAATCATGAGCGATTACAGCTCATTCATCAAAAAATAGTTCGGCTGATCGAAGTACATCACCCGGATGAATTTGCTATTGAAGCTCCTTTTTTTGGAAAAAATGTGCAAAGCATGCTGAAATTAGGAAGGGCACAGGGAGTTGCTATTGCTGCTGCTATGAGTGCCAATCTTTCCGTTACCGAATATTCACCTAAAAAGGTAAAGCAATCTATTACCGGAAACGGAAATGCAGGGAAGGAGCAGGTCTGGAAGATGGTTCAGCGGATTTTATTAATTGAAACAAAGCCCAAACATTTTGATTCAACGGATGCATTGGCGGTTGCCATTTGCCATCATTTTCAATGCAATAATCCCATACAAACAAACGGAGTTAAGAAGAATCTTACCAGGAAGAAAAATACGTGGGAAGAATTTATAAAATTAAACCCGGGTAAGCTGCGTCGATAATTCAGAGATTAGCAAGAATTTTTTCCTGTACTTTTTTTAAGGCTTCTTCAGAAGCCTTATTTTTTGACTGGGTAAAATTAAGATCATTGGAAGAATTGATAGGGATCAGGTGCATATGGGCATGGGGGACTTCCAATCCTATTACACTTATTCCGCAACGGTTACATTTAAAAGATCTTTCAATAGCCTTAGCGATCGGTTGGGCAAACACTAACATTTCCTGCAAATATTCTTTTGGCAGGTCAAATAAATTATCTACTTCTGTTTTGGAAACAATCAATGTATGACCTTCACGTAATGGGAAAATATCAAGAAAGGCAAAAAATCTTTCATTTTCCGCAATTTTATAGCTGGGAATTTCCCCGGCAATGATCTTTGAAAATATCGTCATACCTCCGAAGATTTTATATTTAAAATTGAAGATTGCAGAATGGATATGCTTCCATCGGTTCATATGCTATGCAAAGCTAACACAATCGAAAAAGAAGAATATAAAAAGCCCCTTACGGGGTCTTCTTATATTGAAATATCTTCCACTTTAAATTTTATCAGGCCGGCAGGTGCCTGCACTTCGGCTGTGTCTCCTATTTTTTTACCCAGTAACCCCCTTCCGATCGGTGAAGTAATGGAAATTTTCCCGACTTTCAGATCAGCTTCTTTTTCACTTACGATCTGGTAAGTAACCTCTTTTTTTGTATTCAGATTAATGACCCTCACTTTTGTAAGAATAGATACCTTGCTTGTATCTATCGTTGATTCATCCACTATTCTTGCACTTGCAATTTGTCCTTCCAGTAAAGCGATCTTTGCTTCCAGCATACCTTGTGATTCTTTTGCTGCATCATATTCTGCATTTTCTTTCAGGTCTCCTTTTTCTCTTGCTTCTGCTATAGCTCTTGAAGCAGCAGGTCGTTGAATCCCTTTCATATGCTGAAGTTCGACCTTCATTTGTTCTAAGGTTTCTTTTGTCACGTATTGAATACCATTCATTTTCACCTCCTTATTTTAAACATTCCCTTTTGGCACAAAACAGAAAAAAATTACAACGCCCCAGTGATTGCTGAAGCGTTGTAATTATATAAACAAAGATAAAAAAAGATTCTTAAAATACCCGGTGTTACACTGCTTATTTCTTTTTAGGAGGCATTGGCGGAGCAACCAGCTTCTGATTATATTCACCCCAGCCGGCGATCTTATTATTTTTGATTTCCCAATAAGAATGTCCGCCAAGAGAATCTACCTTGCCGGATTTATTGGTGTTATGATCCCTTCCCCATACCAATACATAATCCGCATTTTTGTCATTGCTATGTACCGGTATCCAGGCATCCAGAGTGCTGCTTACTTTAGAATACATAGCTCTGAATTCTTTCCCTGTTTTGATCAGGCTGTCAGCTGTGCCCCTGAACTTGCTTCCATCTGAAAAATCGACCCAAACAGAATCTGTAAGCATAGGTTTCATATCATCCATCCGGTTCTCTTCCCAGGCTTTGTAAAAATCAAGAACAAGTTTGGAGTGATTGGGATCGCCGATCTTAAAATCAGAAGAAAAATCCGCTTTATATGGATAAGTAATACTAGCTGTATTGGAGCTATCCATCTTTTCCTCTTTTTTGTCATTTGAAGTTGCTTCATCGGATGTTTTGTTATTGCATGATGCAAAAAAAAGTCCGGTAATAATAATAAATGAAAATCGTTTCATGATGCTTGTTTTTAGTTAAAAAATTAAGTAAAATCGTAATAGTCTGTCAAAAGGGAGGGAAGGGAAATTATTATAGGTTCAGATGAAGTTGAAAGTTATACAAAGAAAGATTAATATGCAAAAGAAAGAAAAGTTTTTTTCCGGGGGTATTTTATTTCTCCTCGTTCCGAAATAGTTTTTCAATGAGCACTTCTGCCATTTTATAAAAAGCTTCATAGCTATAACCGGCAATATGTGGTGTAACCAATACATTTGGCTGATCGAACAACCAATTTAATTTTTCTTTTTCTTCAGCCGGGTATGTTTCTAAGTTTTCATTTTCCAGTACATCCAGCCCGGCGCCTGCGATCAAATTATTTTTTAATGCGGTTATCAGGTCATTAAGTCTGACTATTTTGCCTCTTGCTGTATTCAGAAAATAGGGTCTTTTTTTTAAAGAAGAAAAAAAATCCGCATTCGCCATATGATATGTTTCTTCAGTAAGCGGCACATGAAAACTTATTACATCTGCGTAGCGGCAGACCTGTTCAAGGCTGGCTTCTTTTATGTAATCAGCGCCAAAACCAAATTTGTATTTGTCATAAGCCAATACAGTAACGGAAAACGATTTTAATAAAGAGGCAAAGGCGCTGCCCGCATTGCCATAACCGATGATGCCAACCGTTTTTCCGTTTAATTCACTTCCCCGGTTTTCTTGTCTAAGCCATTTTCCTTCTTTCACTTCTTTGAATGAAGAGGAAATCCGGTTCATGATATTCAGCAATAAACCCAGGGTATGTTCTCCTACTGCATTCCGGTTTCCTTCGGGGCTACTGCAGCAACGGATGTTCTTTGATTCGGCATAGCCCACATCGATCAGTTCCATACCGCTTCCCACCCGGCCAATCCATTTTAACAAAGGAGCATTATCAATGATCGCTTTATCTATCCTGATACGTGTTGTAACGATCAATCCTGTGGTATCTTTAGCTTCTCCTGTCAGCTCCTCATAACTAATTAAAGGGTTATAAACAATTTTGTATCCCCGTTGTTTCAACTGGTCAATCAGGTAATCATGCACATTAGCCGTAATAATTGCTTTCATGTATCGTCCCCAAAGGGCAATTTTTATTTCATTTTAAATGTAAGTTCTGCAAACTGCTCTACCGATAACTGCTCAGCCCTTTTAGTAAACAATTCTTCTTTCAATATTGTTCCGTCAAATAACTCCTTTACTGCATTGCGCAAAGTTTTGCGCCGCTGATTAAACGCTGTTTTTACCAGTTGAAAAAATTGTTTTTCACTTTGAACCGGAATGGGCTCTTCTTTGGGAGTTAAGCGTATCACAGCGCTTTTAACCTTAGGTGGTGGCTGAAACGATCTTTCTGCAACTTCAAATAAATATTCAACATCAAAAAAGGCCTGGGTCAGAACGGAAGTTACGCCATATATTTTGCTTCCCTTTTTTGCAGCCACTCGTTGAGCAACCTCTTTTTGAAACATACCTGTTACGCACTGAATGTCTTCTTTCCATTGTAATACCTTAAAAAGAATTTGGGTGGAAATATTATAGGGAAAATTCCCCACTATTGTGAATTTACCTTCAAAAGGTTTATCGATATCCAGGAAATTTTTATGGATGATCTTTCCCTTTATTTGAGGAAAAGCTTCAACTAAATAATTAACTTTTTCCTCATCCAGTTCTATTGCTTTAAAATCAATACCCTGTATCTGTAATAAATATTTGGTTAAAGCGCCTCCTCCCGGACCCACTTCCAGGAGTTGATTAAAAGAACAGTGCTGAAGTGCCTCAATAATTTTTCTGCAAATGTTCTCATCCTTTAAGAAATGTTGCCCCAGTGATTTTTTTAATGAGTACATGCAGGCAAAAGTAAAAGGATTGCTGCATCCTTCATTGTTTTAAAAAAAAACCCCTTCATAACAAAGGGGTCATAAAATAAATTCTTTAATCAGGTTTATTTAGCGAGTACAACTTTTTGCCTGTATATTTCTCCGCCTGTGGAAATAACAACCAGGTACATTCCTCTTTGAAATGATGAAAAGTTTTCTATACTGACAACGTTAGTTCCGGACTGAAGGTAGGTTTTCATTTTGCGAACCACCCTGCCTGACATATCATACATATACAACTCCATTAATTCATTATTGTTCGTGTTTACATATATCTGCATGTTATCCCGAACAGGATTGGGTGCGACTGAGAATGTTCTTTTTTGAATAGTACCAAATGGTAAACGTATTACCTTGCTAAACAATGTTGACCCATTTGTTTTTTTCAACTTTATCCTGTAATAAACCGAAGGTTGCATTGGAACATGATTGAGATCATCAGTCGTTGTATAGCTTGCAATCAGGCCAAGCGAACTATCCGCCATGATGCGATTCGCAAAACTAAAATGAATTCCATCAAAGCTTCTTTCTAAATCATAATACAAAACATCAGCATTCTGATTAAAAGTCCAGTCAAGTGTTGCAAGCCCGTCAGCAATGACACCCTTAAAATCCAATACGTTATTTTGAAGGGTAAAACAATTCGGATCATATACTACAGTCACTGTGTCATAAGCATAGGCGTTACATGCTGCACTTAACTGTTGCATAACAATATAAGTTCCGGGTGAGTCAACAGTAATTTGAGTACCTGTTGTTGTACCAACGATATGGCCATCGGGAGTAGTCCAGGTATATACTGAAGATGCAAACGGGTTTTGTACAGCGATATTACTGATACCGATCACTCCGCAAAACAAAGGTACATCAGCAGCAGCGATGACACGTGGCGCCAAAAATAAATCGGTAGGTGCCACGAAATCTTTTAATTCGGCAGTGAACGATGCAGAAGCACGGGTTTTTACAACAATCCTGTTGAACGGCGTTCCGCAAATATCACTTCCAAATGTGGTTACAGGGTCAAGGCCTAACTTAGTCAGGTTTACAGAGAATTCTATAAACTGGTCCTTGATATAATTAGTAGCAAGACTATTATCCTGCAAAACCAATTGAAAAGGTCCTGCCCATGTATTCGTGCTACTGCCTAAACCGGTATAAAAAGCCCCGGCAGAGGTTGGCAAAATACTGGCATAGCCATATTGAGCGCCGGCAGAGGCTCCATCAAACTGACCTGACCAGATAAACTGTGCCGGTGTAATACTTAATGAAGCCTGGTCAATCCAGATCCGGGCTTCAACATTGGTTAAGACTGAACTTTGAAATTCGCCCGTAAAAATAATATCCCCTGCTTTTATTACATTTCCGGCCGCATCAAATTGCCAGCTTGTATGGCCTGCATCGGGTCCATATCCATACCATTGCCTTGAAATCCTGTCATAATAAATATCGGTCTGGTACATTTCAAAATCGAAATAACGGTTACCGGTAGTGTTATCCATGGAAATACCCCCAAACATCCACAATGAGTCAACAACACCCGGAATTGAACCATCACCATTTCTCCTGATATGCATAAAGACGTCAAGAATATCATTTTTATCAGGAATAGATTGCGCAACCGGGCAATTCCAGTTGGCCGGGCTCATTCCGTTTTTACTGGAACCCGAGGCAAAAACTGTTGTATCGGTACCATGATAATCCCGAACATATATGGCATCGAGCCAGATTCTGCGGTTTACATTACTAAACTGCGG
>Ga0184636_1000221_pt1 | contig 13875 bp, 12 predicted proteins | sample PLM3_60_b2_FD_133164 | JGI IMG/M metagenome (GOLD analysis project Ga0184636, IMG submission 133164) | Groundwater sediment microbial communities from an aquifer in East River, Colorado, USA - PLM4_90_b2 | ecosystem: Environmental > Terrestrial > Soil > Riparian zone | place: USA: East River... | reverse complement strand
TCACAAATCTCATCACCAGCAATATTGATTCAACAGAAATGCCGCCTGTCTTGCCAGCCTATCTCACAGAGGTGTTATCGGATTATTACTTCCAGAAAAAACCCAAAAAAAGAAGGGAAGTGATCAAGGCGGCCCATCTCATTGGAGTGGACAATGAAAGTATTGTCAAATTCCTGGGTGGCATGGAACAGAATATCAACATCTATAACAACTTCATTCCTGTTTTTGAAAAACTATTTGTTAGCCCGATCAGCGATAATGGAGATGCCTATTATAACTACCGGGTTACAGATACCCAGGTCGTTGCTAGCCGTAAATTTTTTCATTTTGTCTTCACTCCAAAACATCGGGGTGAAAACAGTTATGAAGGCGATTGCTGGGTAGATGCGAAAACCTTTGCCATTCAGAAAATGAATTTGAGATTGGGAAAAGATGCTAATGTAAATTTCCTGGAAACGCTGAGCCTCATCCAGGAATATAAATTAGTTAATGACAGCACCTGGTTTTTGTCAAAGGATAAATTCGTTGCCGACCTTTCACCATTTGGAAAAGGATCGCCGGCATTTGTCGGTCGAAAAACAACTACGTATAAAAATGTGGTCATCAATGATTCTTCCGTTACTAATGAGCTTGCAAAAAATAAATTGCTGGAAGAAACCATCACTCTTCCTGATGCAACAAAAAAAGATAATGAGTTCTGGATCGCCTCAAGACACGATACATTGAACAAAAATGAGAGAGCCATCATCAAAATGATCGATACGCTGCTGAATGCTCCGCAGTTCAAGCGATTCACCAGGACGATAGACTTTATCGGCACCGGTTATTTAGGTCTTGGCAATTACCAGATCGGACCATGGTATAACTGGTATAGTTATGATGGATGGGAGGGATCAAGGGTTCGGTTTGACCTTGCGACCAATCATAAATTCAATAAAAAAATTACCCTTCACAGTTACCTCGCTTATGGATTTCTTGATAAAAAATTTAAAGGCGAAGCAGATGCATTTTGGTTAATGAAAAAACATCCGCGGATTTTTCTCTATGGATCCTATACAAATGACCTTGATTTTGGACAGAATTATTATGGAGAAGTTTCCGCTGACAATATTTTCGGAGTGGCCATCAGGAAACCAAATGTAGAACGCAAGTACATCAGAGTTGAAGAAAAGCGATTTGAATTTTTCCGCGAAAGCAATTCAGGGTTTTCTGTTTTTAGCACAGTCGTTCATAAAGCCTGGACTCCTTTAAAAAATCTTCCACTTAAAAATAATTTCACAGTTGCTAAAGGCGATCCGCTGACCACTTTCGAAGTGGGTGTGCGGCTACGTTTTGCTTACCTGGAAAAATTTGTAGAGAATAATTTTTACAGAAGCAGTTTGGGCAGCCCCTATCCCATTCCCGAAATCTATTTTACAAAAGGCATTTCAGGCTTCTTAAAAAGCGCCTACAATTATTCAAAGCTTTCCGCAACCCTATCTGACTATCTCAAAATCCCCCCTTATGGCCATATTTATTTCAATGTTTTTGGCGGAAGGACTTTTGGCACCCTGCCTTACATGATGCTGGATATTCATCCTGGTAACGAATTATATTATTACAACCAGTATGCTTTCAACATGATGAACAAATATGAATACGTGAGTGATAAATATGTCGGTGTGAACATTGAACACCATATTGGCAACGGAATTTTCCGGCTTGTTCCAAAATTAAAATTCCGCCAGTTCTGGACAGCAAAAACTGTGTGGGGAGGTTTGAGCGATGCGAACTATGCATTGAATTTTAAACCGGGAACAACATTTCAAACATTGAATGGCAGAACCTATCTTGAATTAGGAACAGGCATCGACAATATCCTTCACGTTTTGAGGCTTGATTTTATCTGGAGATTGCTGCCGACCCCGCTTCCTGCAACTGTTTCAAAAAAGTTTGGGGTGTTTGGAAGCTTTAGGTTGAGTTTCTGAGACAGCCAAGTGCTGTAATTAATCTTTCAAACCATTTCTATATTTTATCTACCTTCCTTCAACGATAAGTAATTCGCATGTCATCACAATACATTCTTGCACTTGACCAGGGAACTACAAGCAGTCGCAGTATAGTTTTTGATAAACAAGGAAATATTATTAGTTCCGCGCAAAAAGAATTCAGGCAGATTTTTCCTCAACCAGGCTGGGTAGAACATGATGCCGAAGAGATCTGGAGCACTCAATATGGGACATTGGCAGAAGCTATTGCCAAAGCTGGCATTAATATAAAACAAATTGAAGGCATTGGTATCACAAACCAACGCGAAACAACGGTTGTATGGGAGCGAAGCACTAGCAAACCTATTTACAATGCAATCGTTTGGCAGGATAGAAGGACTGCATCTTTTTGTGATCAATTGAAATCTGCAAATCTCAATTCCCTGGTAAAGGAAAAAACCGGTTTGGTGATCGACGCATATTTCTCCGCGACAAAATTGAAATGGATATTAGATAATATTCCTGGCGCAAGAAAAAAAGCTGAGAACGGTGAATTGGCATTTGGCACCATTGATTCCTGGTTGGTTTGGAAATTGACCAATGGTGAAGTGCATGTTACCGATGTTTCCAATGCTTCCCGCACCATGCTGCTGAATATTCACACAGGCAAATGGGATGAGGAGTTGCTAAAAATTTTTACGATCCCAGGATCATTATTACCTGAAGTAAAATCCTCGAGTGAAATCCTTGGAGTTACCGGGAGTCTTGTCACTGACTCAAGAATTCCGATCGGTGGAATTGCCGGTGATCAGCAGGCCGCTTTATTTGGACAAATGTGCACACAGCCGGGCACGGTAAAAAACACCTACGGCACCGGTTGCTTTATGCTGATGAATACCGGCGAAAAAGCCATTACATCAAAAAATAATTTGCTAACAACCATTGCCTGGAAAATTAATAATAAAACAGAATATGCATTAGAAGGAAGTGTATTTATTGCAGGAGCTGTTGTCCAGTGGCTGCGTGACGGGCTAAAGATCATTCGCAATTCAAAAGAAGTTGAAACCTTAGCTCACGAGGTAACAGACACCGGTGGAGTATATATTGTTCCTGCTTTTGCAGGACTTGGCGCTCCGCATTGGAATCCTCATGCAAGAGGCGCCATGTTTGGATTAACAAGAGGCACAACCAATGCTCATATCGCGAAAGCAGCATTGGACAGTATTGCTTACCAAACCTGCGATGTGCTCAAAGCAATGGAAGCAGATGCGGGAATCAGCATAAAAGAATTAAGAGTGGATGGGGGTGCCACGGTCAATGATCAGCTGATGCAATTCCAGAGTGATCTGCTGAATTGTAAAGTAGTGAGACCAAAGATCACAGAAACAACTGCACTCGGCGCTGCCTACCTGGCGGGGCTTGCAGTAGGATATTGGAAAAATGTTGATGAGATACAACAGCAGTGGCAGGTGGATAAAAACTTTTCTCCTTCTTTAGATGAACAAAAAAGAAATGAGCTGATGAGTGGATGGCAAAGAGCAGTGAAGGCAACCATTGCATGGGCTGGTTTATAGTCTGTCATTTTTGTTTTTGGTTACCAGCTTTGAATTTCCCTGCCTGACGGCCGTGCGTCGCCATAGGCTTTGCCGGCGGCACGCAGGCAGGTATTTAACAGCTGTGGAGCCTGCCCTGGGGAGCGAAGCGACGAATGGGTCGCAGCCGATAGCTATCGGCTCTTGTACTACAACAATCTATTCAGCATAATTAAGCAACCTTAAAATTTCAATCTTTTAGCCTTACATGCAGAGAGCCGAAATGATACAACAGCTTGAAGCGACTGCTGAATGGGATATCTGTATTATAGGCGGAGGTGCCACTGGTTTGGGAATTGCAGTTGATGCAGCATCACGAGGATTAAAAACTTTGCTGCTCGAAAAATTTGATTTTGCAAAAGGCACCTCATCCCGCAGTACAAAACTGGTGCATGGCGGAGTTCGTTATTTACAACAGGGCAATATCAAATTGGTGATCGAAGCATTAAAAGAAAGAGGCATGTTACTTAAAAATGCGCCCCACCTGGTAAAAAATCAATCCTTCATTGTTCCCAATTATAAATGGTGGGAAGGTCCCTTTTACGGTTTCGGGTTAAAAGTCTATGACTGGATGGCTGGAAGTTTAGGGTTGGGTCCTTCACAGTTTTTGTCAAGAGAAGAAACACTTCAACTCGCCCCGACTTTGGATGAAGAAGGGTTAAGAGGCGGAGTATTATATCATGACGGGCAATTTGATGATGCCAGGTTGGCGATTCACTTAGCCATGACCGCGGCAGATCATGGTGCAACGGTTTTGAATTATGCCGGCGTAGAAAAATTATTGAAAGAAAAAGGAAAGGTTTGTGGTGTTCAATTCACTGAAGCAATTCTTGCAAAGCAATATGAAATAAGATCAAAAGTTGTAATCAATGCCACTGGCGTTTTTACAGATAGCATTTTAAAAATGGATGATGCGAATGCGGAAACGTTGATCACAGTCAGCCAGGGCATTCACATTGTGCTCGACAGAAATTTTCTTTCATCAGATACAGCGATCATGATTCCCCGCACAGATGACAAGAGAGTTTTGTTTGCCGTTCCCTGGCATCATAAAATAATTATTGGGACTACAGAAACCCCGATAGACAAGGTTTCAGACGAGCCGGTTGTTTTGCACGAAGAAGTCGAATTTGTTCTTCATCACATTTCCAAATATCTTACAAAAGATCCTGGTCTCGCAGACATACGCAGTGTGTTTGCAGGCCTGCGCCCCCTTGTGAAAGGAAACACAAAATATACAGCTGCATTATCCCGTGAACATCATATTGCCATATCTGATTCGGAACTCATTACGATTGTCGGCGGAAAATGGACGACCTATCGGAAAATGGCGGAGGATGTTCTGGATATTGCTGTGATCAAAGCAGGATTACAGAGTAATGAATGCAAAACAAGAGAACTTGCTATTCATGGCTATAAAAATGAAACAGATTTTGATTCGCCTCTTTATTACTACGGAAGTGATCAGGAATTTATTTTGCAAATGATAAAAACGGGTGAGACCCCTGGAGAATTTATTCATCCAGCTTTCCCCTTTATAAAGGCAGAAATTATTTGGGCTGTGCAGCAAGAGATGTGCATGACGGTTGAAGATTTTTTAAGTCGGCGGACAAGAGCATTATTGTTAGATGCAAAAGCAGCTATTGAATCTGCGCCATTAGTTGCTTCGGTAATGGCGAAAGAATTACAAAGGAATGATGACTGGATAAGAAACCAGGTTGATATTTTTAATACCCTTGCTCAAAACTATCTTCCATCGATAAATTAAAAATTATAAACTAAAGATTATGTCGTCATTTTTTGGTGAATTTATTGGCACTGCATTGCTCATCATTCTTGGTGATGGTGTGGTAGCTAATGTTGTTCTTAATAAAACAAAGGGAAATAATAGTGGCTGGATCGTTATCAGCTTTGGTTGGGCTATGGCTGTTTTTATTGGCGTATATGCTTCCACGCATCTTGGAGGAAGCGGACATCTTAATCCTGCCGTAACACTGGCGGTTGCTTCTTTCGCTGATTTTGGATGGGACAATGTGTTACCTTATATCGCTGCTCAATTTACCGGTGCATTTACCGGAGCTGTGATCGTTTGGCTGGCATATAAACAACATTTTGATGAAACGGCAGATGCCAATAGCAAACTAGCGGTATTTTGTACTGCTCCCGCTATTCGAAACACAGCATATAATTTGATCACAGAGATCATCGCAACATTTATTCTGGTATTAGCAGCCTCATTAATGTCGAAACCAGAAATAAAAATAGGCACACTGGAAGCACTACCTGTTGGTTTGTTAGTCTTGGCTATTGGCTTATCACTGGGCGGGCCTACAGGTTATGCAATTAATCCTGCAAGAGATCTTGGTCCACGTATTGCACACTTTATTTTACCAATATCAAATAAAAGAAACAGTGATTGGAGTTATGCCTGGATACCTGTATTGGGTCCTGTTGTTGGTGGTCTGTTAGCCGCCTGGGTTTTTAAAATGTTTTAAAAAATTACATTTTATCACAGGCCTGCATAATTGTTTTAACTGCTTGTTTTATTTGTTCTTCAGAAATTGTCAGTGGTGGTGAAATCCTCAAGCAACCTGGCGCAAATAAAAACCAATCAACCAAAACTCCATTTTCAATGCAGTGATCGATGACTTTTTTATTCGTTTCAAAATTTTCAAATTCCACAGCCATCCATAATCCAAATGAACGAATGGATTTTATTTTGGGACTGTGTCCGCCTACCGGCGGATGAACAAGTAATGCTCTGAATAATTCTTCTTTCTTTTTTACTTCATTCATCATTCCTTCATCTAGCAAGGCCTGCATAGCCGCCATACCTGCTGCACAACAAACAGGATGTCCGCCAAAAGTTGTGATGTGTCCCAGCACAGGATCTTCCGTTAACTGCCACATCAGTTTTTTACCTGCGATGAAAGCACCCAGTGGCATGCCACCACCTAAAGCTTTACCGAGCAGTAAAATATCAGGAACAATATCAAAATGCTCAAAGCCCCAGAGTTTTCCTGTTCGCCCAAAACCTGTTTGTATTTCATCAAGGATCAACAACACTCCGGTCTCATCACATTTTTTTCTCAAGGCCTGCATCCATTCTTTTGACGGAGCGATTATTCCTGCTTCGCCCTGGGCAGTTTCGGCGATTACGCATGCGGCCTGTTCTGTTATTTCACCCAAGGATTCAAAGGAGTTGTATTCAAGGTGCAACACACCAGGCAACAGCGGACGAAAAGCATTTCGCCAATACTCATCACCGATCACACTCAAAGCACCCTGGGTTGATCCGTGATAGGATTTGTTGAAGGCTATGATCTCTGTTCTGTTGGTAACTCGCTTGGCAAGTTTCATTGCTCCTTCAACAGCTTCTGCACCGGAATTAGTGAAGTAAACAGAATTGAGTGAGGCTGGCAAATGATCGGTGAGCAATTTTGCATATTGCAACTGTGGTGTTTCAATAAATTCTCCGTAGACCATGATGTGGAGGTAAGCTTCCAACTGTTGCTTTATCGCTTCAATAACTTTTGGATGACGATGACCTGTATTGGCCACGCTGATGCCGCCTATGAGATCGATAAATTCTTTTCCATTTGCATCGAAAAGCAATGCTCCTTCCGCTTTTACAATTTCCAACCCTAACGGGGACGGAGAAGTTTGTGCTACATGCCTCAAAAAAATTTCCCGTTGGTTCATTGATGGAGAAACGATTTCTGTCAAAGTTCGCAATATATGGTGCACTTCTACTTTAATGTTTGTCATTCCGCAGGAATCTATACGCCGATTGGATTGGAAAATGTTGTAAAATTGTTTGGCGTATAGACCCCTGCGGGGTGACAATTTCAAGCGGCAAAATTCATTTTGTTTAGTATTTGCTGAAGAGCGAACAAAACGTTCAAAAGTGCGACGCAACGAAATCTAAATAGAATTGCCGAGGCCGGAAACATACCAGCAACCAACAAGCAGAAACCAGCAACTATGCCAGTGATATTACCAGTTGAAGACAAACATCCGCAGTTTGGTAGCAATTGTTTTTTGGCTCCGAACGCAACGGTCGTCGGCGACGTGATCATGGGCGACGATTGCAGCGTTTGGTTCAATGCGGTTGTGCGGGGTGATGTAAATTTTATTCGCATCGGCAACAAAGTAAATGTGCAGGATGGCGTGGTGATCCATTGCACTTTTCAACAATTTGGGACAACCATTGGCAATAATGTTTCGATAGGTCATAATGCCATTGTGCATGGATGCACCGTGCACGACAATGTGCTGATAGGTATGGGTGCCATCGTCATGGACGGTGCGATTGTGGAAAGCAATACCATCATCGCGGCAGGTTCGGTGGTTTTGGAAGGAACCATTTGTAAAGCGGGAAGCATTTATGGCGGCGTTCCGGCAAAGAGGATCAAGGATATACCTGGGGCAATGATCAGCGGCGAGATCGAGCGGATCGCAAATAACTATTTGAAATATGCGGATTGGTTTCGTTAAAGGATGCGAGATATGTGATGCGGGATCCGGGATATAAGTCCAATAAAATCAAGCTCGTATCCCGAATCCCATATCCCTATCTCATCGTAGATTTACTCTGTCAATTACAATTTATTATGAATAATTTCGTTAATGTTATGAAAGCTGTTTCTATGAAAACTCTGCGACTCCTAACAATGGTGACCATCATTGCTGTTCTGTTTTCTTCATGCAGATTATGGAACAATTTATTCGGACCCAAGTATGGTTGCCCCAGCAACGGAAAAAATATCGGAGCGGAAAGATTGATCAGCGATCCAAAAGCGATCAAAGATGCTAAGAAAGCTAAAAAGTTTAAGTCGTAGAACTTTTTGTGCAGCTAAAACGTAGATATCCAAGTCTTAATTAAAAACCATTTAAATGAGTCTCACCCTACGAACAACATTAGGCTGTACCGAGGCTGTAATCGATGATGATGGCGGATTGAAACTCTTCTACCAGGTGGCCGACATTTTGAGTGTTGACCTTCACCTTAAATTCACCAACAAAGAAGATGATTTTGATGCTATTGATTGGGAATTTAACTTCCACGGTCATTCACTCACACTCCACTACAGCATTTACACCGGTGTTTCCATTTTCCCTTCACGCACAAGAGATGCAATGAAAAAAGACAACCGTGCCGTTGTTGAACTTGCGTCTGTGCTGGAAAGAAAACTGGATTTTGGTCTCAACCGGAACATTGCCTGAGTTGGTTAGATAATTATGTTCCCAGCGGCGGGAATTCTATTCAGCTTCCGTTGTGTCACTCGCTTGTACGTCCCGTAATTCTATTCGGCAAGTCAAAAGTCAAAATTAAAAAGTCAAAAACCTACAAATTTTTACTTTTTACTTTTTAATTCTAATAACTTCTCTCTTCAATCGAATCCAGAATCGTCGCGTAGCTCACATACCTGTCCTCATCTATTTCTCCATTCATTACTGCCTCTTTCACTGCACAATTTGGCTCGTTTAGATGCTGGCAATTATTGAACTGGCAATTCACCAGGCGCTGCCTCATTTCAGGGAAGTAATGTGAAAGCTCTTGTTTAGGCAGATCTATCAATCCAAATTCTCTCATTCCCGGTGTGTCAATGATCTTTCCATTATCCGGAAGATCATACATTTCGGCAAAGGTTGTAGTGTGCTGGCCCTTGCCACTCCAGCCACTGATGCCGGCGGTCTTTAAATTCAGGTCGGGTAGTATAATATTCAGAAAAGAAGTCTTGCCTACCCCACTATGCCCGCTAAGCAAACTGATCTTATTTTTTAATAATTCTTTTACTTCGTCAACGCCTTTATTATCCTTCACACTTATGCCGATCAGCCTGTAGCCGATCTTTTCATACATGAGCTGCCATTTTTCAAATTGCGCTTCTTCTTTTTTTCTAAACAGGTCAGTTTTATTGATCACAATTATAGCAGGCACATGATACATCTCCGAAGCCACTAAAAAACGGTCAACAAATCCCTGCGAGGTCCGGGGTTCCTTTAACGTGACAACCAACACAGACTGATCAATATTTGCCGCAATGATATGCTGCTGGTGTTTCACCCTCGGAGATTGGCGGTTAATATAATTCCTGCGATCGCAGATCTTTGTTATAGTGACCGAATTTTCAAGTTCATTCTCCAGTTCGAATTCAACTTCATCTCCCACAGCAACAGGATTAGTGGATGTGATCTCATCAATTTTAAAAACGCCTTTCATACGGGCGTTTCTGAACTTACCCTGCTCGTCCTTTACGGTATACCAGCTGCCGGTTGATTTGTAGACGAGTCCTTTCATGATTTTAGCCACAGATGGCACAGATTAACACAGATTAAAAAATAAGGCGTTTATATTCCAGTTTGTCTTTTCCAAAATTCGCAATTAAACCGATTTTGCGTTTTGAAGCTTTTAAATAATTCAACATTAGAGAAATGTATGCATCCGATATACCTCCCTCAGCAGCTTTTACTTCAAGGATTATATTGTCAAACAACACAAAATCAGCGTAAAACTTATGTGGCAAAATAACTTCCTTATATTCGATCAAGTATTCTTTTTCACGACTGTAAGGGATTAATTTTTTTCTTACCTCGTATTCAATCGCATCCTTGTAGACAATTTCCAGAAACCCATGCCCGAGAAGTTTATGAACTTCCATACAAATCCCAATGATTGCGTATGTTTCGTCCTTAAATGGAAATTTTTCCATAAATTTTTTAGCTGAAAAATATACCAAAGTTTCTGTGAACATCTGTGTAATCTGTGGTAGAATTATGGGAATTTTCGGAGCATCGTAAATCTTAAAACTAATTCAATAAACAGCAGGCCCAACGCAATCAAAATAAATAAAATAAACTCTTCCCTATAATGCCGCAACGATTGTACTTCAACTTTCGATTTTTCCATCCGGTCAATTTCACTGTAGATAATTTGCAGACCTGCTTTATCTCTTGCCCGGAAGTATTGACCGCCGGTTTCTGTTGCAATGAGTTTCAGTAAATCTTCGTCAAGAGCATTGGTGGTGACGATCGTTCTTTTGCCTTTGATTGTTTCCGCAAAAGAAACGGAATTATAAGCACTCATCCCGATGGTATAAACTTTCACTCCTTTTGATTTTGCGATTTCAAGAGCAGTGTAAGGGTCTATTATTCTTGTTTCGGGGGCTTCTTCCTTTCCATCGGTAAGGAGGATAACAATTTTGCTACTGGCAGTGCTTTTTGCAAGCCGGTCCACTGACGTTGTAAGTCCTTCGCCAATCAATGTCCCGTCCTGTAGCATGCCGCTTTTCAATCCATTTATTTGTTCCAGTAAAGTGTTTTTGTCAGTAGTGATCGGTGAAAGACCATAACTTTCCCCTGAAAAAATCACCAACCCGATCCTGTCGATTGGTCTTTCAAGAATAAATTGCTTTGCAACTTCTTTTGCCACTTCCAGGCGGTTGGGTTGAAAATCTTTTGAGAGCATACTGCCGCTGACATCGATACAAAGAATGATATCAATTCCTTCTCCTTTGGTCATTCGTTCATCCAGATGTGTTTGCGGTCTTGCCAATGCAATTATGATCGCTGCCAAAGCAAGCAGCCGAAGCACAAAAGCCAAATGCCTGGAAAAATTTTTAAAGGTTGAAACGGTAAACGCTCTGCTTGCAGAAACGGTGAACGTAGCCTGTGCCTTGTTGGTTTTGCTCATATACCACCAAATCAAGAATGGTATAAACAAAAAAAGGCTCAGCATATTTGGATAAGCAAACTCAATATGTTTCAACCAGTCAATTATCATTTTGCTGTTCGCATTTTCAACTTGTGTTGTTCTTCAATTTTTTCAATGCTATTCCGGATCACATCAAATGAAACTTTTTTCTCACGGTCTGTTGGTTCATAGCGGGCGAATTTTACAAAATCGCTGAGCATTAATGCCTGACCCAACGGATCATAATCCTGCTGAGCTAAGTTTAATGAACGAAGCTGGATGACAAGGTTAGCTGTGGTTTGCTCAAATGAAACGATGTCTGTACGCCGCTGCAAATACCAACGGAAAATATCGACGAGCCTGGTAAAATATGGTTTCGCATCCAATTGTTCTTTTTCAAGCTTTCCTAATTGCGTCTTTGCTTCCTGGTAAGCATCGATAGCTACAGCTTTTGCAACTGGTTTCTTTTTTCTTGTGAGTAAATAAATAATAATCAGCAATAGAAGAAAGCCTCCTGCAGCAAACCAATACCAGTTCGTCTGTTGTTCCGGTTTTGTTCTTTCAACGTCGATCACATCTTTGATATCATGATAAGGCTGCTTGGGATCGAAAGGCGATGAAAAAGCAACATCCATTGGAATGGAATCTGTAACCAAAGACTTTCTTGCCGCCAATCTTAGCGAGGGGATCACCCAGTGTCCGGAATCAAAACTGGTAAGTACCAGGGTTTGTTTCAATTCGATTTCTCTCCTGTCATCAAGCGTATCTATTTTCTTTCGTTCCAGGATCTCAAAATGAGGAATGGAATCAATATCAAAAAAACTGATCGGCTCCTTTGAAGAAAATTTTGCCTGCAGGATAAGATTAAATTGTTCACCTAATAATATCTTGTTCTTATCAACTGATGATCTTGCAAAAGGAACTGCCTGGGAAGCTGAGAAAAAAGAAAGGGACAAAAGAAAAATCAATAAACAGCTATGTAGTTTTCTAAATATCATTCATTATTCCTGCTTTAACGGCTGCGGCTGATAAAAAATCGTCTCAACACCTTCACATAATCATCACCGGTTCGGATGTGCAGCAGATCGCTTCCGGATTTTTTAAATATATCGGTTGCATAAGCGGTGACCCGGAAAAATTCGTCGTGATAGCGCTTGCGAACAGACGAACTGTTTGTATCCACCCACCTTGTTTTGCCTGTTTCAGCATCCTCCACCTGCAGCAAACCCACAGCCGGCAAATCCATATCCATCTTATCATACACTTTTATCCCGATCAAATCGTGTTTCTTTCCCGTTACTTTCAAAGCATCTTCATAATTGGCATCCAGGAAATCACTTAAAATAAATGCAATGCTTGTTTGCCTTATAGCATTCCTGAAAAATTTTAAAGCGGCGCTCACCTGCGTTCCGTTGCTTTTAGGTTCCTTGGTTAAAAGCTCGCGAACAATATACAAAACATGATCTCTTCCTTTTTTTGGAGGAATATATTTTTCAACCCGGTCGCTGTAAAATATCACTCCCACTTTATCATTATTATTTACTGCGGAAAAACTCAGAACAGCAGCGATCTCTGTTATCAGGTCTTTTTTTCTTCCGTAGGATGTTCCGAAAAGAGAACTTGCACTGATGTCGATCAGCAACATTACCGTCAACTCTCTTTCCTCTTCAAAGATTTTACTGAAAGGATGTCCGAATCTTGCAGAAACATTCCAGTCAATAAACCGGACATCATCGCCGGGGGTGTATTCCCGAACTTCCTTATAAGACATCCCCTTTCCTTTAAAAGCGCTGTGATATTCACCGGTGAAAAGATCACTGGTGAGCTTCTTGCTTTTTATTTCCAGCAAGCGAACTTTCTTGATTATATCTGCTGTGGTTAGCATAATAGTTACCAGTTGCCGGTTACATGTTACCGGTAACTGGTAACCGGTAACAATTTCTTTATCATGGTACAGTAATCGCCTTCAGCACCTCTTCCACCACATTCTCCACATTTACATTTTCTGCCTCAGCTTCATAAGTCAATCCCATCCGGTGGCGAAGAACGTCTTTGCAAATGATGCGAATGTCGTCAGGGATCACAAAACCTCTCTTATTCAAAAAGGCGTGTGCCTTCCCGGCCAATGCCAGATTGATACTTCCCCGCGGCGATGCGCCGTAAGAGATCAATGGTTTTAACTTGTCAAGCTTGTACTTCTCGGGTCGTCTTGTTGCAAAAACGATATCCAGGATATACTGTTCAATTTTTTCATCCATATACACCTGTCTCACCAGCTCCCTTGCATTTAAAATTTCCATCACCGAAACAACCTGCTTTATCGGAGGCAAGGTCAAACCTTCAACATTTTGACGAATGATCATTTGCTCCTCATGCATGCTTGGATAATCAACGACCACTTTCATAATAAACCGGTCTACCTGTGCTTCGGGCAATGGGTAAGTTCCTTCCTGCTCGAGGGGGTTTTGAGTCGCAAGCACCAAAAAAGGTTCATCTAATTTATAAGTCGTATCCCCAATGGTTACTTGTCTTTCCTGCATCGCTTCGAGCAAAGCACTCTGCACTTTTGCCGGTGCCCGGTTGATCTCATCAGCCAAAATAAAGTTGGCAAAGATGGGAC
>Ga0184636_1000220_pt1 | contig 13882 bp, 14 predicted proteins | sample PLM3_60_b2_FD_133164 | JGI IMG/M metagenome (GOLD analysis project Ga0184636, IMG submission 133164) | Groundwater sediment microbial communities from an aquifer in East River, Colorado, USA - PLM4_90_b2 | ecosystem: Environmental > Terrestrial > Soil > Riparian zone | place: USA: East River... | reverse complement strand
GATCATGAAACTTTGGCTGCGTGCACTTTTCTACGATTTATTCTTAAACTTCACCAACAATAAAGTCAAATTTAATTTAGCCTTAAAAGCAGGTATTGAACGAAGGGATTATTTATTGCAATTGATAAAAGATAGAAAACAAGATTTAAAAAATGGCAAACCGCTGGCCGATAATATGCTCAATCGCTTTATTTTAATGCAACAGGAGCCGGGGAATGAGTGGTTTGATGATGAAAAAATTCAGCGAAATATTGGTGGCATCATTACGGGTATTTTAGAAACAAGTAGTAAGGCTGTAGTGTTAGTGCTGGATGAATTATTTAATCGTCCGGAAATATTGAAAGGAGCTATTGAAACAGCTAAGTCAGGCGACATGAAAAAAATGTATGGTTATGTTTGTGAAGGTTTGCGTTTTAATCCGGCACAGCCAGGTGTTATTCGTTTTAATGAAACCCAACAAATATTGACAGGTAAAGGTCAAAAAAATTACACCATTAAAGCAAAAACCAAAACGTTTGCTCTTACTTCTGCGGCGATGTTTGACCCGGCCGCTTTCCCTGATCCTAAAGTGTTTAATCCTGAAAGGGATGCTGTGTACATGAATTACGGTTATGCTCTACATGAGTGTTATGGCAAATATATCAATACAGTTACCCTTTCTGAATTGGTGGCCGCTGTGTTACGACTAAAAAATGTGCGACGTGAAGAGGGAAGCACAGGAAGAGGAACTGGTCTCGCCGAAGGGCCCTTCCCTCATAATTTTGTAGTACGGTTTGATTAATATTATTTTATAGTTCCCCCCTGGTACAACCTATAAAACATTCCCGGTCTTGTAGCCAAATTATCAAAGATGGTTGTAAAAAAATATCTGTGCCAAAAACAGCATTTTATAAAAAACAAATACATTTTCGACTTACCCGTTAATCATTAATCTTCGTCCATACCAAATCAACACCGCTTCGTCTGTCCAGCATTTTACTTATTTTTCCGGTTTCATCCGTCACAAATATTTTTCGTCCCCGCTGTTGCGGTATAAAATATACAGTTTCCGTTTCTGGTAATAACCGGGCTTTATCTCTTCCTGTACGTTGACCCATTAATTTACCGTTCTCAATAAAAACTTTATATTGAACATCTGCTGACAACTGATAAGTGCCAACATATAATTTTAGTTTTTCTATGCTTACATTTTGTATAATAGGATCTTTTGACAATTCATAAATCTCTGATGCTAACAATTCCCACTTGTTTCCTTTTTTTCGATAAGTATCTGTTTCTGCATAATGAGTATGAAGAGTTTGACCATATAATTCTAAATATTCATCAGCAATGAAGTTGAGAACGTAAATATTGTTATGCTTCTTTACAGTTGGTATTGTTACTTTAATAGTGCCAACATATCCTTTGGGCAATGGCCTTAACTCATTAAGCATCTCCCGTTTTGTTTTTAAATTTCCATCCTCTGCCATTATTATACAATCATCATGCAGGTATTTTTTCCACAGAGCGGTGTCGCCGGCTCCAACGCCTGTCATCAATTCCTGGGCAATCGAAACAACTTTGGCAGAATCCCTTTTGTAGTCTTTATGGCCATTCTGTGCTGCTATTGTTTGACATAGGATAAGTGCGATACAATAAATGATCGTTCTGTTAATAGATTTCATACCTGAGTTTAAATTGTAAGAGTGAATTTTAATTATTTGCTTTTTGTTCCGGATTCCAAAAAATTATTTCCTGTAGGTGCTAAAAACAAAATCGCTCTTTTGTTGAGAAGAATGACAATTAAAACATTGAGCTTTTGCTGTTTCTTTCACTGTTCGCTCAGTTTTACTTTCTTCTTTAAACTCTTCAAAACCCCAACCCCCTGTACCTTCATACATTTTAGAATCCTTAACCATTACATCAATAAATTTCCTTCTTCCCTCGGTTATCTCTCCATTTTTTTCAATAGCTTCCAGCACATCGAACACAAACATAGCTCCATCAGAGAAACTACCGGTGTTAAATCCTGCCATTGCTTTTTCATTTGCATAAATATGATGAAAGCCGCCAAAGCGTTTAAAGGCCCGGCTCTGTGAATCTATAATAGCAGTTTTCACATGGCTCCAGGTGCGATAGTCTTCGGGATACGGAACTTCATTAGTTGACTTTGAATTGTTAAGAAAAGAAGTGAATGTGATGCCCAGCCAGACCAGAAAAGATATTATCCGTAATTTTTTCATTTCCCCAAATTTTCAGAAAAAAAATTTTTACGCAGATATTTATTACCCTTTCTTTTAATAATAATATTTGAAATTGTGGCATGGCCTTCAGATGACATAACCGGATAAGCTATAAATAGTGAGTCGTCAATACTAAATTCGGCATTCTCTAACTCTGCATTTAATTTTGCAGTTAGCTTTCCCGCGCTGCCTTTGAAATGGCCTGTGAAGACGCGATAATTGTTATTGCTTTCAATGATACTGAATTTATAATATCCCATGATATTTTCAATATCAGTGATTAATTCATTTGAATTAATGTAGGCTATAACTATACATTTCATAAATCCTGATTGTCGTTCTTTGTGTCATTTTTATTTAGCGGATTCCGGGCAAAAGCTCTATGTGCAATAAATGAAAGAGGCAGACCAATCATCACAATCAGAATGAGAATTGCTTTAATAATCTTTTCGATTTTGTGTGAATGCGGCGGTGTCTGGCTCATTGGCACTACAATCAAATTCATAACCAACCAGATAAATATGCCATACACAATGCCGGTAGCAATTCTGTTTTTTGACAAAAGTTTAATTTTTGGATAAAGCCAAAAAAATAAAACAGTAAATGAAAAAGCAATTATGAAATGAAAAAAAAGTCCAAGAAGTATCATATTTATACCCCCGGAAAATGCTTTTCTGCCAAAGACTCCGCTCGCAATGAACTTAAGCACTACACCCGGGTTTTTACCGGTCGAAATATAATAATCTGCTAATGCAGCCAGGATATCTAATGTACCAACACATAAGCCTGCTAATAAAATTGTTTTTAAACCAGAGGTGCCCATTTCTTTAGTATCAGAGCTTATTGGAACTAACTCTTTCATAATTTACTTTTTTATTAATTAATTGCATTTACAGATAATTTGTTGCAGAGAAACACGGCACAATTAATAATGAATACGCATGAGTAAACGACCGTGTCGTGTCCTCTGCAGAAGGTAAAGGAAAGCAGTTATTACGGCTGCATTCCTGTCTGTCATAGGCTGTTTAAGTTAATCCCGTTTTATACTACCATCTTGTTTTATTGTAATTCCTTCTTTAGTTCCTTTGATAACCCCTGAGACATTGGACATGACTTCTCCTTTTGGGTCTGTAACCTTTCCGGTAATCGTTTTTTGCTGAGCTGATAATTGATTAAATGCAACAACAGCAACTAATAGCAGCAGAATAATTTTTCTCATGCACTATGTTTTGTTAAATCAGAGTACTGAAAATATTTATTTGCTGCTCTGATATCAGGTGAATTCTACAGAAGAATAGTAAGCACAGACAAGGAGAGGATATTATAGCAGATAGGGTGTTTGTGCAACAATGAGTGCAATTTGTGTAATGAAACCTGCTGCAGGCTGAAAGTTTGATGACTATAAGTAATTCTATCTTAGATTTTAGTCAGCAGTAAGTATAACCTTACTAATTTCGGGTGACAAAGATTTCTTTACCCCTGTTGATGATTTAAAAAGGACAGCTCAAAGTTTATTATTTTGAGAATGCCGGACACATGCCAAATATGGAGCAACCAGAACAATTTAACCGGGCCATATCATCTTTTTTAGAGCGATACAGAGAATCAGAAATTAAGTATCGGAAAATGTTATGAAAAAATATATTCAGCATCAGGCCCCGATTTTGCCGGTAAAAAACATGAAAAGCACTTTAGAATATTTCGTGAATTCATTGTGTTTTGAAATAGCCTGGATTTGGGAAGATGGGTACGCTTCAGTTTTTAACGGTGACATAGAGATTCATTTTGCCAGGGAGCATAATATTGTTCCTCAATCCATTTATTTTTTCGTGAAAAATGCAGATGTAGTTTATGATTTTCTAATTAAACAAAATGTTGAAATAATCAAAGAAATTGAATCAACACCCTGGGGCATGAGAGAGTTTGCCATTAAAGACATCAACGGACATATATTCAGAATCGGGCACGGAGAAAAAGAAACAAACAAAATAAAATCTTTTAGTAAATCCTTACCCAAAGACTAACGGTATTCAGGCTAAATTAATTTATTCAGAAAAAGTCTCATATGGTATTAACAAACCAAAACCGGCTTTTCAATATACCGCAGGGTATTGTGTACCTGAATTGTGCCAATATGTCCCCGCTTCTTGAAAGTGTAAAACAAGCAGGTATTGAGGCTATCAATAAACGTACATGCCCATGGAATATAACAATTGACGATTGGTTCAATCCTGCTGAAGAACTAAAAAAATTATTCGCAACGATTATTCAGGCTGATAGTGAAAATATTGCTTTGATTCCTTCCGTAAGCTATGGTATTGCGATTGCTGCCAAAAATATTTCCCTGAATGCAAATCAAAAAATTATTGTTTTAGACCAGCAATATCCATCCAACTTTTATGCATGGAAAGAGCTTTCAAAACAAACAGGTGCAGAAATCATAACTGTAAAAAGATTACCTGGACAATCATGGACAGAAGAAATTATCAAGAATATCGATAAAAACACCGGTTTAGTAACTATACCTAATTGTCATTGGACTGACGGTAGCCTGATAGACCTGGAACTGGTAAGTCAAAAAGTTAAGTCAACAGGTGCAAGCCTGTTAATTGATGCAAGCCAGTCACTTGGTGCTTATCCACTGAACATTAAAAAAATAAATCCTGATTTTTTGGTAACAGTTGGGTACAAATGGCTTTTGGGCCCATATGGCTTAGGCTATATGTATGCTGACGAGAAATATTGTGAAACAGGGATACCAATCGAATATTCCTGGCTTAATAAAAAAGGCAGCGAAGATTTTACGGGTTTAGTTAATTACCAGGATGAATTTAAGAAAGGAGCCAGAAGGTTTGACGCAGGAGAATTCCCGGGTTTTATTCATATACCTATGGCTATTTCAGCACTTACACAGATAGTTGAATGGGGTGTTGAAAATATACAGGATACTCTTTCGCAATTGACGAATAGAATTGAACAAAAGGCTCAACAATACGGATTTGTTACACCAAAAAGAAATAATCGTGTCGGCCATATGATAGGGATATTTTTTCCTGAATGTGACATAGCTGCGTTGAAAAAAGAACTTCATCAGAATCAGATTTATGTCAGTTTTCGGGGTTCAGGTATGAGAGTAGCTCCTCATTTATATAATGACTTGAATGATATTGAAAGATTGTTTCAGGTATTAAAGGAAGCGGTGAAGACATAACATCCTTATAATAAGTAATAAGGTAGTAGAATATTATCAAATTGTACACGACTTTAAAATCAGATGCATTATGTTTTTATGGAAAAACTATCTTGAAGAGAATAAGATCCGCTTCTTAAATGAAATTCAGGATCTGCTCCGCATTCCCTCCATTAGTACAAAAAGCGAACATAAAGCAGACATGGTAAAATGTGCGGAAATGGTAAAGCAACGCTTATTAGATTCGGGTTGCGATAAAGCCGGAATAATAGTTACAGATGGCCATCCGGCAGTATATGGCGAAAAGATTGTAGATACATCTATACCAACTGTACTGGTATATGGCCATTATGATGTGCAGCCACCCGACCCACTGGAGCTTTGGCACAGCGACCCTTTTGAACCGGCTATAAAAGATGAAAAAATATTTGCCCGCGGCTCTTCTGATGATAAAGGGCAATTCTACATGCATCTGAAAGCATTGGAAACATTGGTAAAAACCAACAGCATGACCACCAATATAAAATTTCTGATTGAAGGCGAAGAAGAAATAGGTTCTCCAAATCTCGCAAAAACTATTACTGTAAATAAAGAATTATTGAAAGCGGATGTAATTTTAATAAGCGACAGTTCCATACTCAACATCAACACTCCTTCTCTTGATACGGGTATTCGCGGAATAAGTTATATTGAAGTGGAAGTAACCGGAGCCAGCAGAGACTTGCACAGCGGTACCTATGGTGGCGCTGTTGCAAACCCAATCACTGTTCTGGCAAAAATGATTGCATTATGCCATGATGAAAATAATCACATTACCATTCCGGGCTTTTATGATGATGTGGTTGTGACAACAACTGAAGAAAAGATGTTGCTGAACAAAGCGCCTTATAATGAAAAAGATTACATGGCTGAAATCGGGATAAAAGAACTCTGGGGTGAAAAAGGATACAGCACCTATGAGAGAACAGGCATTCGTCCGACACTTGAAGTAAATGGTATCTGGGGTGGATATACCGGGGAAGGAGCCAAGACGGTCCTGCCTTCCAAAGCCTATGCAAAGATTTCCGCGAGGTTAGTTCCCAATCAGTCATCCGGTAAGATTACTGAGAAACTACTAAACTATTTTAAATCCATTGCCCCTTCTTCCGTAGAAGTAATAGCTAAACCGCTGGTCACCGGTGAGCCTTACATGACGTCTATTAATAGCAAAGGCTATAAAGCCGCATCGAAAGCATTTGAAACAACTTTTGGTAAACCGGCTATTCCGGTTCGTAGCGGAGGAAGTAATCCCATTTGCTCCATTCTGGAAAAAGAATTAGGCATTAATATAATTTTCATGGGCTTTGGTTTAGACAACGACAATCTGCATAGCCCCAATGAAAAGTATAACATTGATTGTTACTATAAGGGCATTGAAACAATTCCTTATTTCCACAAGTATTTTTCAGAATCAGAGGGAGCCAGTCCATCATAAGGATATTAGTACCCGCAACTCAATAAACTAAATAAAAAAATGAACGGAGAACATTATTACAATTTGACAGTCAAATGGACTGGTAACAAAGGGCAGGGAACAGGAAATTATCGTGCCTACGGCCGCAGTCATTCCGTACTAACAGATAACAAAGCAGATATTCTATGTTCATCAGATCCTGCCTTTCGGGGCGATAAAACAAAACATAACCCCGAAGAGCTTTTGGTGGCTGCTCTTTCTTCCTGTCACATGCTTTCGTATTTACATCTTTGTTCGGAAGCAGGAGTTATAGTAGTGGATTACATTGACAACGCAACAGGAACAATGGTGGGAACTTCAAATGGCGGAGGACATTTTAAGAAAGTAACTCTTAATCCGATAGTTACAGTAACAGACAATTCAATGATAGATAGCGCAAATGAATTACATAAGAAAGCAAACGAACTCTGTTTTATTGCTAACTCATGCAACTTCCCTATTTACCACAGGCCAACTTCTAAAATAAATAATCCTTAAGTCCCTGATGAATTTTATCAGGGAAAAACGATCCTGAAAAAGAAATAATTCCGGTATTGAAAATGGATGCGCAAATAAAAATACTTTATAAGTCTGATTTTTGTGAAGTTAAAAATTTTGTCTGCCAATGCACGGACTGTACTTTATCCAGGCCGGAATACCAGGATGTGTTTTCAATCTGCTATATCAGGAAAGGGAATTTTTTATTCAAAGTTTTTCGTAATAACCTGGATAGCCATACAGGGCATTTTCTTATCAACAAACCCCATTACGAACATCGGGTTGCCCATCTTCACAACATGCCTGATGAATGTACCATAATTTCTTTTACAGAAGAATTCTACATTCAATTGAAAAAAGATAATTCAATTCAATATGGGGATTTTTTTCATAGCCCCGATAAACATTCTCTGCTGATAATGAGTACCCCGCGTACTGATTATTTGCAATACAGAATATTTGAATCCCTAAAAAATAAGAATGTCCCGGCATTATTAATTGATTGCATGATAATGGAATTGGCAGAAACACTTTTTTTCGAAAAGACCTCAATCAGGCCTCAAAAACTATCTGTTTCAGTCAAAAAAAATTACCTGATTAAAATAGAAGACGTTAAAAATTATATTCACAAGGATTTCGCAGAAGATATTTCGCTTTCAGACTTATCTATGCAGGCCTTCATGAGCCCTTTTCATTTTTCAAGAGTTTTCAGGCAAATTACTCGTATCAGCCCCTATCAATATCTCCTGCAATTCAGGCTTAGCCATGCCGAGCACCTGCTGAAAAATACAACATTATCCATTCTTGACATTTCTTCCTCCTCAGGTTTCAAAAACCCTGATTATTTTTCTTCTGCGTTTACAAAAAAAAATAAAATTCCTCCTTCTAAATATAAAGCCGAAAGAACTAAAATTTAGCAAGATTTCTAAGCTTATTCATCAGTTACCTTAATAGGTTTGCCTGAGTTAAAATCAATTATTTATGAACGAAGTATTACAAACAAATCTTGACAGGATAAAAACCTACACTTTACTTGTAGCTGAAGCTATGCCCGAAAACGATTATGATTTCAGGCCGGTTTCTGCTGTTTGGTCATTTAAGGAGCTAATACATCATATTGCATATTCTCTGATATGGATGGATGAAGTCTATATTCTGAAAATAAAAACTGACTGGAACCCGCCGGTAATATCAGCTTCCAGGAAAGAAATTATTAGTTACCTCACAAGAGCATTCAGTACTGTGGAAGGTGATTTATCTAAAGTGGTTAATGACGAAACCAGCGCAGGTTTTTGGCTTATGATTGAACATAATGCGCATCACCGGGGCCAGGCTGTTACCTATTTAAGATGCAAAGGAATCACACCTCCTGAATTCCCGTTTTAAAAATGAGATTAATGAAATCTTGTAGTAATCCCCATTTGAGGGTTTGGATATCTTCAGTACTGCTCGTTGTAAATTATTTATCTGTTCAGGGCCAGGATATTTTTACACCCTTGTCACAGGAAAAAAAACTGAGATTATCAGCAGTAAAGACAACTGAAACTATACGAGTCGATGGCAGGTTAGATGAATCTTCATGGTTGCAATGCCCGGTAGCAGGAAATTTTAAAGTATCATATCCTAATCAGGGGAGTAATGCAAGCAATCAAACAGAGGTTAGAGTTTTGTATGATGCGACCACATTATATATAGGAGCTGTTTGTCATCAACAGGATGGGAAAAAAAGCTTACAGGTGGTAGATATGCGCCGGGATTTTATATATAGTGATAATGAGCATTTCCTGGTTGTTATTGATCCTTTCGGGGATGTAAGAATGCCGGTACAATCTTTTTGGGTTACTCCTTACGGTAATCAAACAGATATGATGATTTATGATGATCGCATTTTTGATTATGATTATGATGCTGTATGGAAATCAAAATGTACTGTACAGGATAGTAGCTGGACAGTTGAATTGGCCATTCCGTTTTCATCCATACGGTATCCGGGTGATTCCGCTACCTGGAGTATAAATTTTACAAGAAACAATAAAAATACCGGTGAATTTTCCGGCTGGTCTTTATGGCCATTAGCTTACAATCCTTCCAGGATGGCTTATGCAGGTTTGCTGACCGGTATACATCCACCTAAACCAAAAGTTAATTTGAGGTTTCAGCCTTATATGCTGATCAACTCGACGTCAGGAACTGACAAAACATCGAAAACCAAACCGCAAATCGGTGGCGAAATAAAGTGGGCGGTAAATACAAAAACTGTAATTGATGCAACTATAAATACGGATTTTGCACAGGCAGATGTAGACAGGCAGGTTGTTAACTTAAACCGGTCTTCCATCTTCTTTCCGGAGAAAAGACAATTCTTCCTCGAAAACGCAAAACTATTTTCCGTGGGACAGGATGGAATTATTCAACCATTCATTACAAGAAAAATGGGGCTGAATGAATACGGCTCTCCTATTTCTATAAATGCAGGATTGCGTCTTGTATCGCAAAGCTCAAAACAATCCGCCGGGGCCATGCTTATAAAGCAGGGTAATGATAGCATTACCTCCTCTGCATGGTTTGGCATTACAAGATATACAAGAAATATTGGCAATAACTTCCAGATAGGTGGTATGGGCATTATAAAGTACAATGAGAAACAAGGTCAGGTCAAAGCGAATATGAATCCTGTAGCGGTTGTAGATGGATTTTGGAGAATTTCCCAGCCTTTTTATGTTCGTTCTATGATATCATATTCAACAAACAGTGATACAAAGTCAAATGGTATGGCGGCACTCACTGAACTTAATTATACATCCAACCGTATCATCGCCGGTTTATTTGAAACTTATGTAACAAAAAGTTATTCTGTACAAACAGGCTATACCGCAAGAGAAGATTTTATCAATACGCAGCCGTCTTTGTCTCTCTTCTTTCGGAAAAAATGGTTCCCCAAAAAAATTGCCCAGGCAGGTCCGCAAGTAACTGCGGATATTTTTCATACAGCGTCAAATGGCAAATTCCAGGAAGCAACATTAAATATCAGTCCGGTATTTCTGTATTTTAAAAATAATATGCGCCTGTCTTTCAACATAATTTCTTCGTGGCAATTCATTACATCAGAGTTTATACCTGTTCCTGAAATCAATATTACTCCCGGGAATTATAATTTCACCCGCTATGAGATCTATTGTCGCAGTAATCAGGCAGCTCATTTAAGTACAGATTCGAGAATTAGCACCGGAAAGTATTATAATGGTTCTTTAAATAGTGTTGTTACAGCTATTCGTTATTCACCTTCTCCTCATGTATCAATGACTATTGGGTACACAAGGAATGAATTTAAGAATGTTGACACAGTCAGGAAATATGTATCAACACATTTATTAGCCCCGGAATTCAAACTGGCATTCACACCTGATATACAATTGTCCTGTTTCTATCAATACAATACCATAATAAAACGTGGTGCGACTAATGTAAGGTTTTCCTGGCAGTATAAGCCCTTGTCATACTTTTTTATTGTGTATAATGATTTGAGAAGTATTCAAAATTCAAATTTCGCAACTCCATTTAGGCAACAAACCTGTATTATTAAATTTTCATACATAAAACAGATATAATGATCTTCCTGCAGTAGCCTGAATCCCAACAAAAGTCAAAATTATCATTATCGCTCCCTGCACTTGAAATTAAAAGCTTCATGATGCAAAATATTTTTTCATTGAATTATCAAAAATAATTTTTACATTATTTGAAAGATTTTGCCCGCTGAATGCTCCATACAAAGTATCAAATTGTATATTCTGAACTTGCTCATTAATCCGGTGAACCTCTCTTAAAGACAATGGAATTTGATTGGGGTAGCTGTGCATTACTGCAATATGCCTTTTACTGCGGGAAATGTACAAAGTATCTCCGCAAAGAACCAGACCCTCAGGTGAAAGAAAAGGGATATGCAAAATACTGCTTCCGGGAAAATGCCCGCCAATATTAATTATCCTTATACTATCCCACAATTCTCTTTCTGTATCCACCCATAAGCTGACATGATTCCCTTTATTCATAATCCATTGTTCATCGTTTTGATGAATATAAATGGGGCAATTGAAAACATCTGCCCACACATTCATTGTACTGTAGTAATGTGGATGTGAAAAAGCAATAGCCTTTAATCCGCCCTTTGATTTTATGAAATCTATTGTTGGTTCATCGATGAGGGGGATGCAATCCCATAAAATATTACCGCCAGAGGCGAGAACAAAAAATGCTCTTTGCCCGATTGCAAATCCGGGGATCATTTTTAGTTCATAAAGCCTATTATTTATTTTTTTGATAAGAACACTATAATTGTTTGATAGTTCATCCGGGTTCGTCCATGTTTGCCCTTTTTCGGGGATATACTGTCTATCATCATCACATATCGGACAAAGTTGTGGAAGATCGGAATCGGAAGGAAACTCCGTTCCGCAAGCCGTACAAATTTTATTTTGGCTGACTTGAGTAAGTTTTCTTCCGGAAAGAAATTCAACAGTTTTGTCAACCGTACTCAATGAGGCAAATGCAGGTAAAGAGGCTGAATGCTTACTAAACTTCTTTCTTTTCATTGAATTTTTTATTCAAAGTTCCATTTGCCCGTTCAAATGGGCAATGCACAAAGAAGAATTAAAACAGGATTTTTTGGAATTGGGGGAGCTAAAATGTTTTTGTTCTATAACTTTTTGGGCTTGCGGAACTGTTCTTCCTGAAAAAGCGGACAAAATAGGAACTGTCTTCAAAGCCAATAAAATGTGCTATTTCTTTTACCGATAAATCGCTATGATGAAGCAAACGTTTAGCTTCAAGAAGCAATCTGTCTTTTATAAGTTTCTGAGGGGATCTCCCTGTAAATTTTTGAGTAATGTTTCCAAGAGTTTTAGCAGATATATTTAAAATGCCGGCATAATATGAGACCTCATGGTGTAGTTTGTAATATTCAGCGAGATTTTTTTGAAATACATGAAATCTTCTAAAGTCCGAACTATTAAAAGTTTTTGATGGAATTTTTCTTTTTTTGATTTCATAAATCCTGAGGAGGAATATTTTAAGATAGGAGATCAATATCTCTGAGGTAAATGAAGTTTTTTTATTATACTCATTATACATTTCCTCAAATATTTTTTCTATTTCTTTTTCTTCTTCTTTCTTTAATAAAATTACCGGCATTACATCTATATCGCCAAATATCCCATATTTTAAAATAAAGTTTTCTTCAAAAGAATCAGTAGAAAAAAAGGCAGAGGAAAATTTGACAACTCCTCCGCTCGTGGCACAATCCTTTTGAATGGTATGGATGTTTTGGGGATGCAATAAGAATAAACATGGGCCTTTGAATTTATAATTAATAAAATCAACGATATGGTTACCGCTGCCGGATTGTATCCAAATAATTTCGTGATAAGTATGCCTATGCGCATCAATTCTTATTAACTGTTCAGGTTCTTTATCTTTATACGAAGAAATGTAAAAATCAGAAAACCGTTCGTCGGTAAAGCTTTCTTTTTCTGTATAAATTGGTATAATTTTTTTTTGTTTCATTGAATAAGAGAGTGTCTGACCGGTTGATTCAATTTGCGAATATATCAACGTTTGCCCTTATGTACTCACAAGTAACCCGGAATTAAAAGTTGATAACCTGGCAGCAAAGTTGTCTGTACAGTAATTTGAACAGTTCGTTGAATGAAAGATGTTGTTGATTGAAAAATCAGAGTAAATAGTGTTTTTTTGTTTTAGCTTACATTTAGACAAGATATTCAACTAAGCAAAGCAGAAACTCAAAATTTCAAATCAGGAGAACACGCATATTATCAGCCATATTGAAATACCGTCTCAGAATTTGCAAAACCCCTTTCATTTTGCACAAAATATAATTTTAGGAGAAGAATTGACATAGTTAAGGGAAATCTGTTGTTGGCTATCAGAAAGACCAGATAAATAATCAAAATGGGCATACCAAATAACAAGCTGCAATATTATGTGCTGGACGTATTTGCAAATGAAAGATATAAAGGCAATCCTTTATCTGTAGTATCTGTTGACAAGGACCTGGAGTTGCCGGTGTATCAAAAAATTGCACGAGAGTTTGGTTATTCAGAAACTTCGTTTGTTTATTATTCTTCGGAAGAAAAAGCTTTCAAAGTTCGTTCTTTCACTCCTGCTGGTATAGAAGTAAATGGTGCCGGACATAATTTATTAGGTGCAGTTTGTCTTGCATTAGAAAAGAAATGGGATATTTTCAGGAGACAAAAAAATGAACAGTTTGTTATTATGAAGGATAAGACAATACAACTTTCTACGAGATATGACAATAACAATTTACCATTTGTAAGCATGTTACAGAAATCGCCGATTATCGTAAATACTGTTCCCATTGACGAAATTGCCCCATCCATCACTTTACATCCTGACGACATCAGATTAAAGGATTGGTCGCCTGCAATAATAAAAACAGAAGTT
>Ga0184636_1000219_pt1 | contig 14036 bp, 13 predicted proteins | sample PLM3_60_b2_FD_133164 | JGI IMG/M metagenome (GOLD analysis project Ga0184636, IMG submission 133164) | Groundwater sediment microbial communities from an aquifer in East River, Colorado, USA - PLM4_90_b2 | ecosystem: Environmental > Terrestrial > Soil > Riparian zone | place: USA: East River... | reverse complement strand
TGTCACCAATACCAACAAAGCGGCAGATGCGCTGGCGGCGATGCTTAAGGACGGCAAGACCGCTACGCCGGAATATGCCGAGCTGAAGCGACGGTTCGGCTGGGAATACGACGGTATGCGCCTGCACGAGCTTTATTTTGAAAACCTGGGCGGCAAGACGCCGCTGGTCAAAGGGGGAGTGCTGGGGAAGTTAATCGAGGCGTCCTTTAGCAGTTATGAACTTTGGGAGCAGGACTTCCGCGCCACCGGCGCCATGCGGGGTATCGGTTGGGTCGTGCTTTATTATGATGTGGCTGCCTGCCGACTGTTTAACCAGTGGATTAACGAACATGACGGCGGCCATCTCGCCGGCTGCCAGCCTATCCTCGTGATGGATGTTTTTGAGCACGCTTTTATGATTGACTACGGCCTCAAGCGCGCCGACTATATTGCGGCTTTCTTCAAAAACATCAACTGGAAAGCGGCGGAAAGCCGGGTCAAATAGCCTGTCTTTGAAACAAGATTAGTAAGGGGTGGATGATATGAAAAGAGTATTTTTCTTAATACTGGCCGTGCTTTTAGTTACCAGCCTGTTTGCCGTATCCTGCGGTTCGGGCGATGCCACAACCCCGATAACGACGTTTACGACAACGACACATACCTCTACCACCACTACCTCTCCAACGACTACAACAACTACCTCGCCGACCACAACTACGACTACTACGTCTACTACTTCGCCTACTACCACCACCACTACTACCACTACTACTACGACAACAACATCCCAGAACGCAGCGGTATCAATTAGCGGTTTTGAGTTCTCTCCCCGGACACTCACTATTACTGCCGGGACAACAGTAGTTTGGACAAATAATGATCCGACTACTCATACTATTGTGTCCGATACCGGGCTTTTCAATAGCGGTTCTTTACAGCCCGGCGGCACCTTTAGTTTTACTTTTACTCAAGCCGGCACTTTTCAATATCACTGTGCGATTCATACCACTATGCATGGAGCAGTAATTGTGCAGTAAGCTGATACATTAATGGAGGACTGATGATTAGCACGTTAACAGCGATGAGAGTTCTTTTTTCACTGGGTATTGTGAACCTGGTGACAGGCCTGTTAGTCTTTTTTTCCTGCCGCTGTCTGGGCGGTTCGTGGCTGGGTAAATACCTGATGAAATATCGATGGTACCAGCGTTATTATAAACTGCACTGCTACATCTGGTGGATTTTCTGGGCATCGGTAGTCGTGCACGCTATCTTCGCTATTATCTACGTGGGCTGGCCGTTTTAGTATTTTAGTTCCGGTCAGCCCCTACTTCTTTTTCTTGGTTAATAACCCGCTTAATGTTTCTTGAAGCTGCTTGGCGCTATAAGGTTTAGCAATGACAGCTCTGAACCCGTAGGCCTTATAATCGGACATAATCGCATCGGTCGCATACCCGCTGGAAACGATGGCTACGGCATTGGGATCTATTTCCAACAGCTTTTGCACCGCGTCTTTGCCGCCCATCCCGCCGGGGATGGTTAAATCCATGATGACAGCGCTAAAGGGGTCTCTCTCTTTTATTGCCTGCTGGTATTTTTCCAGAGCCTCGGCGCCATCGGCCGAAAGCTCTACAGTATAACCAGCCAAACTTAACATATTCTTTAACATTTTTCGGATTATCTCTTCATCATCCATCACGAGTATTTTCCCCCCTGCCTGGCCAGCTTTCTCTGCTGTCATTCTTTTGCCTCCTTTCGTTAAAGGCTTATTAGTAGCCGGTAGATAAATATAGAAAGTCGAGCCTTTATTCTGGGTAGATTCGGTGAGAATAGTGCCGCCGTGATTCCTCACGATGGAATATGCCGATGTCAACCCTAAACCGCTTCCCCTTTGTTTGGTGGTAAAGTATGGCTCGAATATCCTCTGGAGGTGTTCGGTGGAGATGCCTATGCCTGTATCGGCGATATCGATGCGCACATAGTCGCCGCCCGGGAGAAGTGGAACGGCTGTCTTCTTTAGAGTTACATTTTTCGCTTGAATCTTCAGCGTCCCGCCAGCAGGCATGGCTTCATCGGCGTTAAGGACCAGGTTATTGATTACCTGGCTTATCTGCCCCTCGTCGGCTTCGACGGGCCAGAGGTCGTCCGGTAGAGATATTTCCAGTTTTACATTTGAGCCTCGTAGAGCAAAGGTAGCCGATTCTTTGATTATTCCGGCAATTTGAGCTGTTTTCTTAATCGGCTTGCCTCCTCGGGCGAAGGTCAACAGCTGCTGTGTAAGGTCTCGGGCGCGCAGCGCTGCCTTTTCTGCTTCTTCGAGCATTTCATATGTAGCCTCGGTCGGATTCATATTGGTCTTTGCCATCCCGATATTCCCCATGATGCCCGTCAAGAGGTTATTAAAATCATGCGCGATGCCTCCCGCCAGCGTGCCGATGGATTCCAGTTTAGCCGCCCGCAGGCGCTCTTGCTCCAGACGTTCGTATTCAGATTGCAGGTCCATATTATAGAGGGCAAAGGATATGTCTGTACCTACTTCCTCGAAGAGCGATACCTCACTTTTATCGGCTATTATTTCTTTGGATAGCGAAGCGCACAGCACGCCGTAGATATTGCCGCTGTATTCCAGCCTGACCGACATGGCGCTGTAGTTGAGCGATTTTTCAAACATTTCACATCCGGTGCAATTGGCCGGGTTTTCAATGGCAATAGCCTGGTCTGTTTTGAGGGCTTTATCGACGCAAGGCGGCAAATCGCCTTTCTTTAAGGCCTCAATCATAGGCGAAAAGTCACCTTGCATACCGCTCTGAACACACTTAGTCAAACGGCGCGACTCATCAAGCAGGGCAATCCACGCCATATAGAAGCTGCGGTTTTCTACCAGGGTATCGCAGACGCCTTGCAGGAGTTTATCGCGGTCTTTTTCTCGTGTTATAAGCTGGTTAACATTACGGATAGAGTGTAGTGTTTGATTAAGGTTATTAATCCTCTGCTCGGCTTGCTTGCGTCCGGTCATATCTGTAAAGGTAGTATAAACCCGGTAAGGTTTCTTCTCATCTCTCCTGAATTCAGGAATGGCGTTATTCATTATCCATCTGAAATCCTTGTCCACAGGATTATAAACGGCCATTATCACGTTATTAACCGGCTTGCCGGTGCGGAGAGCCACAATAGATGGATGTTCTTCACTCGGAAAGTCGGAGCCGTCTTCACGCAGACGCTTACGGTCCGGATCAAGTGATGTTTTGCCTATCATTTCATCGAGTTTCAGACCCAGAATACGCTGAGCTGCCGGATTAGCTGAAATTACCTTCCCCTCGTTATCATGATAAATTACACCCTGTGCCATGGTTTCGAATAGAGTACGGAATCTCTCTTCGCTTTCCTGTAACGCTAATCTTGCCCTTTCCTGTTCGGTGATGTCCTTCTCCTGGCAGATGGTATTGGTTACTTTACCATTTGCATCTTTAACGGCGGTCAAAGTTATTTCCAGAATCTTGTGTACAGACTGTTCCGGTTTTACTTGTTTTTCTTTTGCTGTGAAATAATCCAAAGTGAAATTGACCGTTTTACCTTGTTCAAACACACTCTTCACCAGCGGCAGGTAACCCTGTTCCTTAACCTGAGAATCTTGCAATACATTATATTTCCCGATAACCTCTTCATTCTTCAAGTTCAACAGGCTCCTGAGTGCCTGGTTCATCCGGATAGCTGTACCGTTTTCATCCGAAACCCATAACGCGTTGGGCGTGTTTTCAATAATACTGTCAAGGAAAGTCTCTCGGTCTTTTAGCGCCTCTTCTGTCTGTTTTAACTCGGTGATATCAACCGATACGCCGATTAAACATTCCTCCCCGCCGAATGTTATTGGTTCCGTGGAGAATAGCCAGGTGCGTATTTCGCCTGACTTCATCCTGAAATCGAATTCCTCTTTGTTTACCATGCCCTGTTCTTTTAAGATACGGAACATTCTGGCGCGGTCCTGTTCATTTGCCCAGATTTTTAGTGATCTGGTTTGTTTACCGATTAGTTCTTCTCGGGAATAGCCGGTTATCTGTGTGTAGCTATCGTTTACATTAATATACGTGCCGTCTTTAATAGTGGTAATACCGACTATCGCTGGACTGACGAGAAATGCTTTAGAGAACTTCTCCTCCGATTCACGGAGGGCTTGTTCCATCCGTTTACGCTCCGTGATATCCCGGCAAACGCAAAAAATGAGTTTCTGCCCGCCAAACATAGCGCCGTTGGTGCTTATTTCAACGTCATAAGTCGTCCCGTCTTTACGCCGGTGCTGCGTCTCAAAATGGTCGCCCTTCTCATCAACCGTCCGCATCATCTCGACGATACGCTCTTTAGGATATAAAAACTCCCAGTCGAAGACGTGCAGCTTTTTCATTTCCTCCATGGTGTATCCCAGCATATCAACGAAGCGCTGGTTTGCTTCATATACATTGCCGTCCTGGTCGAGGATAACGATTCCATCACGCGACTGTTCAATAAGGATACGCCGCCGGGTCGCTTCGTCGGTCAGCGCTTTCTCCGCTCTTTTCCGCCCGCTTATGTCCCGGACAATAGCAATATCTACCTGCTCCTGCTTATAGCTGATAAGGCTGGCGCTTATTTCGGCATATACTATTCTGCCGTCTTTACCCAAGAGACTGGCTTCATATCTTTCTTGCGTTTTTTTACCCGCTACTCTCTTGCTGTAGAAATCAAAGGCCATCTTCCTTGATTCTGGAGCCACGAAATCAATGAAGGGTTTACCCAGCACCTCTCCTTGGTTGTAATTGCCTATTTCCAGCATTTTTGAGTTGCAGTACTGGACTATTCCATTCTGGATAAAAACAATCCCGTCATTGCCTTGTTCAACAATGGTGTGAAATCTGTCCTCACTCTCCTTAAATGCCTCTTCCGTCCTCTTGCGTTCAGTAATATCTTCAATCATGGATAAATAGCCCAATGGTTTATCGTTTTTGTCACGCACCATGGTCACTGTCAGGTTTTGCCATATTATCTCTTTATTTTTTTTGAAAACTGGCTTTTCCCGGTGAAAATATGCGATTTTACCGTCAGCTAATTTTTTTAAATACGCATCATCTTGGTCAATTTCTTCAGGGATATTGATATTTTTAAGTTCCATCGAACGCAATTCTTGTTCGGTATAGCCCAACATTTTACATAATTGGTCATTAACAAATATAATCTGATAATCCAATCCGGAAAATATGATACCAATCTGCCCCTGTTCAAAAATTCCCCGGAAACGCTCCTCGCTTTCTCTTAACGCCTCTTCTGCCCGCTTACGTTCAGTAATGTCCTGGTATAATGCCATGAATTGTTGTTCCCCGCCCCATATCACCTCACGGCGGAACACCTGCAGGTTTCTAACCTCGCCATCCGGCCGAATGATGCTGATTTCGTATTCTAAGGGCACGTATTCTTTTAGCGCCCTCTTTTTCTTCCTCTCAACGTGGGCTTGATAGCTTTCCGGAGTATAGGCTTTAATGCGTGGTACGGCGGCAAATTCCTGGGGGGTTTTATACCCGCAAATATCCAGTATCGCCTGGTTGGCATAAATCAGGGCGCCGTCCGCCGTGATAATGCGTATGCCCAAAGGACTGGCATCCATCGAATTCTTGAAGTTCTGTTCCGAGGCTTTATAGGCTTCTAAATACTCTTTAGTATCTAGTAGGGCGGTTTGGTGTTTATCCTTGGCTACGTCGCGCTGGTCTCTCGCTGTGTCAAGCAAACCTTGGGATTTGTTTCCTTTTTTCTGCAGTTGGGTTAAAAGAGCTTCGGTTTTCGCCAGCTTTTTTTTAAGCTCTTCGTACGTCGGTTTCTTCGTATTCATAATTACGGTACCTCAACTATCAGGCACGATTTCCGGATACCATAAAAAAAGTCACTGGTCATGCTGTTTAAAGAGACTGTTTTTAGCGTTCCCAGTGCTTTTAGGTTCACACCATACCCCGCATATTTCACTAAATTGCTAAAAGTACTTTATTTTTCTCATGATATTACGGTTTTTAAGTGTATATACTTCTTGAAGTGGTTGTCAAGTGGCAAATGAGTATCACAATGATAGCCATATGGCAGGCGATTTATACAAATTCCGCCCTTTTTTCAATCTCGGTTATTGCTTTAAAAATAACGATTTTCAGCTTGCTTGCTTGACACTTTAGCTGTGTAATTGCTACACTCTTCTAGTTTCCCTTTCACCTAAAACAGGTAGATAATTTAGAAAAATGAAAATAAAAAAAGTCGGAATTTTATACCACCCCAGGGTTGAAGCCACCCAAAAAAAAGCCAAAGAACTGGAAACCCTGATTAAAAAACAGGGATTCTCCGTCTGGGTAAGCTCCGCCTGGGAAAAAACAAAGACACAGACGATGCTTAAAGGCACCGACCTTGTATTAACGGTTGGAGGCGACGGAACTATTCTCCGGGCGGTGCAGTCCATCGTACCGGGGACAACGCCGGTTACTGGCATTAACCTGGGTAAACTGGGTTTTCTGACCGAACTTGATGTTGATGAAATCGCAAAAAAACTCCCTCAGTTGCTCGCTGGAAAAGGTTGGCTCGACCAGCGCACGATGCTGCAGGTCGAACTAAAATCTAAAGGGCATAAAAGCCAGATTTTTCATGCACTAAATGATGCCGTTATCGGGCGCGGCGAAATCGCCCGCATCATCCGCGTTGATGCTGCTATTGACGGCCAGGCTTTTACCACCTATAAAGCCGACGCCGTAATTGCCGCTACTGCCACCGGCAGCACCGGCTACGCGTTAGCCGCAGGCGGCCCTATCCTGTCTCCTCAATCCGGTGACCTACTGTTGGCTTCGGTCGCGCCTCATCTTAGTTTTTCCTATCCCCTCGTTTTAGCGGAATTTACCGAGATTGTATTAACTCTGAATACCTATCATGCCGCCACATTAAGCGTTGACGGACACATTAATATACCTTTAACCGACGGCGACAGGCTGACGCTAAAGCGCAGCCCCTATGCCGCGCGATTTTACCGCATTCGTCCCCGGGATTCGTTCTATCGCACTCTGGAAGATAAGCTGAAAGGAAAACAAGGTGAATCAGGTAGAAAAAGCTAAAATTTCCGATGTGACACAGATACATAAACTTATCAACGGCTTTGCCGAAAAAGGACTGATGCTCGCCAGGCCGCTAAGCGAATTATATGAAAGCATCCGCGACTTCTATGTTATCCGGGAGCGAGATGAAATCATTGCCTGCGCGGCTTTGCATATCGCCTGGTCGGACCTGGCGGAGATACGCTCGGTCGCCGTAGCCGAAGACCAACAGAGAAAGGGCCTGGGCGCTAAACTCGTCGCTGCCTGCCTGCAAGAAGCCAAAAGCCTCGGCATTGATGCGGTATTTTGCTTTACCTATCAGCCGCAGTTTTTTAAGAGCCAGCAGTTCGCGGATATTGATAAGATGGAACTCCCGCGTAAGGTATGGTCGGATTGCTTGCGCTGCCCCAAATTCCCCAACTGCGATGAAATCGCGCTGATTTATCGTGCCTAAGAAAAAGTCCGCCGCTAGCCCTGAAAAAATTCTGGAGAGCAAGTACGTCTTTAAAGGGCGCGCCGTCAATCTGCGCGTCGATACCGTTATTACCAGCGATGGACGCCGCACCACGCGCGAAATTGTCGAACACCCCGCCTGTATCGCCGTAGTGCCGATTGACGAGAAAGATAACGTCTTAATGGTGCGCCAATACCGGAGTCCGATAGGGAAAAGCCTTTTAGAAATTCCGGCGGGCGGTATTGAAAAGGGCGAGACGGTTAAAGCTGCCGTAATCCGGGAAATGCAGGAAGAAATTGGCTTTAAACCGCGGAAACTGGTGTCTTTAACCGGCTTCTATTCATCCGCCGGCTTCTGCAATGAATACCTGCATCTTTACCTGGCCACCGACTTGATTCCTTCCCGCCTGCATGCCGAGGATACTAATGAAATAGAGTTGGTACGCGTGCCTTTTAAGCAAACTCTGGGCATGATAAAATCGGGCGAAATCCAAGATGCCAAAAGCATTGCCGGTTTGCTTTTGTTGCGGGAATATCGTAAAACCCTCTAATCACACCCCTGGATCCCAGCCCCCGTATCGGAGTACGGGGCAAGTTTCGCTGGGATGACGCTCGCGTCAATTTTCCCACTTTAGGGGTCGTCCGCCCAGCAGGTGGATGTGGATGTGCTGCACATCCTGCCCCCCATCCGCCCCGATATTCATCGTTAGCCGGTAGCCCTTATCCGCCAGCCCCTTTTCCGCCGCAACTTTTTTCGCCGCCGCCACCATTTTCCCCACCAGCGGCATATCGGCATCGGACATGGTTGCCAGCGAGGGAATATGTTTAATGGGTACTACGAGCAGGTGCACCGGCACGTCTTTTTTAATGTCGGCGAAAACGACAACTTCCTTATCCCGGTAAGCCATCTGGCTTGGTATTTCTCCGGCGATTATCTTACAGAAAATACAGTCGGTTTTTTGGGGATTCATACGGTCACCCCCTTTTGATTAAAGGTCTACCCACTCCTTGGGTGCGCCGGGAACAGCCGGCGGGCCTTTCATATCCAAGATGGTCGCCTTGCCGTTTTTGATGATAAAGACTTTAATGTAATCCCAGCCTTCCTTCTCGACCTGAGGCTTTAAGAAGGGGCGTTTTTCCAGCATTTCGTCCCGAAGCGGTTTGTTGTCCATGGGCGTCATCTTGCCGGCGACTCTAACCTGTACGCCTTCGGCGAAGTAGCAGAGTTCTACTTCGGGGTTTTTTACCAGCTGTTTGTAAACGTCCTTGTTCGCCTGCATAGAGAAGATGATGCCGTTTTCGTCCGCTTTATACGTCCCCATAGCCCGAACATGCGGTTTGTTGTTTTCGGCGGTAGCCATGTACGCAACAGCGTTTTTGGTGATGAATTCCAGAATTTCTTTTTTGTCCATGATACTCCTTTATAAATCAATAAATGTCGGTTGGTTGGATATATCTTGCATTGTCCAGGTAGTGGCTTTGCCCTTCAGCCGGAAGACGCCCATATTGTCTAGGCTATGATTTTTATAATACGGTTGTAAGAAGGCTTTCTTTGCCACTATTTCCTTTTTCAGAGCCTCGTCTTCGATAATTTCTGCCTTGCCCCTGACTCTTACCTGGATTCCCTTGGCATAGTAGCAAACTTCAATACCGGGGTTTTTTACTATCTGCTTGAATACGTCTTTGTTTTTACCGGTATAGAAGATTAGTCCGTCTTCATCGGCGCGGAAGGTATCCATGCAGCGCACGCGGGCAGCTTGGCCGTCGATGGTCGCCAGGTTGCCGATTGGATTTTGCGAGATAAACTCAAGGATTTCTTTTTTATCCATGGATATATTCCTTCAGTATTTACTTTAGCTTTTTAATCACCCCGTCCGCCACCTGTGACGTCCCTACGGCGTTGGGGTCGTCGCGCCGCTCTTTCATATCATAGGTAACGCTTTTACCCTCTTTAATCACCGCCGCGATGGCTTTTTCCAACCGGTCTGCCGTTTTCGCCTCCCCGATATGTCTTAACATCAGCGCCCCGGAGAGCATCATCGCCATCGGGTTGACCTTGTTCTGGCCGGTGTATTTCGGCGCGCTGCCGTGCGTCGGCTCAAAAAGCGCTATCCCCTCCCCGATATTCGCCCCCGGCGCTAAGCCCAGTCCCCCCACCAGCCCGGCGCAGAGGTCGGAGATGATGTCCCCATAGAGATTAGGGGCGACGATGACGTCGAACTCTTGCGGTCGCCGCACCAGCTGCATGCAGAGGTTATCCACTAGAGCTTCCTGGAACTCGATATCTTTATAATCTTTAGCCACGTCCCGCGCCACCGCCAGGAAAAGCCCGTCGGAAAACTTCATGATGTTGGCTTTGGTGACCACGGTCACTTTTTTACGGCTGTACTTTCGGGCGTATTCAAAGGCGTATTTCACGATACGCCGCGTGCCGAACTCACTTATCATCTTGATGCTGATGCCGGAGTCGGCTTTAATGACGTTATTTTTTTGTTTATTGATAAAAGAAATGAGGTCAATGGCTTCCGGTGTGCCTTCTTCGTACTCAATGCCGGCGTAAAGGTCTTCGGTGTTTTCCCGCACGATGACGATGTCCACGTCTTTATAAGGCGTGGGCGCGCCGGGATAGGTCTTGCAGGGACGCAGGCAGACGTAAAGGTCCAGCGCTTTGCGCAGGGCAACGTTGACGCTCCTGAAACCCGTGCCGATGGGTGTGGTGATGGGCCCCTTCAGGGCGACTTTGTTCTTTTTGATGGACGCCAGTACAGAATCGGGCAGGGGCGTGCCCTCTTTAGCCATTACCTCCGCCCCGGCATGCACAACTTCCCAGTCGAACTTAATGCCGGTGGCTTCCAGCACGCGCTTAGTCGCCTCGGTAATTTCCGGCCCCACCCCGTCCCCGGGGATTAGAGTTATTTTATAAACCAACTATCCCTCCATGTCATTCTGAGAGAGTGTAACGACCGAAGAATCTCGGTGGTGAGTGGAAATACCCCACCCCATTCCGAGATCCTTCCCCTTCCACGGAAGGGTCAGGATGACAAATAGTCCTTATACCTTTGTATCCCCGTGTTTTTTAACGTACGCTATCAATCCGCCCTCGTTAAGTATCTTCAGCATGACCTCCGGTATCTTCCCGAAGGTTAGCGTCTTGCCGTTGGTTTTATTTTTAACCGTGCCCGCGGTAAGGTCAATCTCTAGCTCATCGCCGTTGTTTATTTTGTCCGTGTCGCATATCAAAACAGGCAGCCCCAGATTTATGGCGTTTCTGAAGAAAATCCGCGCTACGCTCTTCGCCAGTATCGCGCTGACCCCCGCCATCTTGATGACCAGCGGGGCATGCTCGCGGCTCGACCCTAAACCGAAGTTATTGCCCCCCACCACAAAGTCTCCCGCTTTAACTTTTTTCACGAAATTCGGGTCGGCGTCCTCTAAAACGTGCTTGGCAAGCTCCGGCAAGTTGCTGCGTAAAGGCGCGTAACGCCCCGGAATAATATGGTCGGTGGAGATGCTGTCGCCGAACTTGTGCGCTCTGCCTCGTAGCATTTACATCACCTCCCGCGGGTCAATTATCTCGCCCTTAAGCGCCGATGCCGCCGCCGTAGCCGGGGATGAGAGGTAAATAAAGCCCTTGGGATTGCCCATCCGCCCCTGGAAGTTGCGATTGGCGGTAGAAAGGCAAACCTCCCCGTCGCCCAGCACCCCCTGGTGCAGCCCCATGCAGGGTCCGCAGCCTACCGGCAGAATCATTGCCCCGGCTTCCACCAGCGCTTTAATGTAGCCCTTGTCTATCGCCGTTAACATCACTCGCCGCGACGCCGGTGCAATAATCAGTCTAATGGTTTTGGCGGCTTTTTTACCTTTTAAAATAGAGACGGCAACTGCTAAGTCTTCCAGCCGGCCGTTGGTGCAGGTGCCAATGACGACCTGCTGTAATTTAATGCCCTTTAGTTCTTTAGCCAGCGCCGTGTTGTCTACGGTATGCGGCTTGGAGACGGTCGGTTCGAGCTTGGCGGCATCTATTTTTATCGTTTTTTCGTAGACGGCGTCGGCATCGGCTTCTAATGCCGTATAGTCATTACCCCGGCCTGCCGACTTTAAGAATTTTTTTGTCGTCTCATCCGAGGCGAAAAGCCCTACCTTCGCCCCCGCCTCAACCGCCATGTTGGCGATGGTGAATCGCCCGCTCATATCCATCTTTTTAATGGCGCTGCCATGAAATTCCAGCGATTTATAGGTAGCGCCGTCCGCGCCAATCATGCCAATCAGGTGCAGGATTAAGTCCTTGGCGCCGACGCCTTTTTGAAATTCCCCGTTTACTTCTATCTTGAAGGTTTCCGGCACACGGAACCAGTTCTTGCCCAAACCCATCGCCACTGCCACGTCGCTCGAGCCCATGCCGGTGGCGAAAGCCCCCAAACCCCCCGCTGTCACCGTGTGCGAATCCGCCCCCACCACCACGTCACCCGGCCGCGCGTAAGCTTCCTGTACTATCTGGTGGCAAACGCCGTCGCCGGCTTCAGACAGAATGCAGCCATTATGCCGCGCGAAGTCCCGCAGAGTAATATGGTCGTTGGCGAGGTTGGCGTTAGGGCTCGGCGCCGCGTGGTCAATGAACAGCACCGTTCTTGAAGCGTTAGCCAGTTTACCCATGCCGCTGCTCTGGAACTGCCGCACGGTCAGCGGTCCCGTCGTGTCCTGCGCGAAAGCCAGGTCCACTTTAGCGATGACGATATCACCGGCTTTGGCGTTCGTCCCGCTTTTTTCGCTTAGTATTTTTTCCGCTAATGTTTTACCCATTCATACTCACTTATCATATTATTGGGATATCAATAATATGCTTCATATTTTACAATAGAAATGTCTTCACCGTAGAAATACCTTAATATCTGTTCATAAGTATAGTTCTTGGTTGCTGCCAGCTCATTGGCCTGGATTTGCCCCATACACCCCCGGTTATGGGGGGTTGCCGAAGGAGGGTTGGAATAGTTACTCAAGGCTGTTTGAGTGATATTATCACCGCTTTTGCCTTCATTAAAGGTTACGTAATGTAGCTTATCGGGTTCGCCGCTGACGTAATGAGCGCAGATTACCATGTTGGCGTATTTCAGTACTATCCCGTTCGTTTCTCTAATCGCCTGTCTGATTTGTTCTTGCTTCTCTGGTGTTAAATTTTCCCATCTTGCCGGGTCATAGACCTGGTCGAATTCAGAATCAAGGATATCATAATCGTTACTTCTGGGTTCTATTAACTTCTTAAAAAAAGCGAACGTCCGGCTGGCGATTGCCTGGGCTTTGAGCGATTCGAACGGCGCATTGGGGGGTGGGTTTTCACTGGCTACTACCACCGGCAGGTATTCGCTTTCCATGTCCAGAGACTCGATTTGACCGTGGCCGTGAGCCAACCTTTTTACCCTGATAGGTATAACGGTTACCGTTATGGTCGCGGTTTCCGTTACCGTCTCGGTAATGGTGTCCGTCGCGGTTTGCGTTTGAGTTTGAGTCTCGGTTTCAGTTTTCATGGTGGTCTCAGTCACTTTCGTTGTCGAGGTAATAGTGGTTCTTAGAGCTTCACAGGAGCAGGTAGCGAAAAGCAGAATCAAGATAGTTGCCAGTAATAATATCCTTCGTTTCATTCACCATTCCATTATTAGCTGAACTTACATCGGTATATTGCCGTGCTTTTTATATGGTCGGCTTTCCTTTTTATCCTTCAAAGCCTCTAGAGCCGCGATAATCTTGGCCCGCGTTTCGCTCGGCTGGATGACCGCATTAATATAGCCCATTTTCGCCGCCACGTAAGGATTGTAAAGCAGCTCGCGGTAGCCTTTGACTAATTCCTGCTCTTTGGCGGCTTTATCTTCGGCCTTGTCTATATCGCCCTTAAAGATTATTGGTGTTGCCGCCTCTGCCCCCATCACCGCTATCTCCGCCTGCGGCCAGGCTAATGTATAATCCGCCCCCAGGCCCTGACTGCACATGGCGATATACGCCCCGCCGTAGGCTTTACGGATAATCAGCGTAATCTTGGGCACGGTAGCCTCGGCGTAGCACCACAGCAGCTTAGCGCCGTGACGAATAATGCCGCCCCACTCCTGATGGCTCCCCGGTAAAAACCCGGGCACATCCGCGATGGTCAGCAGGGGAATGTTAAAGGCGTCGCAGAATCTGATGAATCTTGTCGCCTTGTCCGAAGCATTGATATCCAGGCAGCCGGCGAGGTAATTCGGCTGGTTGGCGATGATGCCGACAACCTGTCCGTTCATCCGCGCGAAGGCGGTAATCATGTTCTGCGCCCACTGCCGCGACGGTTCGAAAAACTCTCCGTCATCCACAATCGCTTTGATGACATCCTTCATGTTGTAGGTTTTACTCGAGTTTTCCGGCAGGATGGCGTTTAAAGCCTTTTCCGCGCGGTCGGGGGAGTCTTTGGTCGGTATAAAGGGCGGTTTTTCTTCGTTGCTGGACGGCAGATAGCTTAACAGCTTCTTGATTTCTTCAATCGCTGCCTGGTCGTTTTCA
>Ga0184636_1000217_pt1 | contig 14126 bp, 13 predicted proteins | sample PLM3_60_b2_FD_133164 | JGI IMG/M metagenome (GOLD analysis project Ga0184636, IMG submission 133164) | Groundwater sediment microbial communities from an aquifer in East River, Colorado, USA - PLM4_90_b2 | ecosystem: Environmental > Terrestrial > Soil > Riparian zone | place: USA: East River... | reverse complement strand
TTTCGATCACCGGGGATCAATCCGTTCATTGCCCATGGCGGATTATACGAGTATCGGAGAAGTACCATTACCACCCGGTTATGAACGAATAACGATTGAACCAGGCTCATTTGGTAACTGGTTGAGGCAGGTTAGGCTTCGCAAAGACAATACTGTTTATTTATACAATGGGACCTTAAAAAAAGACCAATCGATACAATTTGCTGTTCTTGCTATACCAACAGGCAACAAAGACCTGCAACAATGCGCAGATGCTGTTATCCGGTTGAGAGCAGAGTACTTTTTTTCAACGGGTAAAATGGATGCTATACGCTTCAAGGCTGGTGATGGTACTGAACTTTCATTTGCTAAATGGCTATATGGACAACGTTATAAATTTAATGGAAACAAACTCATCTCATACCAGACTACCACATCCATCGCAAATAAAAGAAAACAACTTGAACAATTTCTTGAAGTTGTTTTCTCTTATTGTGGTACTTATACTTTAGATAGGGAAACAAAAGCAGTATATGACCCGGGCGATATACAGCCCGGAGATGTATTTGTAAAGGGGGGCTCACCGGGGCATGCTATGATCGTGGTTGATGTAGCCATTAATCATAAAGGCGAAAAGATATATATGCTGGCCCAGAGCTATATGCCGGCCCAGGACATTCATATTGTAAAAAACCCGATTGAGAAGAACCTGACTCCATGGTATAGGGTCGATGCATCGCCAACTATCATTACACCGGAATGGGTCTTTTACCGGTACCAGTTAAAAAGATGGTAGAGTTTTAATTCTTTCTTTCAACAAGCCAAATTAACCTCTGCTTAAAGAAGGGAATTCCGTTGGTTTTTCCTACTTTTGCGCCTCCAAAAAGAACCACAATATTTTCAGGATTAAACGAAGATCAAAAAGAAAATCGGAGTTAAGTTGTTTATCCGCCTGAAGCGAAATCAACGAATATCCACCAGGGTTCTGGGCTTGGAAACATATTATTCAATCGAAAAATATTCAACAATAGATAACAATGGCTGATCTTAAATTTCAACGAAACTTCGGGATTGCCGCTCATATTGATGCCGGAAAAACCACTACTACGGAACGCATCCTTCGTTATACAGGTATGATCCATAAAATCGGTGAAGTACACGAAGGAGCTGCAACAACAGACTGGATGGAACAGGAAAAGGAGCGGGGTATTACAATTACTTCTGCTGCGGTGAGCTGCCAGTGGAATTTCCCTACCGTAAAGGGCAAAGCCGATACAAACACAAAAAAGTATTATTTTAATATTATTGATACGCCGGGCCACGTGGATTTTACTGTGGAGGTTGAACGTTCCATGAGGGTACTTGATGGACTGATCGCTTTATTCTCTGCCGTTGATGGAGTGGAGCCTCAAAGTGAAACGGTATGGCGCCAGGCAAATCGCTATAATGTTCCCCGTATTGGTTTTGTAAATAAAATGGATCGGGCCGGTGCAGATTTTTTAATGGTGGTAAACCAGGTAAAAGAAATGCTGGGTTCAAAAGCGGTACCCTTGCAATTACCGATTGGCGCAGAAGACGATTTTAAAGGCGTGGTTGATCTGATAAAAATGAAAGGTGTAATCTGGCATATGGAAACAGAAGGAATGACCTTTGATGAAATTCCTGTGCCGGAGGATATGAAGGAAGAGGCAGAACATTGGAGAGCCCAGTTAGTAGAAGCTGTGGCTGAATATGATGATACACTGATGGAGAAATTTTTTGATGACCCCAATTCAATCAGCGAGGATGAAATTCACGAAGCGATACGGAAAGCGACAATTGATCTTAGCATTGTTCCGATGCTTTGTGGTTCTTCATTCAAAAATAAAGGAGTACAAACTGCATTGGATGCTGTTTGCCGGTATTTACCATCCCCCCTTGATGTGGAAGGTATTGACGGAATTGATCCCAACACAGGTGAAACAATCACCCGTAAGCCGGATGCAAAAGAACCCTTCTCAGCCCTGGCATTTAAGATTATGACGGATCCTTTTGTCGGACGTCTCGCTTTCTTCCGCTGTTACTCCGGGCATTTGGATTCCGGTTCATATGTTTTGAATGTAAGAAGCGGAAAGAAAGAACGTATCAGCCGTATCATGAAAATGTTTGCCAACAAACAAAACCCTATCGATTTTATTGAGGCCGGAGATATTGGTGCTGCTGTTGGGTTTAAAGAAATAAAAACAGGAGATACTTTGTGTGATGAAGATCACCCGATAGTTCTGGAAAATATGTTCATTCCGGAACCGGTGATCTCGGTAGCTATTGAGCCTAAAACACAAGCTGATGTTGATAAAATGGGTATAGCAATCTCTAAATTAATTGAAGAAGACCCAACGCTTCGTGTAAAAACGGATGAAGAAACGGGACAAACTATTTTAAGTGGCATGGGTGAGCTGCACCTTGAGATCATTGTAGATCGCATGAGAAGGGAATTTAAGGTAGAAGTGAACCAGGGTGCACCGCAAGTTGCATATAAAGAAGCTTTCCAGGCATCTATTGAGCATCGGGAAATTTTGAAAAAGCAAACCGGTGGTCGTGGTAAATTCGCTGATATTGTATTTGAACTGGGCCCGGTAGATGCAGAATGGAAAACAGAAAACCCCGATAAGCATTTCCAGTTTATAAATGATCTTTTTGGAGGATCGATCCCCCGCGAATTTGTGCCGGCTATTCAAAAAGGATTTGAACAGGCAATGACGAATGGTGTGCTGGCAAGTTATCCTGTTGACAATATGAAGGTCCGTGTATTTGATGGAAGCTTTCACCAGGTTGATTCTGATTCTATGTCGTTTGAGCTTTGTGCTAAAGGCGGTTTTCGTGAAGCAGCAAGAAAAGCAAAACCGGTTTTGCTCGAGCCGATCATGAAAATTGAAGTAGTAACTCCCGATCAATATATGGGTGATGTTACCGGTGACCTTAACCGCCGTCGTGGTATGCTTGAGGGAATGGACAGTCGCGCCGGTGCACAAGTGATCAAAGCAAAAGTTCCATTAAGCGAAATGTTTGGATATGTTACACAATTACGCAGCTTATCATCCGGACGTGCCTCAAGTACAATGGAATTTTCTCATTACGCACCAGCTCCCACAAATATTGCTGAAGAAGTGATTGCAAAAGTGAAAGGTAAGGTGAGTGCTTAAAACAAATAGACTTAAATCATAATAAAATCCTGCTTTTAAGGCAGGATTTTTCTTTTAACAAAATGTTTCTGCGATTAGAATTAAACCCTTATCTGTACAGACTTTCACGGCATCATCTTTGACGAAAGAAATTGTTCTCAACCCCGTTTTTAAAGTCCGGCAAGACCGCCTCAGGCGAACATATATGAAAAACACTTGCCCTACTAAGAATAAAACAACAGCAACAATGTCTCACATGTGGGTTAAGAAACGTAAAAGGGCTCTTCAGAGTCCTTTTATTTAATATGTTCTCTAAAAGATTTTTAAGAATAGTATTACACATTAAAGAAATGATAAAGTTTTGGCATTAATCTTGCCACAACGGCGTTTACAAAACATTAAAACCATGAAAACTATACGATTCATTCCGACAGTTTTATTGAGCTCTGTTTTTGCCATTCTGTTAATCTCCTGTTCTAAAAATGAAAATTCTTCTTCATCTGACAAGGCGCATCTGAAAGTATACCTTACCGATGATCCTGCCGGTTACGACAAGGTAGTGATTGATGTCCGCGATGTACAGATCAATGTGACTAATGATTCAACCGGGGGATGGCAAAGTTTATCAACCGTTGCAGCCGGCGCTTATGACCTGCTGACCCTGGCGAATGACCACGATACCCTGTTAGCAAAATCTGATATACCAACCGGCACTATTCATCAAATGCGTTTGATTTTGGGCACAAACAATTATGTTGTAGTGAATGGCCAGCAAATACCTCTTCAAACTCCAAGCGCACAACAATCGGGGTTGAAATTGAATATTCAACAAGCGGTTGCCAGCGGAATTTTATATACTATAACCCTTGATTTTGATGCATTAAAATCCATCGTTAAAACGGGTAATAACAAGTATATGTTGAAACCGGTCATTCGCACGGTATTCAATGCTGTCGGAGGAAGTATTAAAGGTGTTGTGTTACCTGATACCCTTACTACCTCAATTTTTGCTATCCAGGGAGTTGATACGGTAGCAAGCACTTTTACCGGTTTAAATGGCGGATACCTGATCAAGGGTTTGGCTGCCGGCAGTTATAATTTAAGATTTGTTCCCAATGACACTACTTTTTTTTCTGAAAGCCGTAATGGGGTTGCAGTAACTCTTGGCAATGTAACTGTGGTAGATACCATTCATTTGCATCAATAAAAGATATAATCCTTGAGAACATAAAAGGTCAGTTTTTCAAACTGGCCTTTTTTTTTGAAGTGGAATCAAAGCCAGTTTAGTTTAATATTGTTCACTTTTTTTTCCTTCATGGTTTTTTTGATGCTCACAAGTTCCTCCCTTTGTCCGGGGATCTTTGTTTCATGAGTTTCGACATACATCGCGTCAAATAGAGTGTAAGTTTCATCTTTCAGAATTTTTTTAAGTATTGCCGTTTCAGCACCTTCCACATCCAGTTTAATAATATTCACTTTTTTATCAAGTTTTTTAATAAAATCCGAGAGATCGATCACTTCGATTGTTTCATGTTTTTCTTCACTTACATTAATTTTATTGCTGATGATTGAAGATCCGACTGTATAAGCTATTTCCTCCTGCTGACGGTCTTTATGCTTATATAAAATGATCTCGGCTTTCTTATCCCAAACTCCCTGTTTATGGAGAATTATGTTCGGAATTTTTTCGAACCGGTTTTTCAGGAATTCATAAGCTAATGGATCAGGTTCGAAAGCATGAACGGTAGCGCCGGTGCCGGCAAATTTTTTTGTAATATCCCCGATATTGGCGCCGCAGTCGATCACTACCGACCCCTGGTCAAGCTTGCGCAGTATGGGTATAAGTTTGATGTAGGAAAGCCATAAGGCCCCTTTATTAAGAATGATGCGTTTAAGCAGTTTTAATTTCATTTTTTTTCAATGATTTTAAAGGGTCTGTAAAAATATAAAACATCCCCCCCAACGATGAAATGACTACTGTAATGTAGATCATGAAACCGATCAATACAGATGTATGCTCGTTAAGATCAAAATATTTTGACAGTTCAAAGAAAACAATTTCTCTTGCCCCCAGCCCACCTAAGGTTAGCGGTAATACTGCAGCGACCGATGCCACAAGAAAAATGAACATGTATTTATTAAGATCATGATCGATGCCCAGTGAAAGAATAATTGCATAGGCGCTGGCATTTGCAAACAGCTGTACAACTAATCCCCAGAAAAAAGTTGGCCAGAATCCCGGAAAAAAATCCCTGAACCATTTTTTTATTATAAAATGGGATGCAGCCGTTGCAAGTATTGCTGCTGTTATCAGGCCCGCAATATAAATGCTATTGTTAAGAACAAGAATGCCGTAAAATGCCAGGACAAATGCAAGTCCCAGTAAACCTGTAATACGATCAAGTAAAACAGCAGAGGTGGCTTTTTTATAGGATGCGGCAAATTGTTTTCTTAGCCGTATAACCTTGTAAGCATCACCACTGACAGACCCGGGAAGGAAGAGATTATAAAATAAACCAAGCCAATACAATTTCAGATTGGAGACGGGGGATAAAGAAATTTTTATGTTCCTGAAATAAATATTCAGACGGATGGCCGCGAAGATCTTTGAAATCATGTAAAGAAAAATTCCCAGGATCAATAATAGCCATTTTGCATTCAGTAATGTTTCCCCCAGCTGTTTAAAATCGATCTTTGTGGAAACATACCAGAGACAAACCGCCGTGATCAGGATCTTCAGTAATAGTTTCAATAGTCTGCTGGTTTTCGATTGATTTTTAACAGTAGCTTCCCCGGTAGTTATTTCTGTATTCGCCAAATGATGGGTAATTTTATCTGCTTATAATTATTGCAAGTAAACGTAAAAGAAATGAATAAAAAAATACTGCTGTGTGCTGTACTGATGGCTGTTTTTTTCTTTTCTCATGCGCAGGAGAAGGCATTAGTCAAAGGGATGATCATCACCATGAACACAAAGATCAAAAAAGCGATTTACAAATTTGATGCTTATCAAAACCCCGATCAACCTCTTATCCTGATAGAAGGCTATAATATAACTGTTGATTTCAATAATGCTACATTAAAAGGAAGTAACGCAAACCCGTCAGCCGGGAGGCAAGGGAAAAACCCGGATGAATTTTTTGGCCTGGCAATTCTTATCAGCAGCAAAAGCAATCATGTTACGATTAAAAATTTAAAGGTAAGAGGGTATAAAATTGCATTGCTTGCAAAAGATGTTACAAGTCTTACCCTGGAGAATTGTGATTTTAGTTACAATTACCGCCAGCATTTGAACAGTACACAGGAAAAAGAAGATATTTCTGATTGGATGAGTTATCATCACAATGAAAATGATGAATGGTTACGCTATGGAGCCGCCATGTATTTACGTAATTGCAATATGGCGATCATTCGTAATTGCAGGGTAACAGGCGGGCAGAACGCATTAATGATGACGGATTGCAATGATGGTTTGATCGTAAATAATGATTTTTCTTTTAACTCAGGTATCGGCATTGGCATGTACCGTTGCAGTTATAATGAGATCGCTTTTAATAAAATTGATTTTAATGTTCGGGGATATAGTCATACTATTTATAATCGTGGCCAGGATAGTGCAGGTATTTTGATGTATGAACAGAGCAATAATAATCTGGTTTATAAAAATTCAGTAACACATAGCGGCGATGGGTTTTTTCTATGGGCGGGCCAGACCACTATGGATAGTGGAAAGGGGGGTTGTAATTACAATGTAATTTCCGGCAACGATTTTTCCTATGCTCCTACGAATGGTATTGAAGTAACATTCAGTCGCAATAAAATTTTGAACAACCGGATTTTTGAATGTGATAATGGTATCTGGGGCGGGTATAGTTTTAATACCGAGATCGCTAATAACCAGTTTCGGAATAATAACGTTGGCATCGCTATTGAGCACGGACAGGAAAATGATATCCACCATAATTTATTTTTCAGAGATAAAACGGCGATCAGATTATGGGCAAGAAAAGAACAGCCTGCCGATTGGGGCTATGCAAAATACCGCGATACAAGGAGCAGGAATTATAATCTTGTGCTAAATAGTTTTAATGAAAATGCGGTTGCCCTTGATATGATCCGGACCGACAGCCTGAAGATTTTTGGGAGTTATGTTTCCGCCACTGACAAATTTTTAAAAACGGATTCTTCGGTCACAAACCTTGATACGACTGAAAATGATGAATTATCTATCAAATTTTCAGTTGATACCATAATTACTGAGCCCTATGTTGAAAGACCAATTGATCCTTTTAAAGGGATGGGTGCTTTAGCAGGAAGAAAAAACATTTTAATTACTGAATGGGGTCCTTATGATTTTCGATCACCCATTATCTGGAATACGAATCCAACGGATACAACCGGCTTTATGCAATTTGAATTAAAGGGGCCGAAAGGAAAATGGAAAATCAGATCCTATAAAGGGCTTGATAGCATTTCAGTCAAAAACGGAGGGTTCCCGGCAACGATCACGGCCCGCAAAATAAAAGCAGACATAACTGATATCAATATCGAATTAGAATACCTGGGAGAAGAAATAATAACTCCGTTTGGCGAAATTATTTCTAAGGGAAGGCCTTATATTTTTTCATATAAAAAATTTTTTCAGCCTATTGACTGGACGGTGAATTGGTTCAGCCTGGATACTGCTATAAATAACCCGGTCAGAACGGGACAGTTATTCTCTCCGAATGTAAAAATGAAGCCTTTTAAAACTGAGAAAACGCAAAAGCTCGATTATGCCTGGTGGGGTGGAATTAAAACTGATGAAGGCCAGTTCCCTCTGTTTATTACAACAGCCGAAGGGACTGCTGATCTTCTAAACGGTGAATATGAGTTGGGTGTTACCTGGGATGATGCTGTCAGGGTATATGTAGATAATAAACTGGTCATTGATGAATGGAATCCTTCAAAATATAGTTTTGACGAATCGCCGAATAAAAAGATAAAACTGAAATTAGGCGGAAAGCATACGTTCAGAGTAGAGCATCTGGAATTAGGCGGTTTTGCCACACTCAGCCTGAAACTCAAAAGAGAATGATATATTTCTTATTATAATTCGATTCTTGTTAACAGTTTTTATTGCTGATCCTTTTTACCTTGGGTACAAAACCAAACTCGTCGTGAGAACAATTTTACTTCTTACTATTATTGTCGTCCTTTTTTCATCCTGTTCGAAATTTCAATATTATACTTTATCTGCGGACAATCTTTCAAAAAATGAAAAACAGGAGTTTATTGCTGAGAACGATACTTGCAGAATCATATATAATTTTTATGGTCAGAAAGGACCCATTCATATTTCGATCTATAATAAAACCAATAAACCCCTGCAGATCGATTGGAAAAGATCGGCAGTGATTTTTGGTGATGAGGCGGTAAGCTATTTTACCTCTGATTCGAAGATCGATGGTGTAATAGAGAAGACCTTTTATAAAAGCAGCTATTCTTCAATCAGTGCAACGGTTTCATCACCTGAGGCCATTCAATTTCTCCCTCCCCGGACTTCCGTGGGTAAACAAAATTTATTTATACAAACAAAACCTGGTAAGAATATTACTGCTGAAAGCAGGCGGGATATAATAGAAATGAAAACTGCAATTAAAAAGGTTAATAAATACCATTTTGATAAAAATAACTCTCCCATAAGTTTCAGGAGTTATATCACCTTTATAATGGATGATAACAGCAGTTTTTCGGTAGATCACAGTTTTTATGTAACAGATATATTCGAAACGGGAGCAGGGCCGGATAATTTCCCGGCTGACCTGGGGGACAAGTTCTATGTCAGGAGCAAATCCGGTTACGGGAAAGTGTCCGGGGTTGTCGTCGGGATCGGGCTGCTTGCATTGATTTATGGCGCTGCACAGTAGAATTTCAGAGCAAGTGATATTCTTTCAAAAAATCATTCCTAAATCTTTGTCTGTTTACAATCATCCTCTTATCTTTGCGCTCCCAAATTCAAATGGGAAAATTCGCACATGTCGCAGAGAATCAGAATCAAATTACAGTCTTACGATCATAACCTGGTAGATAAGTCTGCAGAGAAGATCGTTAAAACGGTGCGCAGCACCGGAGCGGTAGTAACAGGGCCAATTCCTCTGCCTACGCGTAAAAAGATATTTACAGTATTGCGTTCGCCTCACGTGAATAAGAAGAGCCGTGAGCAATTCCAATTGGCCACACATAAACGTTTGCTGGACATTTATACCTCTTCTTCGCGTACTGTGGATGCATTGAGCAAACTGGACCTGCCAAGTGGTGTTGAAGTTGAGATTAAGGCATAGAAAACCCCATGTTCTTCGCCATAGGCGGAAAACTTAGGTCGAATAGTTCTTATAAAAAAAATTTAGTCATCTCTCAACTTCTGTTATGCAGGAAGAAAAGAGCTCTGATAGTTAACTCTCTCAACTTCCGTCTTAGGCGGGTTGGGGATATAAAAAACAAGCCCTTCGAGGTTTGTTTGTTGCCGGTACTTCTAAAGCCATTAATGGCCCGCTTCTCCGCCTTAGGCGGATACGGCGGATAACAGAAAAGGTCGGTGATGAACCAGGATTGAAGACCTATCTACATGTAAGCTGGTCTGTCTTGAATAACCTTGCGGGGATAAACCGTAAGAAAATGAAAGGTATTATTGGGAAAAAAATTGGGATGACCAGCGTCTTCGATCCTTCGGGCAAGCAAACTGCTTGTACCATTATTGAAGCAGGTCCCTGTGTAGTTACACAGGTAAGAACTAGGGAGAGCGATGGTTATTCTGCTCTTCAACTCGCATTTGGTGATAAGAATGAAAAGCACTCCAACAAATCTGAAACAAATCACTTCGCCAAATCAAGCACTTCTCCCAAAAAGTTTGTAAAAGAATTCCGCGATTTTTCTGAAGAAAAAAATATTGGTGAAACTATTACTGTTGACATTTTCGCTGAAGGCGATAAAGTTGAAGTAGTGGGTACCACTAAGGGCAAAGGGTTCCAGGGTGTGGTTAAGCGTCATGGATTTCATGGTGTTGGCGGTCAGTCACATGGCCAGCACGACCGTTCAAGAGCCCCGGGCTCGCTGGGTAACTCATCTGATGCAAGCCGTGTAATGAAAGGAATTCGCATGGCAGGCCGTATGGGTAGCGACAGAGTGAAGATCAAAGGACTTGAAATAGTTAAGATTTTCTCTGATAAGAATTACATTCTGGTAAGTGGTTCTGTTCCGGGCTACAATGGTTCAATCGTTTTAATTCAGAAATAATATGCAGAGACAACGCATGCGTTGTCTGTACTAATAAAAAGAAAGAGATGCAAGCTGACATTTTAAATATAGAGGGAAAGAAAACAGGCCGAACTGTTGAGTTGCCGGAAGAGATATTTGGCGTTGAACCAAATAACCATGTGGTTTACCTGGCCGTAAAACAATATTTAGGTGCTCAACGGCAGGGAACTCATAAGGTGAAAACACGTGCTGAAGTAAAAGGTGCGAGCCGTAAGCTACATCGTCAAAAAGGCACTGGCGGCAGCCGTAAGGGTAATATTCGTAATCCTTTATATAAAGGTGGCGGTACAGTATTCGGACCAAAGCCACACGGTTACGATATTAAATTGAACCGTAAAGTAAAAGACCTGGCTAAAATCTCTGCACTTTCTCAAAAAGCAAAAGACAACGCTATTTATGTTGTTGAAGACATCAGTCTTGATGCACCAAAAACAAAAACTTTTGTTGACATGCTGGGCAGTTTGAATGCTGACGGTAAAAAAACCCTGTTTGTAATTCCTGAATATAACGATAACCTGTATCTGAGTTTCCGTAATGTGCCAACTGTAAATGGCATTTTGCTGAGCGATATCAATACATATGATGTTGTAAATGCTGATGTAGTTGTGCTAACCGAAAGTGCAGCGCAGATTTTTTCACAGGAGGAAGAAGTTGAAGTTTAAACCCCATCCCTTTAAGGAGTATATGGGGAATAGTTCTTTAGAAGTTATTATTGATAATGCAACAAGCTGAACAAATAAATGAAAGTTTAAAAATGAGAAATATCATTTTCAAACTTTCAAATTTTCAAATTTTCAAATTATAGAAAGATGAAACTTTCTGATGTACTGATAAAACCGATCTTAAGTGAAAAGGCAAATGCGCAGCAGGACAAACTGCGTCGTTATGCTTTTAAAGTAGCTAAGAAGGCAAACAAACTGGAGATCAAAAAAGCTGTTGAAGAATTCTATGGTGTAAGCGTGGTAGAAGTGAACACAGCGACAGCCCCGGGAAAAAACAAAACCCGTTTTACAAAAGCTGGTTATATATCTGGTCAAAAGCCTTCATATAAAAAAGCGTTTGTAACCGTGGGCGAAGGCGAAACAATTGATCTGTATTCTAACATTTAAACTGATTAATTAAAATTCGCGAAGCTGATAAGTTCGCATAAAAGAAATAATAATGGCAGTTAAAAAATATAAGCCGGTAACAGCGGGAACCCGTTGGAGAATCGGGAATGCTTATGCCGAGGTTACTACCAATGAGCCTGAACAAAGTTTATTGGAAACAAAGAAAAGAAGCGGTGGTCGTAACTCTTCCGGTCATATGACCATGCGTTACATTGGTGGCGGTCATAAAAAGAAGTATCGTATTATTGATTTCAAACGTGATAAAAAAGGCGTTGAAGGATCTGTAAAGACAATTGAATACGATCCCAACCGCACATCGTTCATAGCACTTATTGAATATACTGATGGTGAGCTTCGTTACATAATTGCACCGCAGGGTTTGCAGGTTGGAACTAAAGTGATCAGTGGCGATGATGTTGCTCCTGAAATTGGTAATGCCTTACCTATGAAGAATATGCCGCTGGGTACTAACGTACATAATATTGAAATGCAGCCCGGACAGGGAGGCAAGATTTCAAGAAGTGCGGGCGCCTCTGCACAGCTTACCAATAAAGAAGACAAGTACGCTATTTTAAAAATGCCAAGTGGTGAATTAAGAAAAGTGTTGATCAATTGTTATGCAACAGTAGGCGTAGCGAGTAACAGCGATCATAGTCTGCAAAGCATGGGCAAGGCCGGTCGTAATCGCTGGAGAGGTATTCGCCCACGCAACCGCGGTGTTGCCATGAACCCCGTTGATCATCCAATGGGTGGTGGTGAAGGGAAGGCATCGGGTGGTCAGCCCCGTAGCAGGAATGGTCAATACTCGAGAGGGTTAAAAACACGTAAACCTCACAAGGGTAGTGACAAACTGATCATTCAAAGAAAGAATGGCAGCAAGCTGAGCAAATAACAAAAATCAAATTTCAAATCCCAATAGAAACTCAAAAATGGAATTTGGAATTTTAAAATCTGGAATTTAAAATATGGCACGTTCGATTAAAAAAGGTCCTTATGTAGCATCACATCTTGAAAAAAAGGTGCTGTCTATCAATGAAGGCAAGGCAAAAAAAACTGTTATCAAAACATGGAGCCGCCGTTCAACCATTACACCGGATTTTGTAGGGCACACGTTTGCTGTGCACAACGGAAATAAATTCATCCCGGTGTATGTAACTGAATTTATGGTGGGTCATAAACTGGGCGAGTTTGCGCCTACCCGCCAGTTTAAAGGACATTCGAGTAAGAAGATTGTATAATAGTCAGGAGTCGGGAGTTGAGAGTCGGAAGCCGGACTCTGAACTCTGAACTCCGAACTCAAAACTGAATAAATGGAAGCAGTAGCTAAACTGAGAAATTATCCCACATCGCCCCGCAAAATGCGTTTGTTGGCAGACCTGATCCGCGGTAAGAAGGTGGAAAAGGTATTGGCCGAGTTAGAACATAGTGCGAAACACCCGGCAGTACCATTGCGTAAGCTGGTATTAAGCGCTATCAATAACTGGAAACAAAAAAACGAAGGGGGTGATGAAGGCGAACTGATCGTAAAAACAATTTTTGTTGACGGAGCAAGAACATTAAAACGTATGCGTCCGGCTCCGCAAGGGCGTGGTTATCGTGTTCGCAAAAGAAGTAATCATGTAACGCTGATCGTTGATGTGAAGGGGGGACAAACTTTGACTGAGCCAATAGAAGAAGATGAAGAGGAAGTTGAAGAAATAGCAGCAGAAACTGTGGAAACAAAAAAGAAAACAGCAAAGCCGAAAAAGAAAGCCGCAAAAAAAGCAGCTCCAAAGAAAGCAGCTCCAAAGAAAAAAGCAACAAAGAAAAAATAAATCACAAAATACAAATTCCAAATTCCATTGGGATTTGTGATTTGATATTTGAATTTTTAAAAATCAAAAATGGGTCAAAAAGCAAATCCGATTGGTAACAGATTAGGTATCATCCGTGGATGGGAATCCAACTGGTATGGTAATAAAAAAGATTTTGCTTCAAAACTGATTGAAGATAACAAAATCAGAACTTACCTGAATGCACGTATCAATAAAGGCGGTATTTCAAAGATCGTTATTGAACGTACGCTGGGTAAACTCATCATTACCATTCATACTTCCAAACCAGGTATCATCATTGGTAAAGGTGGTGGTGAAGTAGACAGGATCAAAGAAGAATTGAAGAAACTTACAAACAAAGAAGATGTTCAGATCAATATTCTTGAGATCCGTCGTCCCGAGCTGGATGCCATGATCGTTGCCGATACGATCGCAAGACAGATAGAAAATCGTATCAATTATAAAAGAGCTATCAAGATGTCCATTGCTTCAGCCCTTCGTATGGGTGCTGAAGGGATAAAGGTGAAAGTGAGTGGTCGCCTGGGTGGCGCTGAAATTGCCCGTACTGAAGAGATAAAGCAGGGCCGTGTCCCATTACATACATTCAGAATGGATATCGATTACGCCAATGTATTTGCATTAACAGTATATGGAAAGATCGGTATCAAGGTATGGATCTGTAAAGGTGAAATATTAACGAAGAGAGACCTGAATCCAAATTTTGTAGGTGGCAAGAGTGATGTTAGCGATAGAAGAGACAGAAGAGA
>Ga0184636_1000216_pt1 | contig 14162 bp, 13 predicted proteins | sample PLM3_60_b2_FD_133164 | JGI IMG/M metagenome (GOLD analysis project Ga0184636, IMG submission 133164) | Groundwater sediment microbial communities from an aquifer in East River, Colorado, USA - PLM4_90_b2 | ecosystem: Environmental > Terrestrial > Soil > Riparian zone | place: USA: East River... | reverse complement strand
TTCAGCTGGCTGAATGAGGTGGAACGATGGAACATGAATCCCGGCAATCTGCAAAAGAAATTTGTTTTCTTTATTTGTCATTCATTTCAGTTGGCGGCAAGACATTACAATGTAGGCATTGTAACAAAACGCCGCTCCGAAGCCTTTGGCATTTTTCCCGTGCATATGCTGCCCGATGGTTTTGATGAACCTGTTTTTAATGGATTAAAAGATCCCTTCTATGCTGTTGACAGCCGGGAGTTCCAGATAATACAACCCAACCACACAGGGCTGGAAAAAATGGGTGCAAAAATCCTGTGTATAGAAAAGGAACGCCGGCATGTACCTTATGAGAGAGCTATCATGGGCATTCGTTTTAATGAATACATGATTGGTACGCAGTTTCACCCTGAAGCTGATGCCGAAGGTATGGCCATGTACCTGAACCGTGAAGACAAAAAGAAAATGGTGATCGAAAATCATGGTGAGGAAAAATGGCGCAGCATGATCAATCATCTCAATGATCCGGATAAAATTCTTTTAACCTACTCTCATGTTCTTCCTAATTTTTTAAACCAGGCAGTGGAGCAATTACAGGAAGTAGAAGTATAGTTGTTACTAAGTATTATATACCCGGCTTTAGTCCCTATAGCTATCGGGACCTTTGTACATTCTGTTTGATATTCAGCAAACCAAAGTTCTTCTTAACTTCCCTCACGAAACCAACAACATGATCCCTGCTTTACGCAAAACATTCAACGAAAATTTTACCAGAGAAAAATATGAGGCATTTCTGAATGAGATGAGCAATGTCTATCCCGGGCAGTTGGATTTTCGCGTGGCAGAAACTCCTGTCTTTATAGGACAGGATTTTAAAAAGAAATTACTGGAAGTCTGCGAAAAAATAGTGGACGTCATCGTTGATCCGAACTTTAAAGAACTAACCAAAAATGCCATTCCCGAAAACCTGAGAGTACCTGGTGAAAACGATCACTCTCATTTTATAGCTTTTGATTTTGGGATTTGTATCAATGAAAAAGGAGAATATGAGCCACAGTTAATAGAGATGCAGGGCTTTCCTACCCTGTTTGCTTACCAGGTTCTATTTCCGGAAATTTCAAAAAAACACTTTTCCGTTCCCGAATACCTTGATTGTTATTTAAGCGGCTACACCAAAGAAACTTACCTGCAATTGCTGAAAGAAATTATAATCGGCAATCATGCTCCTGAAAATGTAATACTGCTTGAAATTTTTCCAAAACAGCAAAAAACAAGAATTGATTTTTACGCCACGGAAGATTTTCTCGGGATCAGAATGGTCTGCCTCACTGAACTGATTAAAGAAGGTAAAAAACTTTATTATTTAAGCAACGGAAAGAAAACAGAAGTAAAAAGAATTTACAATCGCCTGATCTTTGATGATCTTCAGCAACAGGCAAAAGAAGTGCAGCAAAAAGGAAAAATACTATTTGAAGATCTTGATGTGGAGTGGGCGCCGCATCCAAATTGGTTTTACCGTATCAGCAAGTACACCCTGCCCTTTATCCATCATCCCTATGTCCCGGAAACATTTTTTCTTAATGAAATAAAACAGCCGCCGGCTGACCTTGAGAATTATGTACTGAAACCTTTATTTTCGTTTGCTGGTCAGGGAGTGATCATCGATGTGGATTCCGGGGATCTGGAGAAAGTAAAGGATCCGGAGAACTGGATACTCCAGCGTAAAGTAAAATACGCCGATGTAATTGAAACTCCTGATATTCCTGCCAAGGCAGAGATCCGGCTGTTTTATTTTTGGAAGGATGGAGAAACAAGACCTGTTGCAACAAACAACCTGGCAAGGCTAAGCAAGGGTAAAATGATAGGTGTGAGATACAATAAGGATAAGGAGTGGGTTGGTGGAAGTTTTTGCTGGTTTGAGAAATAATTTTCACGCAAAGGCGCAATAGCTCTGCACCTTTGCGTGAAATCTATCTTCCTAATTTAAGCGCATGCAAAAGATAAAAGATATTAAATCAAAAGAACTTGCCAACGGAATCACGGGCTATTATGCTCATGGTGACAGCATGACCGTTGGCTATGTAGAGTTAAAAGCCGGCAGCAGTATTCCGATGCATCATCATGTACATGAGCAGATCACTTTTATCATCGAAGGACAACTGGATATGGTGATCGGCGGAAAGCCCTGCCCGCTAACGGCAGGCATGTATCATGTTATTCCATCCAACACTCCTCATTCAGCCATCGCAAAAACAGATTGCAAAGTGATTGATGCTTTCAATCCTGTAAGAGAAGATTATAAATAATTCCTCAATGAATAGAATTTTACTTTCTGCCATCCTGCTTTTTCTTTTTAAAATTATTTTCTCCCAGGAAAATTACGAGATACAGGTCTATGGCTCCCCGACAATGACAAAAGGCAGTACAATATTTGAACTGCACAGCAATTTTACTTTCGCCGGTGAAAAAAATATTGTGGAAGATGTTAATCCAAGCTACCATTCTCTTCACGAAACCGTTGAGATCACCCATGGCATTACTGAAAATTTTGAGATCGGTTTTTATCTTTTTACCAATTATACAGATCCTTACGGGTATAAAGTGATCGGAACACATATCAGGCCACGCATCAGTGTCCCTGAAAAATGGCACTGGCCCGCAGGTGTTAGTCTGTCAACTGAATTTGGTTACCAGCGCCGGCAGTATTCTCCCGATATATGGAATATTGAAATACGTCCGATCGTTGACAAGCAATGGGGAAATTTTTATATGGCCTTCAATCCTACCCTTGGCATTTCATTAAAATCAGATACAACTATCCATACTCCGGGTTTTGAACCAAATCTGAAAATGTCTTATGCAATAAACAAGATCGCCTTGGGCCTCGAATATTATGGCGATATCGGTTTGATCAATGATTTTCCTAAAATATCGGAGCAAAGCCATGCATTATTCATCGTAGCTGATCTGTATATCGATCCCCGCTGGGAAGTTAATTTCGGACCGGGCCTTGGCCTCACAAACAATACAGATGCGTTTGTTTTTAAACTACTGATTGGGCGGAGAATAAACTGGAAACACCAATCATACTGACTGTCAGAAATAAGTCGAAAACCCAAATTGTATTCCTGCCAATTTGGAAGGTGGGTTGCCTAAGAGGTCTGTTTGCCAGTTATAACGATAGTTTAATCTGATCACTGTTTGGGCAGTAGGTCGCCAGCTCAGAGCAGGAACTATAGAAAATACATGATCAGAAATATTATCCCCGGTAGATTTGAATATCCCTTTATTCCAATCAACATATTCAAGCCTTACAGCTGCATTCAAAACAGATTTATCAAAACCAATCATCGGTCGCTTAACAATAGGTTGAACAAAATCAATGAATCCCCCCCGTTGTTTTTCTCCAAACTGTTCAGTATATGTGTCAGGTATATCCACTTTTACCCAGGCCCATTCAGCATTGATGGTGGTTTTAATGCGGGGCAGGGTTGTATTGAAATCAATAGCAAAAACATCCACTCTTCTTTTTTTATCAAGACTTAAACCGTCTTCTTTAAATTTATTATACACTCCCCCCATCCATGATAAACCCAATTCACCAATCTTCCGGTTTCTTATTGCTGCTTTAGCAGTAAATAAAGGACTGCCATTAAAGCTCTCTTCAAAACGGTCCTTATTTTCTTTACTGGCAGGTAAAAAAGTTTTGTTTTCCGTATTCGAAATGATCTTATCATCAAACCCATTGGTAAAATAAGCTTCATAAGCAACTACCCAATCCTTACTGAATTTTTTTCCATAGAGGCCAAAACCAACATTGCTCCAGGTGGCAGGCAGCATTTGCTCAGCAGCGATGGGTCTGTCCACAAATTCCCATTTTGGCCCATCATGATTCTGATTGAACGCTCCGATCGGATTAATTACTACGCCACCTCTCAGGTTCAGCAAAGGAGAAAATTCAAAATCAACTGATGCGAATTCAATACTGATTTCTTTGGCGCCGTCTTCAAATTCTATCTCTGATAAAAATTTTATTCTTTTATAAATGGTTGAAGAAACAAACAGACTCAATCTTCGCATTTGAAACTGGTGCCCTTCGCTTATTCCATTCTCGCTTAAATATTGATAGTTAGCCTCAACATAACCTCCTAAGGCAACCGGCAATTTCCCTATCTGCAAAAAAGGACGGTTGTATATAGCATCCATATTGAGCTGACCGGAAGATGTATCCCCCGGCAGTTTTCTTAATAATAAAGGATCGATTTGTGCAAAAAGATGAAGCACAAAAAATAAGCTACATAAAAAAAGAAACAATTTTTTCATGATTTTCTCAGGTCAATGAATAACTCGTTATTGGTTACTGTTACCGGAAATGATCTCAGGTCTTTATCCGCCGGGCCATTGTCCACTTTTCCTTTATTGCTGAACTCACTGCCATGAGCCGGGCAATGCAAGGAATCGCCGGATGCCTGTAATTCAGTTCCCTGGTGAGTACACATCATCCACAATGCTGAAAACTCCTGGTCATTGAACCGGTAAACACAGAGAGGGTATTGCAGGGCGTCGTTACGAATAATAATAAATGATCTGTATGCAGTGCCGGCTTTATGGCTCATCCGGAATTCATCTTTGCTGATCGTCAGGCCATCATTTCCAAGTCTGCCGGAAATGTATTTGGTGGCAGTGCAGGAAATGAGTAATGATGATAATGCTGTGGCTGATAAACAAGCTGAGCAACTGCGTACAAGGAAATCTCTTCTGTTCATTTTAGAGCGGCTTATTTACAATGATTCAAGGAACCTGATGATTTTCTCTTTATCTGCCGGCGAAAGCTGCTGATAACCATTCTTACTTTGTTCAGCCTCTCCCCCATGCATTACTATTGCCTGCTCAATGCTGCCCGCTCTCCCGTCATGTAATAAAAAATATTGTCCGCCCTGCGAGTTTTTTGATAAACCCAATCCCCATAAAGGAGGGGTTCGCCATTCCGATGTTACTGCCGTTCCTTCAGTATAGCCATCATCAAGATCAATACCCATATTATGTAAAAGAATATCTGTATAAGGAAAAAAAGTTTTGTTGGCCAATGCAGCTATAGAAGAAGGGCCCGTTTGTAATTGTGGGATATGACATTTACTACAGGAAATATTCATAAATATTTGCCTGCCTGAGATAACATCAGCATCATTTTGGTTTCTTTGAATAGGGGCTTTTAAGGTTTTAAGATAAAATACCACATCTAAAGCAGTCTGATTTGAAATTTCAGGATCAACTTCAAGGCCATTGTAAGTACTATAATGTTCATAGGTAGAATTGACACCCATATCCTGGTTATAAGCATTCACCGCTTGTTGCAACAAATCATACACTGCTGCTTTCTTTCCGAAGCGGCCAATGTATTTTCCATTTCGCTCAATAGTTCCCGGGCGAAGCAGGCAATACGGAGGAATAGCTATCCAATTAGGACGACCTGAAATGCCATCACCATTTGCATCACTTACTGCTTCCAATAAACCTAACCCTGTATTAGCAGGAGGTGTGAATTTTGAAAAACTTGCTCCTGCAGGAATCTGTTCAGGTTGAAAACCGGGAATAGCCCGGTTTTGTAATTGGGGGCCGCCCAGGTGAAGAAATTGGTTCCCCAAGGTATCGTTCTGACCAAAACGTGTCAATGTTGTAAATGGATGACCCTTCCCATCACCTGCATGACAACTGCCGCAGGAAGTAGCAACAAACGTGGGGCCCAGACCTGTTGCAGAAGTAAAGACCTGGTCATTAAAAGCAATATCGCCCCGCAGGAAAACAGCATTTTGTTCCGCAGTTAATCCTTCAAGAGGACCATCCAGCAATTCGTCGCTGGCAGGTGCTTTGGGTAAAAACTTCTGGCAGGCAATAATTCCCGTCAGGAACAGGCAAATAACCCAATATCTTCTTTTTTTCATTTTTAGATGTATTGAACTAAATTTTTAGCCTTGTCTAAAAATTTATTTAAACAAATATATACATTTTTCTATTAAAGAAATCGTGTTTGAAAAAATTAGTAGCTCAAAGACCACATAGCAAAGCAAGGAAAACCGGCGCGCAAAGCGGAAGTGCTGCTGCATTTGGCATTTTATCCGGCTTTCACTAAAAGTTTTTGGGGATCCGGGTTTTCATTTCGCTTTTATTGAAAAAACAAATGAATTAATTGCATGATTTGAAAAGAATGTCAGATTTTTCACTGTTCGCAATATTCATCATGGCAATTTTGACTTTCCGTTTCAAGTGTTGCATGCTGAATGTTCAAATGCTCAAGTTCATGCTTTAAATTTGATTTGAGATTTGCAATTTGTTTTTCAGTTAAATCATTTTTTAAAATCAGGTGGGCTGTCATGGCATTTCGGGTGGTGCTTATTGCCCAGATGTGTATGTGATGAATGTCTTTTACACCTTCCGTTTTTAGCATTTGTATTTTGATTTTTTCTGTATCAATATTTTCCGGAACAGCATCCAGCGATAACCGTAAACTTTCTGTAAGTAATGACCATGTGCTGTAAATCACCACGGCCATAATCACCAGGCTAATCAAAGGGTCAATCCATTTTAATCTAGTGTAAGAAATCAAAACACCTGCCATGACAACTCCTGCTGATACGAATGCATCAACAGCCAAATGCAAATAGGCGCTTTTTACATTCAGGTCCTTATCCTTATTTCTGAAAAAGAAAAATGCAGATACTGAGTTGATCACGATTCCTATTCCTGCAACTATTGCAATGACCCCTCCCTGCGTTTCCACCGGGTGTAAAAATCGTTGAACAGCCTCCCAGCCAATGCTGCCAACAGCAATGAATAATATGACTGCGTTAACAAGTGAAGCAAGGATAGTGCTTTTGTGATAGCCATAAGTAAATCTTTCTGTCGCTTTTGATTTGGCTAATCTGAAGGCTAACAATGATAAACTTAAACTTGCTACATCACTTAGATTATGTCCCGCATCAGAAAGCAAAGCCAATGAATTGTAATAAAATCCTGCAACAAACTCTACTACTACAAAAGCACTGTTGAGAATTATTCCAACCCAAAATGCCTTGCTGATAGTAGCAATTACCGGGCTGTGGTGATGGTGATGATGCTCCTCTGGCATAAACTAAGTTTTACATATTTCTTTGCTTATGACAATTTAAAATAATGTGCCTCGAAAAACAATAGCTCAATACAATGAGATGTTACAAGTCTGATAATTTATTTCAGTCATGTTGATGGCCACAGCTATGGGTTATTTTGACAAAGAAATATCAAAGCAGTTGTGCTTGCTTTGTTTTTAGTAATTTCTTTGATTTTTAGATTTTATCCGGCTTTCACTAATGGCTATGCAGCTTAGGCCTTATTTGCAGATAAACCTCTCCGGCAAGCGGGATATTTCCATATAAGGGCTTTAATTGTTTATCAGGAAAATTAATTGTTGCCTGCAAACCACCTAACATCTCAAAATATTGCGCCCCGAATAGTAACCGGCTGAACCCGCCTGTAAAAGCATGAACATTGAATTTCACGTCGCCAAAATCTGCAACAAGATCTAATTCTTCACTTGATTTCTGAACATATTCATACCGGAAATGAACAATACTTTTTCCAAACCGGTAATTATCTTCCAGCAGAACAGAATGCTCCTTATGGTTATCGCTTTTATCATTATAACCCCAGATCAACGCGGCGTCATATTGTTTTTTTTCACTGATCATTTTTGAAAATAAAGCAGAAGCTGTTGTCCTTGTTACATTCACCCCGGGTTCAGGCCGTTCGGGTGACTTAATATAAGCCTGTGAAAATTGCAGGGCCCATTGTGAAGATGGATTAAAGGACAAACGATAAGAATAACTATTCAAACTGGCTTTATCAAAATTGTAACGATTTTCTCCAGGCTCACGGCCGTTGAATGCTGAACCTTCGATCTTAAAATTTTTATACCTGAAACCAAGTGTAGTAACACCAAATGTAATATGCGTTGCATCCTGCCAGTGATGACCCAATGGCGCATCAGGATTACTCATGGCCGAAGTCCGATGCATAAATGCGACAGGGCCTAGTGCGGGATCACCCGGGTAGCCAGCATAACCGAAAACATCCGCGTCTTTGTTCAACTCATAAGTATACCCAATACTTAATTCAGAAATAAGATCATGAGGATGCTGGTGATCAATTAACCGTTCTCCATTATTTGTCTCTCCTGATTGAAATAAAAGCGGGTAACCGCTTGCTCCTACAGTCAAAGGATCAAGACTGTTCATCAATCTTGCCATCAATAAACCTTTTCTCCCAACTTGTTTTTGCATCATCACCATAAACCAGTTCGGTGCATCGAGACCCGATCCTCCCCTGCTGCCTTTATTAAAAAAATCCTGGTTGGTATATCGTATAAAAATATTTCCATGAAACATCCACATGGTTTTATTTCCCATCATATGCATATACATGGGAGATTGATCGGGCATCCAGCCTGTACCTGAGCCATTTCTATTCATCGGAAGATTTCGTGAAAAAGAATGAGACATCCTGTTCATTTCATGGTTATTCATTCCATTCATCTTGTTTGATGGAACGGTATCCTTTTTCATATCCATTTTATTCAGTGGTATTTGTCCATGCAGATGCCGGGCAAAAGTGAATGTGCAACAGAAAAAAATTGCCAGGCAGAAAATATTTTTATACATAATTTTAATTTGTCTCATAAATCATACCATGCAAATCTTTTAATCCGAACGTTTCCGCAATTAGTGTTTTCTATAATACACTGATGAATATAAACTACTTTAAGAAGCAAAGTTTTTAAAATGCCGATAAATAAAAAAATTATTCCTGTTTTAACCATTTTGATGTTTGCAACAGTCTGCTCAAAGAAAAATACGGTGATAAAGACAAAATACCTCCGGTAATCACGATTGTTTCTCCACTAACAATGCATTATCTTCTTTTTTTAAATTTCAGGGCATTTAAAAAAGTTCTTTCGAAACTGATCAGCCAGCTGTTTACTGTCATTCGCTGCATAGTACTGCCCAGTTGAACCCGGTAACCCATATTCAATTTTGCATTGCTGTTAAAGATCAATTGCACTGCCGGAGCAAGATCAATATAGTGCTTCGGCTGACCCAGTGCCTGTTGTGCCAGCAGTTCTATATAAAAATTTACGTTGACCTGTTTATAATTCGTGTATTCTCTCGGAAACAATAAATAACCGGCAGAGATTGAACCATCCATGACCCGGTAAATACGTTCAGGTACATATACAACATCATCAAATCTTGATTTATTCAATACCTCTGTGTGGCTTACTGTTCCTGATAAAGCAAATTTATTCCAGAGTTGAGTGGCGATCAGGCCGGCTTCAATTCCGCTTCTATCACCCATCAGGCTTACTTCATCAAAATGAAACGGGGCGTTTGTCTGAGAAGCCATAGCAAAAACTGCCATGCGGAAATGTTGGTGTACTTCATCTGCGGAGAGAAAGCGGTACTTGCCATAAATAAAAATTGATTCACCTTTGAAATGGCTGGTATGCATATTAGAAAAACTGCCACCGATATGCATCATAAATTTTTTATGAAAGCCCAGCATTAATTCAGGCATAAAACGATTAGCTGAGCGAGCATATACCCTGTCATAGGGTACCAGGTGGTCAGTCAATTTTACACTAATTGATCTTGCCGGTATATTGGAAGCAGGCTCACTGAAAACAAATAGCTCCTGTGATATAGCCGGTGCAGAAATGATCAGGAATACACCGAGAATAAATTTTTGCATGAGGAATGAATTACTGCCCGAGCAATTCTTTCAGCTTTTTTTCCAACTCATCTTTTTCCGGGTTGATCGCTACAACATTGCCTCCCTTATCGATCAGGAAAGAAGCAGGGAGGGCATCTACCTGCCATTTGACCGCCGGAAGGGCATTCCAGCCGTTTGTGTCATTTACCTGTACCCACCTGATCTTATCATGAGTCATTGCCCTCTTCCAATCCTTCTTATTATCATCAAGTGAAACGCCAAGTATCTCAAAGCCCTTGTCTTTGTACTTTGAATATAATTTCACAAGGCTTTTATTAGAGAAACGGCAGGGTACGCACCAGGAGGCCCAGAAATCGAGAAGAAAAACTTTTCCTTTCATTGACGATAATTGAATGGAATTCCCGTTGACATCGGGCAAGGAAAAATCAAGACGGGGATCAATAATATTAGGGATCGTCTGCTGCGATCGCGCAACTAAAACAGTTGTTATAACCAGGAAGCTTAAAAGAATTTTTTTCAGACTTTTCATAATAGTATAATAACGAAAAAACCTCCGGCCAGGTATGACCGGAAGCCGAAAGATTTAAATAGTTACATGATAAATACGGGTATTTGCTGCAATTCCTGCCTTAGTGCAGCAGGGAGCGGCTTTACCTGTCTGTAAACACTTCATTTTTGAATCAGCACTGAACTTTTTGAATTCTCTTGTGGTTAAAAAGTTCTTATCAACTTCAGTAATAGTTTGCTCGCCATTGAGTACCTGTTCCTTTACACCCAGGAAATGAAAAGTACGACCATCGATTACCACGTGTTCATCATTCACAACTTTTACATTATTGAAATTTCCCGTCAGTTTCAGCTTAGCCACTGAAAATCCAGCATCTTCTACCGCATTTTTTAATCCATCAATATCCACATCGGTATTCTCTTTAAACACAATATCGAAAGACGCATTTTTAATATCCGGTTTCACCGCTGCGACAAACGGTAACTTTTGCAATGCTTTATTAATGGCATTATTGCACATGGCGCAGGTTAAGCCACTTGCCTGCAACATAGCCCTGGTAAACTGGCTATGCAGTGAAAGAGAAAACACAAGCACAGCCAATATCAAAATACTTCGTTTCATAAAACACAATTTACTAAATTATAGATTTTTGCGGCAACCATTTATCCTTTTATTCATGAAATTTATTTTACTTTCAAAAGGCTTGCATTTATCGCAACAATAATTGTACTCAAACTCATCAAAACCGCACCGGTAGCCGGACTTAGCAGAATACCGATTTTATAAAGGATGCCTGCAGCCAGGGGCAAAGCAACAACATTATAACCCGTTGCCCATGCCAGGTTCTGAACCATTTTTTTATAGGTAGCCTTGCCAAACAAAATGAGACTCACAATATCTTTCGGATTACTGTTTACCAGAACAATCCCTGCGGTTTCTGCTGCAATATCACTACCGGAACCTACAGCGATTCCGACATCTGCCTGTGCTAAAGCAGGCGCATCATTCACTCCATCACCTGTCATAGCAACAAATTCTCCTTTCTGTTGCAGCTCTTTTATTTTCTCTAATTTTTGGTGTGGAAGAACCTCAGCATAATAGCTGTCGATACCTAATTGTTTACTTACGCTTTCTGCAACTTTAGAATTGTCGCCGGTCAGTAATACGGATTTAATATGATTTTCATGCAGCGTCTGTATCGCTTCAAATGATTCGGGTCGGATTTTATCACCCAATGAAATATACCCGGCCAATTCATTATTGATGATAATAAATATAATAGTCTGGGCAAGGTCAGGACTAAAACCAGCAGGCAGTGATCCACCTAAGGCGGATTTTTTCAAAAAGCCGGGGCTTACAATTTTTACTTCTTTGCCTTCCACCATTGCTTCTACTCCCTGGCCGGTAATGGCTTTAAAATTTCCCGCTGCAGGAACTGCTATAGATAACTCTTTTGCTTTTTGCATGATCCCCGTCGCAATCGGGTGTTCTGAATTTTGTTCCAGGGCTGAAGCCAGACGGATCAATTCTTTTTCAGTCAAGTCATTTTTCAATGAACCAATTTTCGATACTTCAAATTTTCCGACTGTTAATGTCCCTGTTTTGTCAAATACAATGGTTGTTACTTTCCTGGAATTTTCAAATGCAGTTCTGTTTTTAATCAATAATCCGTTTTGGGCCGACAAGGCAGTGGATTTTGCAACTACCAGCGGAACTGCCAAGCCCAGGGCATGCGGGCAGCAGATCACAATGACTGTCACCATTCTTTCAATAGCAAACGACAGTTCCTTACCATCAACATACCAGTATAGAAAGGTCGCTACACCCGTAACGATCGCAATTAACGTCAGCCATTGAGCCGCCTTATCAGCTAATAATTGCGTTTTTGATTTTGATTTCTGTGCGTCCTGGACCAATTTGATGACTTGTGATAAATAAGAGTCTTTTGCACCGTGAGTTACTTTTATTTTCATTGAGCCATTTCCATTCAGTGACCCGGCGATCAGTTTATCCCCCTTCTTTTTTTCAATTGGTTTTGATTCACCGGTAAGCATGGATTCGTTCAGATAACTTTCCCCTTCTGTAACGATTCCATCGGCAGCAATTTTTTCTCCCGGCTTTATAAGAATTACATCATTCTCTTTTAATGTTTCCGTTTTTACATCCATGACATGATCATCATGAACTAAATGTGCATTAGCAGGCATTAGTTGCACCAGCAATTCCAACTCTTTTGACGCCCCGGCAACGGATTTCATTTCGATCCAGTGTCCCAGGAGCATAATAAGAATAAGTGTCGCCAGTTCCCAGAAGAAATCCATTCCCTTCAAACCAACAACAGTCGCAACACTATAGATATACGCAACCGTAATTGCAAAACCGATCAGGGTCATCATTCCAGGCCTCCGGTTTTTCATTTCATCAATCAATCCTTTTAAAAAAGGCCAGCCGCCATAAAAGAAAACTACAGAAGAAAGAATCAGTAATACATATTGAGAACCAGCAAAGCTGATATGAATATTCAACCAGTGCTGTATCATTTCTGACAGCAATAGGATAGGAATCGTTAAAACTAAAACAACAAAGAATCTCTTTTTGAAATCAGCAATCATCATGGCATGGTGATCATGACCAGTATGACCGGGGGAAAGGTTTGGATTCTTATCCGGAGCATGATTATGATGATGCTTACTTTCCATATCCTGTTTTTTGAAATATCAGTTCTTTCCTGGTATCGTCCAGCATATTTTTCAAACACCATCTACAATACCAATCAGCAACTAAAAAAGATATCAGCCTGGCAAACCACCCTGTTGGTTTTTCATACGTAATAGACAATTCAGCGATTGTGTTATCGTTTTCCTGAGAAAGCAATAGTCGCATCCGGTACCATGAGTAAATGATCATTTTAGCCTTTCCGATTGTTTCCCAAACTTTCTCAACACTTCTTATCCATTTAGTAACTTCAACAGTAAAATCCATATCTATTCCCATCATTTTTCCTGTCCATCTGTATTTTGAACCTAACCCGGTATGATACTCAGTCAGAAACTCAAGATGCAGTTTGCTTCCCATCATCATGGCAGATGATTTCGTCATGTGCATTCCTGTAACACCGAGATCATCCAGGTGTTCAAAAACTTTTTCAGGGTCAGCATGATAAGTTTCAGTTCGTTTGATTGTCTTCATAACTAAACATTAGATTTTACATATTGCTCATATCATGTCCTGCCATAGGATTAGCTCCTTTCTTAAAAATATATTCGCTGTTTAATAAGTAGGCGCCGCTCGTTACAACTATATCACCTGCTTTTAGTCCTGAAGTAATTTCTATCCGCCCATTCGTCTCCAATCCCACAAAAACCATTTGGCTTTTAAAAATATTATGGCCTGTTTGCAACCAAACAGTCGCACCCTTACCATCTCTTATTACAGCATCAATCGGCAGCGTTAATGCATTTCTTTGCCTGCTTTTAATAATGACATAAGCAGGCATGCCCGGCCTCAAATGGTTATCTGAATTTGGGATGGTCACTCTCACTAAATTGATCCTCGTATCCGGGTTAATTTCAGGATTTACAAATTCAATATTGCCTTTTAATTCTTTTTCCGGCATATCAGGTATCCGGACTACTGCAGTTCCGTTTCTATCCAATTGCGAAAGTTGTGATGTGTAAACCTGCGCTTCTGCCCATAAGGCAGATAAGTTAGCCAACCGTGCGATCGTTCCACCTTCCATCACATAATCGCCTTTCTTTACATCAAGTTCAGGAATATATCCACTGGCATTACTATAAAAATTTGTTGTCGCCTTTGCGTTCTTTGTTTTTGCCAATTCGTCTATTTGCACCTCACTCATTCCCCATAAAAGCAATTTATTTTTTGCACTTTGAATGATCTCGCTGAAATCAAT
>Ga0184636_1000215_pt1 | contig 14166 bp, 12 predicted proteins | sample PLM3_60_b2_FD_133164 | JGI IMG/M metagenome (GOLD analysis project Ga0184636, IMG submission 133164) | Groundwater sediment microbial communities from an aquifer in East River, Colorado, USA - PLM4_90_b2 | ecosystem: Environmental > Terrestrial > Soil > Riparian zone | place: USA: East River... | reverse complement strand
GTGAATTCAGGCCCTTTTATAAACTGTTCTACTATTAATCCGCCGGAAGTAAGCTCCCATCCGCGATAGCCGTTATACAGCAACTGTATTTGTTCCTGCAATTCTTTTTCTGTATGTACTACATTCTTTACAGTAACTCCCATACTGCCGCCGGAGATGGCTGGTTTTAAGATCAACGGATATCCGAGCCGATCAAATATTCCTGCAACAGCCTGTTCGTTATTATGAATTATTTCCCATGCCGGAGTTAAAACACCGGCCCGGTCAAAAGCCTGTTTCATAGAGATCTTGGAAGTAGTGAGGTCGTAAAATTCAACATTGGCTCCTGTATAGCATACGCCTTTTTCTTCTAAATAATGAACGACAGAAATACCCGGTGTGCCATTTATTTCATCACCATCACAAAGGTTAAAAACCAACGGAGCTTTTCCATTCAGTGAAAGAGCGATCTCATCAACGATCATCCGGAAATTTTGCATGGTTACCGGTTGCCATTTCCAGTCGATACCCAACTCTTCAAACACTTTACTGTACTCCGCAAGACTCTGTGAGAAATCATAATAATATTGAATATTCGGATCGCCAGACTCAACGTGAGGTACAAGAACCCAGATTTTCAATTGATTTGCCGGAACTATCAGTGGTAGAGTGATGGAGGTAGCTGGCATTCGTAATAAATTACTTTGAATATTTGTCTTTTAATTGTTGATGAATAAAATCAGAAAGCCTGTAAATTGATAATACTTCTATTGAAAGATAAGAAGCACCGCCGATATAGCCAAGACAATTACTGCAACCGCAAATACATTGAAAAGGCTGGGCCATGTCCCATTCGGTTGCCGGATAGAAATAGCATAACTCGTCACCCGCCTTGATTTCCCTCAGGCAAATGACATTGAAAGCAGTTGTATCAAAAAAGATATTGGGGGAACAACTATGGTTTATGTATTGCAAAAACAAGGGCTGCAGGCAAATATGTTCGTTGACACCTGTCTGTACAGTTAGATAGGAGGGAGTTTGTAAAATGGCGGAGGCGCCAAATTTACAAATGATATCGCCCGGTTGAAAACCGGTAATGGCAAATAAGGAATGATGTCCGCTCATTTCATCCTTCCATACTTCTGCCATTTCATTGGCGAATACTAATTGCTTTGCCGGGTATGAAGCTGTATTGAATAGCATAGAGTAAAGAAAAAGAAAAAAACAAATAATAGTTAAATAATAAAGAACAACTTATTCCCATTTTATAATATTATGTGCGATATCATTAAAAACTCCTTCAGCTTCGCTTGGGACTTTTGTTTAAATTTGTATAGCATGCGTCCTGATTATCCTCATAAAATCTTTTCTGATCAACGTAATAACTACTTTCTGCTGATGGAGACGCTTGCTATCGATACTCCCAATCCGTCTGAGACGAAGAGTTTTGGAAACCTTTATTGATGAATAGTCCCAATAGTTACCGGGACAAAAGCTGGTAGCAATAAACTAAAAACGATAAACTTTAAACTGGTTATATGTCAGCAATTACGACTCCCGAAAGCAAAGCTTCCATGCAAACAGATTTTTTGCCATTGCTGGGAACCGATTATGTAGAGTTTTATGTTGGAAATGCAAAGCAGTCAGCTCATTATTATATGACCGCATTCGGCTTTCTACCCCTTGCTTATGCCGGTCCCGAAACAGGTATAAAGGACAGATCAAGTTATGCGGTGCGCCAGAACAAACTGACCTTTGTTTTAACTACGGCATTGCGAACGGACAACCCGATCGCTGATCATGTATATAAACATGGAGATGGAGTAAAAACACTTGCACTCATGGTAGATGATGCAACAAGTGCATGGAAAGAGACAACCAGGCGAGGCGGCAGGAGTTATATGGAACCTGTGGAATTAAAAGATGATAGTGGTGAAATAGTAATGAGTGGCATTCATGTTTATGGTGATACAGTACATGTGTTTGTAGAAAGAAAAAATTACAAGGGTGTTTTTATGCCGGGTTATATAAAATGGGAGAATGAACATTTTAAACCAACTGAAACGGGTTTGTTATATGTTGACCATTGCGTTGGCAATGTGGGATGGAACCAGATGAACCCCTGGGTGAAATTTTATGAAGATGTAATGGGGTTTAAAAACATTCTGACCTTCGATGATGAAGATATTTCAACAGAATATTCTGCATTGATGAGTAAGGTTATGAGTAATGGAAACGGGTTTGTAAAATTCCCGATCAATGAACCGGCGGAAGGGAAAAAGAAAAGCCAGGTGGAAGAATACCTGGAATTTTATAATGGCGAAGGGGTACAGCATGTGGCCATGGCCACCAACGATATTGTAGCCACTGTGAGGGAGCTGATGAACCGGGGCGTTGAATTTTTGAAGGTGCCTTCTGCCTATTACGATGATCTGACAGACAGAGTAGGGCCTATTGATGAAGACCTTGAGCCATTAAAAGAATTAGGGATATTAGTTGACAGGGATCATGAAGGTTACCTGCTGCAACTATTCTCTAAACCCGTTGAGGACAGGCCCACATTATTTTTTGAGATCATACAGCGAAAGGGGGCAAAAAGCTTTGGTAAAGGAAATTTTAAGGCCTTATTCGAAGCGATTGAACGGGAGCAGGAGGCTCGCGGAAATTTATAATTATTAAAGCTCCTTTGAAACCGATGGCTTTTATTATTTTTACATTTTAGCAGGACCTTGATAACAATTTTAAGGCTTTGACGTTGAATTAAATGGATAAATATACCCGGATGAAGAACCTCTGTGCACTATTATTTTCTCTTTGTTGTTTTTCTGTTTTTGCCATAGCGCAAAAGAATGGTACTTCCATTTCTGCAAGCTATTCTTCTTTTATTGATTACCAGAAAACATTACAGCGGCCCGCAGAGGCGATCAGTCGTAAGGAAGATACTTTGCAAAAACAGTTTGAAGAAAAAAAACTCACCTGGCCTGCAAAATATATTTATCTGCGTTCATTCAAATATGACAGCCAGCTGGAAGTATGGGTAAAAAATGATATTAAAGATCCCTTCAAACTTTTTAAAACGTATAAAATCTGTGCACTCGCCGGAACATTAGGACCCAAAAGAATGGGTGGTGATTTCCAGGTACCTGAAGGATTTTATTATATCAATGAATTTAATCCCAAAAGCAATTATTATCTGTCTCTCGGCATTAATTATCCAAATGCTTCGGACAGAATTTTAAGTGATTCGTTAGATCCCGGCGGCGATATTTACATTCATGGCAGTTGTGTAACAATTGGTTGCATTCCTATTACTGATACTCAAATTGACGAAATATATATTTTGGCCGCCCATGCTAAAAATGAGGGACAGGATTTTATCCCGGTTCATATTTTCCCGATACGTTATAATGTAAAAAGAAGCATTGATTTTCTCAACGGTCTTACCAAGGAGGATCAGCAATTAAAACAATTTGAATTGAGGCTTGAGGATGCGTTTAATTATTTTGAAAAATATCATCAGCTTCCCGTCATTATGGTGAATGAAAAAGGGGAATATGTTGTTGATGGTATTGTAAGAAAACCATTTGCCTCAGCAAAAGAAGATAAGCCTGCAAGGAAATCAACGCCCCATAGAACCAGGAATATCTCCAATGTAGCGGATGCTGTTCATCAATGGCCGGTATTTCCCGGTGGGGGACAGGCATTTCTCGATTACCTGCAGCAATTGGGAAAAGAAATGGTAGCCTATTTGCCGGGTACGATGAAAAAAGCCTTTGTACAGGTTGAGTTTATCATTGATACAGATGGTGTGCCGGTGAATTTTAAAGTGGTAAAAGGTGTAGATGAGGATTTTAATGATGAACTGATCACCCGGCTTGAAAAAATGCCTTCATGGCAACCTGCTTTGTTGAATGATAAACCTGTGCCAAAAAAAATGAAACAATCGATAGAGATATCTGCTCAATAATTTTTCCTTGAAAGTATATTTCATAAGTGGACTGGGCGCAGATAAAAAAGCATTTTATAAAATAAGATTGCCTGCCGGATACGAGCCTGTTTATCTTGACTGGATTCCTCCATTGAAAAATGAAAGCCTGCCTGATTATGCCAGACGATTTTCGTCTGGGATCAATCCTCCCGAAAGTCCCGATAAAAATTTCATTTTGATCGGTCTTTCTTTTGGAGGCATGCTGGTTTCCGAAATTGCAAAGATCACTCATCCTGAAAAAATAATCATCATTTCAAGTATTTCCTGTTATAAGGAGTTGCCCTGGTATTTTAAGTTAGCGGGAAAGTTGCGTTTGCACAGGATCATCCCTCCCGGTTTTTATAAACAAGCGACTTTATTGAACAGGTTTATGGGAGCAGGTGATAAGGAAATGAAAGCAATTGTTTATAGCTATGTAAAAAACACAGATCCGGAATTTATCAGGTGGTCATTAAATGAAATACTGAACTGGCAACATGCGGAGAGAATTCCCAAACTTGTGCATATACATGGCAGCCGCGATTATCTTTTACCTCACCGGTTTACAAACGCAGATCATATAATAAAAAAAGCCGGTCATTTAATGGTCCTGAACCGGGCGGATGAAGTAAATGCGATTTTAAAACAGGTATTACAGGAAAAGGAGATTTCAACGTAAAATCCCTTAGTAATTAACAACTATTTTTGAGAGGTTTAAATTTAGAAATGCTAAAGGCAAATAGTAATTTTATAGGCCTGAAACAGGATTATCCAGCATGCTATGAAAACTAACCGCCCGAGGCTTTTGATTATTCTATTACCAGTACTCTGCATTTATTGCCCGGGTAAATTATTGTCCCAATCTGTAGCTGGTGTCGTTAATCAATATTATAAGGTCACAGGGATCAATGTATCAAGAAACATGTTAAAACTGGATAATGCCAGTTCTTCGTTGGTTGGACAAAGAGGAATCCTGATACAGATGAAAGGCGCTTCAGTTGATCAATCCAATCCATCCTCCAATTCAAGTTGGGGCACAATTTCTTCAATTGGTAACGCAGGGAAATTTGAGTTAGTAAAAATTTGCGCCTTACAGGATGATTCTGCGATTCTGGAAACACAATTAAAAAACACATACGACATAAGCGGCCAGGTACAATTGGTCACCTTTCCAAATTATACAAATGTAACAGTCGTTAATTCTGTTTTTGCACAGGCGTGGGATTCTACATCAGGCAAAGGAGGTGTAGTTTTTATTTATGTTTCTGACACTGTTTTTTTGCAGGATAATATTGTGGCTACAGGAAAAGGATTTAAAGGGGCTGCCTATACCGATTTTCCCCAACCCCCTTATAATTGTGATTTTATAAACTTTACTTCTTATGCTTTTAATTTACCGGCGAGTGGGACCAGCACCGGTGGAAAAAAAGCTGAAGGCGTTGCAAGGGAAATTGTGAATCTTGAATATGGAAAGGCAAGATTAGCCAATGGCGGAGGAGGCGGCAATAATCATAATTCGGGTGGTGGTGGTGGTGGTAACTGGGGAATTGGAGGGGTTGGTGGCATTAGGGCCAGGGTACCGGCCTTTAGTTGTGTGGGTAATAACCCGGGACTAGGTGGAATATCCCTTTCATCTTATTATTCAGCTAATACTTTATTTATGGGCGGCGGCGGCGGAGCCGGACATGGAAATAATGATATTGGTATGCCCGGTGGTGACGGAGGAGGTATCATTTTTATTAAATGCAAGGTTCTATCGGGTAATAATAAAACAATTTATGCCAATGGATATATTCAGCACAGAGTAATACTTCCCGGCTGGGACACTACAATAACGGATAGTGAAGGAGGAAGCGGCGGCGGCGGCGGCGGCGTTGTAGTGATCTATGCAAATAATGTAATTAATGGGTTGAATATAGAAACTAAAGGTGGGAAGGGTGGTAATAATGAACAAGGCATAAATAATAATTGTATGGGACCTGGTGGTGGCGGGGGAGGTGGTGCCATTTGGTTTTCCGCCGCTTCATTGCCTGCAGGTGTTACTACAAATACAAGTGGCGGTGTGGCCGGCATAAGAATGAACGGTACTCCCGGGGGTTATTGCGATGGTTTTGCCACAGGTGCCACAGATGGGGGGGCGGGAACTCTATTATATAATTTTTCTTTTACACCGCTCGATACGACTTTTTTATGCATGGGGCTTTTGCCGGCTCAATGGATGATCAACTTCCGCGCTTTGCCTTCGGGTGAATCGGTTAAGTTATCGTGGTCAGTAACTGATAATACAGCCGGTGTTTTTATTGTCGAGAAAAGTTATAATGCTTCACAATTTATTCCTGTTGCGCAGGTTCTTTCCGGAAGAACAGAATATGCCATTTATGCAAATTGGGAAAACATCGCTTGTTATTACCGGGTAAAAGCTATTGCTGCGAATGGTGAAGTAAAATATTCAAGGGTTATCCGTGTTGCAGGCAAAGAAGGTTATGCAGAGGTCAAGCTGTATCCAAATCCTGTTAGTCAGACGATAAACACTTCTGTTTATGTAACAAAGGCCCAGCTTGTTCAATATCTTGTCTCGGACATGAACGGAAGGATATTGTTATCCGGCAAAAAACATCTTGTCGCAGGTAACCAGGATATAATAATTGACAATACATTGCAGCCTGGTGTTTACCAGCTACAGTTGAGGGGAGAAAATTTTTCCTGGGTTACTTCGTTCAAACGACTTTGATCCTACCTTATCATCCCTGCATCAGCATTTGAATAGTGTCGGTTGTCCGCTGAGTTAATAAAATAGTCTTCCCTTCAGTGAGTGTATTAACAAACTCATTATTGTAATGCCTGATGGTGAGTAAGGTCAAATCTTTCATTACCTGCACATCAAAAATGCCGGCTACTTCAAAAGCAAGCTTTTCAATTTTTTCGCTCCGGTCATCGAGCACAGCTATAAAACTGATGGCGGCATTCTGCGTAAGGTTTGGTTTTATTTTTAATTTGCCAAAAAGCTGGTAGAGTTCTGCGACATGATGCTCACCAACAAACGAAAAATCTTTTGATCTCATTTCCATCATCACCTGTTGTTCTTTTAAAACAATTATTGGCGGCAGGTTATGGAGGTTTTTATTATGAATAACTGTTCCGGGCAATAAAGGATCCAAAAAGCATTTTACATACAGCGGAATATTTTTATTCTGTAATGGTTTAATTGTTTTCGGGTGAATGACCTGTGCACCATAATAGGCCATTTCGATCACTTCGTTATAATTCAGTTCAGTTATGGATTGTGTGTCCGGAAATTGTTTCGGATCAGCATTCATCACGGATTTTACATCTTTCCAGATGGTTTGACTTTCAGCATCGAGCATATTGGCAAATACAGCAGCAGTATAATCGCTTCCTTCCCTCCCAAGGGTGGTGCTTTCATTTTCGTCGGTTGAACCAATAAAGCCTTGTGTAAGTATAATATTGGAACTTTGAAACGCTGGAACTATTGAACGCTGAACTTTGAAACTTGTAAATTCCCAATCAATATTGGCATCACGAAAATTATCATCGGTGCGGAAAATATCGCGGACATCGATCCAGTCATTTTCAATGCCGGTCTCTTTTAAATAAAAACTGATGATGGTAGTGGAAAGTAATTCACCAATGCATACAACCTGGTCATAATAATAATCATAGTTCCGTTGAGGTTTATCATGCAGCAGCCATTCCGCTTCTGTAAAAAAATCCGCCATTTGTTTTTCACAGACGAGATACTGAGTCACCAATAATTGTTTGGCCATCGTGAGATGCTGTTGTTTGATCAATTCGAAAAGTCTCAGGGCCTCATCTTTTTTTTCATCGCAAAACGCCTGCACTACTTTTTCCAGGGCATTGGTAGTTTTGCCCATGGCTGAAATAACCACTAATAATTTCTGATCCGAAAAATTTTTAAGAATGTCGCCAAGATTTTTTATTCTTTCCACGCTGTTCACTGAAGCTCCGCCGAATTTGAAAACTTGCATTGATTGCAGATTTAGATGTAAAATGCATGCAAAGATAGGATGCAGTTCCGCCAACAGCAGTATGAGAAAAAAAAATCCATAACTCTGTTATGGATTTATAAAAAGGTAAATAGGGTAAGTTGTTAATTAATTATGATCCTGGCCATATTTTGTTATCAATCTTACCATTAAATCATTTAAAAACTCCACCTGGTAAGTTCCGACAGTTGGTGTAAAATGTGGCCCGCCAATACCGCTGTGGTTAGTGATAAACACATAGGTACTATTCGTACTTACTGACAGGAAACGTAAAAAAAATTCCGTCTCCCAATCTATACCACTTGCTGAAACCGGGATGATCCTTATTCCTTTCTGTTGTGCTTCGGCGATCGCATTTTTTATTTTAGTCATATTTTCCTGCGTATTATGAGGTGGCGCATCAAGTATTAAAAATAATATGCGGTTTACAGCATCATTACTCCATTGCATATCCTGTACAGATACTTTCAATGCCTCATCCACTGCTTCAGGAAAATCCCCTCCTCCGTTTGCAGACTGGGCATTTATGAAACTATTAAGCAGGTCCGCATTTGTGGTAAAATTAAACGGGCGGGTAAGATACTCGTCGCCTATATCACGATAAAAAACACTTCCCATCCTTATTTGAGTGCCGGTTAATTGACTTCCGGCCCTGTTAACCACATCCCGCAATTCATTTTTCAGATAAATTATTTCGTCTCCCATAGAGCCGGTAGCATCAACTACAAACATGATATCAAGATTGTTATTTATAGTTTTATTGACAGGGATGGTTGCATTGATTACGGTTTGTGATGAAGAAAATGTGCCAAGATCAAAGGATTGCCCTTTGTAATTAGCAGTAAGTGTAAAATTGGATAATGAAAACCCCGATTGATACAAGCCTGGAAATAATTCTGCTTTTCCAAAATTGTCTGTTCTGCCTGTAACACTGTATCCGGAAAAATTCAAATTGATTTTAGCATCATGCAAAAGTTTATTGTTGGCGTCTTTTAAAATTATCGTTACCCGGTTTTTTGTATAAAGGCCCCACACACCCGGAAAAGTTTTTATTGTATCCCTTTCCAATAATGTATTCCAGAAACTCCAGTTATCCAGGTCATTCCATTCACCGGCAGTCATTACACCGGGCGTACCACCCGGATTTCCAGCGCCTCCACCAGGCGATCCCCCTGGGCCAATAGAACTGCCTCCGCTAAAAGAATCCGCTCTGCCGTCTGAAGAAACTCCTGTTTTGGAACAAGAGCTATGCAGAATTGAAAGAAAAATTGTCAGGGAGGCTAAAAAAATTCTCATAAACAGGTTTTTGACTTTGACAAAGCTTATAGAACTTTCGTTGCACTTAAATTATGATTTTTTAACCCTTACTTTTGTTGGCAACCGAAAAATTAAAAATCTTGCCATTTATGAATGTAGTGAACAGACAAGTACTGACGCTTGATGAATTTACCATTCAGCAGTTGAGAGAATTTCCGCAGGCCACAGGAGAATTGAGTAGTTTACTCCGGGATATTGGTCTTGCTTCAAAAAGAGTAAATGTAGAAGTAAATAAGGCAGGGCTGGTAGATATCCTGGGGGATGCGGGTGAAGTAAATGTGCAGGGTGAAGATGTAAAAAAGCTTGATGTTTTTGCCAACAATCAATTTACGGCAGTGCTGCGTCATGGTATCAGTTGCGCCGGTATTGCCAGTGAAGAAATTGATGACTACGTAGCGTTTGATGATGAGGTCAGCAAAAACTCAAAATACATTTGCATGTTCGATCCGCTGGATGGCAGCGGCAATATTGATGTGAATGTTTCTATCGGAACTATTTTCAGCGTGTATCGAAGAATTTCTGAAAAAGGCAGCATCGCAATAAGAGAAGATTTTTTACAGCCGGGTCATGAACAGGTGGCGGCAGGCTATATTGTTTATGGGTCATCAACCATGCTGGTGTATGCGACAAGAAGAGGCGTGAATGGGTTTACACTTGATCCTTCGATCGGCGAATTCTGTTTGAGTCATCCGGATATAAAATGTCCTGAGAATGGAAAAATCTATTCTGTGAATCATGGAAATTTTTTCCAGTATAATGAGAAAGTGAAACGATATATTGATGCCTGTCAGAAAAAAACAAAGACGAATGGCGGACCTTACACACAACGTTATATCGGCAGCATGGTAGCGGATGTTCATCGTAATCTTATCAAAGGTGGCATCTTCATGTATCCCGGCACCACAGACAAACCAAGAGGAAAGCTGCGTTTGCTATACGAATGCAATCCTTTTGCCTTTATTACTGAAAAAGCGGGGGGCAAGGCCACCGATGGCAAACAATCCATTCTTGATATTAAACCCACTGAACTTCACCAGCGGACGCCATTGTTTATTGGAAGTAAAAAGATGATGGAGGAGTTAGAGACATACTTAGCCTAACCCTCTTATCCCTTCCCAAAGGGAAGGGAGGCCAGACTGTAAATCTTAGATAAACAGTTGTACTAACAAATTATCAAAGCAATTCTGTTGAACAACATTCAGTGGTTGATATGGTAGAACAAAATGTTTGGTTTTGCAAAAGAGTGCCGTTCCTTATTCTTAGGAGAACGAGTTGGAGGATGAGTAGAATTACCGAAGTCCAAATGACAATAGAAGGACAATGAGAATTACAGCAGTTGGGCATCCCCTTCCTGGAGGGGTAGGGGTGGGCAAAATGAAAAGAAAAATTATTCCATATAATCCAATACTGAAAGAACTGGCAAAGAAACTTCGCCGGAATATGACCTTTTCCGAAGTGAAGTTGTGGAACGAATTAAAAAATGGCAGGATGATGGGATATGATTTTGACAGGCAAAGACCCATTGGGAATTATATTGTAGATTTTTATTGCAAGGACCTCCTGTTGGCTCTTGAAACAGATGGCATAACTCACCAGGATGAAAAAATAATTCTGAGAGATGAAATAAGACAGGATGAATTAGAAATGCTGGGAGTAAATTTTTTGCGGTTTAATGCATTGCTTGTTGTAAACAAAGTTGAAAGCGTTATAAAAGAAATTGAAAATTGGATTTTGGAATATGAGGCAAAGAATGGAGTGGTTGAATTTGTAAAAAGAAAAAGGACGCAAATGCAGAACCCGGTATCACGAAAAAGAAACCCACCCCTTCTCCGTCAGCTGGCGGAAGGGGATGCCGGCAACAGGATAACATTCGGCCTCAACAAAAATATTCGGCTTTTGAATTCTTGTTCAACATAGCCAATAACTATCGTATTAAACGTTGAACAAACTAATCATTCTACAACCCGATAGATATGAAAGAATGTCTATTTGGAGAGAAAATTTTAGAAGAAAAGGTTGAGTTCCGGAAATAAAAATTACAGCCGGGTTCACATCCCCGCCTGGGCGGGGCGAATAAAAGAGCATAAATAATTTAAACGACCGGGGTGGGTCAATGAGATGACATACCGAACACTGAAGTGTGCAATCCCGCACATGGCTAGAGTTTATTACGAAATAATTTTCTCAAAAAGAGACTTCAATTACACTCTGTTAGCGGCTGGGGGCGTATCTTCGCAGCATGCAAGCAACTCAAACAATGAAAGAAATTGTGCAGCAGAAATGGGCAAAGCGTCCCCTGATCATTTCAGGGCCTTGCAGCGCTGAAACAGAAGAACAGGTGGTGGAAACGATACAGCGTTTGGCGGCTACAGGTAAGGTTGATATGGTAAGGGCCGGCATCTGGAAACCCCGTACAAGACCGGGGAGTTTTGAAGGCATTGGTACAAAAGGGTTGCCCTGGCTGCAACGGGCAAAAAAACTAACGGGACTGCCTGTAATGGTTGAAGTGGCAACTGCAAAACAAGTTGAAGATGCTTTGCATTTTGATGTCGACGTGTTATGGATCGGCGCAAGAACAACCGTGAATCCGTTTAGCGTACAGGAAGTGGCTGATGCATTGCGTGGAGCGGATGTGCCCGTGCTGATAAAAAATCCGATCAATCCTGATCTTGAATTATGGACGGGCGCCGTGGAGCGGGTGGCCAAGGCCGGTGTTAAACAAATTGGTTTGATACACCGCGGATTTTCTTCGTACGGTAACACAGAATATCGCAATGCGCCGATGTGGCATCTTGCGATTGAAATGAAACTCCGCAACCCGGAAATGATGATGATCAATGATCCTTCACATATTTGCGGCCGGCGTGATATTTTACTGGATGTAGCACAAAAAGCTATTGACCTTGACTATGACGGTTTGATGATCGAAGCACATATTGATCCGGACAATGCATGGAGTGATGCGAAGCAACAAGTGACTCCGGAGAAACTAGCCGAATTGCTTGATGCAATTATCTGGAGAAAAGAAGATGTTAACTCGGAAGAATTTCATGCAGCCCTCGAAAAATTACGACAGCAGATCAATCAACTCGATGATGAACTGATGCAGATCCTTGGTCAGCGGATGAAGGTGGCAGAGAAGATCGGTGAATACAAAAAGAATAATAACATCACTATTCTGCAAACCAACCGTTGGAATGAGATTTTACAAAGAGCATTTGCCAAGGGTGAAAGGCTGGGGCTGAGCAAGGAATTCATCACAAAATATTTTGATGCGGTGCACATGGAGAGTATTAACCATCAGAATAAGATCATGAACGAGTGAGCCCCCCTGTTCTCCGCCTGAGGCGGAGAGACTTAGGTTGAATAAACTTTGTGTTGCCAACTTTAGTTCTTCGATTGGACTCCTGTTCCCGCATGTGCGGGACACTTGTACTGCATTAACTTTACTGAACAGATTACAACTTTGCGCCTTTGCGTCTTTGCGTGAATAAAACTAATGAAAAAAACCAAATACAAATTCAATAGTTCATCTACAGATTATTTCTTAGGTAGTCACTTTAGCTATTTAAATAAAATCGTTGATCAAAAGAACTCCATCATCATCACTGATGAAAATGTGTATCACCACCAACTGCAACGATTAAAGAACTGGAACACGATAATTCTCAAACCCGGCGAGGAATATAAAGTGCAGGCAACAGTTGATTCCATTATTGAACAGCTCATTGCAATGGAAGCCGGCCGCAAAACAACTTTGATAGGCCTGGGAGGTGGTGTTGTGACTGATCTTACAGGGTATGTGTCTTCTATTTTTATGCGGGGTGTGAATTTTGGATTTGTTCCCACCAGTTTGCTGGCCATGGTTGATGCATCCATTGGGGGTAAAAATGGAATTGATATAGGAGTTTATAAAAATATGGCTGGTACTATTCGCCAGCCTGCATTCATTCTGCATGATCCCGACCTTTTAAATACGCTGCCACAAAACGAATGGGAAAATGGGTTTGCCGAGATCATCAAACATGCCTGCATTAAAGATCCCGATATGTTCAGTGACCTCGAAACAAATTCAATTGACAACTATCAAAAAAAGAAAAAATCCCTTTCTGAACTCATACAACGCAATGCAATTCTGAAAACTAAGGTCGTGCAAAAGGATGAATTTGAAAAAGGGGACAGAAGACTTTTGAATTTTGGACATACGTTGGGGCATGCTTTGGAAAATCAGTATGGGTTATCCCATGGACAAGCTATATCCATCGGTATGATGTATGCTTCCATCATTTCTGAAAAGATCACCGGCTTCAATGAAGCTAAGAGGGTAGCAAAGCTTTTGCTGCAATATGACCTGCCCACTTTTGTTGAATTTGACAAACAAAAAGTTTTTGATGTGTTGAAAATGGACAAAAAAAGAGAAAGAAAAGAAATCAATTATGTGTTGCTGAAAAAAATCGGAAAGGGAGTAGTGAAATCAATCCCTTTAAACAAGTTAGAAGAGCTGTTAAATCAAATTTAGATAGAACGCTGATTTTTTAAGGTGATTAAGATTTATTATGATCTTTATCAGCGTTTATCATAACAATCATAAAAATCTGCGTTCTATTCATGCAGGTATCAATACAACCATCAAAACTATCAGGGATCATTCAGGCCCCTGCTTCAAAAAGCTCAATGCAAAGAGCTTGTGCGGCTGCATTACTGACAAAAGGAACAAGCATTATTCATAACCCGGGCCATAGCAATGATGATAAGGTGGCAGTGGAAATTATTAAGAGATTGGGAGCCTCAGTAGAAATTAATAATGAAGAATTAATAATTAATAATGATTCTTCTTTTTTCTCCCCCTCCACCGGAGGAGGTAGGGGGGAGGTCATT
>Ga0184636_1000214_pt1 | contig 14179 bp, 11 predicted proteins | sample PLM3_60_b2_FD_133164 | JGI IMG/M metagenome (GOLD analysis project Ga0184636, IMG submission 133164) | Groundwater sediment microbial communities from an aquifer in East River, Colorado, USA - PLM4_90_b2 | ecosystem: Environmental > Terrestrial > Soil > Riparian zone | place: USA: East River... | reverse complement strand
TAGGGTGAGGGGGAAATGATCTAATCATCACCCCCACCTTAATCCTCCCCCATCCCCGCCATAATTCAGCGGGATCTTCGACAAGGGGGAGGAAAGTTTTTTAGAGAATTAGATGCCCCGCAGCTCTGCTGCGGGGTACTTCACGTGAAATTTGGGATTTGATCTTTGGGATTTTTACGGAAATGGTAAAAGATGAAATCATAGAGCGAGCCTTGAGTATTCTCCAAAGGAAGGCCGTTGACGGATACGAAATTTATCTTGATGAATCCACCCATTTTAATGTTGAATCCAAAGAGGGGAAGGTGGATACTTTTGAAGTCTCTCATTCCTGGGGAATGGCTCTTCGGATTTTAAATCACCAGCGTATGGGCTTTTCCTATACCACCCTTTCCCATCCACCTCAGTCTGCGAAGCAGGGTTTTATGAGCGGATTGGAACGGATGGTAGAAGATGCCATCTCCAGTACTGAGGTTATTTCCCCAGACCTTTATTATGACTTCGCCCCTGTCCTCAAAAATCCTCCTTCCCATCTTCCGATTTACGATGAAGCATTGGAGGGGACCTCAGAAAAGTCAAAGGTTGAAAAGGCAAAACAGTTAGAGGAAGCAGCTCGCTCAGTCGATCCAGGGAGAATCAAAAAGGTGAGGAAAGCCTCTTACCAAGAAGCCCTCTCGCGAAAGACATTGATCAATTCGAACGGACTCCAATTTTCATATGCTTCAACCCTTGCTTCCATCAGTGTGATGACGGTTGCCGAGGAATCAGGAGAATCAGAGATGGGGTGGGATTTCGACGTTAGCCATTTTCTCCATGATCTCGATGTAGAGAAGGTCGGGCAGTCAGCTGGGAAGAAGGCATTGGAAAGGCTGGGGGGGAAGAGGATGCCTTCTGGAGTCTATCCAGTCCTTTTCCGCAATAGCGTAGCTTCGGAGTTTTTGTCTCTCCTTGCCCATTCTTTTTTGGCCGATCAGGTTCAGAAGGGAAAATCGTCCCTGAGGGGAAGAAAAGGAGAAAGGTTCTTTTCCCCTCTTCTCTCCATTGTGGATGATGGGCTTCACCCGAAAGGAATTTCAACTTCTCCTATGGATGGTGAGGGAATGCCAAGTCAGAGGACATTCCTGGTCGTTCAGGGAGAACTGTCCGGTTATTTATATGATCGATATTGGGCCCATCGGGAAAGTATTTCCTCCTCAGCGCTACCGATTGGATCCACGGGGAACAGCCGAAGAGGCAGCATTAAATCCCCTCCTGGAATAGGGATTTCGAACTTTTTCATCGAACCAGGAAGGCTCTCTTTCTCCGATCTCTTAGGAGATCTTCATCAGGGAGTGGTGGTGGAGGAAGTGATGGGTCTTCATACAGTGGACCCTATCTCTGGTGATTTCTCTTTAGGGTTTTCAGGAGATTGGATAGAAAGAGGCGAGAAGGTCCATCCTGTTAAATCGATTGCTGTGGCTGGCAACCTCTTTCAGCTCTTTAAGGATGTGATAGGGGTGGGTGAAGATTTTAGATTTTTTGGCGGGGTGGGTTCTCCAAGTCTTCTTGTGAAAGGGTTAAGAATTAGCGGGGTTTAATGAACAAATATGGCCGCAAAATGGTGAAAATTTGTCCAAATGATATGAAATTATTTAATAGAATATTGCTTTTTAAAGTTCCCACACGAGTTGATTTTTCTCTTTTTTTCTTAAAATATTCATAACTTTACTCGTTTTAACAAGAATTCTGAGGTAATTGGTATAAATATTGCTGGAAAAAGGAGTGTTAAAAAATGCTTGACAGAGAAACCCTAATTTTGGTATCTAACGGGTATTGTTGGGGGTCTAAAAATTCTCACAAATCGAAACAAGGAGGATGTGTCCTTGGATAAAGAATATTTTACTATTCTTATCTTTGGTCACAAGACTTCAAAAACCAGGCATCTCAGGATACGAAAGAAGACCGTTAAAATTTCGCTTTATCTCTGCGCCTTTGCCCTTCTTTCCAGTACTTTTTTCTTCTGCGATTACATCCAGGTAAAAAAGAAGGCTTTTGAACTGAATCGATTACGTCAGGAAACGCAAAACCAGAGGTCTCAGATTCAATTTTTCTCAGCGCGGATCGAAGACCTGGAGAAACAACTGTCGAAATTGAAAGATTTTGACAAGAAAATTCGCATCATTGCCAATCTGGAAAAAGGGCAGGAAGCCGCTCCGTCTATGGGGATGGGTGGGCCCTCGCCTTCAGACATTCGGGAGAAGTTGAAAAAAGAGAAGGAAGGGGATGGGCTGGTCCAGCAGATGAGAAGCGATATCGAACGGCTTCAGTCAGAGGCCCTATCCCGAGAAGAGAGTCTTACCGAACTCGAGAAACTTCTTCAGGTTAAGAGAGAGATGTTGGTCCACACCCCCTCCGTCTGGCCCGTCATGGGGTGGGTGACGTCCGGCTTCGGTTTCCGGACGAACCCTTTTACCGGTTTGACCCAGATGCACGAAGGTCTTGATATTTCGAACCGTATCGGGATCCCCATCATCGCTACGGCCAATGGAATCGTTTCGGATGTTGGAAATGATACCGCCCTCGGAAAGGTGGTGGTCCTCTTTCATGGATTCGGGATGACATCCCGGTACGGCCACCAGAATAAGGTCTTTGTGAAGGTCGGTCAGCGGGTGAAACGAGGAGATAAAATAGGAGAGGTTGGGATGACCGGGAAGACGACAGGGCCCCATCTTCATTATGAAGTAAAGCTGAACGGCATTCCGGTCAACCCGATGAGATATATCCTCAATTAAATCATCAATAACCAAATCCCAAATTCCAAATCCCAAATAAACCCCAATCACCTAATCACCCATTTATCCAAACTCCTATTTTTTCCATTATTTAAGAATTTGGTCATTGAGATTTTGGATATTATTTGAATATGGGTGCTTGGAATTTGGTTATTATCCAGATCGGGCTTTTTTGTTAGTTGAAACAAATTCTTATAAGTTATATAATTTTTTTCTGAGGAAGGTTTGAATGATGGGTTCAAGAATATTTCGTTTATTTAGTCCTTTGGCTTTGATTGGCCCATTATTCCAATATTCCAACATTCCATTATGAATTAGGGAGAAGGTGTTTCTGATGATTGGATCATTGATAAAGAAGATCGTAGGAAGTAAGAACGAAAGGGAATTGAGAAGAATACAGCCCATGATCCATCGGATCAATGAGCTGGAGCCCCAAATCCATCCTTTAGCCGATGATCAACTCCGGGCCAAAACCGGTGAGTTCAAAGAGCGGGTCGATCGTGGGGTGTCAGTGGAAGAGATCCTTCCGGAAGCCTTCGCCGTGGTAAGGGAGACAGCCAAAAGGACTCTGGGAGAACGCCACTTCGATGTTCAGCTCATCGGAGGTATTGTCCTTCATGAAGGCAAGATCTCCGAAATGGCAACCGGTGAAGGGAAAACCTTAGTGTCCACTCTTCCTGCTTATCTGAATGCCCTTAAAGGGGAAGGGGTCCATATTGTTACGGTGAATGACTACCTGGCGAGGAGGGATAGTGAATGGATGGGAGTGATCTACCGTTTCTTGGGCCTTTCGGTTGGGGTGATCCTCCACGAGTTAAATGATCAGGAAAGAAAGAAGGCTTATCATTGTGATATCACTTATGGGACGAATAACGAATTCGGGTTTGACTACCTCCGGGACAATATGAAATTCAGCATCGAGGATTACGTCCAGAGGGACCTGAACTATGCCATCGTTGATGAGGTGGATAGCATTCTGATCGATGAAGCCAGAACACCGCTTATCATTTCCGGCCCTACAGAAGAGTCTACTGATAAATACTATAAAATCAACCGTATCACCCCCTCGCTCAAACAGGGAAAGGATTATCAGTTAGAGGAGAAGAGCCACACCGCCTTTTTAACGGAGGAGGGGGTCGGCCATGTGGAGAAATTACTCGATGTGGAGAACCTTTACGATCCCAGGAATATTGAAACCCTCCATCATGTCAACCAGGCCTTGCGAGCTCATACTCTTTTTAAGAGAGATGTGGATTATGTTGTGAAGGATGGCGAGGTGGTGATTGTCGATGAATTTACTGGAAGACTCATGCCTGGAAGAAGGTGGAGCGATGGCCTCCATCAGGCCGTGGAAGCCAAGGAAAATGTTCGAATTGAGAATGAGAACCAGACCCTGGCCACCATTACTTTCCAAAATTATTTTCGGATGTATAAAAAATTGGCTGGGATGACCGGTACTGCAGACACGGAGGCGGCTGAATTTCGTAAAACTTACAATCTGGATGTGGTCGTCATTCCCACCAATATGCCTTTAATCCGCACCCACTACCCGGATGTTATTTACAAAACAGAGGAAGAAAAGTTTCGCGCCGTCGTCCGAGAGATTGAAGAACTTTATCGATCAGGGCGGCCTGTTCTGGTAGGAACGATCTCCATCGAGAAATCAGAAAGATTGGGCCAGTTGTTGAAAAAGCGAGGAATCCCTCATAATGTCCTCAACGCAAAGCATCATGAGAGAGAGGCTGAAATCATTGCTCAGGCGGGAAGGGTAGGAACGGTAACCATCTCAACCAACATGGCGGGAAGAGGGACCGACATTCTCTTGGGAGGTAATTCTAAATTCCTGGCCAAAGCTTTAGTTGAAGGTGAACCGGCTGAAGAGGCAATGCAGAAGGCAAATGAGAAGGCTTTAAGCATTGTTCAAAAAGAGAAGGAAAAGGTGGTACAGTCGGGAGGCCTCCATGTCCTGGGAACAGAACGGCATGAGGCCCGACGTATTGACAATCAGTTGAGAGGAAGGGCAGGAAGACAGGGTGATCCTGGCTCCTCCCGATTCTATCTCTCTTTGGAGGACGATCTTTTGAGGATATTCGGATCTGAAAGGATTTCGAGCATCATGGATCGTTTGGGGATTGAGGAGGACCAGCCCATCGAACACAATCTCGTTACGAAAGCCATTGAGAATGCCCAGAAGAGGGTGGAGGCAAATAATTTTGAGATCCGAAAGCACCTTTTGGAATATGACAACGTCATGAACCAACAGAGAGAGGTCATCTATTCTCAAAGAAGAGAGGTGCTGGCCAGTGAGAATTTGAAAGAGTCTGTGATGGAGATGATTGAAGAACAGACAGAAGGGCTCGTGGACCTTTTTGCAGATGAGAAGGTTCATCCCGGGGATTGGGATCTGAAGGGACTCGCGGATGTCATCTATCAACAATTCTCCTTTCGATGGACTCCCGCTTTTGGAGAAGAGGATGGTTTGAACCGGGATCGCCTGAGGGAACTTATTCTTCAGAATGCGAACGAGATATACCGGAAAAAGGAGGAAGAATTCGGAGAGCCTACCCTTCGATATCTGGAAAAAGTGATTATGCTTCAATCCATCGATCACCACTGGAAGGATCATCTCCTCGCCATCGATCAGTTGAAGGAAGGGATTGGGTTGAGGGGCTATGGCCAAAAAGACCCACGCATTGAATATCAGAAAGAGGCCTATCAAATGTTTCTCGAAATGATGGACCGGATTAAGAGGGATACGGTTGAAAAACTCTTTGCCATTCAGATTGCCAAGGAAGAAGAGGTCAAAGACATGAGATTGCCCCGGAAACAGACTTTCTTTTTGAGCCGGGGAGAAGAAGCAGCAAGGAGTGGAGGTGGAGAGACGGAGAGCGGAAAAGGTGTGACCGTCCACCGTGAAGGGAAGAAGGTGGGCCGCAACGATCCCTGCCCCTGTGGCAGTGGAAAGAAGTATAAGAAATGCTGCCTCCTCAAGGAAACGCAGGCGAGAGCCTAACATTATGACAAAGCTCGATCCTCTGATCCTCTCCCTCTCCCCTGGCGGGAGAGGGGAAGGGTGAGGGGGATAAGGATTGGACATGAAGCCACTTGATTTCAGGGTTAACGGTTTTCTCTTCTCAGGGATTTCAGCAGGCATCAAAAAGGATGGCAAAAGGGATCTGGGTTTAATCTACTCCGAGGTCCCTGCTCAGGTGGCTGGGGTTTTCACCACCAATGCCGTGAAGGCAGCCCCGGTCCTATTGGGCATGGAGCGTATGAAGAGGGGCCTTTGTCAGGCACTGGTCGTCAACAGCGGGAATGCAAATGCCTGCACAGGGGACAAGGGAGTAAGAGATGCAAGGAGGGTTTCTTTATTAGCGGCCAAACGATTGGGGATTGGTGAGCAGCTTGTTTTTCTCTCCTCGACCGGTGTTATTGGAGTCCCGCTTCCAATGAACAAGATCGAGGTTGGGATTCCAAAACTAATCGAAGATCTATCTTCGGATGGGTGGATGAGAACCGTCGAGGCGATCATGACCACAGATACTTTTCCAAAGGTTGAAGTGGCGACCTGCCGAATCAAAGGGAGGAGCGTTAAAATCTGCGGAATGGTGAAGGGCGCAGGAATGATTTGTCCAAATATGGCAACCATGCTCTCCTTCCTCGTCACGGATGCGAATATCAACACTTCTCTTCTCCAACAAATGCTCCAGAGGGCTTCGGAGGATTCCTACAATCGAATCACGGTAGATGGGGAGACCAGCACCAACGACACGGTTTTGCTTCTGGCCAATGGAAAATCGGCTCATCCTCCATTGAATCGAATGGATCGAGAGGGAGAGATTTTCCAATCGATGCTTTCGGCGGTTTGTCGAAAGTTGGCAATGAGCGTCGTCAGGGATGGGGAAGGGGCGACGAAATTCATTGAAATTTTGATTAGAGGGGGGCAGAGCAAGGAGGATGCCAAACTGGCGGCTTACGCTATTGCCCATTCTCCACTTGTGAAAACTGCTTTTTTTGGAATGGATGCCAATTGGGGTAGAATCCTTTGTGCCCTTGGCCATTCGGGAATTGAAATGAATCCGAACCGGATCGATGTCCTCTTTGACAGGATTCCCATCGTGAAAAATGGGATGGGAGTGGGTCGCCGAATGGAGGAGAAGGCCAGTCAGGTTCTCAAGAAGAAATCCTTCAAGGTGATAGTTGACCTTCATCAAGGGAAGGCCGAATTCTCGGTCTTCACCACGGATCTCTCCATCGATTATGTGAAGATCAATGCCTCCTACCGCTCTTAAGAGATTGAGGGGGAGATTGGGCGAACCGAACCTACGGCAGGCTGATCCGATGAAATAGAAACGACCCACCCGACAAGAAAGAAGAGATACGATTTCTTAAAATCTTTCTTCTCATTTTGACGATGGCATGCGTGGGAGGGACTTCTTTCGGACAGGCCTTTACACATTGAAAGACCGTATTGCAGCCCCAAGCACCTTTCTGGCCATTGACTTTCTCAAGGATCTTTTCACCTCTACTGTCCCGTGGATCTGTCAGAAAACGATAAACCTTGGCCAGTATGGCTGGCCCTAAGAATTGACGATCTCTATTAAAGGCAGGGCAGACTCCGAAGCAGATTCCGCAGAGGATGCATTGGACATAGGGATCGATTTCCTTCCGCTCATCCTCCCTCATTACATATTCCGAATGCGATAAAACAGATTTCCCATGAAGATAGGGCTCTATTCTGCGGTAATTTTCAAAAAAACTGGACATATCGACAATGAGATCCCGGATGACTGGGAAATAGGGAAGGGGCTCAATCAGAATGGTTTTCCCTAACAGGTCTTCGACGTGCGTTCGACAGGCCAAAACGACGGTGCCATCTACGCTCATGGCACAAGACCCACAAACCGCTCCCCGACAGGAATAACGGAAGGCGAGCGTTCCGTCCTCTTCATCCTGGATTTTGATTAATGCCTCCAGGAGATTCATTCCTTTCCGAGTTTCCACACGGTAGGTTTCGATCCACCGGGAAGGATCGCGGTCTCCATTGAAACGCTGAATCCTCAGGGTTAATAGACGGTAGTTCATTTAATGGAACCTCAAGTGCTATTTAGAAACCTATAGTGAACGCCATTGATAAGTTGTCATTGCGAGGAACGAAGTGGTTGCGAGGCGCAGCCGAAGCAAACCCGGAGATTCCTCGCGCCGCTCGGAACAAGCTCCACAATCCCATGAGATTGCCACGCTTCGGTCGCAATGACACCTCTATTCATGTCCATTTATTTATGACGTTCACTATAATATATCCAGAATCAAAACCGAGATCCCGGAACAGGTTCGGGATAACCAAAAACGAAGTACATCCCTTTGCTGTCATGCTGAACTTGTTTCAGCATCTCTTTAATAGGTTCTCTCCTTTGGAGGATATGAGGTAATGGTCACGTCTTTGTACTCCAGTCTCGGTCCGTCCGATGTTCTGGAAGCCATGGTATGCCGCAACCAATGCTGGTCATCCCGATCAGGATAGTCGAGCCTGAAATGGGACCCCCGACTCTCTTTTCGAGCAAGGGCACCCTCAACAATCACTTCTGCCAAATGGAGCATACCTTCCAACTCCAAATATTGAATCAATTCATAATTATAATCTGGACCTTTCTGTTTGATACCGACACGCCCCAATCTTTCTTTCAATCCCCTGATTCTCTCCTTTGCTGAAAGGAGATCCGATCCCTTCCGGAAGATCCCAACCTGGGAAGTCATCAGAGCCTTCATCTCATCTCTTAGGCGAAAACAGGGTTCCTGCCCCTTTCTTTCAAGAATTTCTTCAAGGCCTGATTGAAATGCCCTCAAGTGTTCTTGAAAGACTTTTTCATTCATATGAAATTTCTCCATCTCAACCCTTTGAACGGCTTTTCTCCCAGCCCGCGTGCCAAAAACCACGGTTTCTAATAAAGAGTTTCCACCCAGTCGATTGGCACCATGGACACTGACACAGGAACATTCCCCAGCAGCAAAGAGCCCTGGTAAGGAAGTTTCCCCATCCAGGTTCGTGGCGATCCCTCCCATAGAATAATGTTGTGCAGGTTGGATGGGAATGGGTTCCATAATAGGATCGACACCCGCGAAGTCTCTGGCAATCAGACGAATACCAGGGAGGCGATCCAAAATCTTTTCTTTTCCAAGATGACGGAGGTCAAGGTGGACGTATCCTCCTTCAAAACCTCGTCCCTCCTCGATCTCGGTCTGAATTCCTCGGGCCACGATATCCCTCGGACCGAGTTCCATCAATTTTGGCGCATAGCGTTCCATAAAGCGTTCGCCCTTTGCATTGATGAGATATCCTCCTTCCCCTCGAGAAGCCTCTGTCATCAGGATGTTTGTCCCATAGAGACTCGTGGGATGGAATTGGACAAATTCCATATCCTTAAGAGGCACTCCTGCCTGGTAGGCGAGATAACATCCGCCACCGGTGTTAGTCAGTGCATTGGTCGATTTGAGATAGATTCGGCCATAACCTCCTGTCGCAAGGATGACTGCCTTAGCGTGTATGGGGATGATCCTGCCTTCAAAGAAATGGAGCGCAAGGATGCCGAGGCATTTTCCTTCTCCGAGGACAAGAGAGAGAGCATACCACTCTTCATAAACAGGAATCTGAAGGCCAGTCATCTGCTCGTAGAGAACGTGGAGGAGGTTGTGGCCGGTTCGATCGGCAGCATAACAGGTCCGGGGAAAACCTGCTCCGCCAAAAGGCCTCTGGGCAATCTTCCCGTCCTCGGTTCGTGAAAAGAGGGTTCCCCAATGCTCCATCTCAATCACGCGCTCGATTCCTTCACGGCACATGACTTCTACAGCATCCTGATCAGCCAGATAGTCACTTCCTTTAATTGTATCAAAGGCATGATTTTCCCAGGAATCTTTTATTGGAGCAGGTGCATTTCCCAGGGCAGCGTTAATCCCGCCCTGAGCAGCGACGGAGTGAGAACGGAGGGGATGGACCTTGGAGAGAATCGCTACATCCCGGCCAGCCTTTTTGGCCTCGATGGCTGCTCTTAAACCCGTAAGACCTCCGCCAACCACCAAGATGTCGTGAGAGAGGATATCCATGCAAAGCAGTGAATCAAGGCTAAAGCCTTGAGTTACATATCGATGACTTTGTAACTCAACCCTTAAGGGTTGATCTTATTCCTTAGAAAAAGCAGAGATACGAGATGGCAAAGGCAATCATGCTGAGAAGGGTGAAGGCCCAGAATAGGAGCCTTTCTTGTTTCACCATCCCTAAGTCGATCAGAAAGAGTCGAAGGCCATAGAGGGCATGGAAGATAAATACGAAGAGAAGGAGGATGTCAAGGGCTCGGTTTAGATGAAGGGTTGAAAGCCAGGAGTCCCCTTCGATCTTGCCCACCAGGGCATAACCGGAGAGGATTTTCAATCCTACCAGAATGAGGAGCAACGGACCGCTGAATCGAATAAAATAGTAGGGAAACATCACCTAATAACCATTGCATAATGATCAATTATCAATGCAAAACTATCAGTGAAGATCAAAGTATAATTGAATGCTAACTTTGCAATGCTAACTTTATATTTTGCAATAATTTCTTAAAGGCCAAGGGTTGCCTTATGGCGCAGGGGCTTTAGTAAAAAGTCAAGGGCATGGAGGATGTCGGTAAATACAACATCTGCCTTTTTCGTGGCCTCTGCAGAAGTCCCCTCCTTTCCAATGATACAGATACCGAGACCAGCCTCCTCAATCATCGCTGCGTCATCCACTCCATTTCCAATGGCAACAGCCCTTGTCGCCCCCACTTGTCGCAATAAATCCAATTTCCGTTGAGAGGCTTCCCCTTCTGTTAAATAGATTACCTCTGCTTTTACTTTTTTCAAAATCTCCCCTATTGCTTCCTGCTCACCCTTAGCCAGGATATAAATCTTGCTTCGTTTGGAGAGGAGGTTGAGCTTGTCTCTTGCCTTAGGATGAACCCGCCGATCGGAGGCAAGCGTCCCTTCAAAATCGATCAGAATGAATTCAATCGCTAAAGGTTCCTGTCCAGGTTTTTGTATGACGATCATTCTTCTTACCCAAATTCTCTTCACCCCCCTCGGTTTCGAGTCGTACCGACTTTGCTAAAGGGGGGTTGAAGGGGGATGATTATCAATAGAACGTTGTCGGACCACTTCGTAAAGGATCATCCCACCAGATACCGATGCATTGAAAGAGGAAAGGGGGCCCTTCATCGGTATGGAAAAGAGGCGATCACACTTCCTCTTCACTAAAGGTCTGATCCCTTTGCCCTCTGCACCAATGACGATGGCAAGGTCGATGTTCAGATCGAGTTGGTGGATTCGATCCTTCGCCTCCCCTGCAGCACCATAGATCCAGATCCCTTCTCTTTTCAAATATTCGATGGTGGTGGAAAGGTTGACCACCCTCGCAATCGGCAGATGGGCGGTCGCTCCGGCAGAGATTTTCATCACTGCAGGTGTGATCCCGACGGCTCGGTCTTTTGGAATGACTATCCCATGGACTCCACATCCTGAAGCAGTGCGGATGAGAGATCCAAAATTCTGTGGGTCTTGTATTCCGTCCAGAATGAGGAGAAGCGCTTTTTCCCCCTCCTTTTTGTGATGAGAGAGAATGGACTCGAGGTTGGCATAAGGAATCTCTTTGAGAATCCCCGCAATGTTCTGATGCGAAACACCTTTCACCATTTTTTCAAAAGTTTCTTTGGTCGTTAACGTAACAGGGACTTGCTTTCTGTTGGCCAAGTCAATAACCGATTGGAGGAGAGGGTGAGGTTTTTGAGTTCCGACCAAGATCTTTTCAAATTGAAGGTTGGAGGACGTTAAAGCTTCTTTAACAGGGTGAATCCCATAAATGATTTGAGACATAGGTTACTGGTCAGAGCTAAAGCTATGAGTTACGGGTGACGAGTTTTTGTAACTCAACCCTTGAGGGTTGAGTTCTATGAGATATCTTCAATAATTTTCTGAACCGCTTCGAGGGGATCTTTGGCCTCTTTGATGGGTCGGCCAATCACGAGATAGTTGGCCCCTGCAGCGATGGCTTCTTTTGGAGACAGGGTTCTCTTCTGGTCATCCTTTTTTTCAGTGGGAAGACGGATGCCAGGCGTAACGATCAAAAAGTTCTCCCCGCATCGCTGCCGGATGATCCCGATCTCCTGAGGGGAAGCCACTACACCATCCACCCCCGCCTTCATGGAAACGAGAGCGAGACGTCCTACCTCTTCCAAGATAGGGCCTTGGATCCCAACTTCTTTCATCCCATTCTCATCCATGCTGGTGAGGATCGTGACCGCAAGAATGAGAGGTTTGGATATGCCAAGACTCTTAGCCACTGCTCTGGAGGCCTCCACGGTCTTTTTCATCATTTCGAATCCCCCCAGCGCATGAAGATTGAACATGGCTACTTCCAGCTTTGTGGCCTCCTCTCCTGCCTTGGCGACGGTATTGGGGATGTCATGAAATTTGAGGTCGAGAAAGACCTTTTGGTCTTTCTTGCGGATCATGTCGATCACTTTCGGCCCGGAATGGGTAAAGAGCTGTTTCCCTACCTTAAAGATTCCTATGTGGCCTTTCAGGAGATTCACCCAGCGTTGGGCCTCTGCAAAGTGCTCCACATCGAGAGCGAAGATGATCTTGTCTTTAGGATCGCTTTTAGGAGAGGGCTTCATCGAAAAATTTCCTCAACTTGTATAGTTTATCATATATAAGGTTTTGAATAGACTGTCAATTGATAAATTTGGCCTCCCTGTGTTACCCCTTTCAAAGTGGAAGGGGAAGGGCAGGGGGGTTAAAAATCCTTTACAGGGAGAGTACATTTGTTATAAATTATCAGTCAAGCAAATATGGAAGAGAAAGCAATCAAAGAAGAAAACCGAAAAATCCGGTTCCTTCGACTCCTGGTAGATTTTTCTGTCTTGTCGATCCAGCAGAATGAAATTTCCTTTGGAGAGGCTTTAAAGATTGTAGAGGATGTGAAACGTGCTGCCTGCAACCTCTTTCCCGGTAAGGAAGAGACATTTGAGTTGATCTACCGTCCGCGCTTTAACCGGGTGATTCAAGGAAGATTTGGAACAACTGCCTTCATCTCCTGAACGATCATTTCTTTGACCTTCGATACAGCCTCCTCCTTCTTCACCAGAAAGATCTCTCCCGTTCTTCTCTTCTTGATCTCTACCAAACCTTTCTTTAAATTCTTCTCCCCTAACGTCAACCTTAAAGGAATCCCAATAAGATCAGCATCCTTGAATTTGACTCCTGGAGTTTCCTCTCGGTCGTCATACAAGACTTCTATTTTTTCCTTCATAAGGTTCTGATAGAACTGGTCCGCGGTCTCTCTTAAAAGGTCGATTTTGATATTAACGGGAAGAATGAGGACCTGAAAGGGAGCAATGGGCATTGGAAAGATGATTCCATTTTGGTCATAGGACTGTTCGATCGCTGCAGCGACAGTCCTTCCTACACCGATTCCATAGGTTCCCATCACGATAACCTTCTCTCTCCCTTGCTCGTCAAGGTAGGTAGCGCCCATGGCCTTACTATACTTAGTTCCAAGTTTAAAAATATGGCCGACCTCAATCCCTTTATCTAATCTTGTCTCCCCTCCACATTGTGGACAATGATCTCCCGGATGAAATCTTCGGATGTCGACACATTTACTAATTTTAAAATCTCTCCCCATATTGACGTTAATAAGGTGGGCATCCTTTTCATTCGCTCCGGTGACAAAGTTAACCATTTCCTGAATGTCAAGATCAGCCAGCATGGGGATCGAGATATCTACGGGGCCAGCAAACCCTTTTGGAGCATGAGTGATCTCTTCGACTATTTCCTCTCGTGCCAGTTGAAGATTCTCTGTGGCCAAAACGGCTTTTAATTTTTTCTCGCTGATCTCATGGTCTCCTCGCACCAGGGCAGCCACGGGACTTTCATCGGTTTCGAAGATGAGGGTTTTGATCAGATCTCTTGGGGAGACCTGGAGAAACTGAGTAACCTCTTCGACGGTGCGTTTATCTGGTGTTAATACCTTTTGGAGAGGTTTTAAGAGGGCTTTATCGCGAATTTTGCTTTTCGTCTCCAGTCTTTTGAACTCTGCCTTTTCGATATTAGCTGCGTAAGAGCAGTGGGTGCAGCTGACAATCGTTTCTTCTCCGGTTTCTGCCAGGACCATAAATTCATGAGAGTATGATCCTCCGATCATACCCGATTCGGCTTCCACCATTTTAAATTTCAGACCACAACGGGTGAAAACACGGTTGTAGGCATCCACCATCTTTTGATAACTCTCATCCAATCCCTTTTCATCCACATCAAAACTATATCCATCATACATGAGAAATTCGCGCGCCCGCATCAATCCAAATCGGGGCCGGATCTCATCCCGAAATTTGGTA
>Ga0184636_1000212_pt1 | contig 14345 bp, 10 predicted proteins | sample PLM3_60_b2_FD_133164 | JGI IMG/M metagenome (GOLD analysis project Ga0184636, IMG submission 133164) | Groundwater sediment microbial communities from an aquifer in East River, Colorado, USA - PLM4_90_b2 | ecosystem: Environmental > Terrestrial > Soil > Riparian zone | place: USA: East River... | reverse complement strand
TCTTAAAACCTAATTTATCAAATACAGCTTGTTCATCAGATGATAATAAATTTTTACTACTATTGTTTTTCACCAGGCGATATTCGCTGCCATCTTCTTCTATTTTAAGATAACCTTTTACAGCAAGGGACACTATTGTGCTGGTGAATATTTTACTATCATAACCCATTTCGGATACAAATCTCACCGCAGCAGGAGACATATTAGCTGGAGGTTCGTAAAGTGGTATAATAAGTCCTCTGGTTGGATCTTTTCCAACTTGCCACCAGATAATCAGGTAATAGAAAATAAGAGCAACAATTCCCACTAATCCAATTACTGTCTGCAGATTATCCTGAATAAAATATCCAACTCTGTCAATCTGGTTTGGTTCGTAAACGAAGCCTTTCGGCCACTGAAGGACAATTGTTAATCCTTCTGTTGGATTGAGCATGTAAGAAGATTTGAATACAACTCTGTCGGAGCTAACAACTTCATAAGTAAAATCGTTTCCCTTAGAACCACTGATGCCTGTGTAACCATATAACTTCAAATCATCTTGAGATACTGGTTTCGGCAGATTGACTGTTGCAGTAACTTTTTCGATAAGGAAATCCCAGCCATTTCCTGTTACATTCCAATAAAGTTCATCAAATTTTTCGAAGTAACCGATTTGACGGTCGGTTTTGTATTTAATCGAATAAGTGTACTCACCAACAGGAAGATAAAAATCGCTTCTTCCGCAATACACTCTAATGCCATTCGTAAGGTTTTCAGTATGATAATCCTCAGAATTCCCATCTCTTGAAACTGCCATTACATCAAAATTTATAGTGATATTATTGCCATATTCATCCTTGTATTTTGTAGGGAAGTCACGATAAATACCTCTTTGTATTTTTTGCCCTGCAGCATAAACCTTAATCTGTTCGGTTACTATCATAGAAGCATCTTCATTGATGGTTATCTCACTATCGAAGGAAATTATTCTCTCTATTTGCTCGTATTGAGCTAATGATCGATGACTGAAAAAGATTGGAAACAGGAGAAGAAGTAAAAAAAGAATTCTCTTCATAGTTTTACTTCGGGAGTGGCTTTTTCGGTTGCCAGAGTTATTTCAAAAAAATTATCTTGCTTGAAATTTAAAATCCCTGCCACAACATTCGATGGGAAAGATTCAACTCTGATATTGTAATTTCTTACCGCACCGTTATAATATCGCCTTGCATAGTGTAACTGATCTTCAATTTCGACCAGTTGGTTCTGAAGGTCTAGAAAGTTCTGATTCGCTTTAAGATCTGGATAATTTTCAGCTACTATAAAAAGGTTTTTTAACATCCCAGATAGATCTGATTCGGCGGGAGCTTTATCTCTTATACTTTCAACTTTTACTGCTTCACTTCTCTTTTTCGTGATTTCTGTCAGAAGATTTTTTTCATACTGGCTGTAACCCTTTACAGATTCAACAAGATTTGGGACAAGATTATGTCTCCTCTTAAGCTGAACATCAATTCCGCTCCAGGCTTCCTTGATTAAATTCCTGTCACGAATAAAAAGATTGTAAATGAAAATGAACCAGATAACTATTGCTGCGGCGGATATAAATAAAATAATGGTCAAAATTAAATTTCCTTTAGAATTTTACTAAGTTCACTAAAATCTTTGGCCACTGGTATCCCGAGCTTCACTAATCTTTCCTCATCCTGATGACCGTGAGAGATAAGAATACAATCAGCATTTATTTCTTTGGCCACCTTATAATCGTGAATTGTATCACCAATCAACAAAATATTACCTGTTGCACCGTTAGACCGAATCTTCATTGCCAGATCTTTCGCCAGATGTGATTTACCGCTTGCATAAATATTATCAAGCCCGACAATAAACTGAAAGTAATTATTGATATTGAAGAATTTCAAAATATTATTCAGACTATTCTGTTCGTAGGCTGATAACAGATGCTGATTGATATTTCTTGATTGCAAATCTGATAGAAGCGCTTCTGCCCCTCTAAATAACTCACAATTATTCTTTTGAAGTTCATACTCATCCATAAACTGCTTGCCAAGCACCTCAAAAGAATTTTTCTCAAAGGTATGTCCTGCGATTTTGTAGTAATCAACAACCGGGAAAGTAAATATCTCTTTATATTTTTGAATTGAAATGTTTGGAAGTGATTCCTTTGTGAGCAGAAGGTTCATAACATTGGCGCATAGCTCAACGTCATTAAAAAGAGTACCGTTCCAGTCCCAGATAATATGATTATAGTTTTTAGAGGATTGGCTCATTTAGTGGAAGTAATCATTCTGCATAATTCAAAAACTATTTCTGCTGTTATCCCCCAGATGACTTCTTCAGTCGAGTTGTAAACCAGTATCCGGTGGAAGCCATTCTTCCAAGGCTTGGAATATCTTGCCGGCAATCCTAATTTCTGAACCGGAAGCAGCTCGACTTTTTTCCCATTTTCATCAGTGTACGATGGATGAACTTCAAGCTTTACTGTGTACTCTTCTGGTTTTTGCTTAAGAAAATAATCTATGGGAACAAGAAATACTTTTTCAACTTCATTTTTATCAATAGCGAGTTCATCCAAATTTTTAATTGAGATCAGCCCGACGAATGCATCTACAGTTACTCCCATAGGTGCAACCAGCGTTCCAACCTTCCCGATAATCTTAATTTTTTCTGATGCTAAACCAAGCTCTTCGGTTGTTTCTCTAATTGCGGTATGCCGAAGACCTTGATCTTTTTTTTGATCGAACTCACCGCCAGGAAAACTAACTTCCCCGCCCTGCCGAATATGATTTGCCCGCTTCTCAAAAAGAAAGTGAAACCTATTATCAATTTCAATTAAAGGAACAAGAACAGCAGAATTGAAATACTTATCCTTACCTAGAATCTCAGGTGCGTTTGACAGAGCCAAAGTTATATTTTCAAGAGTTAGATTGTTCACAGATAATCAATAAAATAAAAACTGATTTTACTATCACAATCTAAAATTATCTCTTTAAATATAGAAATGAAACAAGAGGTATATGATATGAACTTTACTTTGAAAGGAAAGAAGACTTAGCTGCAAAAATAGTTTTGGATAGTGAGGAACCATCAAACCAGGCTTCTGGATTTTGTGAGGAGTGAATTAGAAATGAATTTGAATCCTGATATCCTTCAATCTCAACAAACTTTAAGTCAGATGTTGTAATGTTTAATGCATATGTAGGAGCTGATGCAGGATTAATTTTTACATCATCAACAAAATTATTATTGGAAAGGTTTGCTAGTCTGTTCAGGTAATTAGCAGTTTTTAATGAGTCAGTTGCTTTGCCGTTCAACAACCAGTTATTTCCGCTTTTAACTAACTGAAAAGAACTATCAGCAGGATATGTAAACTGTATCTGCTGCCAATTATTGTGGTCGGATTTGATAACCGTTCCATCCCTGAAAATATTTGCTCCCTGATTAAAAGTCATATCAAGAAAACCATCAACTTCATAAACATCTTTATCATTGTATAATCTTACAAACGTATTCATAGTACGAGGCTGTTGAAAAGAAAATCTACCGATCACTAAATCCAAAGATAATTTTGAACCTTGAATGACTTTCACTCTTGAGCCGGTGCTGTCAACCTGAAGTTCATTCCATTTGCTTTCACCACGAGCGGCAAGTCTTTTAGGTTTGATTGCAAGAAGCTGTTCAAATAAGCTGCTGATTCTTTGATCAGTTACTTTTGCACTGCCACCAGAAGAAAGTGTAACACGCCATTCATAGTTATCTTTAAATAATTTTACTTCCTGATGGTTCTGTGATTTGGGATAGATAAGTATTTCCGTTACTGCTGAAGTATCAATATCAATGAGCAATTCTCTGAAAGTTCTTTCACTCTTTCCGCTATCAAAAACAAAAAGAAAAAGCCCGATAAGGAGCAGCACTCCAAAAATTAAACCAAGTATTTTATTATTTACTGTTCGAAACATAATCAGTTGTCATTAACTCATTTCGTTTTTTTCTTTTAAGCTGGAATCGGAAAATCCCGTAAATTATAACCAAAGCCAGTGGAAGAAGAAAGTTCAAATACTTTAGCAGAGTTTTGGTTCCGTCTTCGAGAGATGCATCGAGAGGACGTGCTGTTACTCCTTTTGTTCTCAGTTCTATTAATCCAGTATCGTCCGAAAGCCAGTCAATAGCGTTTGCCATAAAGCTAATATTATCTTCACTAAGCTGCTGTGCATTTTGTCCTTCTCCATTTACTGAAAAATCTCCATCACTAAAGACAACCATTTTATATCCTGCTGTACCCGGAGCTTTACTTTCAATAAGTGCTGCAACAGGTGAAGAAGATAAAGTAAAATCACTCAATGTCCATTGTTTCATCACATCGAAATAAAGTGGAGGATTTTGAATTCCTGATTTTTCAGATGTAACTGCTAATGGAAACATAACTACCGAGGTATCGGTTTGAGTTAACCTGATCGGACTTGCAAATATTAATACTACAGATTCAATTCCATCAGTAATAGGATGTTTGGTAAAGTTAGTTATTGCAGGAAGATAAGGAAATTGGACAGGTGTGTTCATCATAAAAGGACCCTGCTGCTGACGAACCATAATGTTGCTACAGCTTGCATCAATTACAAAATTTTCTTCTACTTCTATACCTTTTTGCTTTAGCCAGGTTTCAAATCCTGTGTAAACCTTATTTCCCGCACCAGTGCTTAAATCGCCAGTGACTGTATTGAGAGCAACGAGTAATCTTCCACCCCTATTGAGCAACTCATCGAGATAATTAAAATGAAGTTGTGGTACAGTATCTTTTGGTGCGATTACAACCAAAGTTTTATATTGAAATGGAACTCCTGTAGTATCATTAAATTCAATTGTTTCAACAGAGTACAAAATTGAAAGCTGGTTATTCAATTGAGGAATTGATGCTAATGATGCTTCACCATGTCCCTGCAAGAGAGCTATGGTTGGTTTATCCTTTACAGAAAGTTTTTTGATGTTTGTTGAAAGAGCATACTCTATTGCAGCGCCCGGCTGAATAAATGGGATAACTTCTTTCCTGTCACCCATTTGAACTATAGCACCAAGATAAGCTCTTTGCTGCTTCATCTGATCTCTTTCCCGAACATTTATCATAATGGGTTGAATACCGCTCTGCTGTGCCTTCATTTCGCTTTCCTGGTTTTCGCTAGGGTTGATAAACTCATAAACAATGAGCCCATCTGAATTGCTTGAGTATTCAATAAGCATATCGCGGAAATCCTGACGAACTTGTTCTACATTCGGTGGTAAGTCCTCAGAGAAGTAAGCGCTTATTGTAACCGGTTCATTCAATTGTTTCAAAATATCTTTAGTTGCATTGCTTAATGTGTATCGTTGATCGGCAGTATAATCAAGCCTGAAGAAAAACCTGGAAGCAATCAGGTTAACCAGGAATAATATTCCTAGAACTAAAAGTATTGATGTTTGAACTTTTTTTCTCGTAAGCATATCCTCTCCTTACTCCACAATATTTCTTTTTGATAATGAAGTTTCTGCCAACATCAGACCAAGAAAAGTAATTGAGAAAAAATAAATAAGATCACGGGAATCTATCACACCTCTTGAAATTGAATCGAAGTGAGTTGACATGCTTAAAAAATTTAACACCTGTCCAATTGTACCTGTAAAACTACTGGACAAGACATCAAATATTATTAAGAAAAATACTCCGATGAATAGAGCAAGTAAAAATGATACTATCTGATTACTAGTAATGCTGCTTGCGAAAAGCCCGATAGCAATATATGCCATACTCATCAATATCATTCCAAAGTAACCACACCATACTGCACCGTGATCAATCGGACCTAACGCCCATACTGTTATGTAGTAAGGCAATGTTAATGCCAGTGCAACTAATATCAGAATTAAGCAAGCAAGAAATTTTCCAATAATTACCTGCCAGTCTGAAACTGCTTTAGTTAGAAGAAGTTCTATTGTGCCGATTCTTTTTTCTTCTGCCAGCATCCTCATCGTTAAAGCAGGGATGAAAAAGAATAAAGCAAAATATGCGATTGAGAAAAATGGTTGAAGTGTTGCCTGCCCTATCAGAAAAATATCCGAGCCAAATAGCCAGGTGAAAAATCCCCCGATGCCAAGAAATACCACAATGAATATATACGATACGAGCGAATCAAAAAATGAATTGAACTCTCTTTTAGAAATTACCCAGATTGCGTGCATAATTAGTTAGTTGTTAATTCTCTGAAAATGTCTTCTAATTTTGTTTCGATTGGTATCAACTCAGTCAACACCCAATTCTTCTGAACACAGAGTTTGAAAATATCTTTCCGTGAGTTTTGATTTTCTTTGCTTGTCACAAAAAATGAATCAGTTGACTCCTTTACGAAATCCACAACTGCTACTGAATCTAATCCCTTCAAGGCTGTAACCACCGAATCTCTGTTTTCAAAATCTTTAATTTGTACGCGAACCATTTCTTCTCCTCTTGTTCTTTTGCGAAGCATATCAGACGTGCCGTCGGCTACTATCTTTCCCTGATTAATAATTAATATTCTATCACAGGTTGCTTCAACTTCAGGAAGGATGTGAGTGCTGAGTATAACTGTTTTTTGCTTGCCTATCTCTTTAATTAATTTTCTTATTTCTACAATCTGATTTGGATCTAGTCCAGTTGTTGGTTCATCAAGAATTAATATTTCGGGATCGTGAATCATTGCCTGTGCCAGACCAACTCTCTGTCTGAATCCTTTAGAAAGTTCACCAATCTTTTTGTGTTTCTCAACATTTAATCCGCAAACGTAAACCATCTCAGCTATTTTGTTTTGGATTTTATCTTTCTGAACGCCTTGTAAATCTGCCACAAATTTTAAGTATTCCAGGACCGGCATATCGAAATAAAGCGGATTGTTTTCAGGCAGGTAACCAATTTTTTTCTTTATTTCATCCTGATATTCAAGAATGGAAAGATCATTCACTTTGGCATCGCCATCTGAGGGAGCCATATAGCAGGTTAATATTTTCATAGTTGTGGTTTTACCAGCGCCGTTTGGTCCAAGGAAGCCAAGAATCTCTCCAGTTTTTACTTCGAAGGAAATGTTATCAACGGCTCGTTGAGATCCGAATTTTTTTGTCAGATTATTTACAACTATACTCATATTGCCTTAATTATTTTATGACGGGTGCAAAGTTAAAAACTCCTAAAAAAATATTCAATGGTATTAAAACAAAAAATTAAATTAATATTTTCTTCCATGATAAAAATAATTTGAAATGTTGATGGAGAAAGTTTATTTTGCCATTCAGAATAAGTTAAAACACAGTGGATCATTAACTAATTGGAGTTTTTATGAAGAAAAGTATTTTCATTTTTTCATTCTTGCTTGCTGGAATTTTAATAAATACTACCTTTTCACTTCCTCGCTTTTCCGTAAGGCTTGGGGATAAATGTATTGATTGCCATTATAACCCTACTGGCGGTATAATCAGAAATGAAGACGGATGGAACTTTGGTAAAAATATTATGAGCGCTATTACTCCCCGCGATCAGGATTTTGCTACGACTCCTAAAATTGGAGACAACATTACTTTTGGGTTGGATTACAGAACACAATTTCTTTACTCAGAAGAAAAAAGCAGAACTGATTTCCAGCAAATGACTGGTTCGATTTATACGAATATTGGATTAGCTAAAAATATTAATCTCATAGGGAGATACGATTTTATAAATGAAATTTGGGAAGCTTACGGGGTTGCTCACATACTTCCGAATAATGGCTACATAAAAGCCGGATCATTTGTACCAAACTATGGAATAAGGATTGATGATCATACAGCTTACACCAGAGGCGGTGACTTTTTCTTACTTTCTTCAGGTGGGGGACAAGGATTAATTTACTCTCCGTTTTATACTGAAGCTGGAGTTGAAGCAGGGCTCTATATAAGTAACTGGGCACTTTTCACAGCCAGTGCCGGCTCCAATCTCCTTAATAACAATACGCTTTCCAAAGATCCAACTTATACAACCAGACTGGAAATGTATCCTAAAATTGGTAAAGTAGGTCTGCTTTTCGGTGGATCATATGCGGCTGCTAAAATACCACAGGCAGCAGATTTTTATGGGGGATTTATAGGTTTTGGTTATAACCGATTTTCACTTCTCGGTGAGTTTGATTTTGGTAAGAATGTTATTGTAGATGGACAAAAATCTAATTTCGCAATGGCCGAAGCAGCATACATTATAATAATGGGTCTTGAAGCCGTGGTTCGTTATGATCGTATTGATCCTAATACCTCAGTTGATAATGATGAATTGCAACATATAGTTGTCGGCTTTGAATGGTTCCCATACAGCTTTATTGAAATAAGACCACAATACAGATTTATTCTAGAAGAGCCCAGTCAAAAAAATAATTCGGCAGTTCTTCAGTTTCATTTCTGGTATTAATCAACAAAACAATAAACCCGATTTCTCACGGAATCGGGATTATAATTATCATTCTAAAAAAAAATTACACAGAGGAATATTTAAGAGGGTTATACTCACTTCGCCAGATTTCAAAGTAGTTCTGCATCCTGCCAACGAAATATTTTGAGTCTTCCGAATAAATTTTTCTACCAATAGATCTCGCATCTCTCAGCAAATCAATTATTCTTCTATCTATAAAATTAATTAACTCCCTGGTGTGCTGATCATCTTTGAACTTACTTTGATTTGTAATAATTCTATCTTTAAGAAGAAACAGATCATTAGAGTCGCCCAAAACGTCTGATAATTTCCCGAGGAGAATAACGAGAGGACTCATAATTTCCGGCCAGAGATTATTTAAAATTCTCATTGAATACCAAAAGTCTTTAACACGCTTTCTCCATTCGTGTACATTTTCTTTTATTGCTTCACTAAAAACAGCATACATATAGTTTTGCCCTTGCTCATAAATTAGTTGAAGATTCTTTTTGATCAGTTTGAAATCATCACCCGAAAGCGGCCAGTCAAAAACCCGGCTTCGTGCAAGAATCAAATCAGAAGAAAGAGAATTGATGACTTTACTTTTTTTGCTTTTGGTCGTTGAAATATTTTTATGCTTTTCAATCAAAAAATTTCTGAATACTGAAAAATCAAAATTCGACATTTCCAGTTCAGAATTTTTCAACAGCTTATCAAAAGTCTGTATCAGCACACTACTATCACGTAAATCAGATATAATTCTTCCTGCATCCCGGTAACAAGAATTTTCATGTTGATAACTTTCTTCACCAATTTTTGTTCGTATTAGCCTCTGAACAGTGCGAATTTTTTTGAAGTTTTTTCTTGTATCGTGGATATCCTCATTAAATGAACCATTTCCTTTGGCAAGGTTAAAAACAGATTTATCAATAAGCTCAAGCACAATTCGTTTTAAGCCAAAACTCAAAGTTTCATTATTTTCCAAACAGTAGCTCATATTTTAATATTATTAAAATCGAAATGAAGTGCACCACAATTTAAAAAAATTAACGATGAAAAACGGTTAGATAATTTAAAAGGACACTCTCTTACTTTGTGAACTTAGATTAGCCACTACACTTAAAATTAATGTAAAAAAGCCTGAAAATATTCCATTTTCAGGCTTTAAACCCAAAATAATAAAGCTTGAAACTCTTTTATTTCAACAATAACATCTTTTTTGTTTCTACAAATGCTCCTGCTTGTAGTTTGTAAAAGTAAATCCCGCTGGATAATCCTGCTCCATCAAATTCAACTTCATAAGTACCTATTTGTTTTTCTTCATTTACAAGTGATGCTATTTCATTTCCCAACACATCATAAACTTTAAGAGTAACAAAATTTAATTCAGGAATATGATATTTTACTGTTGTAGTCGGGTTGTATGGATTGGGGAAGTTTTGATTAAGCTGGAAGTATGATGCAAATGCTTTATCTTCTTTAATATCCAAAGTGGTCACTGATAAAACGTTTCTGTCATAAACAGAAATTTCTAATGAATCCTTAGTACAAGCAAATCCCGAATCCCTTAAACAATTTGTCCAAGATTCTAAATTATTCTTATAATTACTTCCTTGAAGATCAGGATCAGTATTGTACGGGTCAACTGCTATTGGTGTTAAAATATATTTAGCAGCAAACCAAGACACTGCACAAGGATCTGTAGAGCCCAGTAACATTTTAGTATGAACTAAATCATTTAGATTAGTATTGCTAGCTGTATTAGTCCAATCTGCATCAACAATTGTAAGCTTTGGAAAAGTTACTCCCATTACTTTTGCGACTAATGCGTATTGACCAAAAATATAGTCCGAGTGCATCGCAGTACTTCCACCATAACGTTCATCTGCATATGCTGTAGTAAGAACCCCAACCCAGTTCTTTATGGCAATAGTTGCGCCTGACCAGGAGTGAGCTTTTAATACGGGGAAATTAATTAAACAAAGACGATCCAAATCATAGCTTGAAGAATTTGAATCCCATATGCCATACCGTAATGAAATATTTTGATTACCAAAAGGTGAAGTAAATTTTGGATAAGAAATCTTTGTTTCAGATTCATAGACAAATCCTTCATTGTAATCATCTGCAGAATATTCTTCAACAACAACATCCCAAACATTTGACCAATCCCTTAAAGATACTGGATAACCTTTTGAACTAAAGGTATTCACAACATCAACAATAGACTGTTCTGGATCCTCAGAGTTATTATCATCCTGATCAATTCCATAGTTTTGAGTATTATCACATACAATGATCTCACCAGTAAATCCATCTGGATGTTGAAGTATTTGACAGATTATTCCCTTTATTCGATCCGTGCTGGTTGTATTTCTACTTGTCCATTGGAAGTTTCCTTTTATAACAACAATATTATCTGAGCCTACAATTCCTGACGGGTGCAATGCTGTTTTATGAAAATAAATATCCTTTGTTTGCATCATCATTAGCAAGGTGTCAATTGCTGCATCAACCAGATATTCATTCGGTACTGTAGAATCGCCAGCTGCCAAAGAACCAGCTGTTGGAGGAATATAATCCATTACAAAAACGGTCGAGACTGGATCTTGAACTTCCCAGATTGGTAAGGGTTCAAAAGGGACTAATTGTGCTTGTATTAATTGCGAAAAGTGGCCAATAAGAAAAAATATTATAATGAGAAAAATTAAGTTAAAAGAAAACTTTCTATCCTGATCTAAATATTTCAAACTAGTATACCTTTTCGTTGGATCTTTTATTAGAAATTTATATTTAAAATTAACTTAAAAAAAACAATAAGGCAAGAAAAAATCACCCATCGTTTGGTAGATGCCAGTAATTTACAAGTAATCCGTTTTAGAAAATTATTTTACTCCAATATAAATAGAGATGAAAACGAATCACCAAGAAGTGGAAATCCCCACCAACCTAAATACACATAGGTAGATTTCATTGATAGAGACTTAAATAAAAAAAGCCTACGATTGGTAGCAAACGCAGGCATTAGTAATTTTTCTCAACTCATTTTGGGTGAAAGAACATTTGAACAACAATATTGAGGTTTTCAATAAAAGTTAATTTACTTCATCAATACCATCTTCTTAGTCTCGACAAATTCTCCAGCAACAATTCTATATATGTATGTTCCGCTTGATAAACTCTCTGCATTTAACTCAACCTCATAAATTCCTGCTTCTTCTTTCTCACTTAGTAACGTCATTATTTCTGCTCCAAGCATATCATATATTTTTATAACAACTTTATTTTCAACTGGTAACTGGTATCGTATTGTTGTATTTGGATTAAATGGATTAGGATAGTTTTGATATAATACAAACTTAGTAGGAATAATTTCTACTTCAATATCATTTGAATATTCAAATTGTCCATCAGTGTCCATTTGCTTTAACCTATACCTGAACCTGCTTCCACCCAAAGGATTTATATCAGTAAAGTAATAAGATTTTGGTGAGTTACTATTCCCATGACCTTCAACAAATCCTAGCTTTTCCCATACATCATCAAGGCATCTTTCAACTTCAAATCCGTAATTCTTTACCTCAGTTTTTGTTTGCCATTTTAAATATACATCAGAACTCTTAACTGAGGCTTCAAATGAATGCAACTCCACAGGTAAGGGATTTACTGGATCATTCGAACCAATTGAAAATTCTGAGAATGAATTAAACAAAGTAGTACACTCAAGATTATCACCTAACACTATCCCGCCAATGTTTTCCCAAGGATCACCTGAATTAGTTCGCTTTAGCCAGACAAGTTTTGAAGCATCTTCAACACCACGCAATGTTGAAATAGGAACACTAATTTTCCCTTCTGTAAAACTTATGCCTGGTGAATTAATCTGCCAATAGTACTCACTTATAACTACTATGCCCGAAGGTAAAGTACCCAATGCTGGAGATTCATATTCAAAATAAGTTGTAGTTATTTGATCAATGGTATTAACAAACAACCCTATGTCAGTATTTGTTTCACCAAAGTTAATAGACTGCTGCCCTAAAATTGGCATGTGAACTACAGTACATAGTTTCCAAATAATAAATGTACCATCGCTTTCATCAGCTATCGATGAATTTGATGTATCTTCAATTTTTATTTTACAAAATAAGGACTTTAATGACGGGACGGTCCAAGTGTAACTACCTGCAGCTGCTGGTTCATTAGATGCAATTGAAATCCAGCTAGCTCCGTTATTAGTAGAATAATATAAGTTTACATTTTCTACTCCACAGCTCAACCAAGTTATATTTCTTGTTGTTCCAGCTTTCCACATTTCTCCCCCATTCGGTTTTATTACCGTGATTTGAGCAGCTGGACAATCGAAATATTTGAATATGGTCCCATCAATTCCCCCAATCCAACCTGTATTTTCATTAATAAAAAAGAGCGAAGTTAAATTATTTGCGGTGACCTGATCGTAGGAAATCCAATTATTTCCCAAATCTGTAGTTGACAATATTTCTCCATTTGATCCGGCAACCCAAATGGAAATTGAATTAGTGAATGTAACTGTTTTAAGGTCATTTGTAGTCCCGCTACTTTTTTCAACCCAGTTCTCACCGCCATCATACGATAATAAAACTTTTCCCACATCACCAGCACACACCCCTAAACTCGAGTTAAAGAATTTTATGCAGTTCAAATTATTTGTCGTTCCACTTGTTTGTGAAGTCCAGATTATACCGCCGTTTGTAGTCCTAAGAATTATGCCGCCTGCACCAACAGCTATACCGTTATTTACATCGGTAAAGGAGATTCCAAACAACGAGTTTGTCGTTCCGCTTGTTTGCTGTGTCCAGTCTGTCCCGCCATTTGTTGTTCTTAGTATTATGCCAGATGCACCAACAGCTGTTCCATTATTAACATTGGTGAAGGAGACACCATACAACTTTGTTGTCGTTCCGCTTGTTTGTTGTGTCCATTCTGTCCCGCCGTTTCTAGTTCTAAGGATTTTGCCGTATGTACCAACAGCCCAGCCATTGTTTGCATCGGTGAAGTAGACACAATTCAACTGGTGGGAAGATGCGCCAACCACATTAAAGTATTGTGTTTTCCAAATTTTACCCCCATTAGTTGTTTTAAGTATAATGTGAGCGTTCGCATCAACATGTCTTTGTCCAGAAGCCCATCCGATATTTTCATTAATAAAAAACACAGAATAAATATCATCACCACCAAATCCTTTTCCACTCAGGATGTGTGTCCAGGAATTACCATCATTTTCGGTAATAAAAATTCCACCACCACTACCGACTGCCCACCCTTTACCTGTGCTATTTATATAAACTGAGTTTAAACTACCAGAATATATTCCTTCAGTAATTTTCACAACCCAAGTTGAACCACCATTTGTGGTGGTACGTATATTTTTACTTGAACCCCCGCTAACGGCATATCCATTATCTGAGTCCTTGAAAAAGATTGAGGTTATTCCATAACTCTCATCACCATTGACTTTCATTAATTTTTGAGTACCCCAAGTTTCACCCCCATCTGTGGTTTTATATATGACTCCTTGATTGATAATGATGCCCCCAATCCAGCCTGTATTAGCATCTATGAACTCAACTGCATTGAAACGAATATGAGGGTCATCAATCGATTTATCTATCCAATTTAATCCTCCATCAGTTGTCTTTAAGATTATAGTTTCGCCAACAGCATAACCTACAAATGCATCAACAAAGTCAACTGAATTAAGGTTAAAAGAAGTGCCTGAGGTTTGAATAGCCCAAGTTGTACCACCGTTGGTTGTTTTTAATATAGTCTCACCATCTCCGACTACCCATCCAATGTAAAGATCATAGAAATAAAGATCAACTAATTTTTCAGATGTTCCACTAGTCAGTTCCAACCAATTTTGCCCGCCATT
>Ga0184636_1000211_pt1 | contig 14388 bp, 12 predicted proteins | sample PLM3_60_b2_FD_133164 | JGI IMG/M metagenome (GOLD analysis project Ga0184636, IMG submission 133164) | Groundwater sediment microbial communities from an aquifer in East River, Colorado, USA - PLM4_90_b2 | ecosystem: Environmental > Terrestrial > Soil > Riparian zone | place: USA: East River... | reverse complement strand
CTGCGAATAACAAAAGTCAATTGGTGGCAAATAATGTTACTAACTATTCCTGTAGTTCTGGCTTTATTCTTCGGGCCTTTCAGGTCAGGAATTCATGACGCAACTGCATTGATCATGTTCTTATCATTGCCTTATACTTTTGCAAATGCGTTTTCAGAAGAATTTTTATGGAGGGGTTTATTTTTCGATCATCACCAGGGAAATTTCTTTTACGCTGTTTTTGTTCCTGCCCTCTGGTTTGCTATTTGGCATTATGTACCCTTATCTGTGCATCCTGCTTCTGTCGGTAATTTATACGTTATCCTCAGCGCTGTTGGATTAGGCTTATGCTGGGGTGCCGTAACTTTTTATACTCGTTCCATTTTCTGGAGTATTGTATCTCATACCTTAGTTGATTTCACTGGGATCGGGATGCTCTATTATTTCTCCTGGATAGTTTAAGGTTCAAACTTTTTTGACTGATGACGATCATCGTTATTAATGCCAGCCATCATTTCTCAGAATTATTGTAAAAATTAGTTTCGCTTTATAAAATTTCTGTTATGAAAAAAATCCTCCTGGCTTTCGACGGAACCCATTTTTCCGAAGGAGCTTTTGAATTCGCCAGACAAATGAATGTGCAATCACCGATCCTTCTTACCGCTGCATTTCTTCCGCAAATTGATTATGCAAACGTTTGGAGCTATGCACAAGCAACAGCAGGACCTTTGTTTATTCCGCTGATAGAAGAAGAAGATGCCGCCCTGGTTCATAAGAATATCGCAAGGTTTGAGTTATTGTGTCAAAATAATAACATCGATTATCGTGTTCATAAAGACTTTACTGAATTTGCTTTGCCTGCTCTTAAAAAAGAGACCAGGTTTGCAGATCTGCTTATTGTAGGCAGCGAGTCCTTTTACGAAAATCTTGGGATCAACGAGCCAAACGAGAGTTTGAAGGATGCATTGCATTCGGCAGAGTGCCCGGTGTTGGTCGTACCGGAAAAATTTCAATTTCCAAAAACGAACGTCCTTACTTATAATGGAAGCAATGATTCCGTTTTTGCTATCAAACAGTTTGCTTATCTCTTTCCTGAGTTTTGCAGAAATGAAACATTGCTTGTTTATTCAAAAGCAGAACCGGGTGAAAAACTTCCTGACGAAGAATATATTGAAGAACTGGCCGGTAGGCATTTTCCAAACCTGGCGATAATGAAGCTGCAGCTGAATCCTAAAAAATACTTCAGCTCCTGGCTATTGGACCGCAGGGCCTCCATCTTAGTGAGCGGGGCTTTTAGCCGCTCTGTTTTTTCACAAATGTTCAAAAAGAGTTTTATCACGGATGTAATTACTGATCATAAATTACCGGTATTTATTGCTCACCTATAGGGTCATAAAGCAGCAATAATAGAAGAAGGTTGGCGATGCCAGCCTTTTTTGATGACTATCATCTGTGTGATTAATGTAAATCATTTTGGCAGATGGATTTTATGAGGAATTTGAGAAACGTTTTAAACTTTCAAATATGAAAAAGATCATTGCAGCAATTGACAGCCTGAAATATTCGGAAACCGCTGTAGCTTATGCAGTAAATCTGGCAAAACAAACAAATGCGCATCTTGTTGGCATCTTCCTGGATGATTTTACCTATCATAGTTATGAACCTTTCGAAGTTGTCAGCGCCAATGAAAATGGCCGCAAAAAAATAAGAGAATTAGAAAAAAAAGAAAAGGCTTTACGGTCAGAATCGGTTAAGAGATTTGAAGCAGCCTGCGCAAGCCAAAAAATAAAATATTCGATCCATCACGACAAGAATATTGCTATCCAGGAACTGCTGCATGAAACTGTATATGCAGACCTACTGATCATTGATAAAAAAGAGACACTTACTTCTTTTACGGAAAGCGTGCCGACCAGGTTCATGAAGGATCTGCTAAGCGATGTGCAATGCCCGGTTATTATCATTTCCGGGAAATATGAACCCATTCGGAAGGCTATCTTTTTATATGATGGTGAGCCATCCTCGGTTCATGCACTTAAAATGTTCGGGTATTTGTTTCCCTTCGGGAAGCTTAAAATGGAGCTTCTTTCTATAAAGTCCAGTAACCATTCTTTGGAACCGCCGAATAATAAAATGATAAAAGAGTTTATGAAACATCATTTTCCTTTGGCAAAATTTACAGTGCTTACCGGCATAGCCGAAGTTGAGATTTTACGACAGCTCAAGAAGATAGATCCGTCTATACTGGTAATTCTTGGCGCATATCGTCGCGGTCGTGTATCCAGGTGGTTCAGGGAAAGTATGGCTGATGTATTAATGAAGAATCTGCAATCACCCTTATTCATCGCACACAACAAATAATATGGAGAAAAAAAACCTGGAACAATTGTTAAGAACCGAGGATGAGCAACTGCAAAAACTGAATACTATTGTTGTCAATGCTATAGAAGAAGAGAAACTCTTATCAGAGAAATTATTAGAATTTGAAGAAAAGAATCCTCCGTTCACCAGCAGGCTGGCAGACAAAGTGGCGGGTTTTGGAGGCAGCTGGAAATTTATTCTCTTCTTCATTTTCCTGATGCTTGTTTGGGTCGCCGTCAATATTTACCTGCTGCGCAAACCTTTTGACCCCTATCCTTTCATTTTGCTCAACCTTTTATTATCCACTATTGCTGCACTCCAGGCACCAATTATTATGATGAGCCAGAACAGAAAAGAGGAAAAAGACCGGCAAAGGGCTATCAATGATTACTTAGTAAACCTAAAGGCAGAAATAGAAGTGCGGAACGTACATAGCAAACTTGATTTATTGATAGCAGAACAAATGAAAACATTATTTGAGATTCAAAAAGCCCAAATGGATACAATGGAAGAGATCAAAATAATTGTAAGTAAAACCATGAACATTGATCAAAAAGGATCTGCAGCCTGATCTTAATGGATACTATTACTCACATAGTTTTGGGCGCCTGCGTGGGGGAGGCAATTGGCGGCAAACAGCTTGGAAAAAAAGCGTTACTGATCGGAGCTTTTGCAAATACAATCCCTGATCTTGATTTCGTTTCGTCATTCTTTATGGCCACTGATGAAAGCCTTCTTGCGCACAGAGGATTCACCCACTCATTTTTATTTGTTATTCTTACTGCATTCCTGCTGGCAATGCTATTTCAACGATTGTGGAAGAAAAAAAATATTCCGCTTAATTTCTGGGTATTATTTTTTGCAGTTGAAATGCTGCTCCATCTGTTCATAGATTCCTTCAATGCCTATGGCACTGGCTTGTTTGAACCTTTCAGCCATTACCGGGTATCGTTTAATACCATTTTCGTTGCCGATCCCTTTTACTCACTCTGGCTCATTATTGGCTGCGTAGTGCTGATCATTTTAAAAAACGACGATCCCAAACGAAGATCATGGATAAGATTCGGGCTTGGCATCAGCTCATTATATTTCATGTATTGCATCGTAAATAAAATAAAAACTGATACCGATATCAAAGACATGTTACGCAAACAGCAGGTGACGTATCAACAGTATTTTACTACTCCAACGCCTTTGAACAATTGGCTATGGTATATTGTTGCTGCCGACAGTGCCGGTTATTATATTGGGTATTATTCTGTGTTCGATCGCAAAAAACAAACTGACCTTCACTATTTTTCTAAAAACGATTCTTTGTTAAAGCCTATAGCAAACAATGAAGAAGTGCAGCTTTTGATCCGTTTCTCAAAAGGTTTTTATACGGTTGAAAAATGGAACGATGACCTGGTATTCAATGACCTTAGATTCGGGCAAATGGTGGGATGGTATGATCCCCATAAAAAATTTGTTTTTCATTATTTTCTTCAACGCAAAAAAGATAACAAACTGGTTGTACAGCGGGGGCGGTTTGAAGATTGGAATGCAGCGACTATCAGGTCCCTGGTCAAACGTATAGCAGGCAACTAGGCTCTTTGCTTGAAATAAAAAGTAAAGATGTAAAAAACGGCCCGGACTATTTCGTAAGACGACCATTGGATAAATTTCCAGAAGACATTTGTTTTTCTTTCCACCCATTGCCTGGTAATTTCTATACAATCTTTTGCAGTGATTTGCAAAAGCATATCATTCACCTGCCTGGCAAAAACGGGGTCATAAACATCCAGGTTCAATTCGATGCTTGCATAAGCGCTTATATTGTTCACATTATAAGAGCCGATTGTCATCCATTGATTATCACAAACTGTGATCTTGCCATGTAAAATCGTTTTTTGATATTCATATATCTCAATTTTATTGTCCAGCAAATCTTTATAAATAAATCGTTCGGCTTGCTTGGCTAATCTGACATCCGATCGGCCGGCCATGAGCACTCTTATTTTTACACCACGCTGAGCCGCAGCGATCAAATGATTGCGGATCTCCCGCCCCGGTAAAAAATAGCTGCATAAGACCGTCACTTCTTTTTTTGCGTTTTTCAGCATTTCAATATAACTGGCAGAGATTTGGTTCTTTCCTCTCACCCAATCGTTTCGCCGCATGCGAACAAAACTTCTTTCTTCGTCAGCAATATCAAATGAGAGCTTCTTTGTTTCACAGGGAGTGATCCCCATTACCTGTGGAAAGCCTTTCCATGTTTTGTAACACAAAACACAAAGTTCCCTTGCGATTTCCCCTTCGACAAATAATGCAAAATCCAACCACGCAGGTTCATCAGAAAAATCGTTATATCGGTCTGAAATATTTATTCCTCCAACCAGTGCATATTTGGTATCAACAACAAGTATTTTATGATGAAGCCTGCGGCCAAAATAAAAATATTTGCTTTTAAAAATGGGCTCAAAAAACCGAAAATTGACGCCACCTTCCCTTAGGCAATTAATAAATACCTGAGAGATACCCTGGGAAGCATAACCATCTGCAAGCAAGAAGATTTTTACTTTTCGTTTCGCGGCCTTTATTAATGCATCCCCAATTAGTTTTCCTGTTTCATCATCATCGTAAATATAGGTTTGCAAATGAATAGAGTCTGCAGCCTGGTCGATCAGCTTTTTCATTAGCTTAAAATATTGCCCGCCACCATGCACCAGTTCCACCTTGCCGGCAGTATATTCCTTAGACAAATTCGGTGACCTGGCTTTGACAGGATGGTTAAAAGCAACTTCCATGTAAGAAAAGTATTTCCTTTAGTCTTCTTTAATGCTGATAGCAGTCAGTAAAGTCTTTGAGAGTAATCATCGTCGATAGTTTTTGCAGAAACTAACTTTGGAACAGAAAATTACCAGAATGCAAACTAATAGTCCATACTATTCCTATTTTAATCCTGATGCAGTAATATGGGTCATCGCTATTTTAATTACATTGTTTGGCTTTCGTTATATTAAAGATTTCCTGGTGTTCATTTTTATGAAGCTTTATGAATTTTTCATCCAGCACAATGCTGCGGAATTATGAACCGTTATATTTGATAGCGATTATCGATCTCCCTTCTTTTTAGTTTATTAAGATGTTATAGATATAAGTCAACTCTGTGAATATGAATTGGCACAGCCTGCATATCGAAGAGGTTTACTCTCAAATGGGTTCTTCACCCAGGGGACTCACACATGAAATGGTTGAGGAAAGGCAAAGGGAATTTGGGCTTAATCAAATTGCAGAAAAAAGAAAAAAGCCACTGTGGTTGTTATTTCTTCACCAGCTAAAAGATTTCATGATCCTTGTACTGGCCATTGCGGCAATTATTTCAGGAATCATAGGTGATATTACGGATACGATCATCATTCTTGTAATTGTTTTACTAAATGCCATTATAGGGTTTGCCCAGGAGTATAAGGCTGAAAAAGCGATGGAAGCATTGAAGAAAATGGGCGCACCACAAGCAACTTTGGTTAGGGATGGAATAAAAGCGAATGTTTCTTCAGTTGACATTGTTCCGGGTGACATCATTGTATTGGAGGCAGGAAATATCGTGGCTGCTGACCTGAGGTTGATTGAGACTCATTCCCTTCGCATTGAAGAATCTTCGCTTACAGGAGAATCCTTTGCAATTGATAAATCAACAAGTGTAATTAGTGAGAAAGATCCCCCGCTCGGCGACCGGTTTAATATGGCATATAAGAGCACACAAGTAACAAATGGAAGGGGAAAAGGAATTGTGATCGCTACAGGGATGAATACCGAAATAGGCAAGATAGCAGAAATGTTGCAGCAACCGGAAACAGTGACACCATTGCAGAAACGCATGACTGAGTTTGGAAAAAAACTTTCTTATTTAATTATCGTGATCTGTATCATCCTTTTCCTTATCGGTTGGTTGCGTGGTGAAAATGCAGTGAAAATGCTTTTAGTCGCTATCTCGCTTGCAGTCGCAGCCATTCCCGAAGCCTTACCTGCACTTATTACAATCGCACTCGCAAGAGGTGCAAAAAATTTGGTAAAAAAAAATGTCCTGATAAGAAAACTTCATGCAGTAGAAACGCTCGGCTCCGTTACATTTATTTGTTCCGATAAAACCGGGACACTTACTCAAAATAAAATGAAAATTGTTGAATCGGTCTCGTATCCGACTACAATTGATCTGGTTGATGGAATACCTGTTCTGGAAATTGCAATGGCATTGAACCAGGACGTGGTCAAATTGGGTAATGAAAAGCCAGCAGGTGATCCTACAGAGATTGCCATCGTGGAGCAATTACAGGAAAAACACAGTAATATTCTGTCAAAATTTTTTGAACAATTTCCTCGTGTCCAGGAACTGCCATTTGATTCTGAAAGAAGAAGTATGACAACCATACATAAATTTGATCACCGGTTTATAGCTTTTACCAAAGGTGCTGTAGAATCTATTCTGCCCAGGCTGACAAACCAAAGCAAGAACGATGAAATATCTCAAAAAGCTGATGAAATGTCTGCAAAAGGTAACCGTGTACTTGCTTATGCTTACAGAATACTAAATACCATTCCTGAACATCTTAAGTTTAATGAAATTGAAAATGAGCTTGAATTTGCAGGCATGGTGGGAATGATTGACCCACCAAGAAAAGAAGCAAGGCCCGCCGTGAATGATTGCAGGACGGCAGGAATAAATGTTGTAATGATTACAGGCGATCATAAAGAAACAGCTGCAGCAGTGGCAAGAGAAATCGGGATCGTTACAGCAAAAGATATTCTTTTATCAGGAAAGGAACTGGAAAAACTGGGAGAAGACGAATTTAATGAACAAGTAGAGAAGATTAAAGTTTATGCCAGGGTTTCACCGCTGCAGAAATTGAATATCGTCAAAGCCCTCCAGAAGAAAAATCATTTTGTGGCTATGACTGGTGATGGAGTAAACGATGCACCGTCGCTTAAAAGGGCTGACATTGGAGTTGCTATGGGAATTATGGGAACAGATGTCAGCAAAGAAGCATCAGATATGATCCTGCTCGATGACAATTTTGCAACTATCGTAAAAGCTGTTAAGGAGGGTCGGAGGATTTATGATAACATCCGAAAATTTGTAAAATATATCATGACCTGTAACAGTGCGGAGATCTGGACCATTTTTCTGGCGCCTTTGATCGGGTTGCCAATACCCTTGTTGCCGGTTCATATTCTCTGGATCAATCTTGTTACTGATGGGCTGCCGGGACTTGCCCTGTCTGCTGAAAAAGCGGAAAAGGATGTTATGATGCGTCCACCCCGCCGGACAAATGAAAGCCTTTTTTCAGAAGGCATAGCATATCATATTGTTTGGGTAGGATTGCTCATGGCCTTTCTTACTCTTGGCATCCAGGCCTGGGCTTATCATAATCAAAACGCTCATTGGCAAACGATGGTATTTACAGTCCTTTCCCTGGCTCAATTAGGCCATGTATCGGCTATACGTAGCGAGAAAGAGTTCATATTTAAAAAGGGATTTTTTTCCAATAGGCCATTGTTGGCCGCCGTGGTTTTCACTTTTCTGCTCCAGTTGGCAGTCATCTACTTCCCTTTTGCAAACAAAATATTCAAAACACAGCCACTTTCATTATCTGAGCTGCTTATCTGTATTGGCATATCTGCAATTGTTTTTCATGCAGTGGAATTGGAGAAATGGGTAAAAAAGAAATTCAGGCTTAAATAATACTGACCACACTCAATTTTTTCACTGACCATCATTCTTGATTAGCGTAATGGACAGAAATAGTTTTGCCACGTAAAATATTTATTCAGTAATTAAAAAAGGAGACTATATGTCAACAAGAACATTAACAAGATCAACAGGAATGTTACCCTCAATTTTCGAAGACCTTTTCAGAAATGATTTTTTTGAAACAGGATCATGGGGTCGCATGTTGAATGTGCCCGCCGTAAACGTTGTCGAAAAAAATGACGAGTATAAATTGTTCCTGGCCGCACCCGGAATGAAAAAAGACGATTTCAAAATTGATATTGATGGCAACATGCTTACCATCAGCGCTGAACTGGAAGAAAAGAAAGAACAGAAAGAAGAAAAATTCACCAGGGAAGAATATAACTATTCTTCATTCAGCCGCAGCTTCACCCTGCCCGATGAAGTGAACAAAGAAAAAGTTGAAGCTGTTTATACAGATGGCGTGTTGAAGCTTTTCTTACCAAAAAGAGAAGAAGCCAAAAAAGCTTTGATCACTAAACATGTTGCAGTGAAATGATGCGTCATGAGGATCGTTTAGAAAAAGCCCTGTTGCAAATAGCCGCAGGGCTTTATTTATTCCACGCATCGCTGCTCCGGAGGTTCTGCGCCGCTCCGGATGATCTGCTGGTCTCGTAGAACAAAACCCTCTCCTGAAATGACATCGATCAATTCTTGTTTTGACCACAGTCATTGTTACCAAAATATGAAATGAGAACATTTGGGTATTAATTTGAAAAAGAATTTCACATATGGAAACGATAAAATTTATCAGCCAGGATATATTGCAAAAACAATTTGCAGCTGCTGTACGAAATAACGTATCCAATTACTTTAAGAAGTGGAGCATCTCAACCAAGGGTAATGTGACTCTTGCGATGCAAACCATCGTGATGCTTTCTTTATATGTTATTCCTTATATAATATTAATGAGAGCCCCGGTGAATGCATGGCTGGCTTTGCTCCTGGTTATAATAATGGGGATTGGAATGGCTGGCATTGGAATGTGCGTCATGCATGATGCAATACATGGCTCTTATTCCGGTAAAGAATGGATAAACAAAATCATGGGTGGCACTATGTACCTGCTTGGCAGTAATGTTTTTAACTGGAAAGTGCAGCATAATATGATGCATCATGCTTACACTAATATTGAAGGTTTCGATGAGGATATTGGTGCACGGGGACCGATTCGTTTGTCTCAATATGCACCGTTGAAAAAAATTCATCGTTACCAGTACATCCACGCATTTTTCTTTTATGGCTTGTTAACTATTTCCAAGCTCACAAAAGATTTTAGCCAGTTAGCATTCTATAATAAGTCAGGAATAACAAGAAAGTTTCAGCTCAATCCTAATCTGGAATACACAAAGATGGTGGCCGTGAAGCTGATATACTTATTTCTCTTTATTGGATTGCCTATTTTGATAACTACGTTCAACTGGTGGCAGGTGCTTCTCGGCTTTTTCATAATGCATTGGACAGCGGGATGCATCCTGAGCACTATTTTTCAAATGGCACATGTTGTAGAAGGGGCAGAACAACTAAAGCCTGATGAAAATGGTGTTATTAAATGTGAATGGGCGGTTCATGAGTTGAGAACTACTTCTGATTTTGCAAAAGATAATTTATTGCTTAACTGGTATATCGGGGGCCTGAATTTTCAAATAGAGCACCATCTATTCCCAAATATCTGCCATGTGCATTACAGGAAAATTTCTTCCATAGTTGAAAAAACCGCAAAAGATTTCAGGTTTAATTATAACGTCAAGCCTTCCTTCCTAAATGCCCTGGGTTCACATGTGCGACGATTGAAACAATTGGGAAGATAGAAACAACCTCCCTTCAAAAACGTCGAGCTATTCTTAGGCTATCCTGATGACCGTCTACTTTCTGCTTGATGGTGGTCATTGAATAAAAATCCATCAGCGTCTAAATTGCCTTAATAAAATTTATCATTATGAAAAATTTTAGATATATCGGTTTCATAGTCATGCTTATTTTATTTAGCTGCAGTTCGTCCCGCATCACCTCCACCTGGAAAGCCGAAAATATTCAACCAAAGAAGTACAATAAGATCCTTGTATTAGGATTGGTCCGCGAAGCGGATCGTTCCGTTCGTGAAAAAATGGAGCAACATCTGCTTGGTGATTTGAGAGAACGAGGCTACAACACTATTTGCGCCTGCGAAGAATTTGGACCAAAGGCATTTGAAAACATGTCGGAAAAAGAAGCACTCAGCAAACTTACCGGCAGCGGTATAGACGCTGTATTGACAATCGTGTTACTTGACAAATCAAAAGAAAGATATTACGTGCCGGGACGGGTTACCTATTCACCTTATGTTATTTACAGGGATCGTTTCTGGAGATATTACACAACCATGCATGAGCGCATTTACACCCCCGGATATTATGAAGTTCAAACAAAATACTTCTGGGAAAGCAATTTTTATGACATGGACAACAAACAACTTCTGTACTCTGTACAAACCCAATCTTTCGATCCAGCTTCTACAGAAAGTCTTGCACACGAATATGGAAAACTTATAGTGGCTGATATAGTAAAGAGTAATGTTTTAACCACTCAAACAACCGGGAACAACGGCGTAAAACCATTTTAACACGGACGGGTTTACTATGTTTTCAGGATCTATCGCAGGCTATGATACCAGTCATAGCCTGTTTTGATTGCCATCATCCAACTGGCATTGTTTTCGGTCTAATTTGCCTAAAACGTTTTCATGTCAAAATATATCAAACACTTCAGGGATATAAAAGCCAGCGACCTGGCGATTGTTGGTGGGAAAAATTCTTCGCTGGGAGAGATGTTCAACCAGCTTTCTTCAAAAGGAATTAAGGTGCCAGATGGATTTGCAACAACGGTTGATGCTTTTTGGTATTTTCTTGAGCACAATAAATTAAAGCAACCCCTTCGCGAATTGCTCCAGCAACTGGATAGAAAGAGTTTTTCAAACCTGAAAGAGATTGGCAGTAAAGCAAGAGAAATGATGATGAATGCAAAAATACCTGGCGATCTGAAAAATGAAATTGCTGATTCGTATAAAGAATTATCCGGCGAAAAAGAAATTGCAGTTGCGGTTCGCAGCAGTGCAACCGCAGAAGATCTGCCCACGGCAAGCTTTGCCGGCCAGCATGAATCTTACCTGAATGTGAAAGGAATTGACCGTGTAATAGAATCAGTACAAAAATGTTTTGCTTCGCTTTATACCAACAGGGCAATTAAGTATCGTGAGGATAATGAATTTCCGCATGAAAAAGTTGCGTTATCAGTTGGTGTTCAGAAAATGGTCAGGTCAGATAAAGCCTGCTCTGGTGTGGGCTTTACCCTGGAGCCCGAATCGGGTTTTCGTGATATCATTCACCTGAGCGGTGTTTGGGGATTGGGAGAAAATATTGTACAGGGGACAGTGACGCCTGACGAGTTCCTTGTTTTCAAACCAACATTGAGGCAAGGCAAAAATGCGATCGTACAAAAGAAATTAGGCGCGAAAGCAAAAACGATGATCTATGCTGCTGATGAAAGTGCTGATTCACCAATAATAAATACCGATACTCCAACAGAAAAACAGGAGCAATATGTTTTGAATAATGATGAGATATTGACTCTTGCTAATTGGGGCTTGCTTATTGAAGAGCATTATAAAAAACCAATGGATATTGAATGGGCAAAAGATGGAATAACAAATAAACTCTTTATTATCCAGGCGAGGCCGGAAACTGTCCATTCAAAAAAGGATCCTCTGAAAATAAAAGAATACAGCCTGTTGGAAAAAGGTGAAAGGTTATCAAGCGGGGAAGCCATTGGATCAAAACTCATGACGGGAAAGGCGAGGCTTTTACAATCCCCCGCAGACGCTGATACGTTGAAGGATGGTGAAGTTGTCATTACGGACCTGACCAGCCCTGACTGGGACCCGGTATTAAAAAGATCCGGAGCAATTATAACTAATAAAGGAGGAAGAACAAGTCATGCATCGATCGTTGCAAGGGAGTTGGGTGTGCCGGCAATCGTGGGCTGTGGTGATGCGACCAGCCAGATCAAAGATGGCGAGGTGATCACCGTTTCCTGTTGTGAAGGAAAAACAGGATTTGTTTACAAGGGTGAATTAAAATATAAGATCACTGAGCTTGATTTCAGAAATGTGAAGAAACCAGCAAAGACGGAAGCAATGTTGATAGTTGGCGATCCCGATAAGGCATTCAAATTGTCATTTTATCCGAATGATGGTGTTGGATTGATGAGAATGGAGTTTATCATTACTCATTTCATTCGCATTCATCCAATGGCATTGGTAAAATTTGATCAATTGAAAGATGAATCAGTAAAACAAAAAATCGAAGAGCTCACGCATCATTATCCCAGTAAAGAACAATATTTTATTGATAAGCTTGCCCAGGGTATTGCTACAATTGCTGCCGCATTTTATCCAAAAGATGTTATCGTGCGGATGAGCGATTTCAAAACAAATGAATATGCCAATCTTATTGGCGGAAAAGATTTTGAACCAAAGGAAGAAAATCCAATGTTAGGCTTCCGCGGCGCATCCCGCTATTATAATCCTTTGTACAAAGAAGGATTTCGGCTGGAATGTAAAGCTGTCAAAAGGGTTCGGGACGAAATGGGATTAACGAATGTAAAAGTAATGATACCTTTTTGCAGAACGGTTGAAGAAGGAAAGAAAGTAATTGAAACAATGAAGACAAATGGGCTGGACAGGAATGTTGATCCCACTCTCGAGATCTACGTGATGGCTGAAATACCAAGTAATGTTTTGCAAGCAGACGAATTCGCAGAACTGTTTGATGGATTTTCAATCGGTTCAAACGACCTGACTCAATTGACGTTAGGGATAGATCGTGATTCTGCTTTGGTTTCGAATCTTTTCAGTGAAGAAAATAAATCAGCCAAAACAATGATCGCCATGGTGATTGATAAAGCAAAAAGATCAGGGACCAAAATTGGATTATGCGGACAGGCGCCAAGTGATTTTCCTGAGTTTGCGCAATTCCTGGTGCAACGCGGCATCAACAGCATTTCTTTTAACCCTGATGCTTTGATGAAAGGAATTGAAAATATCAACCGGGCGGAAATACAAGACGGTAAAAAAGAAATGATCCTTTAAAAAAAATAAAAATGGAAAACATGTTTAAAAATAAAGTTGCCCTTATTACAGGAGGCAGCTACGGAATTGGTAGAGCAACTGCTATTGCATTTGCCAGTAGGGGTGCCAAAGTTGTTATTGCAGACTGGATGGAAGATCCAAACCAGGAAGCGATAAACGCCATCAAAGCCCTGGGTTCAGAAGTTTTATTCATAAAATGTGATGTTTCGAATAACAGCCAGGTAAAAGAAATGATTGAAAAAATTATTTCAACTTTTGGAAGGTTGGATTATGCTTTTAATAATGCAGGAATAGAAGGTGTGTCTGCTCCCACTCATGAATGCACGGAAGAAAATTGGGATAGAGTCATCGGCGTCAATCTGAAAGGAATCTGGCTTTGCATGAAATATGAGATTTCGCAAATGCTGAAACAGGGAAAAGGCGTGATTGTGAACAACGCATCCATTGCGGGACTCGTCGGGTTTCAGAATATTCCTGCCTATGTCGCTTCTAAACATGGAGTGATCGGCCTGACCAAAAATGCAGCACTTGAGTTTGCCAAATTGGGCATTCGGGTAAATGTTGTTTGTCCTGGTGTCATCAAAACTCCAATGATCGACAGGTTCACAGGGAAAAGTAAAGAAGTGGAAAAACAATTTGAAAGCATGGAACCTATCGGAAGGCTGGGTGCACCTGAAGAAGTTGCCGAAACAGTCATTTGGCTTTGCTCTGATGCTTCCTCATTTATTACTGGTGATGCTATACCAGTGGATGGCGGATGGGTCGCACAATAAAAGATTTTAAAAACCAGATAGACTTCGATAAAAAACTTCAACTCGACTGAATGCTATATTATGCCTGTCATTGTAACGATCACATTCAACCCCTGTATTGATAAAAGCACGTCGGTCGCAGCACTGATCCCAGAAAAGAAATTAAAATGTGCCACACCAAAATTTGAACCTGGTGGTGGCGGAATTAATGTAGCAAGAGCAATTAAAAAACTTGGAGGAGAGGCAACGGCTATTTATCCGGCCGGCGGGTATACTGGAAAATTTTTCACTCAGCTACTTAAAAAAGAAGGGGTGAACACGATTGAAATTGAAACCACCAACCACACAAGGGAAAATCTAATTGTCCTGGATGAATCAACTAGTCAACAGTACAGGTTTGG
>Ga0184636_1000210_pt1 | contig 14419 bp, 9 predicted proteins | sample PLM3_60_b2_FD_133164 | JGI IMG/M metagenome (GOLD analysis project Ga0184636, IMG submission 133164) | Groundwater sediment microbial communities from an aquifer in East River, Colorado, USA - PLM4_90_b2 | ecosystem: Environmental > Terrestrial > Soil > Riparian zone | place: USA: East River... | reverse complement strand
AGAAAAGCGTCCTTAAAGAAATAACGTCTTACTGCCCCAAGGATTGTGTTTTCGCTACCAACACCTCTTCATTAAGCATCGCCGAGATGTCCACTGCCGCTAAAAGGCCGGAAATGGTCGTTGGGACGCATTATTTCAATCCTCCGAGCCGTATGACCCTGCTGGAAATCATCAAAGGTGAAAACACCAGTAAAGAAGCCATCGATATCGCCACCAAAGCCGCCAAAGCCATGGGGCGCGACGTCGTCTACTGCAAGGATATTCCCGGGTTTATTGCCAACCGTATCTTCTGCAACATGTCCAACGAGGCGGACTGGGCGCTGGCTAACGGCGAAGTCAAGAGTCCCTTTGAAGTCGATTCTGCCATAAAATATAAGCTGGGCTTGCCGATGGGCATGCTGGAGCTTCAGGATACTTTAGGCGGCGGCTCGATAGATACACAGTTCCACGTGATGGAGTATTTCGGCGAGACGATGGGCAAGAGCTATGGTCCCGCCCCGATTTTAACCAAACTCTTTAAAGAGAAAAACTATGGCAAGAAAACCGGCAAAGGCTATTACGACTGGTCCGGCGGCAAGACTAATGAGCTGCCGATGAATGCCGGCGTAGACTTCGACCCTATCAGAGTGCTGGCGACTGCCGTTAACGAAGCCGCCAAGCTCATTGAGATGGACGCCACCACCAAAGAAGAAATCGATACCGCCGTGTTGCTCGGTCTCAATTACCCGCGCGGTATCCTGCGCATGGCTGACAGTGTCGGTCTGGACGTTATCGTTAATGAAATGAACCGCCTCTATGAAAAATACAATCACGAAGACCGCTATAAGGCTTCTACCGTCCTGACCAAGCTGGTAAAGCAGGGCAAGCTGGGCAGGAAAACGGGCGAAGGTTTTTATTTCTACGGCATCGGCGAGTTCGAAGCTATTAAAGTTGAAGTCAACAAAGAAAAGAAAGTCGCTAGGCTTATTTTAAATCGTCCCAGCAAAGCCAATGCTTTCCATACCGATATGATGGCAGAACTACTGAAAGCCTTGGGCGAGCTGGAAAAGAACACTGACGTCCAGTGTATCGTTATCACCGGCGCGGGAGCGAATTTCTGCGGTGGGGCCGACGTTGGGGCTTTCGCCAGCGGCAAAGTAGATGACGCTTTTAATTTCAGCGAGGCGCCGCACGAAGTGTTTACGAAGATAGAGACTTTATCCAAACCAGTCATAGCAGCGATTAACGGCGCGGCGATGGGCGGCGGACTTGAGCTGGCTTTAGCCTGTGATATCAGGATTATGAATAAGACCGCCCAATTGCGATTACCCGAAATTACTTTAGGGCTTTTCCCCGGCGCCGGCGCCACCCAGCGCCTTGGACGATTAATCGGCTGGGCACGAGCAAAAGAAATGATTCTTTTAGCCGACCCGGCCATGGCGGATAAAGCTTTAGACTGGGGTTTGGTGAATATCGTCGCCGAGTCTAAAGAATTTAACAAAACAGTGGATGGCATTGCTGAAAAGCTGGCGAGCGGCCCGCCGCTGGCGCAGAAGTTGATTAAAGGACTATTCTATTACGGCGCCCAGGCCGACCAGCGGACGGCGCTTTACTTGGAGGCAGCAGCTTCCGGCGATATCGCCCTGACAAAAGACTTGAACGAGGGCATCACCGCCATGAACTACCGCCGAAATCCTAAATTTACCGGAAAATAGGAAGACTGAATCATGGACTTTAAGTTTTCTCCCGAAGAAGAAGCTTTCCGCCAAGAAGTAGCGGCATTTCTGGAAAAAGAAGGCCCAAAGGAATGGGAGAAAAAAAAGGTTAGCTTCTTCGATATGTCCGGTCAGGAAAACTGGATAGCTATCCACAGGGATATGTCGCAGAAACTTGGAGCCCGAGGCTGGCTGTCTTTACATTGGCCCAAAGAATATGGCGGTAAAGGATTATCCCCGTTTTATCGCTTGATTCTCCGCGAAGAGCTGGCTAAACATCACTGTCCGGGTTATCACTCGCTATCGGTAGATTTCGCCGCCCCGGCTATCCTGCTCAAAGGTTCAGAAGAGCTGAAGAAGCGATTTCTCCCCGGGATTGCTTCGGGTAAGGTCATGTGGTGTGAAGGCCTAAGCGAACCCGGACACGGCTCCGACCTGGCTGCCATCGAAACCTTTGCCAAAGAAGACGGCGATTTCTTCGTAGTAAATGGGCAAAAAATCTGGACCACCTACGCCAATTTTGCAGATTGGATGTTTCTCTTGGCCCGTACCGACCGGCAGGCACAGCCCAATTACCGTGGACTTACTTTTTTCCTGGTTGACATGAAAACTCCCGGAATTACCGTAAACCCGATTATCAACATGGCCGGCCATCACGATTTTAATGAAGTGTTTTTCGATGACGTGCGTATACCTAAAGAAAATATCGTAGACAGCGTGAATCGGGGCTGGTACGTAGCCATGGCTTTACTGGACTACGAACGTACTTCAGACCTGGGTTATGCCATTGCCGAGACGCTGCTCAATGATATTGTGGAGTGTGCGCGGGAAAGGGATATGCTGGATGCCCAAAACGAAATCCGCATGGCGGAATTAATCGTTGAATGTGAAGTCGCCCGCCTGACGCATTACCACGTAACGTGGATGCAGGCTCAAGGCAAAGTTACCAGCTATGAAGCCGCCGCTTGTAAACTGATTGGTTTTGAATCCATTCAGCATGTAGCAGAATTTGGCCTCAAGGTCTTTAAACAGTATGGGCTTCTGTCTGATAAATCGCCGTTAGCTCCTTTGTACGGGCGCATCTCTTCATGCTATTTACGTTCCTTTGGACATAGCATGGAAGCCGGTACTTCGGAAATTGACAGGGATGTAATCGCCCAGCGCGGACTGGGCTTGCCCCGCTTGCGTTAGGATATTTGGAGGATATTTTGGACTTTGGTCTCAACGAACAACAGGAAATGATGCAGACGCTGGCGAAGGACTTTTTGGCCGTCGAATATACCGATAAAGTCCTTAAAGCGATGGTCAAGGATGAAAAAGGCTATACGCCCGCGCTCTGGAAAAAGATGGCGGAAATGAACCTGTTGGGTCTGTCTTTGCCGGAGAAATACGGCGGCGTTGGCGACTTTTTAGATTTGGCTGTGGTGTTGGAGGAAATGGGGCAGGCGTGTTTCCTTGGTCCTTATTTTTCTACCGTAGTGCTTGGGGCTTCATTGATTATGCAGGCCGGCAGCGATGAGCAGAAACAGAAATTCCTCTCCGAAATTGCCGAAGGTAAAATTACCATGACCCTGGCGCTCAATGAAGCAACGGATAATTATACGGCTGACGAGATAACGCTAAAGACGGAATCCCGGGGCGGCTATTATATTTTAAATGGTGCCAAGATATTCGTGCCGGATATCCAGTCGGCTGACTACTTTATTTGTGTGGCAAGAACAAAAGAAACTGATAATCCGGTGGATGGTATAACGCTTTTCATAGTTGACATAAATACAGCAGGCATTACCGTCAAACCATATCAAACAGTCGCTGGTGATAAGCAGGGCGAGATTGTGTTTGATAACGTCAAAGTCTCGGCGAAAGATATTTTGGGCGAGGTTAATCAAGGGTGGCAGTATATCGCAAAGGTATTGCAGCGAGCCAACGTCGCCCGCTGTGCCGAAATGGTTGGTATGGCCGAGCAGGCTTTAAAACTAACCATAGATTACGCTAAAGAACGGGTGGCTTTCGGGCATCCGATAGGAGCTTTTCAGAGCATCCAGCACCGCTGCGCTGATATGAAGATTGATATTGACGGAGCGAAATTTGCTACTTATCAAGCCGCCTGGAAAATCAATGAAGGACTGGACGCGACAAAAGAAACAGCAATCGCTAAAGCCTTCGTCAGCCAGGCGTGTAAACGTGTGATGCACTCCGCCCATCAGGTTTTTGGCGCTATCGGCTTTACTGAGGACCATATCCTCCATTACTACACCAAACGTGCCCGGGTTTATGAATTCAGCTTTGGCGGGGCGGACGTACAGCTGGCCAAAATAGCCGCGTTATACCGTTAATCTTATGAGAATTGACAGAAATACCGGACAGACCTATAAGGGTTTTTGGGACTGGCTGCGGCGCGGCCATATTATCTGGATAATTGCCATATTCTTCGCCTATGGCTGGTATCTCGGTTCCACAGAAAAAGTATAGTATTTATTGATTACGCTCCACGCGCCTTATCTATGAAATTCCACTGTTATATGATAAGATTTTAAGCAATGACCAACCAGCAAAAATACACTATTGTTTTTCAACCTTCCGGCTTGCGCGGCAAAGTTGAGGATGGCGCGACTATTTTGAATGCTGCTCGACAGCTCGGGGCCAGTCTGGAAAGCATTTGCGGCGGCAAGGGCGTCTGCGGCAAGTGCAAGATTAGAATCGAAGAAGGCGACTATCCAAAATACAGGATACACTCGTCCGTTGCGGCTACCACCACTAAAGATGAAACGAACGCGAAATTCATTAAGCCTCAACAACTCAAGCAAAACTATCGCCTCGCCTGCCAGACCAAAATCCACGGCGATGTGGTGGTCTTCGTGCCCGAGGAAAGCCGTAAGGGACAGCAGGTGGTGCGCAAGGAAGCTACGGCGCGTAAAATAAAACTCAATCCGGCCGTAAAGAAATACTACGTTGAACTGAAGCCGGCGACGCTGGATGATGCCACCGGTGACTTTGAACGTTTAACTGACGCGTTGAAAAACAAGTATAAACTTAATGACTTAATTATAGACTATCCGATACTCCTGAAACTCCAGAACACCGTGCGTGACGGCAAATGGAAGGTAACTGTATCCGTCTGGCAAAACCGCGAAATCGTTGATGTCGAAGCGGGGGAAGTGAAGCAGGGCTATGGTCTGGCCGTGGACATAGGGACGACAACGGTCGCGGGTTATCTCTGTGAACTGACTACCGGTGAAATACTGGCTACCGAATCTATGATGAATCCCCAGGTTGCCTACGGCGAAGATGTGATGTCCCGTATCGGCTATGCGTCCAAAGAGAAAGACGGCTTGAAAAAACTGAACGATGCCATCATTAAAGGGCTAAATCAGATTATCCGCAATATCACCAAAAAGTCGGGCATCAAATCGGCGGACATTGTTGACATGGTCGCGGTGGGCAATACCTGTATTCATCACCTGTTTTTAAAGATAGACCCGCAGTACCTGGGCAAAGCGCCTTTCCCACCCGCTATCCACCACTCGGTAGACGTTAAAGCCCGCGATATAGGGTTGAAAATCGGTGACGGAGCTTATGTCCATGTGCTTCCTAATGAAGCGGGGTTTGTCGGAGCGGATAACGTGGGCGTGCTGATTGCCGAGGAGCCTTACAACCAGGACAAGATGTTGCTTATCATAGACATCGGCACCAACGGCGAGCTTATCCTGGGCAACCGTAAAAGGCTATTGTCATCCTCCTGTGCCACCGGTCCGGCTTTTGAAGGGGCGGAAATAAGGCACGGTATGCGCGCCGCCGCGGGCGCGATAGAGAAACTGAAGATTGATCCTAAAACACTTGAAGTACAGTTTAAGGTCATCGGCAACGATAAATGGAATACCGAAGACAGCAATATCGGCGCGCGGGGAATATGCGGGTCGGGAATATTTGACGCCGCGGCACAGATGTTTTTAGCAAGAATCATTGATAAAAGCGGACGCTTTAATATGAATCTGAAATCCCCCAGACTGCGCCATGACGAAGCCGGCATGGCCGAGTTCGTTATCGCCTGGGCTAAAGAAACCGCCATCAACCACGATATCGTCATCTGCCAGAAAGATATCCGCGCCATACAACTCGCCAAAGGTGCGATGTATTCCGGCGCTAAAATCATGATGCAGCGCATGGGCGTTGACCGGATTGATAATGTCCTTCTGGCAGGGGCTTTCGGTAGCTACATTGATAAAGCCTCGGCGGCGGCTATCGGGCTTTTCCCGGACTGCGGGCAGGGGTGTGTGCGAGCGGTGGGCAATGCTGCCGGCGACGGAGCGCGTATCGCTTTACTCAATAAAGACAAAAGAGACGAGGCAAATTATTGGGCGCGGCGCGTCGAATATGTCGAGCTGACGTTAGAGCCGAATTTCAACAAGATATTCACCAAGGCGCTGGCTTTCCCTCATGCCGAAGACAAATTCCCCGGTCTTAAGGGAATTGTGCCGGAATAGATGTGATTTTAGTTACAGTTTATCTCTAATGCGCAGATTATAATTTATTATGTACGAACATGGACTGTAGAATTATTGCCGCCACCCTGACCGAACTTAAAGATTATCGCCAGAAATATCATTTGAAACTGGATTGGTCTTCACCTTTTGTTTTACCTGAGTGGCTGGGCGTTTGGTGGCGGGTATTCGGTTCGGAATATAAACCATATATCCGTGTCATTTTTCAGGGCGATGAAGTTATCGGCGTTGCCCCGCTGATGGTCAAGGACATGACAGCGTATTTCATGGGCGGCACGGACGTCTGCGACTACCAGGACTTTGTTATCGCCGCCGGTAAAGAACAGGACTTTTTTAACGCTTTATTGAATGACCTGAAACAAAATGGAATTAAGCAACTCGACTTGAAACACGTCAGACCCGATTCCACTGTGCTTACAAATCTGGCGCCCCTGGCCGAAAAACGGAATTATAGAATCGCTGCCGAAAAAGAAGCCGTGTCTTTCGAGATGGACTTGCCCTCGTCTTTTGAAGAATATCTGAATTCACTATCCACCAAGCAGCGGCACGAAGTCCGACGTAAGATGCGACGGCTGAACGAAGAGGGCAGCATCGTCTACCGCTCTATTGATAAAGGCAAGGAGCTTGCCGCTGCCTTAGAAACCTTCTTTAAAATGTTCGTCGAGAGCCGGCAGGATAAAGCCGCTTTCCTGACGGAGCAGATGAAGGAGTATTTCCATCATCTGACGTCTGCCATGGCAGATATTGGCTTACTCAAGATGGGAATTTTAGAAATTGATAATAAACCCATCGCTGCCATTATGTGCTTCGACTACAACGGCTGCATTTACCTTTATAACAGCGGCTACGACCCGCAATACGTTGGGTTGAGTGCTGGGTTGTTGAGTAAGGTCTACGCTATCAAAGATAGCATTGAAAAAGACAAGAAGAAATTCGACTTCCTTAAGGGCGATGAGCCCTATAAGGGGCATCTGGGCGGTCAAGAAGTGCCGCTGTATCGTTGCCAAATAGCCATCGCCTAGTATAGAATAAAAATATAACAAGATATAACGTTATGGAGAATAAGTTGAAGATTGCCATTATCAGCGCTCATAGCTGCCCGGTAGGGGATTTGGGGACTAAAGATACCGGCGGCATGAGTGTTTATATCCGCGAGCTTGCCCGCGAACTTGGGAACAAGGGACACACGATAGATATTTTTACCCGTGTGCATGACCCGTCCGACCCGCGCATGGAGGATTTGGCAGATGGGGTACGGCTTATCCATCTCAAAGCGGGCAGGGAAGCCAAAATCCAGAAAATGGATGTCTATTTCTCGTTGCCGGAATTTACTTTTAATCTGGAAAACTTCTGGAAGGCCAATAACCTGCAGTACGACATCGTTTTTAGCCATTACTGGATGTCCGCATTGGTGGGCAAATATCTCTGGGAAACCCATAAAATTCCTTACATCACCATGTACCATACCCTCGGGGCGGTCAAGAACGCCCTGGGTATTGGCGAGGGCGAACCGGAACTGCGCATTGAATCGGAAAGAGAAACGGTGCAGGACTGTCGGCGTATTATCGTGGCGACCGAGCAAGAAAAAGAAGACTTGGTACATTATTATGACGCCAATCCTGATAAAGTCGGCATCGTTCCTTGTGGCGTTAACATGGAACTTTTTAAACCGGTAAATAAAGCCGAAGCCAGACAAAAACTTGGACTAACCGAAGAAAAAATAATCCTGTTCGTGGGACGGATTGACCCGCTGAAAGGCATTGATAACCTGATTAAAACACTGACGCTGCTTAAAAACCAAACGAGCCTAAAACTTGTGATGGTGGGCGGTGATGAGAATAGCCGCGCCGAGCTTGAAGGGCTCAAAAAACTGGCTGACGAATTGAATATCAGTGGTTTAATAGATTTCCGCGGGTTGGTCAAGCAGGAGCAACTGCCGTATTACTATAGCGCCGCCGATGTCTGCGTCGTGCCGTCTTATTACGAGAGTTTCGGTCTCGTGCCGCTGGAGGCTTTAGCCTGCGGCACGCCGGTCGTCGCCACGGACGTCGGCGACCTGAAGCATATTATCAAACCGGGCGAGACTGGCTTTATCATTACCCATAACTCCCCGGTAAAACTCGCTGATGGCATTACCTCGGTATTAAGTAATCTCCCGTCGGACGCAGAATCCCATCTGGCTATAAGAGCGTCGGTGAGTCGGTGGGCTTGGGCGCATATCGCCGCAAAAGTAGCTGTAGAGATGCAAACGGCGCTGGATAAACAGCTGGCGCCAGTCGCTTGATTATTTTATTCTAGAAAAGGATTTCATTCAAGATGAGCGATGATACCTATTTATTAGTAATTTCCCCCCACCCCGATGATTGCGAATTCGGCGTTGCCGGCACGGCAGCCAGGCTGGCTAAAGAAGGCAAGAATGTCGTTTACGTTATCTGTACCAACGGCGATAAGGGCACTATCGACATGAGCCTGACGGCAGAAAAACTGGTAAAAATCAGAGAAAAAGAAGAGCTGGCGGCGGCCAAACTGCTGGGCGTTAAAGAGACTGTCTTCTTAGGCTATCCCGACCAGGGGCTGGAGGACTGCGATGCGTTCAGGAAGGACCTGGTGCGCGTTATACGGCGTTTCAGGCCCTATGTTGTCGCCACCTGCGACCCTTACCGTAAGTACATGAATCACCGCGACCACCGTATCGCCGGCGTCGTTGCCGCCGACGCAGTATATCCTTTCGCCCGCGACCATTTGTCTTATCCGGAGTTGCTTAAAGAGGGACTTGAGCCGCACAAGGTACGGGAGATGTGGTTCTGGGGTTCCGAAGACCCCAATTTTAAGCAGGATATTACGGACACCATTGATATCAAAATGGATGCTCTAAAGTGCCATAAAAGCCAGTTAGGCGATGTGCCCCCGGAGATGCGCAGCCGTATGATGGATTTTGCCAGAATTAACGCCAAAGGCGAGAAATTCGAACTGGCGGAAGCCTTCCACCGCGTTGAATTAAGACCTTAAAGCCCCGCCCACGTCACATCCCCAAAGAAACCTTGATGCGGTTCAGCGGCAAATACTTTATATTCCGCTTTAGCTTTTTTCACTGTTGTGCCGTCGCCATGGCCGGGCAAAAGCAGCGTGTCATCTGGCAGGCGTAATATCTTTTGCGTAATCGAGGCGAGAATCTGCTGAAAATCATCCGGCGTTTCCGTATGGCCGGGCCCACCGGGAAAAATCGTGTCCCCGACGAAACAATATTTCCCAACCAAAAAACATAAGCCGCCACTTGTATGTCCGGGTGTATGTAATACATGGATTTTTAAGTTCCCCAGTTCAAAACTATCGCCGTCTTTCAGGAGTATCTCCGGCGGCGTTTTGAGCTGAAAAGAATCCAGCTCATGGCATGCCAGCGGCACCTTGAGTCGGGCGCGTAAAGAGACGATGACCCCGGTATGGTCGTAATGGTCGTGAGTGAGGAGGATATATTTTGGCTGTGTGCCCTCTAAAGCGGTAATAATCTCCGAAGCTCTGGCCGGTGCGTCCACCACCAGGCTTTGCTTGGTTTTCTGGCAAACCACGATATAGGTGTTGGTTTCGTAAATCCCCAGCGTCAGCTTTTCGATGCGGATTTCTTTATCGTTAGCTATATTCATTTTTTGCTCTTTACGTCGAAGTCAGTATTAGTATATCATTTGAGAGACCATGAAAAAAAGAATTGCCCGGCTGATATCAAATGTGTTCAATCCTTTTTGTATAACCGTGGTAATTATGATCCTGCTGTCTTTTAAAAATGCTGCGAGCGTGGCAGACGCGTTAAAATGGACGGCAATCTCTTTAGCGATTAGCGTCCTGCCGGTATTGGTCGCTGTAACCTGGCTGGTGAAACGGAAAAAACTGGACGCATATTATGATAACACTCGTAAACAACGCTATGGGGTGTATATCCTGGCGAGTGTACTGGGCGCCATCGGCTGCGGGCTGATGTGGGGTCTTAAAGCGCCGGAATTGTTAGCCGTTACCTTTACCGCCGGCTTTGCCGAACTTGTCGTGTTCATGGGCATTAATTTCTACTGGAAAATCAGCCTGCATATGGCTTTTGTAGCTGGCGCCGCGACGATATTATGCCTGGTTTACGGCGTTATTGCCCTGTGGACCTTGGTCTTTTTACCGATGGTCGCTTGGGCAAGAATCCAGCTGAAACAGCACACAATCACACAAGTAGCCGCAGGAGCTGTATTAGCCGGGGCAATCGTGGCGGTGATATTTGCGGGTTTTGGATTGGTAGTTTAAAAGACTAGTAAATATCCTCTTTAGGTTCATCGGAGTCAGGAATATCTTCACCTTCTTGCGCCAGAGCGGCGTCCAGCTGCTCCTTTAAGCGTGCCGCGCGGGGATATCCGATATGCAGGCGCCGCTGTAGGAAGGATGTAGAAACGTCATTATGCTGCTTCGCCAGCTCTTTAGCCTGTTCCAGTAATGCGTCGCGAGGATGCCCGCCAATTGTCCCGACCGGCGCAGTGGCGACTAATGTTTCCATTCTAAGTTTATCCGGCTCTTGCTGGCGCTGTCCGCCCCAGAAATAGACGAGGCGCTCTATCTCGGCGTCGGAGAGGAAACAGCCCTGGAGGCGCTTTGGTTTGGCGGCGTCTGTGGGCATGAACAGCATGTCGCCGCGGCCTAATAGCTTTTCTGCGCCCACTCCATCCAAAATTGTGCGGGAGTCCACCGCCGACGTTACGGCAAAGCTGATGCGGGTGGGGAAGTTGGCTTTAATTAACCCCGTTACCACATCCACCGAAGGACGCTGCGTGGCAACGACCAGGTGAATACCCGTAGCGCGAGCCAGTTGGGCTAAACGGCAGAGATTTGTTTCCACTTCATCATAGCCGGCCATCATCAAGTCGGCGAGCTCATCGATAACTAAAATCAGATAGGGCAGCTTATCCGTGCCCCTTTTATCTTTGTTATACCCCTCGATGTTTCGCGCCCCGGCGGAAGCCATTTTCTTATAGCGCTGTTCCATTTCCTGGCAGAGCCAGCGCAGGGCGTTTAGCGCTTTATCGGTATCGACGATAACGGGGGTGGCAAGGTGGGGGATGCTGTTATATTGCGTCAGCTCCACACGTTTGGGGTCGATAAGAATAAAGCGAACGTCGTTGGGGGTGTTGTTCAATAACAGGCAGCAGATGATAGTGTTAAGGCAGACTGTTTTACCGCTGCCGGTGGCGCCCGCCACGAGGAGGTGGGGCATTTTCGTCAGGTCAGCGGCTACCGATTCGCCGCCCGCGCCTTTACCCAGCGCCAGCGTCATTCTGGTCTTAGCCACGAGTTTTTGAAAAGCGCTGGTTTCTACAACGCCGCGCAAACTGACCATATCCGAGGTCATATTGGGCACTTCAATGCCAATGAATGACTTGCCGGGCACCGGGGCTTCAATCCTGATGGTGGGCGCCGCTAATGCCAGCGACAAATCGTTGGTTAAAGAAGCAATCCGCTCCACTTTAACGCGGGTTTTACTTATCTCTTCACGTTTAGGCACGATTCTGCCGTCGCGGTCTCTTTCCCTGACCTCTCTATATTTGATATCCCAGCCGGGCTCAACGCCGAACTGCGTAACCGTAGGGCCGGCGTTGATCTGCACTACCTTGGCGTCCACGCCGTAGCTGGAAAGCGTATTTTCGATGAGTTTGGCGCGTTGTAAATTGTCCGCCTCACTGAACTGCACCTCCGGAGATGTATCCAGAATATCAATCGGCGGGAGTCGCCAGCCGTCAATTTCTACCAGCTTGCCCGATTGCCCGTATTTTTTCCAGACGTCTTCAGTTACCTGGCGGATGCCGCGCGGCACCACCGCTCCGGTTATCAATGGGCTGATTGTTTCGGTGCGTTCTTTAGGCTCTGCAAAAATAGATTTGCTTTCCATAGGTGTGGTGGTAGGCGGATAATGCTGAATTGTTGATTCCTTTTCCTGCATTGGCGGTTTTCGTGTCGGCCTTATCATTACCAACGACCATATCCATTTGAAAAATCCTGTAAAGGCAGTCCAGCTCTGGCGGGGCATGATGAAGCATAATCCGATAATGATATATGCCAGCAGGCACAGTATGCCGAAACCTATTCCAGAACCGCCGGGCGAAGGATTGGCGACCAGACCGGCGCCAAAGCTGCCGCCGAGTCCGTTTGGCGTTAGGGCGGCTTGAGTATACTGGATTAACCCCAATATTCCCCAGGCGGCAAAAACGAAGAAAACGATGCCTATCCAGCGATTCCAGTAATAATATAGCGAAGAAAAATTGCGTCGCCACGTCAATATCACCAGCATCAGAATAGTGGCGATGATGAAGATGATTCCCCAGCCGATAGCGCTAAAAATACTAAGGAAAAAGTCGTTAATCTGGCTGCGGAAGATAATAATCAGCGTCACCATTACCAGAAAGCCGATAAAAATCCACAGCCCTCTACCGGCGCCGCGTGGGCGATCTGACGCTCTGGACCTTCTCGTGTCGCGGTCTCTGGTATCGTCGTATGTCGGTTTTCTAGACATGTATCTCCTGATATATATTAACTATACTTTGACCATAAAGGGTAGTATCATCGGGCGGCGTTTGGTGCGGTCGTAATAGAATTTATCCAGCGTATCCCTGACCTTGGAATTGATAAAGCTCCATTCATTGATGCGGCTGCCGGAGTGGTCTAGCGCTTTCACCAGCACCTCGCGGCTTTCTCCCATCAGGTCGCCAAAATCTCTGTCTTCCATAAACCCTCGACTGACGATATCCGGCGGGCCGATGAGTTTGCCGGTCTGGCGGTTGACGGCAATGATAACGACGACGATGCCGTCGCGGGAGAGCATACGCCGTGTGCGTAGAACAACACCGCCGATGTCGCCCACGCTTAAGCCATCCACGTAAACGTGACCGGAGTTGACTTTGCCGTTGATGCGGGCGAAATTCGAATTTAGCTCAAGGATATCTCCGTCTTCAAGGATGAATATCTTATCGTGCGCTAAGCCGACTGATTCTGCCAGGCGTGCGTGCAGGCTCAAGTGGCGGTACTCGCCGTGGACGGGCACAAAGAATTTGGGTTTTACCAGGCTTAAGATAAGCTTTAGCTCTTCCTGGCTGCCGTGGCCGTGGACGTGAACCTGCCCCAGTTTGCTGTAAATCACCTGGGCGCCCTGTTTAAAGAGACTGTCTACCGTCCGGTTAACCAGAGACTCGTTGCCCGGTATAGGCGTTGAAGAAAGAATGATGGTATCCCCGCGCATGATGTGCACGTGTTTATGGTCGCGGTTAGCCATGCGCACCAGCGCCGAGGTCGGTTCACCCTGACTGCCGGTGGTCACCAGCACAATCTTGTTATGGGGCAATCCTTTGATTTCTTCGATTCGGCCGAGAATACCGTCGGGCGCTTTTAGATATCCGAGTTCCAGTGAAATGCGTACCGTCTCGGTCATGCTGCGTCCGACGATGAAAACTTTACGTCCGTGCTTGGCGGCGGCATCAATAACCTGCTGTACGCGTGATATTAGCGAAGAGAAGGTGGTCACGATTACCCTGCCCAGCGCGTTGGCAATGTAATACTCCAGAGAATCGCCGACCGTTTGTTCGGAGGGTGTATAGCCGGGCAGTTCGGCATAAGTGGAATCGGAGAGGAGGAGCAATACTCCCTGTGCGCCCAGCTGGGCGAGACGCGAAAGGTCGGTGGGTTTGCCGTTGACCGGCGTATGGTCGATTTTGAAATCGCCGCTGTGAATAACAATGCCCTCCGGCGTGCGGATAATAATGCCGCAGGCATCGGGTATGCTGTGGCAAACGGGGAACAACTCAACGCGGAAACTGCCCAGCGTTATTTCCTGCCCAAAACCTAATACTTTCAGGTTAAGGCCTGCGTGGATTCTTCTTTCCTTGAGTTTTACCTGGATAAGACCGTTGGTAAGTTTCGAGGAATAAACCGGAACATTAGGGAGTTGCGGTAAAAGGTAGGGCAGGGCGCCGATGTGGTCTTCATGCCCGTGCGAGATAATGATGCCCCGTACCTTTTCCTTTCTTTCGGTAACATAGCTGAAATCCGGAATAACCAGGTCGATGCCGACCATATCTTCTTCAGGGAACATGAGACCGGCGTCAATAACGATAATGTCGTTCTCGTATTCCAACACCATCATATTTTTGCCGATTTCACCTAACCCGCCAAGGGGGATTACTTTAAGTTTAGATTTAGTCATAAAAATTT
>Ga0184636_1000209_pt1 | contig 14423 bp, 12 predicted proteins | sample PLM3_60_b2_FD_133164 | JGI IMG/M metagenome (GOLD analysis project Ga0184636, IMG submission 133164) | Groundwater sediment microbial communities from an aquifer in East River, Colorado, USA - PLM4_90_b2 | ecosystem: Environmental > Terrestrial > Soil > Riparian zone | place: USA: East River... | reverse complement strand
CGGTGGAAGAGCCACTGCGTATCATCGTGGAAAATGCAGGGTACGAAGGAAGCGTGGTAGTAAATAAGATCAAGGAAGGCAAGGCTGATTTTGGTTTTAATGCCCGTACCGAAAAGTATGAGAATCTTTTCAAGGCCGGCGTTATTGACCCTACAAAAGTAAGCCGTGTTGCATTGGAAAATGCCGCTTCAATTGCAGGTATGATGTTAACCACTGAATGTGTGATTGCTGACAAGCCGAAGAAAGAAGAGCCTCATATGCATGGCGGCGGTGGTGCACCTGGCATGGGTGGAATGGATTACTAAGATAATATTGTCAAATAAGTAAATGGGTCATATAGTTAGTTCTATATGACCCATTTATTTTTATGATTCAAATGACTGTTTATCCATCCCATAGTTATTCTATCTGACTCGTTTGACTTTATGACTTTAATGACTAATTCTATTCGTTTCAATGAGTTAATAAAAAACCTAAAACTATGGTTTAAAAGAGGGAGAAAAAAAGATGATGATGATGATTGGTTTGATCATCCGTTTGTAATTCTTTGCACTTCCCCCGCTTGGGGCTACTGTGTGTACACATCTTTGATATTGTAAAAAATTGAACACGGATGACGAGGATTGGATAAATAAACACGGGTTTTTAATCTTGAAATCGGCAAAACTAACCTTGAAAAATCGATTTAGTTTTCCTTGCCAGGGTTTTTTTCTGCTTCGCAGAAACAAAAATCTGTTCAATCCGTGTCATCCGTGTTCCCTTTATATTTGTGTCCACACAGTCGCCGCCTGAGGCAGGAGGTTTTTTTATGCCCTAAGTCATTCTGTTTAAAAGTTTTACTGTTGTTTTTTTTTGCTTCTTTTCTTCCCGGTTTTTCATTGTGCCTAAAATATTAATAACTCTGGCTGGAAAAATATTTATATTCGGAATGACCAAAACATTTTTTAACCAAAATCAACTATTATGAATTCACAAAAATTCATTCTCGGCGGTATCGCCGGGGGCATTGTTTACTTTCTTCTTGGCTGGGTTACTTACGGAATGTTGCTGAAAGATTTTATGGCAAACAACATGGCTGCTGCCGGTACCATGAGAGCTGATGCCGATATGATCTGGTGGGCTTTGATAGTAGGTCAATTGGCCGGAGGTTTCTTTTTGGCCTATATAATCAGTAAAGCCAATGCTACATCAGCAGGTGCAGGAGCAGGTGTAGGCCTTGTAGTCGGATTGCTTACCTGCCTTACTTTTGATCTGACCATGTACGGTGTTTCAACTACAATAACATCATTAAAAGGCCTCGCTGCTGATGTTGCCCTATCAGCCGTGATCTCTGCTATTGTAGGTGCTGTGGTAGGTTGGGTTATGGGAATGAGCAAAAAAACGGTTGCTGCTGCCTGATCAAAAAACTTTTCATCATCCCGCCATATTCATTTTATCAAAGGGGCGGGATTTTTTATTGTTATTTATTTAAATTATTTTCTGACAGCCTTCCATTGTGCTTAAATATTAACAACACTGGCTGGAAAAATATTTATATTCGGAATGGCCATTCTATATTTTCTAACCAAAATCAACTATCATGAATTCACAAAAACTCATTCTCGGCGGTATCGTCGGGGGCGTTGTCTTTTTTCTTCTCGGCTGGTTATTATTCGGGACTTTGTTTAAAGATTTTTTTACTGAAAATGGGGGTACTGCAATGAAAGACCCCCCCATTTTCTGGGCATTGATCCTGGGAAATCTTTTTCTCGGTTTCCTGCTGGCATATATATTGGGGAGGGCCAATGTCGGATCAGCGGGTGGAGGCGCCGGAACAGGTTTTGTGGTCGGACTGTTAATGAGTGCGGGAGTTAACCTGATAATGTATGCCACCTCAGCAACACCAATGGAAACAAAAGTTATTGGGGCTCATGTTGCCTGTATAGTTGTTATGTGGACAATTACAGGCGCTGTAGTAGGTTGGGTTTTAGGAATGCGCAAAAAGACGGTTGCCGCTGCCTGATCACGTAAAATTTTTTTGTCGTCCCGCTTTATGCGGGACTTTTTTTATAAATACTTATTATCTGCTCTTCTTTCTTATTTTTCAGGAATATTTAAATTCATGCGTTTTTTTGTTGACCCTGATATCGCAAAGGTCAAAACGATCGATAAGGCTGTTTATACTTCGCCGGAAGTATTTGAGGAAATGAAAGAAAAAATATTTTCTTCCTGCTGGCAGTTTATCGGAAGTGCAGATCTTGTAAAAGAAAATGGCAGCCGTTATCCTTTCATTTTGCTTGAAAATTATTTGAACGAGCCCTTGCTGCTGACAAACGATGAGAAAGGCAGGTTGCATTGTCTTTCGAATGTTTGTACTCATCGCGGAAACCTGTTAATCTATGAAGCCTGCAAAACGGTTAACCTTCGTTGTAAATATCATGGCCGGTTATTTCATCTTGATGGAAAATTCAAATCCATGCCTGAGTTTAAGGAAGTAGAAAATTTTCCTTCGGCTGATGATGACCTCCATGAGTTACCGTTATTCAAATGGGAGAAATTTCTGTTCACTTCGTTGAATCAGAAATTTCCGGCCGGGGATTTCTTCCGGGATATGATGGCAAGAGTAAGCTGGATGCCGTTTGATGAATTTGTATTCCGCCCTGATCTTTCAAAAGAATTTCTTATTGATGCCAACTGGGCTTTGTATTGTGAGAACTACCAGGAAGGTTTTCATATTCCCTTTGTGCATGCAGAATTGAATGCGCTGATCGATTACAGCAGTTATGAGACTGAGTTGTTCTTTCCTTTTTCCAGTTTGCAGATCGGGATGAGTAAGACCGGAGACGATTATTTTGACCTCCCTTCATCATCACCCGATAAGGGAAAAAAGATAGTAGCCTATTATTTCTGGGTTTTCCCGAACATGATGTTTAATTTCTATCCCTGGGGTTTATCAGTTAATATTGTTCAGCCGCTTACGGTTGATAAAACAAAAGTTTCTTTTCATATTTATGTATGGAAAGAAGAAAAAAGAAATAAAGGAGCCGGAAAAAATCTTAATAAGGTTGAACTGGAAGATGAAGAAATCGTGCAGAATGTACAGAAAGGCATCCGTTCAGGATTTTACAGGCATGGAAGATATTCAGTAACAAGAGAAAGAGGCACGCATCATTTTCATCGGTTGCTGGCCGGGTTTCTCTGATTTTTATTTATGGCCCAGGGTTTAAACCCTGGGCTGTTTTATGAACTATATGCAACAACTTCAAAAGACCATCGGGCTTTGGTCAGCCACCACCATCGTTATCGGCAGTGTTATTGGCTCCAGCATTTTTATGAAGCCGGCAACTATGGCCGGACAGCTTGGTTCTCCGTATATATTAATTGCTGTCTGGATAGTGGCAGGGATCATTTCCATTTTTGGTGCCATGGCCTTTGCAGAACTGGGTACGATGTTTCCTGAAACAGGAGGACAATATGTTTACCTGAGAAAAGCTTATGGAGATTTTATCGCCTATCTGTACGGATGGGGCAGTATTGCCGTGATCAATACAGCCGCTATCGCTGCCATTGCGTTTGTTTGTGCAGAATATGCAGGGAATTTTATACAACTGCCAGGGTTTGATGCCGCCACGGAGCGTTCTATTATTTTTCATATCCCCATGATCGGCGATATTGTACCCCTTCAGAATTTTGGAGTCAAAATGCTTGCTATCGGAATTATTATTGTGCTCACTGCGGCAAATTATATAAGTGTGCGATCAGGTAATGCTATCCAATTCATCGCTACATTATTAAAATCCCTGGCCCTTGTCATTCTTGTTTTTGGAATTTTATTTTCAGGAAAGGGTTCGGTTCAAAACTTTGTTGACAATTCAAATAGCTTTCATCTCAGTGGCTGGTCTCTTTTTGCTGCATTTATGGCTGCAACCACGGGTGCTTTTGTAGCTTACGACGGATGGAATAACCTGAATATGGTTGCCGGAGAAATAAAGGATCCCTCAAAAAATATTACAAAAAGTCTGCTGATAGGTTTGGTTGCCTGCATAATTATTTATGTATTGGTGAGCCTTGCGTATATGTATGTGTTGCCTATCGATGAAATGGCAAGGTCTCCGCTGGTGGCAAGTGACGCGGCTGCAAAGGTGATGGGAACCAGAGGAGGGGCTTTTATTGCTATTTTAATTGTTGTTTCAACCTTCGGAGCAACCAGTGTAAACCTGTTGGCGAATGCCAGGGTAGTTTTTGCCATGGCAGAAGCAAAAAGTTTTTTTAATTGGGCAGGTAAAGTTCATTCCCGTTTTCGTACTCCCGGTAATTCAGTCCTGATTTTGGGAATATGGAGCAGTTTATTTGTGTTAAGCGGCTCTTTTGATACTCTTGCCGATATGTTCATTTTTATGTCCTGGGTTTTTTACGGCCTTGTTGTTCTTGGCGTTTTTATTCTTCGCAAAAAAATGCCAAAGATTGAAAGACCTTACAAAGTGAAAGGTTACCCGGTACTTCCTGCTATTTTTATTTTGTTTACTTTATTTTATCTGGGCACGACTTTATACAATGATATTCACAATTATCTCAGCGGTAAGGCAACTGTCATTAATTCTGTTTTCGGGATGGCACTTACAGCCATCGGGATTCCTTTCTTTTTTTATTTTAGATGGAAGTACAAAAAACGTAACGATGTTTAAAAAATTTCCCCTTGACATATCGTTTTCTTTTTTTTACTTTAGCGACCGGAAACAAATTTTGTTCTTCCTCCTAAGCAGTCCACTTCCTACCGTACCTGTTAGTTGCTATGGGAAAGACAGTGTATCCGGGCCGTAGCATATCCCGCATCTGCGGGATTCGGGTTGAAGCCGAAAAAAAGAATTTTAAAACCCCGTTTTTAACGGGGTTTTTTATTCAAAACGCTTTTGGCGTGTTTCCCGATGCCAGATCAATCATGGCTGAAAGCTCCTGTACCAGTTTATCATCGCTTCCATCAAAGCCAATTGATTTAAAACGGATACTGCCGTTTTTATCAATAACAAATTTTGTAGGAATACCTTCCACTTTAAATTGCTCAACTACCTTATCATCAGTATCGAGCAATACATGAAAGCTATACTTATTATTAAGTACAAAATCAGCAGCATTTTTTTGTTTATTTTCCCCTCTTTCCCAGGAGTCTATAAAAACAAACTGAACATCAGCATTGTCCTTGAATTTGGTTACCATCTTTTGCATAGCGGGAAAAGAAGCCTTGCAGGGTCCGCACCAGGTGGCCCAGAAATCAACGATTACAACTTTGCCTTTCAGATCGGAAACATTGATCTTTTTGCCATCCAGGTCAAGCAAGGCAAAGGAAGGAGCGGCTTCATTCAGTATTGACTTACGCAACTCCTCTATCATCTTCATATAATTTTCTTTTTGCAAAGAAGCCATGTAATCATCAAAGCCTGCTTCGGATTTTTGTTCTTTTTTGTAAGTTCTTTTCAGAATATCTTTCATTTCCGTGGTTGATTTACCATCTTTTACAAACTGTTCAATCTCTTTTTTATATTGTTTAGGAGGCAAGACTTTTTCTGCTAACAATGCATAGGTATTATTATAACCTGCGCTATTCTCTTTATTAATCGTTATCGCAGCATCCCTTGCATACGGTAATCCTTTTTTATAACTGCCCGTCCGGTACAGAACCATGGCATAGGTATCAGCATACATGGCATAGATAAATTCATTTTGTTTCTGCCATTGCGAGGCTGTCATGCTCTCGGGTTTTTTTGAAGTCGGATTTTTCATTTCTCCCTGGGCATAAAGGGTGGCCATGCGTGATATTTCCTCGGCATACGCAAGATTTTCGCCGGTCTCCTGCATTTCCCAGGCCGTGTTATTATAGAATAAAGCTAACCGGCCTTTATCTGTTACACTTGATTCTTCTACTGCTTTTTTGAATTCATCCCATTTTTTTTGATTAGCATAGGCCGAAACTGTCAGGAGTTTGTAATAGTCGATATTTTCTTTTATGGCCTTCCAGTTTTGATCGTCGCTATTGGCTTTCTGCACAATTTCATCCAGCAGTCCTTTCTTTTTAACCGGATCGGTTTCTGCATAATATTTCTCCATTATTTCATTTACAGTCCAGCTTCCATTTGGAAATTTCTCTTTTTTTAATGAGGTAATGAATTTTGCCTGCTCTGGCAATTTCGCGATCACATAAATACTTTCAAGGCTGATATAATCAGATTCATCCTTTAAACCCTGCTTCAAAGCTAATTCGATTTCTTTCTGAACAATTGCCGGCGCCTCATCTTTTTTAACAGTATTTATCAATCTCAGGTAGGAAGCAATAAATATTTTTTTTGTATCCGGATACAGTGAAAATTCTTTTTCCATACATTCAAGAGCCTTCGTATTATTTTTTTCAACCCCTACGCCTGGTCCTGTAAACTGATAAAACTGTGACATGTTTCTGTACGCGTTTTTTTTCGGGTTTCCCTTTTCATCATTTAAAACAATTAAATATCCTTCATTAAAATTGTTGTCAAATTTTTTGTCCACAAAAAATGCAATATTAATAAGATTCCCCGATGTGTCTGTTTGAATACTGCCAGTGTATTTTTTCCCATTCTGTGTTAACACCAGTTCATCAGCCTTTTGCCCTTTTGGTCTTGATATGTAAGCAACCGCTTCTACTTTTTGCATTGTATTGGCAAGATCACCTGCGGGCTCGTAGGTGAAGGTGATGACATCGCCGGCTTTTGGATTTTCCGGTGTATAAGAAAAGTTTTTTTGAGAATAGGTTGTGATCGCTGCTAACGAAAGCAATAACGTAAATAATTTACGAAGGAACATAGTGATTGATTTTAAAGCAAGTTAAAAAAAAGAAGTGTGTGTGGTGGATTATAAAGTTACCTGATTAAAACGGTTGTTCCTTTCATAAAAAATTTTTTCCCGGTATCATGATGTGTAAATCGTAAGTACCAGACATATACCCCTGCGGGCTGAGGTTGATCATTGAATCTGCCGTCCCATTTCTTTAGCCAGTTCCTTGATTCAAATATCAATTGACCGCCCCGATTATAAACACGGAATTCAAGATTGTCGGCTTTTACCGCATTTAACGGATAGAGGTAATCGTTTAACCCATCGCCATTGGGTGTGAAAGCGGAGGGCACAGCAATATAACAACTGCCTAATACGCGGATCGTATGCGATACACTATCCTTACAGTCAAGAGAACTGCTTGATGCAACTAATTTAACCGTGTAAGCAGTTTCTCTGCCTGTAGGCGGATAAAGTTGCGGTATGGGATCTTTTATAGTACTGGTATTCCCATTGCCAAAGATCCATGACCAGCTATCAATGCTGCCTGTGCTTTTGTTTAGGAAGACCGCAGAATCTTCAGGGCATAAAAAATTATTTGTTTCAAAGTCTGCAATCACTTTATTATCCAATACTATATTTTGGGATGCAGTGTCCTTGCATATACCATCTGAAACGATCAGCTGCACATTATGCTGGCTGGAGGCAGAATAGATCTGAACAGGATTTTGTAAACTGCTGGTTGAACTATTATCAAAACTCCAGTTCCAGCTTGTTACACCATTACGCCCATCATGAAGAAAGCTCAAGGTATCATTTTTGCATCCGGTCCGCATTGTATAAGTGAAATCCGCACTGACTATATCTTTCATGTTAAAAGTCAAATTGTTACCTGGTGGAATTGCACGACTGCAATCATCGAGTAAAGTATTTCCATCATTTCCATTCTGAATGGTAAGAGTATAATTACCGGGAGGCAGCGGGTTGCTCAATACCAGCACAATGGTATCGGTATCAAAATTTAAATTGCAAGCCGATGAAATCGCTGAAAGAACAGAAGCCCCTCCACTGATAATAAAATCACTTCCATTGGGTGCCATGCTGGTGCATTTTATTTTTTTATTTGTATGAACCACCAGCTGAGTTCCATCACAACTGATCCTTGCATTTTGAAGTAAAGGGTCTACCGGGTCGGTGATACCGGCGGTACCTCCGGTAAATAAAATCTGGTAACCGCTTTGGGAATTCGTAAAATGACTGACTAATAATAAATACTCATGTCCTGCTATTAACGTTGGCATGGCGCTGAATAAAGGAATACCAAACCCGGCACAGTTAATAAAACCTGTACCTGCTGCGGAAGCTCCTGTTACCCCGGACTCACCTGACCAATTGCAACAAACAAAAAGGCTGGTAACGGTAAAAACATCCTGGGGGTTATGACCGGTAATATCGAATAACTGCCAGTCATAGTCATCACCCAGGTTATTTGGTGTAATCGTAAAACCAAGCGTTCCGGCTACATAACAGGTAAACTTATACCAATAAGGGTTTTTATTCTGGTACATAGCCCCATCAGTACAGGGCACCGGTATATTGGTTTGCCCGCAAATGGGAACATTGTTTTGAATAAACGGAGCTGTTCCGCAAACGGGGAAAGCGGATTCAGGTGTTTGACCTATGTTGGTACAAGTTTGCGCGAACGCCGATTTTGCAAACAGCGAAAAACTAATGATTGTAATGAATTGTTTTAGCATAGTAACGAATCATCTTAAATGACATTTAAACTTAACTTAATGCTGCAAGAGAGTAATAGAGAATTGCAGTATTTGAATTTGTAATTCTGACTACTCATTCTTTATATCATTTTCTTTATCAGTTTTCCAAGCATCATTAAACCATAATCAACGTCATCGCTCCAGGGTTTGCCAAAACTTATGCGAATAAAATGAGAATAATTACAACCGGCAGTAAAAATTTTTCCCGGTACAACCGAAATACGATGTTTCATTGCTTCTGTACGCAATTTAAATGCATTTACTTTTTTGTTTAGCTGCAGCCATAAAACAAATCCTCCGTGAGGACGGGAAAGTTTTGTATCGGCAGGAAAATATTCAATGATCGCCTGCATATAACGAAGGCATTGGGTATGCAGGGCCTTTCTTAAATTTTTTAAATGATATTCATAGCGGCCGTTTTTCAAAAAATGCGCCATAGCAGACTGTGTCAGGGTAGGACAACTGATATTATTCATTCTTTTGATCTGACTTACTTCTTCCGAAAATTTTCCCGGTATTGCCCAGCCGATTCGATAACCCGGGGCGAGGGATTTTGAAAGCGATGAGCAATGCATCACCAGACCTTTTTTATCAAAATACTTGCAGGTCTTTGGGCGGCTTTTGCCAAAATAAAGTTCACCATAAATATCATCTTCGATCAATGGTATATTGTGTCTGGTAATAATGTCCACCAGTTTCTTTTTATTTTCATCAGGCATACAACTGCCAAGTGGGTTGTTGAAATTGGGGACCACCACGCAGGCTTTGATAGAGAATTTGCGGATGGCTCTTTGTAAACAATCGAGGTCAATGCCATTGACAGAGCATGAGGAAATCTCTACCACTTTCAAACCTAAACTTTCAACGGCCTGGTAAATGCCAAAATAAGTCGGGCATTCAAGCGCCACCGTATCTCCTGGTTTTGTCACGGCTCTTAAACACATGGTCATTGCTTCAAGGCAGCCTGATGTTATGATGATATCATCGGGATCCGGTTTTCCTCCCCAGTTAAAGGCAAGTTTTGCAATTTGTTTGCGCAATTCAACATGGCCCTGTGTATGCTCGTAACCGATGCAATGATCTTTTGTATTTCGTAATGCATACACAACCGATTTATTCAGTTTAGCTGCAGGCAATAAAGAAATATCAGGAACGGCCAGGGCAAAATTGATCACATCATGAGCGACAATATCTTTATAGATGGAAGCGATCATTTCTTTTACACTGACTTCATGCGATATTGGTTCAGGCTGAAATTGCTTTGGCACTTCAGGAAAACGCTTGTGATTAAAACGGACATAATATCCTGACTTGGGTCTCGATTCGATCAATCCTTTTCCTTCCAGGTGATAATAAGCCTGGAATGCAGTGCCCATACTGATACCATACTCTTCGCTCAGCACGCGAACAGAGGGAAGTTTATCACCGATCCTTAATACATCTTCGGAGATCATTTTTTCAATGCCTCCCGCTACCTGCATGTAGAGGTGATCATCGGTTGTTGTAATTGATTTCTGCATTTCCTTATATTTTGAAATTTTGGTCCCGCTTATGCGGATATAAATTGCGGAAATTTCTCAATCTCCCTTCCTATAGCTATCGGGATACTTTTCCCAATTCGTCATCTGATATAGTCAAAAATACTAAATCTGAATCTGTTTTTTATGAAAATATCGAAAGAATTTTGTGTAGAATTTTTATTTCTCCTTTACCTGGTCAAAACCGGGGAAAAAATTGAATAAGCAATCACGGAGAATTTTGTGCAAGAACGAAAACAATGATAATGAAAAAGCTGAATAAGGGCTATATCGCATTGGCATTAGTAAGTTTCTTTTGGGGAACCACCTATATTGCCAGCAGGATCGGAGCTCAGCATATGCCGGGATTGTTTGTTTCGGGTGTAAGGCAGTTTTCATCCGGCCTGATACTGGTAAGTTTCTTTTTAGCAAGGGGCTACCGTTTACCCGGCTGGGAAGTACTGAAAAAGATTTCCCTGCAGGGCATATTATTATTATGTGTCGCGAATGGTTTGCTTACCTGGTCGCTCGAATACATCAGCAGCGGCTTGGCAGCTATCATCGCTGCTTTAGTTCCATTGTTTATAACCCTGTTCACCGTTTTGCTTTCCTGTTGCATTAAGTTCACAAAATGGATGATCGCCGGAATAATCATTGGCTTTGCCGGTGTGCTGACGATCTTTTATAATTACCTCGGTGAAATGCACAACAAATCGTTTTTGATCGGTGTAACCTTTGCATTGCTTTCTACCCTGGCCTGGTCATTTGGCACAGTATATACGTCGAAGCAAAAATTTTCTATCGATATTTTGTTCAATGTAGGATTGCAAATGCTTATAGCGGGATTTGTAATGCTGATCATTTGCGGATTAACAGGCAAGTATGTAAATCTCGCTGAAACAGGTCATGCAACATGGTATGCATTGATCTACCTCGTTGTTTTTGGTTCGTTGATCGCTTATTCAGCCTATGTATTTGCTATCAGTAAATTACCACCTACGCTGGTTTCTGTTTATGCGTATATAAATCCCATTGTTGCTGTGGGTCTTGGCTGGCTATTGCTACAGGAGAAAATGAATGCCAATATGATACTGGGAACTTTCATTACATTAACCGGTGTGTACCTGGTAAATCGTGAATCCAAAAAAATAAAGGCATGAGCAGGATACAAATAGTGGATTACAGGCCGGAACATCAGCCCTGGTTCGAGTTGTTCAATAAAACCTGGATCGAAGAGTTTTATGAACTTGAAGAGGTTGACAGGTTTGTATTATCGGATCCCGGTGAAGCGATCATAAAACCTGGCGGGGCGATACTGATGGCATTGTATGATGAACAGGTTGCAGGTACCGTCGCTCTCAGGAAAATCGATGATAAAACGTTTGAATTCACAAAAATGGCAGTGGGCGATAAATTCAGGAGAAGAGGAATTGCCGAATCATTATGCTATGCAAGTTTTGATAAAGCCAAAGAATTGGGAGCTGATACGGTCGTTCTTTATTCAAATACATTACAGGCAGCTGCTATTAAATTGTATGAAAAGATCGGCTTTAAGCATTTGCCGGTAACGAGCGGGATATATAAACGGGCCAATGTAAAAATGATCTTTCCGTTAAACAACATTGCTAAACCGGTATAAATTTTTGTGCATGATCATAAAAATTATCAGAGCTGACGCATCGCATGCAGCGATCATATCGACAATCGGAAAACAATCGTTCAGAGATGCATTTGCACATATTTTTAATAATAAAAAAGAATTGCAGGAATATCTTGATTACACTTACCAGCCTGCTAAAATTGAAAAAAGCATCAAAAAGGAAAACAATATTTTTTTCCTTGCATTTGTGGAAAAGGTTCCTGTGGGCTTTGCTAAAGTAAAGAAGCATTCGTTGAATGAACAGATAGAATCTGTGGCGCAGATGGAATTGCAGAAAATCTATGTGCTTTCTTATTATCATGGAAGTGGCGCCGGTCCGGCATTACTGGATGCAGTGGTTGATCTTGCAAAACAAATTCAACCCGATGTGCTTTGGCTCGATACGCACATAGCCAATGCAAAAGCTATCCGGTTTTATGAAAAGAACGGATTTAAAAAAACCGGCAAATATTATTTCACCATTGGCACGCAAACCTTCGAATATCATTTGATGTGTTTGCCTGTAGAGGTATTGCAACCTTGCTGACCTTCAAACCCGGGAAATAAAAATTAATGGACCAAAATAAAAATATAGAAATCCGATTAGCCACCCCGGAAGAGGCAGAAGTGATTGCCGCGCTGCTGTATGAATCGTTTGTAGAATATAAATTTCTTTATACACAGCATGCTTTTGCGGCAACCACACCGGGGGTCATTGAAATAAAAGAATGGATTAATAGCAAAACGGTTTGGGTGGCGGTATGTAATAATAAAATTGCGGGAACAATATCTCTTGTTTCCTCCGGGCCTGATTTCTGGATAAGGAGTGTGGCCGTGGCGACTGATGAAAGAGGAAGGGGCATTGGTAAGGCATTGATGACCCGGGCTGAGCAGCTTGCTTCAAAAAAGGGTTTTCACTCGTTGAAACTGACTACAACTCCTTTTCTTTATGCTGCCACCCGGTTGTATCAATCGTTTGGTTTCAAACAATGTGGTCATGATGATCTTTATGGTACGCCATTGATCAAAATGACAAAGAACCTGGAACGATCATCTAAAAATAAAATCAATAAAAATGATTATGCAAAATGAAATCTCTACGGAGATTACTGTCCGCAGGACAACTCATTCAAGAATTGATGAAGTAGATTTTGATCATCTTGAATTTGGAAAACACGTCTCTGATCATATGCTGGTTTGCGATTACAATAATGATGAATGGCATGCTCCGCATATCATACCGTTTGCAAACCTTTCGTTAAGCCCTGCCACCCTGGCCCTGCATTATGGGCAAACAGTATTTGAAGGGATGAAAGCATTTCGCATGCATGACGGCCGCATTAATATTTTCCGGGCGGATAAACATTACGACCGTTTTGTAAGATCACTGGAAAGAATGTGCATGGCAGTTGTTCCGAAGGAGATCTTTATTGAAGGTTTATTAAAATTGGTAGAGACAGATAAACAATGGGTGCCTGCACAGGTTGATAGTGCGTTGTACCTGCGCCCGTTTGCAATTGCAACCGAAGCAAGATTTGGAGTGAAGGTTTCAAATGAATACAGGTTTATAATTTTTACAGGGCCGGTTCCGGAATTATATGCTCAACCCATAAAAGTAAAAGCGGAAACAGAGTACATCCGTGCGGCAAGGGGAGGAACAGGCTTTGCAAAATGCGGCGGTAATTATGGCGGTTCTTTTTATCCGACACAATTAGCAAGAAAAGAAGGGTATGACCAGGTCCTTTGGACAGATGCAAAGGATAATAAATATATTGAAGAATCGGGTACGATGAATGTCATGTTTGTGATCGACGATGTCTTGCTCACCGCACCACTTTCTGATACGATTTTAGATGGGGTTACCAGGGAATCTTTGTTAATGATCGCAAAAGAACTTGGATACAAAACAGAAGAAAGACCAGTTAGTATCGAAGAATTGGGAATAGCATTCCGCAACGGCACCATTACCGAGGCATTCGGCGCAGGCACTGCAGCTGTGGTAGCGCCGATCAAAACGATCCATATTAACGGCATTGATTTTAATCTTCCGGAATATGGCAAGGAAAATCTATTGTACAAACTAAAGCATAGATTAGAAATGATAAGAACAGGGAAGGAAGAAGATCTGTACAACTGGAATTTTATAGTTTAGAATTACCATGAGTTGGTTGTTCAGGATCAGCTATTCTTAGCTGATCCTTTTTTATCCGCCGTGGTGTTAGCGAAGGCGGATTTTTTGTAACTTGGTTACTAATCATTCATCTTCATGCCAATTATTATCGTAACCGGCGCTTCGGGAAATCTTGGGCAGGCAATTGTAAAAAAATTTTTGAATGAAGGATACCATGTCATTGGTACCGTTATTGCCAACGATCCTGTCCCTTTGAATATTTCTCATGAAAATTTTGAGAAAATAACTGTTGATCTCGGAAATGAAAATGAAGCCGGGGACTGTATAAAAAATATTATTTCAAAATACGGGTCTATCGATGTGGCTGTATTAACTGTAGGTGGTTTTGCCATGGGTGCTATAAAAGATACAGGTGTAAATGATATAAAAAAGCAATTCCGGTTAAATTTTGAGATCGCTTATAATGTGGCAAGACCTGCTTTTTTACAAATGATGCAACAGAACAGCGGCCGTATTTTTTTGATCGGCGCAAGAACAGGTATCGATATGAAAAACAGCAAAGGGATGATAGCCTATGG
>Ga0184636_1000208_pt1 | contig 14428 bp, 12 predicted proteins | sample PLM3_60_b2_FD_133164 | JGI IMG/M metagenome (GOLD analysis project Ga0184636, IMG submission 133164) | Groundwater sediment microbial communities from an aquifer in East River, Colorado, USA - PLM4_90_b2 | ecosystem: Environmental > Terrestrial > Soil > Riparian zone | place: USA: East River... | reverse complement strand
TGCCACTCCGCTATCATGGCTAACTTTTGTCGCCATACCACTTCTTTGTTTTGCATTTTGTTTTTGTTGCAAAACTATTAGGGCTACTCATTGTCTGCAAGATGTACTTAGCCGGATGGATACCTTACAACGCTGCGACGTATATTTATTATTGGACTTCCACTGGAACATCTGCAACTATTACCATACCTCAAAATGTTAGTTCATCATTAAAAGTTGAATTTCTTGAAAAATGTATTACGTGTTTTGGTACAACCGGAAGAAGATATTTTGTTTATACCTCGACATTATATGGTACAGAGAGTTTTGCGAATGCACTTTTATTTTTTCAATATTATGCAGCCTGCTGAGAAGTTATCAAATCAATACTTAAAACATTTTTATGAAATCACAATTCATTAATAAAATAGGGTTACTGAGCATAGTATTATACATTTTGGTATCCTGCTCTAAAAAGGAAAAACATGAACTAAATGATATCGGATTTCACGAAGTACCAGCTGGTATGGGTGGGGGCTGGGGATCTGAGCCGGAAGGAATTTTAGCCTATTACGATTTTATAACCCAGGGAACAAACGGTTTTTTCGGTATAAAATCATATGTATCAGTGCCTGAACAGGACACCGTTAGAGCAACATTTATAGGGGGCCATTTTTTTGACACCTCAAGAACTACTATAAATGGTGGCACTGTTAAGTTCAAGAATTATACACTGACAGCATCTTCATCTCCATCTTATACTTACGGCTTAAGTTCAAATCAAGGTGAAGATTTGTTTGGACAAAAAATTGCACTTGAAGCAAATCCTGATCATAATAATAATTCCACTTATAAAATTCAGGATAGTCTTTATATACCTGAATTAATCAGCTTGGCAGCACCAGAAAATAATACAACTATAGAGGAAGGAACTGATATAAAGTGGAATACTGATCTTAACAATGAAGTCGGAATATTATTAATTCTTCAATATGATCCTGACCAGATAGACAATGGCAGCTTTAGTTCTACGTATCGAGATCCAATTGTCAAAGCGGTTACAACAATAGATGATGGACTGTATACATTGACGAGGGAGGATCTTTCAGATTTTCCGGACGGAGCCAAGGTTTCCCTTATTGTTCTAAGAGTTAACTATAAAACCATACAAAAATCCGGACAGCCTGTAACCTGTGGTGTTTATGCATATACTGCGGTAGAAGGTTTTTTTGTTGTAGCTAATTAAAAAGAATAAGATTAGGTCCTGGGCCGATCTATTCTTTAATAACAAAACAAGTGTGGCCTTAAGGAATACTATTTATTATTTGGGATTCGCAGCGCTAATTTTTTTAGCCTGGTATGTCCAACCTTTTTTTATTTTTCTCGCCTTTGTGCCCATAATCGATTTTGCAAGTCATTCTAAACTTGCAGTTAAAGGCATTATTCAACTATTACTATATCTTTTTACCTGGAATTACATTGTTACTTATTGGTTATGTGATATCGATTTTAAAAAAGGAATTCTGGTTTTTTTTCTTAACAGCTTACTAATGTCAATTCCTTTTCTTGCGACAATATTTTCTTGTTCGCGAATGCAAATCAAATCAAAGAACCTGTGTTTTGGCATTTTTCTTCTTTATTGGATTGCCTTTGAATACTTTCATCATCTATGGGACCTATCCTGGCCCTGGTTGACTATTGGAAATGTCTTTGCATCAAAACCGGTTTTTGTTAATTGGTATTTCTATACCGGTGTAATGGGCGGAAGTGTTTGGATTTTGGTCGTTAACTTTTTAGTTTATAAATTGATGATGCATTGGAGGGAAAATGATTTTCTGATTCTTGCCAGGAAATCAATTATAATAATAGTGATAATAATTGGGGTACCAATTATTTTTTCTTTATTTGGCACCAGCAATTACAAAAAAAATACAACTAAGCGAGCTGTTATAATTACTACATCTTTTACTTCTAAAAATTCCTTGCCTGATGCAGATAAATTAGATAAAATTTTCTTTCTTTTAAATAATGATTATTTATCAAAGGCAGATTACTTAATAATCCCTGAATTATTTTTAAATCAGATCAACCGGAGATATTTTAAGAATTCAAGTTTATATATAAAAATTAAAAAAATAACTGAGTCTTACCCAAATTTAAAAATAGTAATTGGCGCCAATTTAATAGAGGAGACTGCTGCCGGTAAAAGATTAATGAAATATAGGAATAGTTATCTGAGGTATAATAGTTACAATGTTGCTATTTGTATAGATAGTTCATTTCATATCCCGGTAAAGCAGAAAAAAATATTTATTCCATTTGAAGAATTTATACCAGCTCCTTTTTCATTTATCAATTATATGTCAAGTGATTATTCTTTTGACACAGACAATAATGATTCCTTTGTGTATGATTCATTAGGTAGTAGTTTTCTAACTCTGATTTGTTATGAGGGTATCAATACTTCATTTGTTGCAAAAAAAATATCGAATTCCGATAAATTTATCGTGATGCTGGCCAGTGAAGCTTTTTTTAATGGCAACACAGATGGTATGAAGCAATACTTAAATATCGCACGGTTAAGAGCAATTGAAACAGGTAAGTACTTGATTAAGGTATCGAACAGTGGAATTTCAGCTGTCATAAACCCTAAAGGACAATATGAATTTATTTCATTCGCCAATGGCCATAATAAAATTTCCATTGTCGGGTTTAATGAAATAGGGGGATTATCATTTTATGTACGGTTGAGAGCTATACCAGGAAAAATCATTATTATTACTTCGCTTGGGCTTATTCTTGTGTCACTGATAATCCCGGTAATTAAAAAATTCCAATGAGAATATTTTTTCTTGCTTTTTTAACCTCTTTATTAATGCCTGGCCGAAGCAATGGACAAAAAAATGCACAGGAAGCCCGGCTTGCAATTTATAATATAAGTTTTGGTGCTATAGTCTCAGGTGTAGGTAGCGTACTTACTGAGCAGCATGGAGAATCTGTCACAAAAGCTTTTTTAAAGGGAATAAAATGGGGTGCCCTTGGCGGAGGCTTTGTTTATCTTGGTAAAAAAACTTCTTACCAAATCAATTCAAAGAAGCAAATGCTATATGGATGGCCATCAAAATTTGTACATGATTTTGGTATTTCGATTGTGGAGAATGCTGCTAAAAACCAGGAAATTTTTGGGTCTTTCCGGACTAATGTCGGTTTTATTAAAATTGATATATCAACCCAAAAGCACTTTAGCATTCATCCTAAAGTAATGCCTTTTGCATTGGGTAGTTTTATTTACGGATCTATTAAAAGTAAACTTGACCTGAATAAAACAATTTTAATTGGTACTCCTGTTTTTAAAGCTAATAAAGTTTTTCTCCAGGGAGACCTGGGATTAGCAGGGTATAATACTATCTATATGCCCGATACACTTTCTTATTTTTTTTATTCCGTAATAGCTCATGAACATGTTCATATTTTACAGGAATCACAATATTTTTCAATTTTAACCTGGCTGCGACCATTACATAATAAATTAAATGAGTCGAAGAAGTTTACTATTTACAAAAAACTCGAAAAATATTTTTATCTCGATATTCCTATTTATAGAATTCCCCAAATTTTTATGAACTATTCATCAAATTGTTTTTATCGCAATTATTTTGAATTAGAAGCACAACATTTTGCAAGTAATTCCTACATAAGAAAATGCTATTGAAATAATTTCAATTTTTTTTGCCGTTGTTGGGTGCGCCAAGAATTTAGTGAATGTAAAAGTTCTTTAAAATGCTGTGCAAAAGATGGAGGCAGACCCTCCGCTATCGGTATGCAGATACAGGTAACAAACTGCCCTGAAGGTGCTGTATTTTTTTCCTTGCCGAGGTGTGTCGCGAATCAAAGATGAGGATAGTTCTTCTTTCCTTTACGAGTGTCCAAAAAATCAGGTTGCAAGCCGACGTCTCACCAGAGCCATTGTGCGTAAAGCGTGGACTCGGCGCCATACTAAAATATTTTCTTTGTCAAATCAATATCAAATAACTCAGCATAGTTTGTGACTTTATAATTACTATGTTCACCACAAATATAAAACCTTGCAGAACTATGCTGATAATCTGCCGGGCTGGCAACTAAATTCCATTTTCCTTTACAAGGGTTGTTATGCATATAATCCAATTTTTGTTTTATGAACTTTTCAGATGTGCATTCCTTCCAATCAAATGAATCTTCCGTTATTTCATGATGTTTATTGCGAGTTTATCTGTTATTTCAACAGCCTGTTGCAGTTGCCGTAACAATTCCGTCCGGTTTTGTTTTTCTAACCGTTTTACAATTTCATACGCTATAAAACGTTTGCCATTGCCAACAATGGTATTAATACTTTGATCACTCCTTCGAAAGCCAATAAGTGCATGTACATGATTGGGCATGATAACATATCCTGTCAGATAATGACCCTTGTTTTTTAAATGATCAAACCAGTTGTATACAAAATCATAGCTGTTGGTTTGTTCAATTAATGACAGCCATTGATGACAGGTGAATGTGATAAAATAAATTCCTTCAGAATAAGGAATAATTCTTTTGACGGGCATAAAAGAAAGATACAAAGAATTTGTCGCCGACCCGATAGCTATCGGGTCCACGCCTCACACACAATGCCCGCCGTGAGATATCGGCTCGCAATCTTTCAGTTATCGGACACTCGTCGAAGAAAAAAAACCCCGGGCGGACTGAAGCTTTTGTCTGCCCGGGGTTCCTTTACACCCGGATCCTGTTAGTTTAATTGCCTGACCCTGATATTTCCAAATTGCACACGGGAACCAGGATGATGATTTTGTAAACCAATATATCCTTCAGAAGGACGTAATGTATCATTATTCACTTCACTCACTTTCACTCCATTCAGTAATACCATTACATCATGATCATTCACTTCTATTTCATAAGTATTCCATTCACAAACCGGCTTTGAGGCATCGGCTATCGCAGGAGAAACATCATATACCGCTCCTGTCTTTTTTAAAGGATTGTTTTCTGTATTTGAAGCAGAATCAAAACCTCGTTCATCAATCTGGATCTCCCATCCCGAATTGGCTTTTTGTAACCATTGCGGATCGTTCTTGTCCAATTCAGGCACTCTTACATAAATGCCGGAATTGTCAGTTACATCCATAACCCTCCAGTCCAGTTTCAATTTGAAATTTTTAAATTTTTCTTTCTTATAGACCAACAGGCCGGTGCCCCCATCTGATTCTATAATATTTCCAAACCTTCTGAATTTACCCGCACCGATCATTTCCCATGTAGTATCGAAAACTTCATCCAGTAAAGGAATATAATCAGGCTCTTTTACAGGTTTCAATTCTCTTGCTACTGCACTTGCAGTTTTGCGGGACAAGGCTAAGGCTGTAAGAGATGGATTAGCTGATCCTAATGCAGGGAAGACAGCGGGACCCGCAACATAAACGTTTTTGATATGATGAAACTTTCCGTCAAGGTCTGTAACAGAAGTATTCTTATCTGTTCCCATCCATAGTGTACCTGCTTCATGGTGTGTGGTTCCCAAACCATCACGTACTTTATTATTTGGATTATCGCGGTCATTACTCATACTTGGAGGAGGTGGTTCATTATGCCACATAGCCCCGGGAGCATTCAGACTGCCATCTTTATTATAGAAATACTGGATCTTTGACGGATCATTTCCTGCGAGTTTTTGTGCAAGTTCTAATGAAGCCTCATCCATCGTTTTCCAGAGTTCTGCATCATCCTGTGTTTTTACAAGATTTACCCAGGCCCTTGCAAAACCAAATTGATCTTTTACATAAGGGCTTAAATTCATCCAGCTTGTACTGGTATCATCTACAGCAGCATTTTTATCGCCATGCATTTCTCCGATTCCCCTGAGCGTTATAACAATCCAATCTGCAGATTGAGAAGAAAGTGTTTGATCCAGCAATTCAATATCAGGAATCATTCTGAACATCACTGCTTCTGAATTTGAACCATCCACTGCGGCGGCAGTTACCTGCAAATGGAATCTTGCTTTTGAAGTGGCGCCCCTGACCAATAAGGCTGCAGTTTCTAATTTTAGTGGAAGGGAAGCAGGAAATGCAGACCGGTGAATTCTTACCACGGTATTGCTTCTTAAATGTGCCATTAAATTTTTCCCCATTAAAGTTGTAGGAAAAGATTCCATAGCAAGCCGTGTAGATTCAATAGTGCCATTGGCTAAAACAACCGAACAATGAGGTGCCACATTCAAAAATCTCGTTTGCTCGTTCACTCTTACTTCAATCGTATTGACCTGGTCATCATTTGTATAAAGCTTTACAACCTGGGCCCTTGGAACATAAAATAATCTTCTTTCATTATCAGGACTGGCTGCAGCTTCCCGGATTGCATCTACCAGTATGGGGGCGCTGCTATATTTATCAAAGCTAAAAAGTCCTGAGGCAGGTGGCTTCCCCTGAACAGCCAACGGTGCTTCTTCTATTCCATAAACGCCCGGAACACCTTCTGAAACTGCGTCATTAAACTTTTTCATTAACTCCTGGAATAATTTTCCTGAGATATAATCAGTCGTTTGACTGGTTCCTATTTCTTCTTCAACAATTGGATAAACAGCATTCGGACCCTCCAGGTAATCCACGATTTCCTGCGGCCAGTTTTTAAAATCTTCATCAGTAAGTCTTGGTGACCACCCACCCCAATACAATGACCTGCCGCCTAAGCAATATGCAAGCCCGGGAAAGGGTATACTACTATGCCAGGGATTACCCCAAACTCTTTCCCTTGGACCGGGATCCTGTGCGTTTGAAGAAACTTTTACAGCACCCGCTGGATTTAAGCCTATTCTTGCGAGATTCTGTACATGTTCTGAGACCAGGAAAGCACCGGCATCTAAAACTAATACCCGCATATTTCCTCTGCGGTAAATTTTTTCTGCACAATAAGCTCCGAACATTCCGGCTCCGATAACAATTGCATCGAAGGGTCTTCCTCCATTATTGACTGCTTCATCAAAACTATTGCAGATGTAGCGTCCGAGTACATCAATGGAAAAATCTGTTTCCTGTACTTCAACGGTTTGGTTGGTGTTTACAAGTTTTTGTATCATAAGAATTATATTTTAGTTTCCTGAAAAAAAGAACCTTAAACAATTATCTACTAAGGAAGAGACGTAAAAAGGGTTGATTAATGATGAGTACAATTTTCAGGGTGAGGACCTTAAATTAAAAGGTAACATTAATTTCTAAGTTTCAGAAATCTTGTTTTGCCTGAAATGTGGATAAAATTCTATGCCTTCATCGAATATTTTTTTAGTTTGGAAAACTATGAGCAGCATGGACCCGACCATGTTAGCCCTGCTGACGCAAAGCCGCTTGTTATTTGCCGTTTTTCTTCAATTCCGAAATAATTTCTTTTTGATTAAACATTTTACAAATGTTACAAATCACAAAAGCATCATATCCTCCGGAATCTTGTTTCTCTTGTTCATTCAGTACATAAATAGTATTGGTAGGATAAAAGAAATCCGTTTTTAAATGATTTTTTATTTTTTCAATATATGTAGTCTTGTTTATTTGTTTTATTTCTTGTCCTGAAAAATTAGTACTAACAAATCCGATTTTTTTGTTTTTGAAGTCAAATCTATTTCTATCATATTGAAAAATTTTATTAAAAAATTTGACTTCTTACTCTTGATTTTTCACGGCCCTCCTATACTTTTCTTCCGGACTTCTTCTGAAGTCAACCCGAACATCGGAGGTGTTTTAATGTTTAAAAGATTCAGGTACAGGTAAAGTTGGCCCCGATGATGAATTTCATGTTCCACCATTGCACGAAGCCATTTCCATACAGATATTTCTGTATTTCCCGGGGTCATGCACTTCCTTTTTAAATCCTCGTCGCTAAGGTTGCTAAAAATTTCGAGTGATTCCTGGTGCAGACGGTTGAAATAGTTTAGAATATTTTCGTAACCATCTGCCAATTCTTTTCCACAACCCGGATAAGCACTTTTCCTGCCGGCAACGTTTTCAGCAAACATATAGCGCTCTATTGTTGCTATATGCCTGATCTGGTCTGCTATTGTAAATTTCCCCGGCATATATGTAAAGTCTAAATGTTCAGGTGGAATCAGTTTTATAAGGTTGTTGGTTCTTTCCCTTATTTTGGCGTAGTACGCAAGAAATAATTTTACTGATGTTATTTCCATACATTGGTCGTTTTATCTTTAACCGGGACCTCACCCAGGTAATAGTGATCAGATAAAAGTTATCAGCAAAGCCAGCTTTTCTTTTTGTCCATACTTCATCTCTTTTTATAAAGTTGGAAAAATTTTTTTTTATCAAAACAATTCTGGCCCTGTCGAAGCTACATTGCCCTTGTCGGGCTGAGTAGGGGATACCAAATTTCACAGTGGAACCGGTGGGATTTGACTTTAATCAGGTTGACGTTTTTCTCGTTTTTGAAAGCCTTCTAACCCTGGCATTGGTGAGTGAATTCTGCCGGAAGTAACACCAGCAACTCATGCTATTTTATTTTTCAAGGGGTAGAAAATTATTTTGATTTAAAAAAGAAGAAACTGCAGCATTAAATTCTTCCGGCCTTTCCATATTTGGCATGTGGCCGGCATCATCAATAGAAATGAATTGTGCACCCGGAATATTTTCAGCCATGATTGCAGCAACAGGCAGTGGAGTAAAATAATCTTCGCTGCCGACTATAATCAACGCAGGGACTTTTATAGAGGATAAAATGGAAACATGATCTCTTCTATCTGCACGCCCCCTTTGTACTGCGGCTGCTCCTGCTGCATCTGTCGAAGTCATCATTTCAAATAAATGCTGATAAGCATCTGGCCTTGTTGTCTGCGTATTACTTCCGATATATTCATGAATATGCTCCGAGGTATACTGATGCATCCCTTTTGATAATAACCTATTGGCTAAAGCAAGTCGGTTACGATAGCTTTCTTCAGATTCTCCCCTGGCATCTGAATCTGCAATGATCAATGCTTTTACCCGGTGAGGAAACAGCCGGTAAATGTCGAGAAGGATTTGACCTCCCATTGACAAACCACAGAATATTGCTTTTTCAATTTGCAGTTCGTCCAACAAATACATTATATCAAGAGCTATTTCATCCAGTAAGACAATATGATCATTGGTTTTACTCTGACCATAACCCCTGAGGTCAGGAATTATCAAACGGTAGTTATGTTGAAAGTATTCTACCTGATATTTCCACATGGATCTGTTAAATGGTTGTCCATGAACAAATACGATAGGAGAACCGCTTCCAAGATCATCATAAAACAAATTAATACCTCTGATAAATTTTGCTGCCATATTTAAATAGTTGTATTCTTAAAAAAAATAAAATCTCAATATAGTTTTCATCGTAAATATGCTTCACAATTCCATCAACTGATATTTCAACTTTCAGGTCTTTCACTATCTTATGCCCTGTAGATTCAAACTGTCCATCTTTTCTTTTGGCGAATGATATGGTGTTATCACACCGTATTTGCAGAGAAAACCAAAAAATAAATTTAAGCCATCTTATTAATTATTAAGTCGGAGAGAAATACTGTTTGATGATGGGTGAGAGACTGAGTTGAGCGGGGTAGCCTTTCTTATGCCACTTAGTAAAGACATACTTGTCCTTGCCCGATTGGCAATACTGATGCGATAACGTCTTCTCTTAATTTTTCATTATAAAGTTTTTCTATCGCCCAGCCGATCAGGTCAACCGCTGCTAAACAACCTGCTGCTGTCCCAATATTGCCGTGGGTGACTAAATGTTTGTCTTTAATAACATCAACTCCATAACTTCCAAGTATTTCAAATACGGTAGGATATGTTGTCGCAGAAAGCCCTTTCAAATGTCCAAGAGCTGCAATGATTAATGCACCTGAACACATAGAACAAATAATTTGTTTGTCGGGATTTAATTTAAAACGGTCCAGGTATGAGTTATTTTTAATTACGTCTCTTACTCCAACTCCGCTACCAAAAAATACAAGATCGGCATCATTACATTCTTCTATAAGTCCGTGAGTCGCCAGGTCAATTCCACAAGAAGATTTATGTGAAGTTTCTGTTCCCACAATTTTAACTACAAATTCATTTTCTCTGCGTTTTACTCTGTTGAGTAAGTCCCAGGCCAAAAAAATGTCGATGTCTGTGAACTTGTCAAAAGTTACGATTACTGCTTTTTTCATGCTGTTTGTTTTATTTGAGATGTCAGTTTAAAATTGTACATAAAGGTTGGGGTATTGGCGAGGTGGCGGATTTCGAAGCACTTCAGTTAAATTTTTTGTACAAATGTTTAATAGAAGTACCCCTGTTGAATTACTTCCGTCAGCCGCCAGATTGCCAATACCTTGTAGCCGCTGTCATTACTTTAATCATTAAATCCCATTTTCTTTTTTATCAAATTTACATTTTCTTTATCTGTAAGTTTTTCAAGTAATAAAAAAGCGACATTCATTGCAGTTGATGGGTTCCAGGATGTAATAATATTATCGTCTGAAACAATAGGTTCGTTTACAACATGGACACCCATATTTCTTAATGTCTCTTGCCGAAGCGGATTTTGATTATAAGTAGTGCCTTTTTTACCGCCTAAAATACCAGTTTTCGCTACTGGAAATGCGCCTGTACAAATTGAGGCAATAGTTTTTTTCTTTTGATAGAACAATTTTATTATTTCAGCGAATTTGTCATTGTAAGCATCCCTGTAAAAATTATATTCTTCAAACCCGCCTGGGATGGCAAGTGCGTCAAATTCGTCAACGTTTATTTCGTCAGCAATATAGTCTACAATCATTCTTTGATTAAAAGTGCTTTTTATTTCTTTTTTCATTCCACAAGTAAATAATTCAGTCTGTCCGTTACCTGCTGTCAAATTCCAACCTATAACGTCGATAAATACACTTGCTTCATAAATTTCAAATCCTTCTGCTAATAATAATAAAACCTTTTTCATAATTGTGCTGTTCGGGACCTGACATCAACTGCCATTATTGGAAATTCTTTTGGCAATAGTTCTTTTTTATTTCTTTAAATCCATTTTTTCATAGAATCCGGCAAATAAATAAAAAAAGGCTGCCTTTACACTGCCATCTTCCTTCCGGCAGGTATTGATCTATTAACGGCGATCCTTGCTCAGCAACTAAGTAGACTGACAGATAGGTTATAGCATAGATTGTACTATATTTCTGTCCGTCGGGGATAGATAAAGAGATCTTATACATATGTATAAGCAGAGGAGCTGCTTTATAAATTTTTTATGGTCGTGGAGATTGAGTTCCTTTTTATAAAAATTCTTACTTGCCCGGATACAAAATTTACTCCCCTTTTTGGCTGGCCTTTGTGCCCGTCGTGATAATGTATTGAAAACGGCCGCCGGCTGCAGGCGATCGGAGAGTCAGCAGGATCCTCGTAATGGATTGATTATGCCAGGTGAGCTTGAGTCCCTGTTCTTCTTCGGTAATAAATGGTATCGTTTCTTTTGTAGGCTGCCAGCCATCTCCATATTGCAGCGAGACTTTATTTCCATGCGCTGTTGTAAAAACGATTGTTCCGGGCTGACTGATATCAACGGGGCAGATCGTCATAAAACTCTGGGTCAGGGAAGCCAGAGGTTTAACTGCAGCAAAGCTGTCTGTAATTACTACTGCTTCGGGACCGGTAGTGATAATTCTTTTCCATGCTGTAAGACCCGCAGCAGCCGGGTACGCTTTCTCTATATTCATGGCAAGATCAGCTCGTTTTTTATCTTTCTGGTAAGATACATGAGTGGCAGAATAAGAAACTCCGTCTGACTGTTGCTGCCCGTTAACGGTTGGCAGGTTATGATAAGCAGAAGTATTGAACCAAAGAGTATAGCGATCTTTGGAAAATGTTTTCGCGGTATAAGTGCCCGAGCCGACATCAATGATCACCGGGTCGCCGCCTGCATAAATGATAAAATCTCCCACATCATTGTGGTTATGGCTCTCGCCGTTATTACCGCCATGAGCCGCTACAAAAAGTTCGTTGGGTAATCTTGCTGTCATAAATTGCACATCCGGTAACCATGCTTCCCTGTTTTCATGAAAAACTTTCCGGTCAGCAGCAATTGCCGGCAGGCTGTTCAAATCAAATAATGTCCGTGCCCGGTGAAAGGTGGGGTTAATTGTATTGCTATACTTGTCTCTGTGAAAAAGCCAGGCACCAAAACTGCTTAAATCAGTATCGCCTATCGCCTGCCCGAAACGCCAAACCATGATCGCTTCAGGATATACTTCCGGATGGGAATCGGCTACATTCACAAAATAGTTTCCGCTGATATGGGTCCGGTAAATATAAGCGCCCATATTGCGGATAATTTTTGTGTTGTAAATAGTAATGCTGCCGTTGCTTGCACTGTTGAGCAGGTTTAAAATATCCAGTACACATCCTGTACCGAATGTCCAGTAATGAGGGCCTTCTTCGCAGCCACCGTCTTCCCCGATTCCATTAATATACTGGTCGGTGAGTTGCAGAACTTTGGATACATACTGTATTCTTTTGGAAGGATCTTTTTCAAGTAATAAAACAGCAGTAAGATAATTGGACATGATCCAGGGTGCCCAGTTATTGAGTTTAGCGTTAAGGTTTCCCCCGCCCATCCATTCATAGTTGGCCGATTGCAGGGGAACAAAAACACGCCGGTTAACTTCATAATAAATGCGCCGCCGGACAAGCGGGGAAATGCTATCCAGCTCCGGCCCGATGAAATAATCCGCCAGGGCCAGGTTGGCAGCGGTTTCAGCGGCAAAAAGATCCACCACCGGGTCTTCCACATCGGGCAGGCCCTTGCCTCCTTTCTGTATAAAGAGATGGGCCGAAACGCCCCAGAAACTTTCTTCCGAGATGGACCAGATACCATCAAGTATGGCATCAATAAATCTTTTTTTTCCTTCAATGGATTCTGCCAGCACGAGATTCCAGAGACGATTGCGTTTTCCGAAAGTGATGGTTTCGTAGCGGGTCCGGTTGCCGTTGCGTATAAAATCAAGTGTTATGGAAGCGGGCACATTGGGAAAGGTTTCTTTCAATGCATCTTCTCCATTGCGCACCAAATTCTGAAGGACACTATCGGATAAAATATTTTTCCAGTCTCCGGGGCTTTGGGGGAACGGCCGGAATGCGGCCTGGCTGATCAGCACCTGTTGCAAACGTGCAGGCGGACAGTTTTTTTGCAGCAGGTTGCGGTGTGTTATTTGCGCCAGGGAAACGACAGGTAAAAATAAAAAAACAATACACTTCAAACGCATAGGAGGTTTTTAACGAAATTAATGATTGGCCAGTCACCCGTAGTATACAACCCATCGGGATATAAGCTTGCCTGCGACGTTCAGGTTTAAAATGTGGTGTCAGTCTTATTTCTTTTTGTCAGGGTTAAGCCAAACCACGTTTAGTTCTGACTTGTGATTTTGTCCAATGATGTCTCTGTACAATTCGGGTCGTCTTGCTTTAATATAGCGGTATCCTCCTGCCTGAATAAGTTTTTCTGGTGTAATGGTAGCCGTTACAAAACTGTCTTCAAATGAACGACATTCAGCAAGAACATCTCCAAAAGGATCAATAATCATAGAACAACCATTTTTTAACTGGTCATCGTCCATACCAATCGGATTCGAAAAGACTGTATAAATAGCATTATCATAAGCCCTTGCTGGTAGCCATTTCATTAACCAATCCCGCCCCTTCATACCATCGAATTCCAATCGTAAGGAAATAGGGTCGGTTTCACGGCTTTCCCAAAGTTTGGGGTCTGCAAAACCTGCACCGGGCCGGGTGGAAGGAGTACACATCGTTACGTGAGGCATAAAAATAAGGTTTGCACCTAAAAGAGTTGTTGCCCTCACATTTTCAATAATGTTGTTGTCATAGCAAATTAAAATTCCGCATTTCCAACCATAAATCTCAAAAACACAATAGCTGTCTCCTGCCGTCAAATAGGGATTTATGAAAGGGTGTAATTTTCTATATTTTGAAACCAATCCATTTTTATCAACGCAAACATAGGCTTTGAATAAATTGTCGTCTTTATCCTTTTCAAAAAGTCCTGCCAATATAACGATGTCATTCTTTTTTGCTGATTCGATAAGTCTTAAAATGCTTTTTCCATCAGGAATGAATTCTGCTAAATCAAGCATTTGTTCTTTTGAAAGGTGTCTTGCAAAAGTATAACCTGTAATAGAACACTCATGAAAAGCAATTACGTTTGAACCTTCTTCTGATGCTTTTTGTGAAAGCCCTTCAATGACAGACAGGTTGTAATTTTTGTCACCACTTTTGTTCTCGAATTGAGCTGTCGATATTTTTATATTATCCATATACGATGTGGTCTAAAATTGCCACCATCCGACTGAGGCGGATTGATTAAAGATAAAAGGTTGATGTTATACCTGCCTTCC
>Ga0184636_1000207_pt1 | contig 14482 bp, 12 predicted proteins | sample PLM3_60_b2_FD_133164 | JGI IMG/M metagenome (GOLD analysis project Ga0184636, IMG submission 133164) | Groundwater sediment microbial communities from an aquifer in East River, Colorado, USA - PLM4_90_b2 | ecosystem: Environmental > Terrestrial > Soil > Riparian zone | place: USA: East River... | reverse complement strand
TTCAAAGATTTTTGAACTGGTATCTGTAATGGGCGGGCTACCTGGGGATGTTACCTGTGAAAATGATAGTTTAACTACATTAAGGATCAAAACGAAAAGCAGGGTTCTTTTCATGGCAGAATTTTTTAAAACAATCCATACAACATACTATCTACTTTGTGAATGATCTCGCCGAGATGTTCTTCATTTTCAGGAAACCTGTTCTTGTCAACATCGATTACCAGCAAAGGGCCTTCTTTATAATTATCGATCCATTTATTATAATATTCATTCAGCCTCTTAAGGTAATCCAGGCGGATATTTTCTTCATATTCTCTTCCGCGGTTTTGAATTTGTCCTACCAGTGTCGGTACCGATGCTTTCAGGTAAATAAGCAGGTCCGGCGGTTGTACCATTTGTTTTAAGGTCTGGAAGAAAAGATAATAGTTATCAAAGTCCCTCTTGCTCATCAATCCCATTTCGTGGAGATTGGGAGCAAAAATATTGGCGTCCTCATAGATGGTTCTATCCTGGATCACCGTTTCAGTACCGCGTTGTATTTCTACCAATTGCTGTAAGCGGCTGTTTAGAAAATAAATCTGAAGGTTAAAACTCCACCTGGGCATATCCTCATAAAAATCCATCAGGTATGGATTATGATCTACGTCTTCAAAATGAGGGATCCATTTATAGTGTTTACTCAATAATTCCGTCAACGTGGTCTTACCCGCACCAATATTTCCCGCGATAGCTATATGCTTTGGTTTTTTTGCTTTGGCCATGATTATGAAGTCATAAGTTATATCCCGAAAGCTTTCAGGACTGATGTCGGAAAGTTAAATATAAAATTATCCCTGCAATCTATCCAAAACCTTTTTTGATCCTGATCTAAAAATAGTTTAGCCCGATAGCATCTCTGACCAGTTCCATGGTAGCTTTTGCACTTTTTCCTGCTTTTTCAGCGCCTTTTTCCATGACTTGTCTTAAATATTTTTCATCATGGCGGATGGCTTCTGCTTTTTCACGGATCGGGCTGATAAATCTCACCATATCCTCTGCCAATTGTTTTTTCATATCACCATAACGGATAGTGGAGTTGCTGAAATCTTCATCAAATTTTTTGACAGTATCTTCTTTACCTACCAGTTTCATCAGCAAAAAAAGATTTTCAATATAATCCGGCTTTGCAGTGTTTTTTTCGGTTGGTCCTGTATCTGTTTTTGCCCTCATCACTTTTTTACGGATCAATTCATCATCATCACTCAAATACAATGTAGCATACTGATTCTCACTCTTGCTCATTTTACCGGCTCCATTAAGACCTGGCACTTTTACCAGTTCGCTGCCATAATTAAATGCCGCTGGCTCCGGAAAAACTTTTGCATACCTGTGATTAAAGCGATTGGCAAAATTGCGGGCCATTTCTAAATGCTGTTCCTGGTCCTTACCTACAGGTACCAACTCTGCGCGATGCAATAAAATATCGGCTGTTTGTAAAACCGGGTAAGTAAGAAGTCCTGCATTTACATTATCGGGCTGCAACCTTGCTTTCTCTTTGAATGTAGCCGTCTTTTCTAACTCGCCTTTATAAGCAAGCATGCTTAAGTACAGGTATAATTCCGAGGTTTCATGTACATGACTTTGACAGTATAACGCTACCTTTTCGGAGTCGAGGCCACAGGCAATGTTTTCTGCGAGAACACGATGAACATTTGTTCTTAATTCTTTTGTATCAGGATGAGTTGTCAGGGAATGAAGATCAGCCACCATGAAATAACATTCATATTCTTCCTGCATGCGCACATAATTCCGGACCGCCCCAAAATAATTCCCCAGGTGAAGAAATCCGGTAGGACGGATACCACTCATTACTATCGGTTTCTTTTTCTCCATAAAGCGACGAAGATAAGGATAGTTCGGAGTTTAGAGTTCAGAGTCGAAACCCGGGCAGACTCTGAACTCCTGACTCACAACTAAGAACTATATTTGTTCAATGGAAGTAAATGATGCGCTGGTAGATAAACTGGCTCACCTTGCAAGGCTGAAATTTGAAAAGAAGGAAAAAGAAGAGATCAAAAAAGACCTTCAAAAAATGATCGCCTTTGTAGAAAAACTGAACGAGTTAGATACCACCGGCATTGAGCCATTACTCCACATGACTGATGAAGTAAATGTACTCAGGGAAGATGAAGTGAAAGGCTCCATTAGTCGTGAAGAAGCATTCAAAAATGCTCCTCTGCATGACGAAAAGTTTTTTAAAGTACCGAAGGTGATAAAAAAGTGAGTGGCGGGTGGTGAATGGTGGATAGGATTAAAGAATGTTGAAGAGTCCCGCATATGCGGAACAGAAGTTTGATAGAACTTCAAAAGCTGGTAACATAAAAATATTTTACAAATAGAATGAATGAGCAAATTAAAAATAGAGAGTTTCAAAACGCCCCTTTAGGGGATGGGGGTATAATACATCTCGAAGGAATAAGTAAGAGTTATTACATGGGCAGGCAGGTGCTTGAAGTGCTGAGTGGTATTTCGCTTGATATTTTTAAAAATGAATACGTAGCATTTATGGGTCCGTCCGGTTCCGGTAAAAGCACATTGATGAATATTATAGGTTGTCTTGATACGGCTACAAATGGCCGGTATATTTTAAACGGACATGATGTGAGTATGATGGAAGATAATGCCCTGGCTGAAATCCGTAATAAAGAAATTGGCTTTGTTTTTCAGCAATTCAACTTGCTGCCCCGGCTTACTGCACTTGAAAATGTTGCGCTTCCCCTGATCTATGCCGGCTTAAGCAGAAGACAACGTAATGAAAAAGCCATGCATGTGATGGATCTTGTTAATCTTACAGACCGCAGTCATCATAAGCCAAATGAATTAAGCGGGGGAGAATCTCAACGGGTAGCTATTGCAAGAGCACTGGTTAATGATCCATCTATAATTCTTGCAGATGAACCAACAGGAAATCTTGATAGCAAAACGTCTTATGAGATCATGGATATTTTTGCCGATATTCATAAACGGGGTAATACAGTTGTATTGGTAACTCATGAAGAAGATATCGCTACGTTTGCAAAACGCATTGTAAGGCTGAGAGATGGAATGATTGAAAGCGACAGAAAAAATGAAATGGCCACAATCGCTCATTAATTTTTTAATCCCCCTGATTCCCCGGCAATACCCATTTGATCCTAAATTTCCATCGGGCATGCTTATACTATCAATGCCCTTGATTCAATGGTTAAGAAAAATTCTGCTATTTTTAAATCATCGCACATGGCAATAAAAATTTATACTAAAACGGGGGATAAAGGAACAACCTCTTTAATTGGAGGAACAAAAGTATTGAAGTCGGATCTGCGCATTGAAGCCTATGGTACGGTTGATGAATTAAACTCTTATGTGGGATTATGCAGGGATATTTTACAGGATAAGCAAAGCCGGGATATTTTACAGGAAATCCAGGACCGTTTATTCACCATCGGCTCATCATTAGCCTGTGACCCGGAGAAAGAACCAAAAATGAAGATCCCGGATCTGAAAGAAAATGATGTTGAACTTTTAGAAAAAGAAATGGACCGGATGAATGAAATTGTTCCGCAAATGAAAAGTTTTATTTTAGCCGGAGGGCACCCCACCGTTTCTCATTTGCATATTGCCCGTTGCATTTGCAGAAGAGCGGAGCGTTGTTGTGTAAGACTAAAACAGGAAAGTACCGAAGATGCTATTATTATAAAATACTTAAACCGTTTGAGTGATTATCTTTTTGTCTTAGCCCGCTATACTTCCTATTTGTCAGGTGCGGAAGAAATACCCTGGAAGCCAAGAGTGTAAACTATTCTATTAAAATCTTGGACATCTCACAGCATCTACACTGGAATTATTTTTTCTGAAGCCGATGTATGAAACAGAAATCTCAAAACCTCCCCGGCCGTAACTTGAGGATTTGAGTCTGGAAATATTTACATCGTAACTAAAGGTCAGCGAAAATGGCGTGTAATCAATTTTAATAGTTGGGATCAGGGCATCGTTCCAGCGTAAAAAAGCGCCTGCATGAACGGTATAAACCGGGATAGCTGGATCCTCTCCTAATTTTAACCCATACATAGCCCCCGCTACTGTTTCCTGGAAAGCCCCCTGTATGGAATGATCGGCCTGTATGGTAATATAACTGAGATCAGAAACACCAAAACGGACACCCCCCGAAAAAACCCATTTTGGAAAAAGCTCAATATTTGAATTGCGGTAAAACGAAACTTTAGGTCGATTAAAATGATGATAGGCCGCTCCTAAGAAATAATTATTATCAGGATTATCATTAAGGTTTGAATTATAACTCATACCTACACTGCCATCAGGATAAAAATAGTGAGCATCATTAAAATTTTCGCCATCATTGCCGGTATTGTACGTTGTATTAGTTGTGATCTTTGACCGATCGATGCTGCGTTGTACAACACCTCCCATAAAGCCAAGCGATAAATAGCTGTTTCTGTCTGCACTTAATGACTTATGGTAGTTTAATGCAGGAAGCAGATAGGTTGATGTCCATGAAATACTTCCCGCTTTGTCATAAAGCAATTGCATTCCGAGAGTAATAAAGTCATCCGATTTACCGATCGGCATTTTATATTCGCCATCAATTGAAGCTGTTCTATATGCATTTGTAACACTATTCCATTGATCACGATAGACCCCCTGCACTCGTATGTCTCCCGTATAGATGCCTGCCAGTGAAGGATTTCGTAATAATGGCGCCTGGAAAAACTGGGAAAAGTGAATGTCCTGCGAGAACGCTGCAGGCTGTTGACTACAAATTGCCGATATCACAACCAGGATATATTTTAATTTTTCTATGATAATTTTTATTCTCATAACCAGTTATAAAATAAGAGAAACATTTCCTTCAAACCGGATGATATCACCATTATCACAATAAAACTCTACCTGGTAAATATACACTCCGGGTTGAGCTTTATTGCCTTTATATATTCCGTTCCATCCATAATCAGGATCATTGATCGGGAAATCTTTTGACTCAAAAACAATTTCACCCCAGCGGTTAAAAATTCTTAAACTTTTTGCCCTGTTTATCCCCTTTCCTCTTGGGTAAAATATATCGTTGCTTCCATCGCCATTGGGTGAAAATGTATTGGGCATAAATACATTGGCATTTTTGCAAATAACGATAATTGTTATTGAACCTCTATTCCTGCATCCGTTACTGTCAGTAAAGAGTACCTGATAGGTTGTATTGAATTTTGGATTAGCAACCGGTTGAGGACAGTTTGAACAATTTAAGGTTGAAGCCGGCGACCAGAGATAACTAACTACGTTGGATGAATACGTCGCTGGAATTGTTACAGGAAACCCTGCGGACATAGTTAAGGTTCCCGGCATGGTAGCCGCCGGCAGGGGAAATACCGTTATATTTTTTGTGCTGGTATCCTTACAACCGCTACTATTGGTAACAATGGTTGTAACTATAAAATTACCGGCAGTTGTATATACCTGTTGTGCAGGATTTTGAACGATTGAATTATTACCATTGGGAAACGTCCAGTTCCATACCGCTGCAGAAGTATCAGGCCTCTGGAACAGGCCCGTATAGATCATCGGATCAAAAATACAGGCCGTGGAATCACCACTGATCGTTATTAAGGGACTTTGTACAATTTTGATCAGGTTGCTTAACCTCATCGTGTCCGAACAGGAAGATTGTGTTTGAACGGCTAATGAAACATTATAAAGACCCGGTGAAGTGTATTGATGTGAAGGATTTTGAATTGATGAAGTGCCTCCATCACCAAAATTCCAATTATAAACCGCAATAGGATCATTGAAAGTTGTAGAATCGGCAAATCGTACAATGCCCGAATCACAAAAAAAGTTTTTATCAATGCTGAACTTTGCGTTAACACCAATTATCCGTAAGGTATCAATGCCATTTACCGGTATCAGGCAAACTGCATTGCTTTGCATGATCAGTTTTGGAACAAAAGTTCCAAAGTTGTTATAGATATGCGTCACATCCGGAGCAGTCGTAGTTTGGGTATTGCCATCGCCAAAATCCCATAAATAAGTAACAGGGCCCGGTGTAAATGCATTTAAATTTACAGTTAATGGTTTACAGCCGTTAAGTGGTAAGTAGCCAATTCTTGTTCCTGTGGTATCGTAAACAGTAATTGTTTTTTTTGCTGTGTCCCTGCAGCCACCGGGGCTTGTGACTATTAATTGAGCTACATAGCTTCCGGGAGCCGAAAAGTAATGAGTAGGATTGAGAATAGTTGAAGTACTTCCCATACCAAAATCCCATAACGATGAAACAAAGTACTGCGAAGTATTTGTGAACTTTACTTCAAAAGGTATGCATGAACTTACAGAATCATTAACGGCAAACCCGGCTATAGGTTTATCGACCTTTATATATAAATTTTTGGTTAAAGAATCGGAACAACCATATTGATCGGTAATTTTAAGTTTGATTGTGTACAAGCCCGTGCTGCCATATGAATGTGTTGGAGATGTTGTGGCTGAAGTACCACCGTCGCCAAAATTCCATGAGCTGTTATAATTGATCGCATTAGATTGGTTGATAAAATTTACAATTGCTGAAGGACAGGTTAATGTATCAGGTGAAACAAACAAAGCATGCGGATCAGTGGCTGTAATAAGGTTCGGACTTATCAGGGAATCCATGCAGCCATAGGCATCTCTGACAGTCAGTTTTACTGAATAAGTTCCCGGTGTATTATAGGTATGCTGAAAGGGGGGCGCGAAAAAATTTTGGATAGTGCCATCGCCAAAATCCCATTTCCAATTTACAATTGCATTTACCCCATCATTTGTTGAAAGATCACTGAATGTTGTTGTAAGGCCCTTACACCCGCTGGTATTCGCTGCAGTAAAGTTTGCAATAGGCCCGTTCACCCTTACATAATTGGGTTTTATTACTGTATCCTTACATCCATTAATATCTGTCGTAATCAATCCTAGTGTATAAGTACCCGAATTATTATAGAAATTACCTGTGCTTGGAGAAGTTGTATTATAATAAAAGCTGCCATCAAAGGACCAGGCATAATTTACAATATTAGCCAGATTAAAATTTTGGGATGTCATTGTTACATAAAGAGATTTACAGCCAACCCGGGTATTTACAATAAAATCAGGAGTTTCGTCAATGGTGCTTACCAGATGCGTAATGGAATGACTACAGCTGCCGTTTGTGACGGTAAGTCTTACAGTATATCCTCCCAGTGAAGGAAAATTATGTATTGGGTTTTGCGAATTAGAAGTTGTTCCATCACCAAAATCCCAAAGCCAGGTAACCGGTCCTGTAGATTGATCGGTGAAACTAAATTGCAACCGGTCTGAGCAATTGGCTGTATAAGAAAAGGCTGCAATAGGTGGTAAAGAAACTATGTAGTTTGGTTTACTTAAAGCATCCGGGCAACCATTATTTGTGGCGATCAGGGTAACGGTAAAACTACCAACAGTGGTGTAAGTATGTGTTGGGTTTTGTATAACAGATGTGCCGCCATCACCGAAATTCCATTGCCATTCATCTACAAAGGGAGTTGAAAGATCGGTGAATTGTACCGGCTGAAAAGCGCATTGAGGTACTGGTGAGGCTGTGAAATCAGCAGTTGGTTTGGATCCTACTTTTACAGCTCCTGGAATAACAAGCGAATCAGTGCAACCTGTACTTGTAGTAATAACTAATTTTACTGTATATGTGCCTTGAGAAATATATGTATGTGATGGGGTGGCCAATGTCGAATTGGCGCCATCTCCAAAATCCCAGAAATAAGAAGTAACAGCATCAATGGCAGCAATATTGGCAACCGGGTTTAAGGTATATGGAATACAACCCCTTGCCGGTAATGCCGGAATAGAAATCTGTGCGCGGTTTACTTTTATAAATTGAGGTTTAATGATTGTGTCTGTACATCCTGATGTATTTGTTACAATAAGTGTAACATTAAAATTTCCGTAACTAGTATACGTGTGCACAGGGTTTTGCTGGGCAGAAGTTCCACCGTCTCCAAAATCCCATTGCCAGTTTATTGCACCGGCTGAAAGATCCTGGAAATTTACAGTTAATGGTGGTTGACATTTAGCGGTAGCCGGAGCAGTAAAATCGGCAACGGGTCTTGCCAAAATGCGTATTGTTTTAAACGCCGAGTCCTGACAATTAGTGTAGGTATTTATAAGTTTTACATCATAGAGTCCGGGAGTTGCATAACTCTTTACAGGATTTATGGCAGTCGAAGTGGTTGCATCGCCAAAATCCCAAAAAGAATTTACCGGAGCCGGTGTAGAAGCATTTTGAAAATTGATCAAGCTGTTTATGCAGATACTGTCAGGGGCATTAATGGCGGTTGTATTGCTGATGATGGTAACACTCTTTCTTATAGTATCTACACAACCACTATTACTGCTTGTAGCCAGTGCAACCGTAAAAGATCCTGCTGTCAGAAAACTATGTGATGGATTTTGTAAAGTGGAAGTTCCTCCATCTCCAAAATCCCAGGAATAACTTAATACACCCGGACCCGTTGAGGTATTGGTAAAAGAAATATCGGATGGCGGGCGACATACTGTCGGTTGAGTATTCGTAAATGCAGCCTGAACACCGGTTGTAACTGAGATGTAGTTAGGTTTACTTAAAACTCTGTAACAGCCTTTATCATTTGTCACTTTCAATGTAACAGAAAAATTGCCCGCAGTTGTATAAATTATAAATGGGTTTTGCAAAGTTGATTGCGTTCCATTACCAAAATCCCACAGCCAATTTGTATTTGTATTTCCATTTCCCGGCATTGAAAGATCTGTGAATTGCACCCTTAAAGGAAAACATCCATTCACAGGCACACCGGAAAAATCAACAGTCGGAGTCTCATATACGGATATATATTGCAAGCGAGTGAGTGTGTTGGAACCAGAGGCGTTTGTTACTGTTAGTTTTACCGTGTAAGCCCCCGGTGTGATATAAACTGCAGTAGGATTTTGTAAGGTGGAAGTATTACCATTTCCAAAGTCCCAAATCCATGATGTTGGACCACCGGTTGACTGATCCGTAAAATTTACTAAAAGTGGAGAGCATCCTGCTGTGGGAGAGGCGGTAAAGCTTGCTGAAGGTAATTGTCCCTTTACAACCAGGGTCAATGCCAGCAACGATATAAAAATAATAGCTGGTTTCAGAAGGGTATACCTTGGTCTAAGCCTCAAAGCAGAGTTTTAAAAAGGTTCATAATAAACATACCGATAGTTCAAAAAATGCCGGTTTCATTGAAATTCAGATAAATAATCAGGGATTTATTGAAAGGGCTTCATAAGAAGAATCTCACTTATCTCATCAGGAATTGTGCTAAAAATCAGAATTAACCATTGGGGCACACTTTAGGACACAGGTAAGTGTGACTCGTTTAATTACCGGGATATAGGATTTATGGAAGAATTTGAATGCAGTCCCTTTGTTTCTTATTGTTTATCAAGCCTTAATGTCCTGACCTCAGTCCCTACCGTCATGGTGGCTATTACATAGCTCCAACTATTGTCTGTAATATGCCAGGTACCATTTATTAATACTAAAGGATTAACAACATTCGAAAAACTGGCTGAAATGTTCATTGCAGCAGCATCAGGCTGCCAGGAACCTGTTTTTTCTATTGTGCCATTTTTAATAGCATCGACATTATAGTTACGATAGTATTGAAATTTATAGCCGGAGAAATCAGCTGTAATATCGGTACCATTAGTAGTAAAACTGGTTATTACCCACTGTCCATTGGTCATTGCATCTAAGATGAGATCTTCCTGCGCATTATGAACTGCTTTTTTGCAACCCGCAAGGATTATTAAACTTAGTATTATAATGAATATTCTTTTCATATTACAGATCAGAGTCACAAAGTATAAATTAAACTATATTTCTGCAATAGATAATCCAGGAAAAACCTTGTATCGAGGGCTTTTCCGGTCATCCGTTCGCAAAGTTCTCCGCTGGTATACTTTCTTCCATGTAAATGAACGCTTTTTCTCAACCATTGCAAAACCGGGACAGTGTTTCCTTTTTCTATCCCGTTATTGAGATCGGTCACGCTTTGCTCTATGGCTGAATAAAACTGTGCTGCAAAAAAGCTGCCTAAACTATACGTAGAGAAATAACCGAAGCTTCCATGGCTCCAATGTACATCCTGCAGGCATCCATTTTTATCATCCGGAATCTTTACACCCAGGTAGGTCTCATAATGCTCATTCCAGAAAGCCGGAATATCTTTAGTTAGAATTGATCCATCAATTAATTTTTTTTCAAGCTCATACCTTACCAAAACATGAAAATGATAGGTTAGTTCGTCAGCCTCAGTACGGATCAATGATGGTTCAACCTTATTGATACCTTTATAAAATTCCTCAACAGAGAGTTTTGCTAATTGTTCAGGAAATTTTTTTTGCAATTCCGGGAAATAATGCTTCCAGAAAAGCAAACTTCTTCCAATATTATTTTCCCATAATCTTGATTGAGATTCATGAACGCCCAGGGAAGCAGCTTCACCCAATGGAAGTCCGTATTGATCGGCGGGAAGCCCCTGTTCATACAAAGCATGGCCTGCTTCATGAATACAACTCCAGGTCATGCTGCTAAAATCATTTTCGTTTATCCGGGTAGTAATTCGCACATCAGAATTAGCAAAATTGATCGTAAAAGGATGCTCGCTGATATCCTGCCGGCCTGCTTCAAAGTCAAAATGCAATTGTTTCAGTAAATACATTCCCCAATCCCACTGCTGTTGCTTCGGAAAATATTGTTTCAGAAAAGAATCATTAACCTGCGGTTTGTTTTTTATTTTTTCTAAAATTGTTTTCAAAGAGGGTAAAAGGTCAGCAAAGGTTTTATCTATCAATTGAACCGTACTTCCTTTTTCAAATTCATTTAATAAAGCATTGTAAGGATGGTGTGAGTAACCAAGAATATCTGTTTCCTGTTTTTTTAACTCTGTAAGCGGCGCTAATTCCTTTTCAAAAATCGGAAAGCTGTTTTGTTTTCTTGCTTCCATCCATGCATGAAATGATCTGTTGACCTGTTCTGTTAACTTTCGAACAAACGCTGAGCTATATTTTTTATTCTTAGTATAATCTTCCAGGGTTAATTCGATATTTCTTTTTTCGTTTTCTCCCAGCTCATTTTTATCCATTAACTCATTTAGAATCTTCCCTAATTTTTCATCGATAAAAAGCCGGTGGGCTATTTCGGAAAGTGTGGCAATCTGCTGACCTCGTATCCCCGCTCCTTTTGGCGGTAAATAGGTTTCCTGGTCCCATTGTAATAAGGCCATGGAATACTTTACATCAGCAATACGGTGCATTCTTTCTTTATATTCTTCATATAAGTCTTGCGTATTCATTGATCATTTTTTAATGATCCCTGCCCTCATGAAAATGGGAAAGGTCATTTGCAATTGAATTCTGCTGTCAAATTTTGTCCGGATCTCTTTCATTAATTCAGTAACGGGATTAAGGGAATTTTTCTCAATATAATGCTGCACTGAAGACCATGTATTCAGGTATCCTTCTAAATTATCCAGGTCCCATACAAGACGTGTGGCAAAACCAGGATTTGTTATTTCATCAAAAGGAAATGGCAGAGTTTTATATTCATTCTCAACATATCTTCTCTCTTCATCCCAATAGTCATAAATTTTTTTATAATAAAAATCGTCGATCAGTTTATTTAATTCCGGCTGGTCAGTTTTCAGAATATTATACGCCCAGCAAGCAAAAACAGCATTATCTTTTCCGACTCTTTTTATTTCTTTAAAAAATTTATTAAATCGGAACCAATGCACCGAGGTTGCACTGGTGATAAGATCAAAACTATTATCCGTAAATGGGGTCTCTTCTGCCTTGCAGATCTGGTAGTAGAGATTGGGTTTTTGAACTGCTTTCTTAATTTGCTTTTCACTGATATCCGTTGCATACACTTTATCAAAATATTCCGCCAGCACAGCTGCAGCCTGACCATTGCCTGTTCCGCAATCAAGAGCCTTATTTTTAGTAGTTACATACTGAAGAATAAAATCATACAATTCCTTCGGATAGAGGGGGCGATATTTCGCATATATATCAGCATGCCCGGAAAAAATATCTTTGGGGAAATTTGACATTTACAGAAATTTGGTATTCAATGCATGCAAAGTAACGATTCAATCATGGAAAATATGGAATGGAAAAAAGACGATTATCTTATTTCCACTAACAAAGCAAAAATTGATATTGGTGTTGTTCACAGTTATCTTACCCAATCATATTGGGCAGAAGGGATTTCCATAGAAGTTGTAAAACGAAGTATTGAAAACTCCCTTTGTTTTGCAATTTACCGGCAGCAACAATTAATTGGTTTTGCAAGAGTGATCAGCGACTTCGCCACGTTTGCCTACCTGGCCGATGTTTTTATTTTACCTGACGAAAGAGGCAAAGGATTATCCAAATGGCTGATGGAAGTAATTATTAAACATCCGCAGCTGCAGGATCTGCGCAGATTTACCTTAGCTACAAAAGACGCACACGGATTATATACTCAATTTGGCTTTAAGCCATTCGATAAGCCTGAACGTTGGATGCATCGCCACGATCCGGATGTGTATAAAAAAAATTAAAAAGCCCCTCGTTCTTACGGGAACTGCGGGGCCTAGGTTTTTCAACCTTGAGTTAGTTTTGCCCGCCCGGGTGACCTGTGGGGCGGGATTTATTGTTTAGTAAGATTCTGAGCGGTTTTTAATTCTTCAATTTGTTGTATAAAATGATCATTATTGGCAGAAATCACTAAACAAAGCTGATAGCAATCCACCCAACCAATACTTGTTTGAATAATATGATTTCTCAGATCTTCTGTCGTGTTTTTAATATATTTAATATGATCTGCCCTTGTTGTTTTAAAACTCTCAATGACTTCATCCATATTCTTCCATACATTTTTTTTACATTCTGCCATTTCGATCGTAGAGTTCCCGTTCTCCACCCTATTGATTAATTGGTCATCTGACATCTCAATTTGGGAACGTTTTTCAGGATTAGCCGGCTGTTTCATTGTTTTTTCAAGCAACAGCCAGAGCTTATTTTCCGAAAGAACAATATTATAAACACATTCTTTTATACAGCGTCTGTCAGAACTTATTTTGAAATCAAGTTGAGTTTTGGAAAGGCCCTTTATGGTTTTCAGAAAATTGGTTTTATTTTCTTTAAGATGACTGGCAGCAAATTTTCTTTCCTTGCTTGTGATGCTTGTTGAAGTGATAGTGCCTGCCAACCCGGTAATTACCAGCAAAGCAAGCAGTATATAACCATAATTACTTCTTCGCATGGTAAAAAATTTAGATGTTAATTACGGAAAGGGGCTGTCGCAGGGACTGGAAGGGATGAAAAGGTACAAAAGGATTTTGTTTTACAAAAGAAAAATTTTCAATCTTAAAACTATTTCTAATGCGCTCTGCAATTCGTTTTGAAAGACAGGCAAAAAATAAAATAATACGGCAAGTGTTTACCCCTAGTTATTTTATTTATGTGGCCGTTTTTTCACCATACCTCCACGGGTATCTTTTATACTCTGCATTACAACAAAAGCATTTGGATCTATTTTTTCTATTTCGGAATTCAGGCGGCTAATTTCCAAACGGGTAACAACGGTAAAAATAATATCAGTTGAATGATAGGTCTCGCCGCTTTTGCCATAACCTTTTTTGCCTGCATAAATTGTTAAACCCCTTCCGAGTTTATGCTTTATCATTTCAGCGATTTGACCACTTCTGGGTGAAATAATCGTAACACCGGTAAACTCCTCAATACCTTCCAAAATAAAATCCACAGTTTTGGAAGCAGCGAGATATGTTAGAATAGAGTATAAAGCCACTTCTATTGAAAGCAGGTAGGCTGCTGCAAAAAAAATAATAATGTTGAACAGAAGAATAAAATCACCAACAGACAAAATACTCTTTCGGTTTAAAAAAATAGCAAGAATTTCAGTCCCGTCAATAACCCCGCCGCCGCGAATAACCAGCCCGATCCCTGCGCCAAGAAAAAAGCCACCAAATACTGAAACTAATAATTTATCATTGGTAACAACCGGGTAAGGAATCACGGCAACAACCAGTGCAAGCAATACAATTGCCAGGATACTTTTTAAGCCAAAGCCTTTACTGATCTGCTGCCAGCCAAGAATCACAAATGGAATATTGATAAGGATAATAAGCCAGGCCAATGGAAAATCTATTTTTGCATTAATAAGCAGCGAAATGCCGGTTACGCCACCATCAATAAAACTATTGGGCATTAAAAAACTTTTTAAACCAAAGCCTGCTGAAAAAACTCCAAGCACCATCATCGAAAAGTTGATGATATTCCGCCATACAGCTTTTTTTGCACTATGTGCCTTTTTTGCCATATGGTATTGGCTTAAGGCTCGTTCATCGGTTATTCCCAACCCTTTTTGAACTTCTCT
>Ga0184636_1000206_pt1 | contig 14516 bp, 16 predicted proteins | sample PLM3_60_b2_FD_133164 | JGI IMG/M metagenome (GOLD analysis project Ga0184636, IMG submission 133164) | Groundwater sediment microbial communities from an aquifer in East River, Colorado, USA - PLM4_90_b2 | ecosystem: Environmental > Terrestrial > Soil > Riparian zone | place: USA: East River... | reverse complement strand
CGTATAACCATTATTAAAATTATCTGTAAACTGGTTTTGCAGGGAATCTTTTACCAGGTTGCCGGCATTGTCATAAGTTTTGTTTCTGCCATCAAAATATGTATTGCCTGTTTTACGGTTAAGGCTTGTATTAAAACCAATTGATATAGTTCTACCCCTTTTTGCAAATGAATGGCGATATAAAATATTATTACCTATGTTGTAACCGGAAGTGGCGGTGTTGGTTGTGTTAGTTGAACTGCTGGCGGGTATTTCGTTAAAGCTATTAAAGGACGAGTACTCACTATTGCTATTATTTTTTTGGAAATTAATATTCGGAGTAATTAAAATAGAATTGAAAGAATCAATTTTATATTCAAGTCGCAGGTTAACTCTGTTATTGTAATTTGTACTGTGGGATAAACTACTCTCTTTAGAAAACAAAGTTGTATCGGAGCTTATAGTAGTTTCCCGGTTTGTTATCTGACTATTTGTGTTACTGCTATTATTAAAGAAATAACTCCCGCTAACAGTAAGTTTTTTAGCCCATATATCAGAAAAATTTATGCCTATCGCATTTGTTTTACTGATACCATTTTGCTGACCCACCAGGAAATTTCCCTGTCCGCCACCGAAACCACCAAAATTACCTCCACCACCACCGCCGCCACGGGGATTTCCACCGCCTCCGCCACCACGATTTCCGCCCTGTCCGCCACCGAAACCACCAAAGCCACCACGATTTCCGCCGCTGCTTGTTACTCCCAAAAGATCCTGCGTAGAAAAATTTTGCTGGTTTATATTATTGACAAGCCCCACTAAAGAAATACGGCGGTTATTTTTAAAGAAGCTCACATTGCCCCCGGCAGAATAGCGGTTGTCCGTTCCATATCCTGCATATAAACGACCGAATTGCCCGTTGCGCATATTTGCTTTCGTGATAATATTTACCGCTTTTTGTGTATTGCCGTCATCAAAGCCTGTGAATTGAGCCTGGTCACTTAATTTATCAAACACCTGTATCTTATCAATAATTTCTGCCGGCATATTACGCAACGCTGCTGTTGCATCATCACCAAAAAAATCACGGCCATCAATGGTAACTTTTCTAACCTGTTCTCCCTGTGCAGTTACAGTTCCCTGTTTATCAACAGTAACCCCCGGAAGTTTTTTGATCATATCTTCTGCATTGGCATCGGGATTTACTTTGAATTGACTGGCGTTGTATTGAATAGTATCTCCCTTTTGCTGAGTGGGTGGCGTTTTTGAAACTACCGTTACTTCCCCAAGTTGTTTAACTGCCTTTGGTATAAATAAAACCCCGAGATCCACTGTACTGTCTTTTACCCCAACTATTTGTTTGAAATCCTCATATCCGATAAAACTGACCTTTAAGGTAAATGAATCTGTATACAAATCTTTGAATTCAAATAATCCATTATTGTCAGAAAGAGTATTGAATTTTTGTGTAGAATCCTTTATGCTCCTGAGATTCAATGTGGCCCCTGCAAGTGGCTTGTTATCAATAAGATCAAGTAATTTTCCTTTTATGCTTTGTGCATTTACTCCTGTGCTGATCATTACTAAAATAGCAATCAATAATTTAATCATTCTCATATTTTACATGTTACGATAGTGAGACGATGAAATCACTCTAAACCTTCGTAAGTCACCTAAAAAATGCTGCCAGAGTGATAAATGGCCGATATTAATTTTAAAAGGCCATGAACAGTGGCGTCAGAATTTCTGCATATTAGAATGCTGTTTTATTTATAAAGCCTGCTCTTTTATTATCATGATCCCATTTTCCAAATTCGGTTTATCTTGCACCTCCTTAAAATAAAAGAAGTATGGAGTATAGTAAAATAGTTGCTGTAACAGGTTTGCCTGGTCTTTATGAATTGATCAACAGCAAGGGAGATGGCGCGATTGTCCGTTCACTGGATGATAACAGTACAAGATTCGCATCAAGCCGTATTCATAATTTCTCTCATCTCGAGAGTATTGAAGTATATACTATTCGTGAGAACGTAAACCTGGCTGATATCTTTAATGCCATGGAAAAAGATGGCGGTAAACTGCCGGAGGGTAAGAATAATACAGCTGTTAAAAAATATTTTGAAAAAGTTTACCCGGATATTGACTTTGACAGGGTATATGATAGTGATCTGAAAAAAATGGTTAAATGGTATGATGTGTTGAAAAAAAATAAGGTAGAGATCAAATTATCAGAACCTGAAGAGGGAATCGAAGAAGAGATTGAAGAAGAAATTGAAGAAGAAAACGAAAAAAAGCCTAAAAAAACTGCAAAGAAGAAAAAGAAATAGTTTCCGTGTTTTTATTTTTAACAAGCTGCCCCCATACCGGGTAGCTTATTTTTTAAATCGGACATATGAATTATACAGCAAACATTATTGAACCCGAAAGACATTTTTTGCCAAAAGATTTTGTGATCACTGATTGGAAAAACCTTGAGCCCTGGTTTAAAGAGCTTTTAGAAAGGGGAATTAATTCAAAAGAAGAATTAGGGAAATGGCTGAAAGATGCAAGCGAACTGGAAGCAGTTGCAAGCGAAGATGCGAACTGGAGGCAGATACGCATGACCTGTGATACCGAAAACAAAAAACTGGAAGAAGATTTTACTTTTTTTGTAATGAAAATTCAGCCACATATCCAGGTTTATGCCGATAGGTTAAATAAAAAGCTTGTTGAAAATCCTTTTACTGCCCGGCTTGATCATGATAAATATTTTACTTACCTGCGTAATGTAAAAAAGAACATTGAGCTTTTTCGGGAAGAAAATGTTCCACTGAATGCTGAACTAAATGTGATGGCGCAACAATTTGGGGTTATCGCCGGAAAGATGACAGTTGAGCTTGATGGAAAGGAATTTACATTACAACAAGCTGCGAAATTTTTGGAAAGCCCCGATAGAAATCTGCGTGAGGAAGTATATCGAAAAATCAATGAGAGAAGACTACAGGATAAGGATGAATTAAATAAACTTTTTGCGGGCCTGGTTCAAAAACGTAACCAGGTAGCTCTTAACGCAGGCTTTTCCAACTACCGCGATTACCGGTTTAAAGAATTGGGACGGTTTGACTATTCTAAAGAAGATTGTTTTCAATTTCATGAAGCGGTAAAGCTGCATGTACTTCCCCTGGTAAATGAGATCTATGAAAAAAAGAAAAAGAAATTGGGCATTGATCCACTCCGTCCCTGGGATACTGAGGCAGAGCCTGCAGGAGTTACACCTTTAAACCCTTTTAAAACAGGAGATGAATTATTGCAAAAATCCGTTGACTGTTTGCAGAGCGTTAATTCTTTTTTTGCTGATTGTTTACTCCAGATGAAAAAAATGAACAGGCTGGATCTTGAAAGCAGGAAAGGCAAAGCCCCGGGTGGATATAACTGCCCGTTGCCAGAGACAGGAGCTCCGTTCATTTTTATGAATGCTGCCGGCCAAATGAGTGATGTAACAACCATGGTACATGAAAGCGGCCATGCTGTACATTCTTTTCTTACCCATTCTCTGGAACTTTCTTCGTTTAAAGAATACCCAATGGAAATTGCAGAAGTGGCAAGCATGAGCATGGAATTTTTCAGCATGGATCATTGGGATAAATTTTTTAATAGTAAAGAAGATCTGCAACGGGCTAAAGAATACCAGTTGGAAAGAGTGATCACTATTTTTCCATGGATAGCGACTATTGATAAATTTCAACACTGGATATATGAAAACCCGATGCATACTGAGGACCAAAGAGCGGAAAAATGGATGGATATCTTAAAAGAATTTTCTTCATCGGTGATTGATTTCAGCGGGCTTGAAGGATATCGCCGTTTCGGTTGGCAACGTCAATTACATCTTTTTGAAGTACCCTTTTACTATGTAGAGTATGGCATTGCTCAATTAGGTGCTATCGGCTTGTGGATGCAATTCAAAAAAAACAGGGAGGAGACCTTAAATAATTATATAAATGCTTTAAGCCTGGGGGGAACAAAAACCCTACCTCAGCTTTTTCAATCAGCGGGATTAAGATTTGATTTCTCACCTGCACATGTAAGCGAGTTAATGTCATTTGTACATAGTGAAATGAAGAGCTTGTAAAGTTTTATGAATACCCTTAAAGTGGTATGTCTGTAATTCGGAAATATGAATTAAGGAGGTTACTTTTGATTCAATAAAAGAAATAAAAATCGAATTAAAAAATAGCTACTAATCAGAGCCTTAACCTAAAGTCCCGCTGTTTCTACAGCGGGGCTTCTGTTTTTAATTCATTGGTTGCAATCTTTGCAGATTCCTTTAACAACAAGTTCAATAACATTAATAGAAAAATCTTTGGGGAGTCTCACTTCAGGTACGGTCACATCGTCGAGGCAAAGTGTGTTGCCGCATTGCAGACAAATAAAATGCACATGGTTATCATGATGATGGCCTTCGGTACAATCATCCTTGCATAAGGCGTAACGAACAGAATTATCAGTTGTAGGAATGGTATGAATAATCCCTTTTTCTACAAAAGTTTGCAAGGTCCGGTAAACTGTTACCCTGTCAAACTTTTCGCCGGCTCTTCTTTCGATATCTGCATGGGCCAGTGCTCCCTGCATATTTAAAAAAAGATAAAGAATTTTTCTTCGGCTTTCTGTAACACTTAAGCTGTTCCGGCGCAGAATGTCCTCAACCTGAGTTTCCATAAATAAAAATTTTTACTAATCAGAGATTAAATAATAAACTAATTATGTTATTCCTTCAATAATTCTTCCGCCTCATTTATTAATTTATTGATCTCGCTATGTTTTAAGCCATCGTAAATTTTTACTACTTGTCCCTGTTTATTTACTAATGAAAAAAATTGGGTGTGCAGAAAATCATCTTCAATATTTATTACATTATTATTCGGATCATCAATCTTATAGCTCAATCTTGCCTGCCTGTATAAACTATCTTTTCTGCCTGTTAGAAAAATCCATTTGGAAGTTGCCACTCCCATCGAATCTGCATATTGCTTCAGTCTCGATGCCGAATCAGTACCTGGGTCAGATGTATGAGATAAAATCAAAAAACCATTCACATTTTTGAAATGTTCATACACATTTTTCATTTCATTGTTCATTCTCGGGCAAATGCTTTTACATGTAGTGAAAAAATAATTGGCCACATACACTTTGCCGGCAACATCTTTTTCAGTAATCGTTTTTCCGTCCTGGTTCGTAAAGGAGAAGGGTTGTACGTAACTGATCGGAGGAAATTTGGATTTACTAAAACCGGGTATTATATTGATCAGCACGGCATAAAATGCAACAACAAGTAATGAAAAAAAAATGATATAAAACAGGGTTTTCCGCTTCATAATGAAATTTGATCTGTAAAGTTAGCCGCGGGGAAAGATTCCAGCAGGTTTATATGTTGCAAAAATACATTTTGCAACTAAGTTGCGCATTAATATCTTTGCAGGCAATTTTATGAAACAACAAGTAAACTGGGATGCCCTGGGTGTTGCTACTTCCATTGCCTGTGCTATTCATTGCGCAGTGCTGCCGCTGGTTCTCACCAGTCTCCCTCTTTTTGGCATCAACATTATTCATAACAATTTTTTTGAAGCAGGAATGATAACTCTTGCATTTGGAATTGGCTTCTATTCTTTATATCATGGCTATAAACGTCATCATCATAATATCTCACCCCTGCTTATTTTCTCAATAGGATTTATTTTCCTCGTGTTGAAAGAATTTTTTATACTTTATGAAGTCTGGCTGCTGATACCGGCTGTTTTATTTATTATTTCAGCTCATTTTTTAAACTATTATTTCTGCCGCAGGGCCAATCATTGTCATTCTACTGATTGTAATCATTAACCCGGCCAGAACTACTTCTTTTATCTGTGATTGCCTGCCCGCAGACAGGATGCATTCCTGTACAGAAAAAACATTCAATCGCCATAAAGCATTTAATTTTAGTATTATATTTCTTTACGAACAAGCGCTTTTATATGAAAAAAACAATCTTCTTACTCTCTCTATTCCTTTCTGTTATTGTTTTTGGTCAATCAAAAGATGAAATCAGCATCCTGAAAGTTTTAGATGAGCAAACAAAGGCATGGAATCGTGGGGACATTGAAGGCTTTATGAAAGGATATTGGAAAAATGATTCATTAATGTTTATTGGCAAAAGCGGGATAAACCTGGGCTGGCAAAAAACCTTACAGAATTACAAAAAAGGGTATCCCGATACAACAGCTATGGGCAAGCTTTCATTTGACATTATTCTTGTAAAACATCTTTCAAAAGAATACTATTATATAGTAGGGAAATGGATGCTTAAAAGAAGTATTGGTGATCTAAACGGGTATTATAATCTTCTTTTTAAAAAGATCGGCGGCCAATGGATGATCATTGCTGATCATAGCAGCTAAAAATAGTTGCGCCAGGTACGGTAATAATAATAAAGCAACCCTGCCAGGCTCAGAACAAACCAGGCAAAGAAAAGAATATTAGGTAAGGAAATTTTTTCTTTGATAATTCCATATCCCCAATATAATCCGCCAAGTACATTTAATGATAACCAGAGTAAACCATAACAAAGCGAATTAAGGACCTTGATCAAATATTTTCTTACTTCTGGCTCAAACTCCCCGGACATGTTTATGAAATTGTTTGCAGGAACAAGGTACTACAATTTCCAGGGTAACTACTTAATAAGGAATTGACGGAATGCAATAGAGTCCCCGCTATACACATTAAAATCAACAGGCGACAATATTCCGTTCACTCTTCCATTATCATCGTGTTGCCAAAAAACCCAATCTCTTTTAATACGAGGCTGTCGTGGTTGATAATAATGTGCAACCCAAAGAGGATATTCATCAAAATCACCATCCAGGTTTTGTTTATAAAAATCAATATTGGTATAAATGATAGGCTTTACATTGTAGTTGGTTTCTGCAATCTCCAACCATTTTTTTACTTCTTTTTTTATTACCTCTTTTGAAACGCCATAGGTCTGTTCAATATCGAGTACCGGTGGGAGGTCTCCCGTTTTCAGATCAACCGCCTTAATAAAATTTTCTGCTTGTTCTCTTCCATCTTTTGTAGCTAAAAAAAAATGATAGGCCCCCCTTATCATTCCGGCTTCTTTTGACCGTTTCCAGTTGCGCCTGAACTGCGGGTCCGTATTGCCAATTCCTTCAGTGGCTTTTATAAATACAAAATCAAGCCTGACCTTTTTTACCTGCATAGCTTTTACTTCATCCCATGAAATTATTTGCTGATATTTTGAAACATCAATGCCATGAATAGAATATTCTTCGGGAATCGAAATCCCGAATTGAGGGTAGCGAACAAATCTTGTCCGCCCATATAGCCACCATTGGTACCCGTAATATATCCCTGTTATTAATAAACAAATTAAAATAAAGGGTATAATCCACTTAAATGATTTTTTCTTTTTTCGCGGGGACATGGGCGGTTGTTTCTGAAAATTTTATACCGCAAATATAAAAGCCCGCACGATGGTGAATTGTTAATTAAAAAAAGAATGTCGTTATGTTTGTGGAATATTATTTGACAGGATGTAAACAAAATTCTGTTCATTGCATTTGGTGGGTAAAAACAGGCAGTGAAGGCGTTTTCGCACATGGACCTGGCATGCGTTCTTCCGGAGACAAATGATGAACAAATTCCTTAAGACAACCCTGATTCAATTAAAATAAAAATGAAAACCGTCCTCTATTCATCAATAACTAATGAATTAACAGCTTTTTGATATTTTTACTGAAGTAATTTCCCATATTTGGCCTTTATTAATTATACCAAATACTATTTTTTATGAAATCAACTGTTGTTTTGCTAAGTCTTTGTATGTTTTTATTTTCCTGTGTCAGTTCAAAAAAATATAAAGAAGCCCAGGTCCGGTACGGTGAGCTCAATGTACGACTTACAGGTTTGCAAACAGAACTTGCCAACTGTAATACGGAAAAAGACAATGTAACCCGCCAGCGGGATAATCTGCAAAATGAAAATGCAAACCTTAATAACAGGATTGCCGATCTGAACAAGCAGATCGATTTTTTGAAGGAAAATAATACGACTGTGCTCAGACAATTGCAGGATCTCTCGGTGCTATCATCCTCCCAGGCGGAAAGCATAAAAAAATCGTTAGACAATATCGGTGCGAAGGATACCTACATTCAGAATCTTCAATCCGCACTGTCCAGGAAAGACTCTTTGAACATGGTATTAGTGATGAATCTGAAAGGAGCGATCGGGAACCTTGATGATAAGGACATTAATATTAAAGTTGACAAAGGCGTTGTGTATATTGATATTTCGGATAAACTTTTATTCACAAGCGGGCGGTACGAAGTAACGAAAAATGCAAAACAGGTATTAGGTAAAGTGGCCCAGGTTTTAAAAAACCAACCTGACATTGAATTTATGGTGGAGGGTCATACTGATAATGTGCCCTATCATAGTGGTATACTTCTGGACAATTGGGACCTCAGTGTTAAACGAGCTACCGCTGTTGTTCGTATTCTGCAAAATGAATATGGTTTGGATCCGGTTAAGATGGCTGCTGCCGGCCGGGGTGAATACAAACCTCTTACAACTAATGATGATGCAGAGGGTCGTGCAGCAAACAGAAGAACAAGGATTTTAATCCTGCCCCAGCTAGACCAGTTTTTTAAATTATTGGAAACAAAAAAGAGTTGATTCAATTTTATATTAAGTAAAGCCGCTCGCAAGCGAACGGCTTTTATTTTTCTTTTTCCAGGAATTCTTCAAGCTTTAAGGCATTCTCAACCCCACAGCCATATCAGTCGTTATTAAAAAATATCCGGAGAGGGTATCCATTCTTTAAAAAGTATCGCAATTTTTTCATCGTAGCGTCATCATATTTAGTGTTGTATAAGGCGCCAGGTCTGCGAAAACGGAAGTAAATATTTTTTGCAGTGATGATCTCTGCGTAGGGAAAATGATTCCGGGAATAAAAATTACTTCATTATTCTCTCAAGCCTTTATATTCGCAATCTTTTGCACACGAATTGCTTAACTTAGTATAACCAACTATAAGCATGGCTTCGATCATCGATTTTAAACTTCCGAAAGCGATAGCAACAGCTTTGCGAATCCCCCAAAATGAGCCGCAAAGACAACAACTTCGTGTATTAAAAAAATTACTCAGGAAAGCAAGGTTTACAGAATTGGGCCAGGAATACCGATTTGATGAAATTTTATTTAGTCCGGAGCTTGAAAAAAGTTTCCAGGAATTAGTGCCCGTACATGATTATAATAAGATCTATGATCGCTGGTGGAAAAAAACCCTTGACGGTGTTCCAGATGTGACATGGCCGGGCAAAATAAAATTATATGCTTTAAGCTCCGGCACTTCCGAAGCCGCCAGTAAATATATTCCCATAACGAAAGATCTTCTCCGCAGCAACACCATTAATTATATGCGGCAGTTCATAAGTTTATTTAATTATGAAAAACTGCCCCGCAATGCAATGACAAAAGGATTTTTACTGATCGGGGGGGCCACCGATCTGCAAAAAGGCAAAGCTGGCTGGTATGCAGGTGATCTTAGTGGAATATTGGCAAAGAAAAGACCTTTCTGGTTCCAGAGTTTTTATAAACCGGGCGGACGTATCGCTGCTATCAAGGATTGGAATCAAAAATTAAATGAGATAGTTGAGCATGCTAAAGAATGGGATATTGGTTATATAATTGGTGTACCTGCATGGTGCCAGATGTGTATGGAGATGATCATTGAACACTATAAAGTGAATAACATTCATGATATATGGCCAAACTTTGGATTTTTTGTACATGGCGGTGTGGCTTTTGAGCCGTACAAAAAAGGTTTTGAAAAACTGTTGGGTAAACCGATAGTTTATATTGAAAATTATTTGGCCAGCGAGGGGTTTATTGGTTATAAGGACCGCGAGAATGCAAAAGGAATGCGACTGATACTTAATAATAATATTTACATGGAGTTTGTTCCGTTTGATAATAACAATTTTGACAGCGATGGAAAAATGATAGAAAGCCCTGAAACATTAATGATACAGGAAGTGGAAGAAAATAAGGATTATGCCCTGCTTATCAGTACAAATTCGGGCGCCTGGCGATATTTGATCGGTGATACACTCCGTTTTGTTGACAAAGAAAGATGCGAAGTGGTGATCACCGGCAGGACAAGACATTTCTTAAGCCTGGTGGGAGAACATCTTAGCGTGGAAAATATGAATAAGGCAGTTGAGACAGTGAGTGATGAAATGAATATCAGCATCCCCGAATTTACAGTTGTTGGCTTCCCGCACGAAAATCTTTTTGCTCACAAATGGTATGTTGCCTGTAATGATGAAGTAGATGCAAGCACTCTCATAAAAAGAATAGACGAGACCCTTTGTGTATTGAATGATGATTACGCAGTGGAAAGGACAAGTGCATTGAAAGAAATTTTTATTGAAGTTTTGCCGGAGGAAAAATTCCTGAAGTTCATGGCACAAAAAGGAAAATTGGGAAGCCAGCATAAATTTCCAAGAGTGCTGAAAGGGAAAATGCTGGAAGACTGGAATTGGTTTTTGGAAGACGGAAATCTCTGAAGTACAAGGCACGAAATACTAAGTACGAAGTTTAACTGCCAGGTTGACTTTCTATGCAGGATTTAAAACAAAGAATTTTTCAATTTGCCGTTTCGGTTGGCAAATTAATTCTTGAACTCCCCTACAATGTGGTAAACAAAGAATATTTTGGCCAGTCGGTACGATCATCTTCATCGATAGGAGCAAATTATCGTTCCGCAAAAAGAGCAAAATCAGGTGCCGATTTTATTAATAAACTTAAAATTGTCGAAGAAGAAACAGATGAATCAGTGTATTTCCTTGAGTTATTGCGTGAATTTAATCTTTCCTTAAAAAAAAATTACGTTGTTAATTAATGAAGGAATAGAAATACTTAAAATAATAGTTGCATCTATTAATACAACACGTACGAGAATCAAGAGCAAGTAGCTTTTTTTCGTACCTCGTATTTCTTATTTCGTATTTTTCTGTCATGATTGAGGCCTTACTGAAAGGATTTACACTAGGACTGTTGCTGAGTATCTCGGTAGGGCCGGTAATTTTTTCCATTATCAAACAAAGCCTTAATAATGGTCACAAAGGAGGATTGGCATTTGTCATTGGCGTTTCCGCCAGTGATATAACAATGGTTCTGATAAGTAATGTTTTTACAGAATTATTCAGCACGCTCAGTAGCCATAAAAAGGAAATTGGAATTGCCGGAAGTGTTTTTCTTATAACCATGGGTGTATTTTTCGTATTTTTTAAAAAAGTAAAAGTGAACGAAGAAGGACAGCAGGTATTTATTAAATTCCGAAAGAGAGACTATGCGAGAATTGCTTTATCGGGTTATATGATGAATACATTGAATCCGGCAGTTTTTCTTTTTTGGCTCACGGCTTCCACTACATTAATCAATCATACTCTTGAGCAAAAGCTCGTTATTTTTCTTGTTTGCCTTGTTATGGTCTTTTCGGCTGATATTGCCAAAGTAATGCTGGCGGGAAAACTCAGAAAAAAACTCACGCCGCATAATATTCATATCATTAATCGTCTGAACGGACTTATCCTTATCGGTTTTGGTATAGCCCTCATTTGGGGGTTGCTTCTTTATGCAGATAAGCTGAAATAAGGCGCACTCCAACCCTCTTCACGGGAAGGCTTAATTTCAGAACTTCGAAATTTTTATTCTTTATTTGTGAAGTAATGGAAAAAAGAAATTTACTTTCCCGGCTTTGGCTCATTATTAAACGAACATTTATAATTCTTTTCATTGCGCAGTTTGTTTATGTTATTCTATTGAAATGGTTTGATCCGCCGATCACTATTACCCAGTTCTCAAGTTGGATCAGCGGACATGGTTTAAAAAGAGATTATGTTTCCCGGAAATTTATTTCTGCTGATGCAAGGCTTGCCGTGATAGCTTCAGAGGACCAGTTATTTCCTGATCATAATGGTTTTGATTTCAAGTCGATTGAAAAAGCGATGAAACATAATCAAAAGAACAGGTCATTGCATGGCGCCAGCACAATCAGCCAGCAGGTTGCCAAAAATGTTTTTCTGTGGCAGGGTCGCAGCTGGATAAGAAAAGGGCTTGAAGTTTATTTCACATTTATGATCGAAAAGATTTGGGGCAAAAAAAGAATACTTGAAGTCTACATGAATGTAGTAGAAATGGGGAATGGCATTTTTGGAATTGAAAAAGCGGCTCAGAAATATTTTAACAGGCACTCAAATAATTTATCCAGGCGGGAGGCTGCCATGATCGCGGCCTGTCTTCCCAATCCGCGACGGTACACTGTAAAACCTGTTTGTAATTATGTTGTTGTAAGGTCCGGATGGGTATTAAGACAAATGAATAATCTGCAATCTGATCCGGATATTCAAAAGATCATTTACATTTCTTCCAAAAAATAAATCATTCAATTGTCAGCGCGACCTTATCGCTATTGTGGGTGGGTGTTAACGTCCCGGTACTGAAAATAGAAAACAATAAATAATATTTCCCGTCCGGCAATTGTGGATCTAGTTGTATTTCTTTTTTTTGCTGTATCAGTTCATATAAGGTAAAGGGAACAGGCAGATCTTTTACCCAGCCATTTTTATTAAATACACCAACCCTGGTTCCGGCATCTAACCCGGGATGATCGGCTATGTAATTATAATAAAATTGAGAAAGTTCAGAAACGATTATGATGGTAAGGGGAGCACCTTGTTTCGAATGAATGTTTTTTTGCCCGGGGACAAATTTCACCTTAGCAAAGCTTGCCCAGGCGGAATCGTATTTATAACCAACTGTATCAATGCCGGTTTTAATTTTATTTTGAAAGGAATCAAGATTGTAAATATCCAGGATAAATACAGGCTTCCCCAGCAATGAATCTTCAATGGGCCAGAAATTATAATTGTTTCTTCGTTCCTTGTATAAATTAAGCGAGTAAGTCATTTGACCGGAATAAAACCAGTATTTAGATGCCCGCTGGTAGGAATTTTCAAAAATAACCGGCAGTCCAAGGGTTTTCTTTTTCATTGCAGCGGGCCATTCATGCCAGCCATGATATCGTTTCCTGATCTCTTTAACGGGCAAAATATCCGCTATCATTATAATTCTGGCAAAGAGTACAAGGATCATTGTCACCGGCAATAACCTGAACAGCCATTTTCTCCAATTGTTCTCTTGTGAAAGAAAACTGTGACTTAAAATGATCAGGGGCACGATTGCCGGCGATGTCCAGTTTCCTTCAACTTTTCCGCGAAAAGAACTTAACAGGAAAAAAACATAAATGCCAATGAGTGCGAACTTTAATCCTTTTTCAAATAAATTTTTTGTGCGGCATAAAAAAGCTGCAGGCAATAAAATAATCCCTGCCAACGGACCCGCTAATAAAATCTGCCCGCCGATATAGTCAAGCGTATAAGATATTTTATATGCATTTACATTGCTTTCAAATAAATGATAGCGAAAGCTTATCCAGTTGTGCTGGTATTGCCACCACAAATGAGGAGCAAAGAATAAAAGGGCAATAATCCCGGCAACATAGGTTTGGTACCGGGTAAATAATTTCGGATTTGATAAGAGCACAAAAAAAATGATCAGTACTGCGTGATATTTGCTGTAGAGCAGGGCAGCCGCAATAAGGCCAATAAAAAAAGTATTTAACCATGAAGCCTGGTGAAGAAATTTTTTATAGCACAAAAAAAACAAAGCGGTAAAAAAAATAAGCGGTGTATCCGGTACAGCAGCAAAACCGCTTAGCTGTAATACAGCCAGTGATAATACTATGCCATAAAAAAGCATCACATTTTTTTTGTCAACCAGTTTCTCAATAATAAGCAATGAAAGAAGGTTTAATAGCAATAAAAAAAATCTTACCCCCAGTTCATTAGGGAAAATGGCATACCCCGCTTTTATTAATACAGCGATCATGGGAGGGTGATCAAAGTAACCCCAGCTTAAGAATTTGGAATATACCCAGTAATAAGCTTCGTCGTCCAGCAATTCGGTATAACGGGATTGGATCAACCCGAGTAGCAGCCAGCAGCTGTAGAAAATAACCCGGTGATTTTTTTGAATAAATGTGTTTTTCAACAAGGGTACCTCAAAACTGGTCTTTTTATTCATTTATAAAACTTGTTTGTAAAAAAACAATTCATTATAAAGCTACTTTTCCAATCTCATATATTTGTTGAATACCGGGAAAAATACTCATCAGGTAATACGGCTGGCAACGGCTTCCCGATTATATGCGGTTGGGAATGAAATCCAACATATACCCGGGCATAGCAGGTAATAGCAGCCCACAAAAAAATCAGCCATACGCGGTTGTAATAATAATTCTTTAGCTAGTTGCATATAAATACGGTTTCATTTATATTTGAGACTATTCTTCAAAGCTTATCCCAGAAAAACAAGGTTTTATTCACCAAAACTGACTTAAAATTTATGAAAAGGAAATTTTCTTTCCTTCTTGT
>Ga0184636_1000205_pt1 | contig 14551 bp, 11 predicted proteins | sample PLM3_60_b2_FD_133164 | JGI IMG/M metagenome (GOLD analysis project Ga0184636, IMG submission 133164) | Groundwater sediment microbial communities from an aquifer in East River, Colorado, USA - PLM4_90_b2 | ecosystem: Environmental > Terrestrial > Soil > Riparian zone | place: USA: East River... | reverse complement strand
TTTTTTTGCTTCGAGATCATCAAAAGACTTTACTTCGATCACATCTGCATTCACTCCTTTTGCCCCCGTTCCAAATGAATTGCCTAATGCAAGCACATCCAAATTTTTTACTGCCTTATTCTTAGCCTGAGCCTTTGCCTCATCCTTTCCTCCCCTCACCCAATGCGGCACCATACATTCTTGTAACCATGCTTTATCTGCGCCGCTTTGCTGCAAAGTTTTCAATCCCCATTGCTCTGCTTTATAAAATTGCGGAGAGGCAGTTAATCGACCGCCAATATTTTTTGTAAGATCATGAAGATTATCATAAGCTTTTCCGTTCACGAGGATCTCATCTGCGATCTTTCGGATAAAAATGGAATCTTCCTTTTGCGAAAAGGCTGAAATACAAAAAGCAAAAGCTAACCATAAAAGAATCGTCTTTCTCATGTGCAACAATTTCGCTAAAAATAAACCATGCGCCGGTTCTCAACAAATCTTTAAGATGAACGGTTGCTATTGGTTTAAATTAAGTGGTTAACTTCGTCAACTATTTTATTAAACATGAGAATCGGAATTGTTTGTTATCCAACGTTTGGCGGAAGCGGAGTATTGGCTACTGAGCTGGGTAAAGCACTGGCACAACAGGGCCACCAGGTGCATTTCATCACTTACCAGCAACCGGTGCGACTGAATGGATTTATCCCGAACATTTTTTACCATGAGGTGCAGGTTCCAACTTATCCGCTGTTCGATTATCCTCCTTATGAAACAGCGTTAGCCAGCACAATGGTTGACGTCATCCGCAACAACAATCTCGACCTGCTTCATGTGCATTATGCTATACCACATGCTTCGGCTGCATTCATGGCAAAGAAGATCCTCGAACAGGAAGGCAAAAAAATTCCTGTCATAACCACTTTGCACGGCACAGATATTACACTTGTGGGAAGAGATAAAACTTATGCGCCGGTTGTGGCTTTTTCCATTAACCAAAGCGATGCGATAACGGCCGTGTCAAATAATTTGCGTGATGAGACTTACAAAACGTTCAATATTGAAAAAGAGATCGAGGTCATTTACAATTTTGTTGACGTAAAACGTTTCACCCGCAAACCGATCGATGCATTTAGAAGAGTCATCGCCCCGAATGGTGAGAAAATACTTATTCATGCTTCCAACTTCAGGAAAATAAAAAGGGTTCCGGATGTGATCCGGATATTTTACAACGTGCATAAAGAAATTCCGGCAAAACTTTTATTTGTAGGTGATGGACCTGAGCGGCAACCGGCAGAAGAATTATCTCGCAAACTTGATCTTGGTGATGATGTGAGATTTGTAGGCAAGCAGGAACAAATGGAAGACATCCTGGCCATTGGGGACCTGTTTTTACTTCCTTCAGAATATGAAAGCTTCGGTCTTGTTGCACTGGAAGCAATGGCTGCCGGCGTTCCTGTTGTGTCAACTAACGTAGGCGGTTTATCCGAAATAAATATTCCCGGCGTCACTGGTTATATGAGTGAGCTTGGTGACATTGATTCGATGAGCCAACAGGCTATAGAGATCTTAAAAGATGAAAAAATTCTAAAAGGATTTAAAGAAAGATCGGCCGAGCATGCGAAGAAATTCGACATCCACAATATTGTCCCGCAGTATGAACAATTGTATGAGCGTTTTTTGGTGCCGGCTTAAGTAACTCCCCTGCCTGCGTGACGCAGTCAGGCAGGGATTAAGCTTTCGTTGCGACGCGGAGCTTGCACTGAGCGAAGTCGAAGTGTTGATCTTCAGAATCTGCATCAACAGTTTTAGTCAAATAAGTCATAGAGGTCATACAAGTCATATGGGCATTGACTAATTTGACCTATTTGACCTTTATGACTCATTTGACTTTTATGACTCATTATCTTCTCAACCAGGGTTCCGGATTCACGTTATTGTTTTCGATCATCAGGATAAAATCGATCTGCCCGCCGTTTCCATCCTCGGCTTTCCCTACACGACCAATCACCTGTCCTGTTTTTATCTGGGTCCCTTTACTAACGGCTACAGAGCCCAGGTTACTGTAAGTTGAAAAATATTTACCGTGCCGGATGGTGACCATCATTCCATCTCCCAAATTTGCTGTGGCTGCTACTTCACCATCAAACACTGCTTTAACCGGAATACCCGATGACGGTGTGGCAATAGTAATTCCAGGATTGTCACCAGTTAATTTAGTCCCCTCTACCGTATAACGACCAAATTTTATACTGACAACCCCATTATCTACCGGCCAGGGCAGCTTTCCTTTGTTCGATGAAAAGCTTGTATTCAGTTTCACGTCAGAAGCATTCAGATCCAGGTAACTTTTTTTGACAGCAGGATTCGCAGGATTGGTAGGTTTTGTTGTTACGTTAGTCGTTGGATTGTTCGTAGTTGTATTTGCAGCATTTTTCTTTGCTTCATCCTCTGCCTTTTTTCTTGCAATATCGATTTCTCTTCTCACAATAGCAGCCAAAGCATTTTTTAATTGAGCATCTCTTTTTTGTTTTGCCGTGATCTCCTTTTTAATTTCTTTTTCTCTCGATTTCAGATCATTCACAGCAACATCTTTTTCTTTCTTCTGGCTTTCGAGCACTTGCACCTGTTTAGCCTGGTTTTGTTGAGCCTCTCTCTTCTTTGCTACTTCACCCAGTTGTTCTGTTTTTCTTTTGGCAATCAGCTGTTGTGTTTGTTTGATGGTATTTACCTGCTGCTCCCGGTAGGCCCGGTAGGATTTCAGGTAAGCGATTCGTTTAACGGCATCATTAAAATTACTGGCACTAAAAATAAAATTTAGAAAATCATAAGTAGTGCGATTTTTATAAGCATAGACAACACTGCGGGCATATTCAACCTTTAAAGTATCCAGTTGTTTTTGCAGCCTGTTGATCTCGAGTGTGCCGCGATAGATATTATCGTTCAGTATCCGGATCTCCCTGTTAATATTACCGAGGTACCTTTCCTGCACCTCCATTTTTCTTTTTATCAGGTTCAACTGTGCCAGTGTAACATTTTTCTGTCCTTTGATCCTATCATAGGTATGTTGCAGGTCAGCCAATTCTTTTTGAATTTGGCGCCTTTCATTTTCCATATCCGATTTGTTATCCTGTGCAAATGCAATTCCTGTAAAGAAGCTGAAAATTAAAAGCAGGAAAAATAATTTCTTCATAGTAAAAAGTTGGAGGTTAAAAAATCAACAGGGTCGGAAATACTTTTTGGTTAACGGCTAATTGCAATTTAAATTTTATCCGCTCAATTTGTTGTATAATTTTTAGGAACTCCAAACGGAAAGTTTAACGCTTCATTAAAATTATACTGTTTGAACTTCAACCTGATATCCAGTTTCTTTTTTTCTGCAAATGTGATCTTTCTTGTAATAGCGAAGTCAACTCCTTTTTTATTCTCATAATCTGAATACGTAACGTCACCGGTTCTGTTTCTCAACTCATCCACATCATCCAGCTTCATCCGCTGGATCAATTTGTGGTCTTCACTTATTGTGATAAGGTTTTTAAAGATTGGCCCAATGCTCAATAAAGAAATTGTATTCCCTGATTTCGTATATGAAACAATATTGCTATCAAGAAAAACCGCATTTCCAATTAAAAGGTCCTGAAGTGAAGACAGATCAAAAGGCACACCACTAACATCCTGTAAAAACTTTATACTTCTGGCCGTATAAAGTTTATCCTGCTTATCCAGGATTTTTACTGAATCTTTTGTGATCAGTGCCCGCAATGCCTCGATGCCAAAAATTGCATTGATAGATACCCAGATCGTACTATCCTTATACATGCGCAAGTTTGCATTCACATCGTATTTTTTATCACTCGCATCAATATAATCTACATCTACCTTGGCGGAGAATGTTGTGAAGTTTATGTGATGAGCAATAATGCCTTTATACGTTTCTTTAATGAATCGCAAGGAATCTGCAAGTTTGTTGTCCGGCACCGCCGCTGCAAGTGTGTCTTTTTTACTAATGGCCGTTTGAATTTTTTTTGTCGGCTTGCATGCAACAAACACGGAAAATACTACTGCAGATATGACGAAAATTCCTTTCATAATTCAATGTTTACCGGTATGACCAAAGCCTCCGGAGCTTCTTTCTGTTTCTTTTAATTCATTGACCTGTTCCAGCATGGCTTTCTCAACTTTTTGTATCACCATTTGCGCAATTCGTTCTCCCGGGTTGATGACGTGGTCCTCAGCCGAAAGGTTTATTAAAATGATCTTAATCTCACCACGATAATCCGCATCAATTGTTCCGGGAGTATTAAGGCAAGTGATCCCCTGTTTAATTGCGAGGCCACTGCGTGGCCTAATCTGCGCTTCGTATCCGTCGGGTATTTCTATAAATAAACCGGTTGGGACCAAAATTCTTTCGTGTGAATGTATCACCAGCGGTGCATCTAAGCTTGCCCGGATATCCATTCCTGAAGAATGTTTTGTCGCATAACCAGGAAGCGGGTTGGATGATCGGTTAATGACTTTGATGTTTACTGGCATCCGGGCAAAGATAATTTTGTTTCTGCTTGTAAATAATTCATCACTATTTTTCTAACAAAACAGTCGCATAGGCTGCAATTCCTTCGCCTCTTCCAATAAAACCCATTTGTTCAGTGGTAGTTGCCTTGATCGAAACATCAGTGATGTTTACACCAACAATTTCAGAAATGATTTGTTGCATTTGTTTTGTGAAAGTTTTGATCTTGGGTTCTTCCAGGCAAACAGTGCTGTCAATATTTACAACCGAATAGTTTTCTTTTTTAATAAGCTCAATCGTTTTTTTCAACAGGATCTTGCTGTCGATATTTTTATACGCTGCAGATGTATTGGGGAAATGAATGCCAATATCACCCAAACAAGCTGCACCTAACAGGGCATCGCAGATGGCATGCAGCAAAACGTCTGCGTCACTATGGCCCAGGGCTCCTTTTTCATGAGGAATTTTTACACCCCCGATCCATAGATCCCTGCCCGCTGTCAATTGATGAAAATCGATTCCGAATCCAACTCTGAGTGACATAAAACTTTAAGCTAAATGAAAAGAAAAAGCGTCCCGATTTTGGCCGGAACGCTTTAATATTTTTAAATGATCATCATTATTTATTATCGAGATCAAACAGCAATGAGAAACGCAGTGTGTTTGACAATGGATTGCGATTCACACCACTTCCTGAAGGCAGGAGGTAAGAGAAATTCAATCCAAAGATGTTGTATTTAATACCAACACCCATAGTGAAATATTTGCGGTTGCCTTTTGTTTTGTCTTCAAAGAAATAGCCTGCTCTCAAAGCAAACTGATTATTGTACCAATATTCTGCACCAATAGAAAGTTGAACTTCTTTTATTTCTTCACTGAATCCATCGGGTGCATCACCGAAAGAACTGAACCAGCTTCCAACAACGCTTTTCTGCCTGTAAGCAACCAAGCCAGTAGAATCGCCTATAGCAGGAGGAGTTGGAACTAATAATTTATTCAAATCAAGAGCGAAAGTCAATTTGTTTTGCTCGTTGAATACGGTCGTGTATGCAGCGCCAACACCCAGGTTTGCTGGAATAAAATCCTTCTGGTCTGCATTATCAGTATAAGCTATTTTGCCACCGAGGTTGGTTAAAGCGCCGCCTAATGACCAGCCAGTTCCGCTAGTATTTTTTACATCATAATAAACACCAATGTCGCCCGCCACTGTGTTGCCCGCTTTGAAAGATTGGCCTGTTGCAGGAACATTCCCGGCAAGATTTGAATGAATGAATTTAGCACCAACACCAAATCCAACTTTATCAGAAAGTTTACGGGAATAGCCAACATCGATACCAAATTCTTTTGGACTGAAGGTATTCAGATCGTTGCCGCTTGCGTCGGTAAACTGGATGTTACCAAGGCTGAAATACCTCAACGAACCATTTACAGCCGACAGATCATCAATTTTATAATAACCAGCTAAAGAAGCAAGATAAACGTCATTTAAACCAAGGTCTTTTAACCAGGGTGTATAGGTAACACCTATGCTTGCTTTTGATGTATTAAAAGGAATTTTTCCAAGATTATAAAACCCAGAATTTGCGTCAGGAGCAGTGGCTATTCCAACATCACCCATTCCGCCTGTACGGGCATCGGGAGAAATTCTTAAAAAAGGAACAGCGGTAGTAACAACATTTAACTTATCAGCTCCCTGGGCCGAAACGATTGTAGTGAAGCCGCAAAGAAACAGTAATCCGGCAGTTAGTTTTAAAGCAGAAGGTCTCATTAGTAATTGTTTAAAAATTGGTTTTGTAAATATAGTGGCTTTTAGAAATTTCAACCTAAAATATTGAATTTTATCCTAAAACCTAAAAAACCACTAATTTTTCTAGTTGCTGCTTTCGCTTGTTATCAGGTGTAATCACAGTCAATTTGTAAATATAAACGCCACGGCCGACTTTGTCTCCGTATTCATCAAGTCCATTCCATTCAACTCCAGAAGAACGATTGCCTGCATCATTTATTGTTTGTTTAACAGTTTTAATCAGTTTTCCTGAGACAGTGAAGATCTCCACCTTCACCTGCAGGTCCTGACCCGGCCGGTTGTGTTCAAACCAAAACTGTGTTTTAGTTGTAAAAGGGTTGGGGTAATTCAACACATGACTAAGGATTAAATCTTCATCCCTGGCAACGTTGAATTCAAGAATGTATTCCGAGGAATTATTCAATACATCCCATGCTTTTATTTTTAAAGAATGAGGCCCCGCTTTTAGTGACGGAAGTTGAAAATGAATAGACCCTTGCTGGTAGCTATTCAGATCGGCTTCATAAAAATCATTCAGGATAAAATACTGACGATTGTCGTTATCCAGGGTTGCTACGATATCATGGCCGATCCCAGTTCCGGCAGTGTTAATTCCCGAGGAGTCACTCAATTTTACAATGAGTATGGGGTTTTCATTTGTTACTCCACCATTTACAAACTTCTCATCATTCAACCATCCTTTAATAACCGGTCCTTCGTTATCGCCACCGATATTATTTCCTGTACCTCCAATAATAAAATTGGTAAACAACCCATTTGCGTCTGTTATTCCGTCTTCTGCATACAGGCTTAGTTTTCCATTTCCAAACTGGTAATTAATGTCCTTCGGTACTTTAAATGTGAAAGAAAATTTTCCATTTACAACTGAGGCCTTGCCTTTATACAGAATGTTGGTTTGCGTTTGAAAACTTGCCACCTGGCTTGTTGGATCATTGGCCAATGTGTTTATGGTTTGAGGTTTGTCAAAAACTGAAGGATAAACTGTGCCGTTAAAATTTGTAAGAAGATTTCCCTGCACATCTGTCACTTCGCCTTCTATCACCACTTTTTCTGTAGCGCTTAAAGTATCTACCTGCGAAACAGGAATATTATTCACTTTAATTGCGCGAACTCTTAATGATGGATAGGCAAGAGTTAACGCAGGGTCTCCCAGCAGTGCAAATTTTCTGTTGTTGACGATATCGCCGGAAGTTTGATAAGTATAATTCTTCGCATCTTTAATTGATTCACCTAAACTTTTATAAACACCATTGACGTCCGGTTGCAGTGCAAACTGCAGGTAATTATTATTGATGATGCGGTTGCTGAATGAAAAAACAGGTCTTGTAGTTGTTAGCAAAGCAATGCCCCCGGTTTTTTTGCGCTGTAATATGTTTTCTCCTAATGAATTAACGATCGGGTTATCGTATGGGGCAAAATCACAGGTGGCGGTGATGAATAATGGGAGTTTATTCGGATTGTTCCAATTATTCACAATATCCTGGTCGATCACGACTTCTTCTGCAAGACGGTTTGATCCGCCGTGGCCATTGTAGTTCCAGATGAGCGTTCCGTTATAAACCTGGTTATTGATCATCTGGTTGGCTTGTGGATAGCGGCTGCCGCCGGCACCACTCTCCTGCCGAAATGCATCGAGGTAAGCCTTCACTATATTAAAAACCGGTGCTGTAGCTTTAGAAGTTGTTGTCAGAACCTCGGCATCCTGCATATGCAAATTATTGTCCTCATCATCAGCTATAAATAATTGATTGTTTCTCCAGGGGCCGAAACTTTCCCTTGCGAAATAAGCTTCTATTTTGTCAACATAATTCTTGGCTTCTTCCACATTTTTTGAAGGAATTCTTCCAATCCCAACATCAAGCTGGTTAATGATGATGAGGGAATTGATATCTTCATTATCATCAATAAAACCAAAAAAATCATCAGAAGTATAGCTGTTCAGCGGATCCAAGGAATTATTGTTTTCATAAGCAGGAACAAAATTGGTGTTGTTGTTGATCCTGTCTTTATAATCAAACGATCCATCACCAAAAAGCAAAACATATTTTGGTTTGTTGGATGGATTTGATCCGGCGCGATCATAAAACATTTTTACAAAATCGCGAACCGCAGTTGGATCGGGAATCCCTGATGAGAACTCGTTGTAAACCTGGTCAATCATTGCGATGGAATACCTGAGATTATTTTTCGCCTGGTGAAACTGGGCCAGTCTTTGTGCCTGTGGGAACAATGCGGCATTGGTAATGATAATATAATCCACAGCTGGTTGACCGTGCAGGTCTTGATTATTGATCTTTCCTACCGTAGTTGGCTGTAAAAAATTTGCTGGGTTAAAGGATACATACTCTCTCAATCTTGAAGTACTATTGACAAATTTCAAATCTGTTCCCAGCAAATTGGTTTGCATCTTTACTGGGTTCAACGGATCGGTCACGTCCCAGGCCTGTGTGGTTGAATTTGCATTTGCAATAACAAATTCAGCATTATTATTTCCGACACTGTTCCAATCACGGAATAAGAGTTGATCAACATTGTTCATTGATAAATTTCTTCTGCCAAAAACCTCGAACCAATTGAGCCAGCCTTGAGAATTAAAACTTCCGGGAGTGTAGTTATATGTGATACTTAAATTTGATTGCGATACCATGATGGAAGTAGCTGCCTGGGCCTGCTGTGCCATCAGATCATAAATTCCTCCTGCAACAGGAGCAATATTCAGTTGATGTACGGGTTGACTATTAATACTAACATCAAACCGGCTCGATAAATTCAGCGATCTTGCCACACAATCACTGATCAAGGTAATTGATGAAGAAGTTTGAAGATTAGGAATGTTTACTGAAAAACTTCTTGAAGTTGAATGACCCGGGGTGTTGGAAAACTCCTCGCCATACCATTCTTTCCCGCTTGCAAGGAAATTGATCGTATCCAACTCGTGAAATGTTCTTTCATCAAAACTATTAACCAATAAGTTGGGTGTTAAACTGCCAGGTTGAGTTGGGATCCTTTTCCCGGTGCCTCCTATAGTTAAAAAATAAAATGCTTTGTCAGAATAGAGATTTTTTTTATGAGTGAATCTTTTGTTTACAGAATCTTTTAGCCACTGATCGGCACCGGTTGAAAAAAAAAGGAAATAGTCGGAGCCGCTAAAAACGCCATCCCCGCCATCAACCATTAAGATCGAATTTTCTTCCAGGTCATCATATTTAAACCCATTATTGGCTTCTGGCAGCATGGCGGCTCCATTTCCATATAACCTGATTGAATTTGAAGAAAGGTTTGATGTATTTATACCAAGGCCGGCAAGGAAATTCACATCGACCTTATAAATGCCGGGATCTTTCAAAGATATTTTCCACCAATTGCCCGATGAAAGAGCGGAATTTGATTTATAGCTACGTTGGGCCCGTGTACACAGGATACTCAACGTCAATAATATAAGAGAAGCAGTCTTTCTCACAGGAGCGGAAAAGTATTAAAATATCGGGAATTAACGTTCTAAAAAAGGTAGTTATTCCTAACGGGATTTATTGATTCTATTTATATTCGCAAACAGCGCAGCAAGATTTCATTTCCCGGCTGCAATATTTTTTTCCAATAAGCGTTAAAACTATTCCAATTCATAGGTTTATGCAAAAAACAAACACATTGAAAAATCTAGCGATCCTTTTATCCTGTGCCCTGTTAGTAGCTTCCTGTAAAGGCAAAGGCCTTTTCGGCATTGGCAAAAAGAAATACGATAAATCAGAAGCTACCGGCTGGAACTATAATGACAGCAAAATGGGTGGCTTCATGGTTGCCCAGGCTAAAGATCAAAAAACCGGTCCCGGCCTTGTTTTCGTTCAAGGTGGAACGTTTACCATGGGGCAAACAGAAGAGGACGTAATGGGCGAATGGAACAACATCCCAAAACGTATTTCTGTTCCATCATTTTACATGGATCGCACCGAAGTTACCAATCTGCATTATCGTGAATATATACACTGGTTGGAAAGAACTTTTGACCCGAGTGATCCCGAAAATCAAAAGATAATTAACGGAGCGCTTCCCGATACATTGGTTTGGAGAAGTGAATTGAGCTATAATGAGCCATTGGTTGAATATTATTTCCGCCATCCTGGTTTTAATAACTATCCTGTGGTTGGTGTTACATGGAAACAGGCGTCTGATTATTGTTTATGGCGCAGTGACCGTGTAAATGAAGGTGTCCTGATTCAGAAAGGCTATATTGATCCCAAGAATATTCAAAATGAGCAGGGTGATCAAAACTTTACAACTAAATCTTACCTGCTCGGTTTATACACGCCAACACCTGGTAAAGATGCTCGTTCAAAGAAAAATCCTTTGAAAGATGCACAAGGCAAACCTCGTTCCCAGGTAACATTTGAAGACGGTCTGTTGTTACCAAACTACAGGCTGCCGACAGAAGCTGAATGGGAATATGCCGCTTATGGATTGATCAATCAAAACCCAAATCCAAGTTTGAAAGAAGGCAAAAGAGGTGAAGGGCTTGCTATGAATAAGCAGCTTTACCCATGGTCGCAAAATGTATATGGCCTTAGAGATTCTCGCCATGGAAGCTTCCAGGGATCATTCCTTGCCAACTTTAAAAGAGGTTCTGGTGACGTTGCTGGTGTGGCCGGCGGCTTGAATGATAAAGCTTTCTATACAGCAGATGTAAAAGCATTTTATCCTAACTCATTTGGTTTATACAACATGGCTGGTAATGTTAGTGAATGGGTGGCTGACGTCTATCGTCCATTAACAACGATTGATGCACAGGGTATAGATGAAACTAATCTCTTCCGTGGTAATAGGTATCAAACGTTGTATAGAAATTCTAACGGAGACGCGGAAATTGACAGTATGGGCAAAGTAAAGATGAGAGATGTGACCGACGAAGAAAGCAAAAACCGTCGTAACTATCAGCGTGGAGATGTTATCAATTATTTAGATGGTGACAGTTTATCACTTGCAAGTTATGGTTATGGAATAACAACTTTGATCAGCGATCACTCAAGAGTTTACAAAGGTGGCAGCTGGAATGATCGTCCTTATTGGCTTGGCCCCGGCACACGCCGATACCTGGAAGAAGATCAGTCATTAAGCACTTTAGGTTTCCGTTGCGCAATGGATCGTATGGGAAGCCCTGAAGGCAATAAACGCAAAACAGGAAACTGGTTCAAGACTCGCCGTCAGAATACAAGAAAAAAATAATTTGGTTATACGTTAATAACAGGACCCCGATGTTTCATCGGGGTTTTTTTATTTCCGGCATCCATGCCACCACTTAAAACCGTGGCATGGATAATTTACATTTGCGAAATGGATATTGAAAAACTGTACGGCATCTATAAACAAAATCCTTCTGTCCAAACTGATTCAAGAAAAATCAAACAAGGAGATATATTTTTTGCATTAAAAGGACCGAGCTTCAATGGAAATGCATTTGCAAAACAAGCACTGGATGATGGAGCTGTTTTAGCTGTTATTGATGAAAAAGTCCCGATGGATATCGGGATTGAGGTAAGTGGCAAAACATTCCTGGTTGAAGATGTGCTCACAACTCTCCAACAACTTGCCAGGCATCACAGGCAGCAATTTACAATACCATTTTTAGCGATAACAGGAAGCAATGGAAAAACAACAACCAAAGAATTGATTCATGCGGTTCTTTCAACTTCTTATAAAACCTATACAACTGAAGGGAACCTGAATAATCATATCGGGGTTCCATTAACCCTTCTAAAAATTAAAGATGATGCAGCAATTGCTGTGATTGAAATGGGCGCAAATCATATTGGGGAGATTGCTTCTTATTGTAAGATCGCTTTGCCTACGCATGGTATCATTACAAATTGCGGAAAAGCGCACCTCGAAGGATTTGGAAGTGAAGAAGGTGTTAGAAAAGCAAAGGGAGAGTTGTTTGATCATCTGCGGACGATTGAACACGGTTATGCGATCGTGATGTGGGACTATGATTATTTACAAGAAATGAGTAAAGGTATTAGCGGAATTATTAAATATGGTACAAGAAAAGAAGCACACATCATTGGTAAAGTTTTTCGCAGTGATCCATTTCTTGAAGTGGATATTTTACAGGGGTTGGACGAAAAAAATATCTCCACTCAATTGGTCGGCGACTATAATTTACCCAATGTGCTGGCTGCAGTTGCAACAGGAAAACTTTTCAATGTGCCTGGGAGAAAAATCAAAGAAGCAATTGAAAATTATTCACCTTCCAATAGCCGCTCACAATTATTGCAACAGGGATCAAACAAAATAATCCTGGATGCGTATAATGCCAATCCCAGCAGTATGAAGCTCGCAATTGAAAATTTTTCAAAATTTCCGGGAGATAAAATTTTAATTCTCGGTTCCATGGCTGAGTTAGGAACCGAAAGTGAAAAAGAACATTCATCACTTGTCGACCAAATACAAAAATTGAATTGGAAAGAAGTCGTGCTGGTAGGCACAGAATTTGAAAAAATAAAACATCCATTTCATCAATTTAAAAATGCTGACCAGGCGGGGGATTGGCTGCAGCAAAAAAAATTTGAAAACTCAAGCATGTTGATAAAAGGAAGCCGCAGCATGCAAATGGAAAAAGTTTTATCTTCCGCACCTGCCACCAGCTAATGATCGGTTACATTCTTGCCATATTTGTTGGTATTTCCCTTGGACTCATCGGTGCCGGCGGCGCTATTCTCACTGTGCCCATACTGGTGTATGTAATGAAAATGGATGCAGTAACTGCAACGGGGTATTCATTATTTATAGTGGGCATTACATCCCTGGTCGGAGCCACACGATCATTAATTAAAAAGCAGGTGAATCTTAGAATGGCTTTTCTATTTGGTATTCCTTCCATTTTAACCGCGATCATTGTAAGAACATGGGTGATCCCGATCATTCCCCAGGTTTTGTTTGGAGTAGATTCATTTGTCTTCACAAAAAATATTTTTTTATTGTTGCTGTTTGCTGCCGTGATGATTGCTGCATCCATCAATATGATCAAACCTCAAAAACTTCATGTAGAAAAATGGCCGAGCCTTTTTTCTTTGATTATGACTGGCATCCTTGTCGGAACCCTTACCGGGCTCGTAGGAGCAGGTGGTGGCTTTTTGATCATTCCGGCATTGGTGCTTTTTTTAAAACTTCCAATGAAAAAAGCAGTGGGCACTTCCCTTCTTATTATAACACTGAATACACTCTCCTCTTTTATTGGAGGTATGATTCATACACATATAGAGTGGGAGAAGCTTTTAATTTTCACTATACTTTCTGTTGGCGGCATTTTTATCGGTTTTGGATTAAGCAATAAAATCCCTGGCCCCAAATTGAAACCTATATTCGGTTGGTTCGTTTTGTCCATGGGCATCTTCATCATATTAAAGGAACTTTTATTCAGCAATTATTAGATTGACAAAAGTTACCTTTGCGCCTCTTATGAATGAAACAGATCAAGACCGGAAAGAAGGGTTTTTAAATTACCTGGCAGCAACTTTTACTTGTAAATGTCCAAGATGCAGAACCGGAAAATTATTTAAGCACGGCGCTAGTTTTAATTTCAATAAAACAATGCGGATGAATCCTAAATGTCCTGTATGCGGGCAGCCGACTGAGATCGAAGTTGGATTTTATTATGGAACTGGTTACGTTAGTTATGCTCTTGCCGTTGCAATTAGTGTTGCCAGTTTAATTGCATGGTGGGTGATCATCGGTCTATCGGTCAATGACAATCGCTTTTTTTATTGGGTTGCTTTCAATTCTGTTCTATTGATTGCCTTGATGCCCTGGCTAATGCGTTTGGCAAGAAGTTTTTGGATCTCCTGGTTTGTGAAATATGATCCGCATTGGAAGGAACATAAAGCTGAAGATGTTTCTGAAAGATTAAATAAAGAACAGGCTCATAACTGGTAGAACAAATATTATTTTTGAAAAATAGGAGACTTGTCCGAGTGGTTGAAGGAGCACGCCTGGAAAGTGTGTATACCTCTAAAGGGTATCGAGGGTTCGAATCCCTCAGTCTCCGCACAATAAATATCTTAAGTCACCCGAAAAAGTTTTTTCGTGTTGGCTGTAGTTATTTCGGCTATTTCTTCATCAGTTTTTCCAGTAATTCCCGCCAGCTTTTGCACAACAAGGCTGATATAAGCGGGTTCATTTCTTTTTCCGCGAAAAGGGACAGGAGCGAGGTACGGTGCATCGGTTTCCAATAGTACGTTCTGCAGGCTAATATCCTTCATCACTACGTC
>Ga0184636_1000204_pt1 | contig 14564 bp, 12 predicted proteins | sample PLM3_60_b2_FD_133164 | JGI IMG/M metagenome (GOLD analysis project Ga0184636, IMG submission 133164) | Groundwater sediment microbial communities from an aquifer in East River, Colorado, USA - PLM4_90_b2 | ecosystem: Environmental > Terrestrial > Soil > Riparian zone | place: USA: East River... | reverse complement strand
TTGGAATAAGCATCCGTTGAATTTCTTTCCCAAAGTTTTTCCAATTGTCCCGTTGAAGAATTATAGCGATTGGTTCTCGTGGTTTGTTTTCCCTGCAGACCTTCATTCACCAGGGCCAGTGTTGAATTGCCCCATTGTGTGCCCCGGTAGCGCATATTGGTTTTGAATAATTCTTTTGGCTGGCCTGTAAAAGGAGCAGAGAGTGAATAGACGAGATCATGATAATCCATTTTATTTTTGATCATGCCGCTGTCGAGGGCCATGGCCCAGACAACGGTTGCTGCTTCATCGTCGCGCCAGTCAAATCCTCTCGGAACATTCTGCACATTGTCAAAACCGGTTGGCGCTAATTCAGCGGACGGAAGATCGGCCAGTTGTTTTACCATTTTTCCATTGATGTCTGTGATCACTACTGTAGAAGGAAAACCAAATGCCGGCATTAAATAAGAGAAAGGTTTTTTGATCGTACGCACCATCATATATTTTTTATCAGGCGATATATTGATGAAACCGTAAATAGCAGGCTGCCCGATCTTTGTTTCCACTCCATTTACATTTTTTACCAACTGTGCCGTTGTATAAAATTCAAATAACTCTTCATCGTAAGGAGATTTGATCAGATCCTCATAGGTGCGGGAGGGAGCCACCTTGCCGATATTTTCCTGCACGGCAGGACCTTTTGGCATCGGGGGTTTTGGCGGAGCGGCTGAAGCGGCCTTCAATGCAACTCTGTATAATAGTGTATTATTATCATACCATTGATAGCTGCCGCCGAGAACCACATTCAGCGGTTGCTTATTCACCTTCATAGCTTTTTGTGTAGCCAGTTCTACAACATACAGGTCAACGCGGTTATCATTTGTTTGGGTAAAAGCAATTTTTTTATCATCCGGGCTCCAGCTTACACTGCCGGCCAGCATATTTGCGGGCAGGCCATTTATTTTATACTCTTTTCCTGAAGAAATATTTTTCAGCCAGATATTATTAATAAAGTTTTGCCGGCTGGGCGCAAAATTGTTTGGGTCAATGCGCAGACCTGCAATACGAAGTTCAGGCAAGGCCAGCTCTGCTACCGAAGGATAGCTGTTGCTTTCAGTGAACAGCATCCATTCTCCTTTATCATCAACACTAACATTAGGAGTGGGTTTAGCGAGCAAGAGATCAGCGATTTCTTTTGGTGGCAGTTTATAGGATACGTCCGTTTGAGAAAAAACAGAAATTGATCTGAAGATCAATAAGAGCAGCAAAAACTTTTTCATATTGTTTAGTTTTTATGTTAAGACCTCAACCCCCCTTATCTTTCTCCTCTGCCTAAGGCAGAGGAGAAAGAGGCCAGGCTTCAGAAATTAATTGAGCAATTGGACTAACATATCATCTGTATCTAACTATCATTATCATCTATTCAACTATCATCTTTCCATTAATCGCTTGAAAGTTACAGAATTCAACCTTTTGCCGGCTTTTAATTTTATAAATGGATAAATTTTTTTGTCACAATAGCAATCCCCTTTATTTTTGCTGCTCAATGAAGAAAAATATGCACATCCATCACCATCATGTTTGCCCCCGAAAGGTAGGCCGGTGATAGTTGTGTATGATAACATAAACAATATTGAAGGGCTTACCGGGAGGTGAGCCTTTTTTTGTCCCTATCCCGCCCGCCTCAGGCGGGGGGATTGGGAAATTGATTTAAAATGAAAAAAATAAAATGAGAGAAAATAAGTACTCCCCTTTAGGGGCAGGGGGTAAACTACGCATTGCAATACAAAAATCTGGTCGATTGTATGAAGAATCCATTTCTTTATTAAAAGAATGTGGAATCGACCTGCGCAACGTAAAGGACAGGCTGAAAACCGAAAGTGATAATTTCCCCCTTGAGGTTTTCTTTTTGAGAGATGATGACATTCCTCAATATGTGGAAGATGGGGTAGCTGATATAGGAATTGTTGGTGAGAATGTGTTATATGAAAAAAATAAAGAAGTAGAAGTAGTGGAAAAACTGGGTTTTGGTAAATGCCGTTTGTCGCTGGCGATTAATAAGAATGAGGAATATATTTCTAATTACCTGCAGGGCAAACGGATTGCGACGAGTTACCCGGTGTTACTTCAAAAATATTTAAATGATAATAAGATTTCTGCGGAGATACACGAGATCAGCGGCTCGGTAGAGATCGCTCCCGGCATAGGATTGGCGGAAGTGATCTGTGACCTGGTGAGCAGCGGGTCCACTTTATTTATGAACGGATTAAAAGAAGTCGAAACGATATTAGAATCACAGGCGGTGCTGATAAGGTATAAAGAATTGCAGCCGGAACAATCGGAGGCATTAAACAAATTGGTTTTCCGTATCCGCAGTGTAAAGAAAGCGGTACACAATAAATATATTTTGCTGAATGCACCGAATGAAAAATTGCCTGAAATATTTAAGCTCTTGCCCGGAATGAAGAGCCCGACAGTGTTGCCGTTAGCAGAAGAAGGCTGGAGCAGTGTTCATAGTGTATTGAGTGAAGACGAGTTCTGGGAAAAGATCGAGCAGCTGAAGGCAGCAGGGGCGCAGGGAATTTTGGTAGTACCGATTGAGAAGATGATTACCTGACAGAAATTACACGAATTATCCCGATAGCTATCGGGACGAATTGCACCAATGGTTCCGCAGGATCCAAATGTCAGTAGCAAAAGATGAAATAGGAAAAATAAAAGCTCCGTAGGGGCGAAATATTTGTTCAATGAAAATTATAAAATATCCGGATAGAAAAGATTGGGAAGAAATTCTGAAGCGGCCTTCATTTGATTCTTTTGCATTGGAAGATGTTGTGAAGAAAATTTTGAATGATGTAAAAGAAAACGGTGATGAAGCAGTCAGAAAATACATCCTGCAATTTGACAAAGCAGTGATTGATGATCTTAGGGTAAATGATGAAGAAATTGGAAACTCAGAAAAATTATTATCTGCAGAATTAAAGCAGGCGATTATCACAGCCAAAAATAATATTGAGAGGCTTCATGCAAAACAATTGCAGGTGGCTGAAGTTATAGAAACCATGCCGGGAGTGAAATGCTGGAGAAAATTTGTACCCATTGAAAAAGTAGGATTATATATCCCCGGCGGGACCGCTCCTTTATTTTCTACCGTATTAATGTTAGGTATTCCGGCAAGGATTGCAGGGTGTAAAGAAATTATTTTATGCTCTCCGCCAGACATAAGGGGAAGACTGAATCCTGCTATTTTATTTACAGCAAGACTGGCAGGCATTACAAAAATTTTCAGAGTGGGCGGTGTGCAGGCAATTGCTGCCATGAGCTATGGAACAGAATCAATTCCCAAACTGTATAAAATATTTGGCCCTGGCAACCAGTATGTCACCTGCGCTAAGCAGCTGGTACAAAAAGAAGGAGTAGCGATCGATCTTCCGGCCGGACCAAGTGAAGTCGCTGTATATGCTGATGAGACAGCCAATCCTGCATTTGTAGCTGCTGATCTTTTATCACAGGCAGAACATGGGGTAGACAGCCAGGTGTTGCTGGTTACTGATCATTTATTACTTGTTGATGAAGTAATTAAAGAATTGGATAAACAGCTTGTTCAACTGCCAAGAAAAGATATTGCAAAACGGGCATTGGAAAACAGTAAGATCATTGTTGTAAAAGATGAAAACAAGGCCATTGATCTTTTAAATGAATATGCACCTGAGCATTTGATACTGTCTTGTGCAAATGCAGATGAGCTTGCCGAAAAAATTATCAATGCCGGTTCTGTTTTTCTTGGACATTATTCTCCGGAGAGTGCGGGAGATTATGCGAGCGGTACGAACCATACCCTGCCAACCAATGGATATGCAAAGGCATATAGTGGTGTGAGTGTGGATAGTTTTGTAAAAAAGATCAGTTTTCAAAAACTGAGTGTAGAAGGATTAAAGAATATTGGAAAGACGGTGGAATTAATGGCAGAAGCAGAAGGATTGATGGCACATAAATATTCAATTTCTATCCGGTTGAACAAAGTTGAACCACAAAGTCACGAAGGCACGAGGGGCACAAAGGCTTAGTATGATTTAATGTCTTTGCCTTCGTGGTCAGAAACTCAAAAAATTGATTAATAAAAATTAAAATGTTCAATTTAGATTTATTGATACGGGAAAATGTAAAGAAACTTGTTCCTTATTCTTCCGCGAGAGACGAATTCAAGGGTGAAGCAAAAATATTTCTGGATGCTAATGAAAACAGCCTTGGTTCAGTGCTTACAAACTGTCTGCCTGCCGGACAGGCAGGGTACAACCGCTATCCCGATCCTCATCAAACTAAACTAAAAGAAAAATTAAGCGGGGTTAAAGGAATTCCTGCTCCAAATATTTTTTTAGGTAATGGAAGTGATGAATGCATTGATATTTTGCAAAGGGCTTTTTGTGAGCCGCGTATTGATAACATCATTATCTGTCCGCCTACCTACGGCATGTATGAAGTTTGCGCCAATATCAATAATGTGAATGTTAAGAAAATAAAGCTTGGCCAGGACTTTCAATTGAACGTGGAAGGAATTGACCATGCAATTGACGATCATACCAAGATGATCTTTCTTTGCTCACCTAACAATCCAACCGGTAATTCATTGGTTCATGAAGACATTGAAGCCATCCTGAATAATTATTTCGGGCTGGTTGTGATCGATGAAGCTTATATAAATTTTTCAAGACAAAGATCATTCAGCACCTGGTTAAATGAATATCCCAATCTTGTTGTCATGCAAACCCTATCCAAGGCCTGGGGACTTGCAGCCTTGAGAGTGGGAATTACCATGGCATCCGAAGAAATTATTGCCATCATGAACAAAATAAAGCCACCTTTTAATATTAATGAGGCCTCACAGGAATTGGCATTACTGGCATTGGAAGAAGTTGAGCAGGTGAATGAAATGATCAAAGAGATCGTGAAAGAAAGAGAGAATTTAGAACAGGCTTTAGTAAATTTATCGTTCGTTGAAAAAATCTACCCTTCGGATGCAAATTTTTTGCTGGTGAAAATGAATGACCCTGTCGATATTTATAAAAAACTATTGAAAAAGGGGATCGTTGTAAGAGATAGAAGCAGGGTAGAATTATGTGAAGGATGTTTACGAATTACTGTAGGATCTCCTGATGAAAATAAAGCTTTACTATATGAACTGGCTGCCATTCACTAAACGATTTGTTATTTCAAACAAGTATTTATGAAAAGAATTTTCTCTTACGGTCTTTCACTTTCAATGATGCTGGCAGTAGCAATTGCCTGTGGCAATGATGCATCCAGAACCGGTAATTCAAATAAAGATAGCGCTGAGACCCCTCAACCAACAACAGATACTACAGATGAATCGGAAAAACCGGCACTACCGGGTGATGTGCAATTAAAATTGCCCGGAGGCTTTACTGCCATTGAAGTAACAGCCGGTGTAGGGAGGGCTCGTCATCTTGTAGTAAACAGCAATGGTGATATTTATGTAAAATTGTCAAATGCAAATAGCGGCAAGAGCATTGTTATATTAAAGGATAAGAATGGGGATGGCATCGCTGATGAGACTTCGGGTTTTGGCAATTATGGAGGTACGAGCATTGCCATTAAACATGGTTATTTATACGCTTCTTCCAACGATGAAGTATTTCGATATAAGTTCAACGCAAAAAATGAAGTGGAAGATCCGGGCAATCCCGAAAAAATTATTACCGGTCTTGTAAATGGCAACCAGCATAATACCAAATCCATTGCATTGGATGACAACGGAAATATTTATGTAAACATCGGTGCCCCATCAAATGCCTGCCAGGAAATCGATCGTACCAGGGGCTCGAAAGGAATAGATCCCTGCCCCATCCTTGCAAAAGCCGGCGGTATCTGGCAATTCAGGGCTGATAAATTGAATCAATCATACGAGCAGGGAACAAGATATGCAACGGGCATACGCAACGTAGTTGGTCTTGATTGGAACAGCCAATCAAAACAATTATATGCCATGCAACATGGCCGTGATCAACTGCATGATTTCTTCCCGGAATTATATGATGAAAAACAAAGTGCAGAATTGCCTGCGGAAGAAATGCTGCTGGTGAAAAAAGGTTCCAATTTCGGCTGGCCATATTGTTATTATGACCAGGTCCAAAGCAAGAAAATATTGGCTCCGGAATATGGGGGAAATGCAAAAACCCAGGGACGCTGTGCAGGAGTCGATCAGCCCATCATGGCTTTTCCCGGCCACTGGGCTCCCAATGCGTTGCTGTTTTATACCGGTAAACAATTTCCGGAACATTATCGCAATGGAGCATTTATTTGTTTTCATGGTTCATGGAACAGAGCCCCGTTGAACCAGGCTGGCTTTTTTGTTGCCTTCGTTCCTTTCAAAAATGGAAAGCCTTCCGGTCTTTATGAAGTGTTTGCTGATGGTTTTGCAGGAGGCGCAGAAATAAAAGGTCCCGCACAGGCAAAGCATCGTCCAATGGGATTGGCGATTGGTCCCGACGGATCATTATATATTTCAGATTCAGTAAAAGGAACGGTCTGGAAAATTGTTTATAAAGGGAAGTGAGAAGATTAGAATTCAGAATTGAGAATTCAGAATCAAAGAATTTTTATAATCACTAAAACTAACTTATTATGGAACCAGCCAAAACTTTTGAAGATTTAATTGTTTGGCAAAAAGCACATCAATTTGTATTGGATGTTTATTCCTACACTCAAAAATTTCCTAAAGAAGAAGTGTATGCACTTACTTCACAATTCAGGCGTGCAGCAATCTCAATAGCAGCAAATATTGCCGAAGGGTTTAAAAAAAGAGGTTGGAAAGATAAAACAAGATTCCTCAATATTGCCCAAGGTTCTTTAGAAGAGTGTAAATATTATATTTTACTTTCAAGAGATCTGAATTATGGGGAAAATATGCAATTAAAATTTTTGGCAGAAGAAGTTAGCAGGATCCTTGATAGTTATTATAACACAATCGCCAAATCCGGTACAAAAGGTTTGCTGACATTCCTGGCATCAATTCTTCCATTCTGAATACTGTATTCTTTAATTCTTTTATGAAACGAATTTTGTTTATCGATAGGGACGGTGTTCTGTTGAAAGAAGCTCCGCCGAGTTACCAGGTTGATGCATGGGACAAACTTGAATTTTATCCCGAGGTTTTCAAATTCATGAGCAGGATTGCCGAAGAATTTGATTATATATTGGTCATGGTCTCAAACCAGAATAGCCTTGGCACTCCATCATTTCCTTCTGAAAATTTCTGGCCCATTCATCAACATGTTATTAAAAGCTTTGAGAATGAAGGAGTAAGTTTTCATGCCACGCATATTGACAAAAGTTCTCCCGCGGAACATTCTCCCAATCGCAAGCCGGGCATTGGCATGCTCACGGAATATTTGAATACCCCGGCCTATGATATTCCTAATTCATTTGTGATAGGTGACCGCATCACGGATGTGCAGCTTGCAAAGAATTTAGGATGCAAGGCGATCTGGTTAAACAATCATCCCGGTTTAGGAGAAGCAGAAGTTAAGGATAGCATGGAAGAGCTCAGAAAAATTGTTGCACTGGAAACACATTATTGGGAAGATATTTACAATTTCCTGAAACTCGGGTTAAGACAAGTAATACATGACCGCAACACGAACGAAACAAAAATTCATGTCGAATTAAATGTAGATGGAAGTGGTAAAGCAAATATCTCAACAGGGATCGGATTTTTTGATCACATGCTGGAGCAAATTGCAAGACATGGAAAAATGGATTTAACAATACAGGCAAAAGGTGATCTGCATGTCGATGAACACCACAGCATTGAGGACACCGCTATTGCGCTGGGAGAGTCATTTGCCAAAGCTCTGGCAGATAAAAAAGGAATGGAACGTTATGGTTTTATTTTACCAATGGATGAAGCCGATGCCAAAGTACTGATCGATTTTGGAGGAAGAAACTGGATAGTCTGGAATGCAGAATTCACAAGGGAAAAAATAGGAGAGATGCCAACAGAAATGTTCTTTCATTTTTTCAAATCATTTTCCGACGCGGCAAAATGTAATCTGAATATCGAATGCCATGGAGAAAATGAACACCACAAAATCGAAGCGATCTTCAAGGCATTTGCAAAAGCAATAAGGATGGCGGTAAAGAGAGATCCGATGAGTAATTATTTGCCTAGTACAAAGGGAATGCTGTAATATGGAATTGGGAATTGGGGGGCATCACTGTGCAGTTAACCTGATATCTAATTCCTGATCCCATAGCTATCGGATCCCGATTACTGTTTATAGATCACTCCATTTTTCATCACCAATTTTATCTTTCTTATGTTCTTTATATCAGCGGATGGATCGCCATCAATAGCAATTATATCAGCCAGCAAACCCTGTTCTATTGATCCGATCTTATTGCCATAGCCAAACAGTTTTGCGTTTACTGAGGTCGCAGACCTCAAAACGTCAATCGGTCTCATGCCATATTCAACCATTAATTCCATTTCTCTTGCATTATCGCCGTGTGTAAATACACCCACATCACCGCCCATGCAAATGGTTACGCCTGACTGCAAGGCTAACTGAAAACTTTTTTTCTTGTTTGTTATACTTGCTGGTTCCGGATCGATTCCTTTTTTCCAGCCCCGGTATCGCTGTAAGGCATCACCGGCAGCAAGTGTTGGACAAAGGGCAATACCTTTTTCTTTCATCATCTTAAAAACTTCTTCAGTTCCATTGTCTCCATGTTCAATAGTTGAAACGCCTGCATTGATGGCTCTCATCATTCCTGCTGCTGTGGTGGCATGAGCAACTACAGCGCGGTTACTGCTGTTTGCAATCTGAACGGCTGCTTTTATTTCTTCCACAGTAAAAGTTGGCAATGATTCATCATTTGGCCCCCAGCGATAGTCGGCATAAACTTTAATCAGATCAGCGCCTTTGCTTATTTGCGTTCTTGTTTCATTCATCATTTCATCCATGTTAGACACTTCCGCTGCACCCTGGGGCAATATTACATCTGATGAAGGAGATTTTGGACCGTAAGTTCCTTTTGCAACAATGGCCCTTGTAGCGCAGATCATTCTTGGTCCGGGGATTACCCCTTTTTCAATAGCGATCTTTAATCCTACATCATCATACATAGCTCCTTCGGTACCTAAATCTCTCACGGTAGTAAATCCCGCCATTAATGTGGCTTGTGCATGTTGAACTGCCCTTGCTGTTCGTTCGGCTCTTGATTCTTTCAACACCTGATCATCCCAGGGTGTTTCATTGTAGGGGTGAAGAAATAAATGGGAGTGGCCTTCTATCAACCCCGGTAATAAGGTTGTACCCGGTAATTCTATTATTTGTGTCCCTTCTGGTAATTTAAATTTCATGCTACCCGCCTGTTCAATTTTATTACCCTTTACAAGTACCACCCAGTCAGTATGCATTTGTTCTCCGTCAAAAACACGATCGGGTCTTAATAAAATGTATTTACCGGTTTGTTGTGCTTTACAAAAAAATAAAAGCAGTAGCGAAGGAATGAACAGAAAATATTTTTTCATTGGCAATTATTAAGTGTAGAGCACATCTGCGTACTCCGGCTTTTTTTTAAAGACAGCATTGGCAAAAGGGCACAGAGGAATGATCTTTATATTATGCTTTCTTACATATTCAACAGCCGCATGTACTAACTGGTAACCTACATTCTGTCCCTTCAGCTCATCATTTACTTCCGTATGTTCTATGATCATTCTGTCGGGTGAAGGTATGGTGTAGGTCATTTCAGCCAGTATTCCTTCATCCCCGTCAACATAGAACATTCCTTTGGAACCCACCTGTTTTTGCTCTATGAGCATGAGAATTTTAATTAAAGCTAACAAGATTTTTTTGCTCAATTGAATTTGTATTTCCATATTTGCAGTAGAATGAAACAGAAAATAAATATTCAGTGGTGGTGGCATACAAACTCTTCCGGGGTTCTGTAAGCCATTGCTATGTTTATTTAAACATATCCAGAAACCCCGAAGTATTTCGGGGTTTTTTTATGGCTCCCCTTCCGCCTGAGGCGGATCAGGGGAGATGAAAATAATTTTTTTAAACTCTCTCCGCCTAAGGCGGAGAGCCGGAGGGGACTTTATGAAGAAAATCGGAATCAATACAATTTGTAAAAAACTATTGGCCGATGTATATACACCTGTTGGTATTTATCTGCGGTTGCGGGATCGTTTTCGTGATACGATCTTGTTAGAGAGTACAGATCATCGTGCCGCTGAGAATAGCTGGTCATTTATCTGCATTAATGCCATTGCCGGAATTGAAATTCATGATTCAAAAAAAATTGAATTTAAACTTCCCGGTCTCCACCCTGAAAGGATGGATATAAAAAATCCCCAGGACGTTCCAAAGATTTTGTGGGAATTCATGCAACGATTTGACCCGCAAAAACCAGAAATGAAAGAAGGCAGGTTTGCACAAGGATTGTTTGGCTATACCTCTTATGATGCAGTACAATTTTTCGAAACGATTCACCTCTCCCCGTCGTCGCCAGCGGGGGCAGGGGTAGACGTTATCCCGTTCATGCGTTACAGGCTTTTTCAGTATGTTATTGCCATCAATCATTTTAAAGATGAATTACTTATTTGCGAAAACATGGTTGGCGGTTTGGAAAGTGAATTAACTGTTGTCGAATCATTGATACGCAGTAAAGATGTTCCTGTCTATCCTTTTAAAACAAAGGGTGAAGAACGCTCCAATATGAATGATAAAGATTATAAGGATATGGTAAAGAAAGGAATTCAGAGCTGTCATCGCGGTGATGTGTTTCAGATTGTGTTGAGCAGAAGATTTCAGCAAAGTTTTACAGGGGATGAGTTTAATGTATACAGGGCTTTACGGAATATCAATCCGTCTCCCTATTTATTCTTTTTTGATTATGGTGACTATAAGCTGATGGGCTCCTCGCCGGAAGCACAGTTGGTAATTCAGAATGGAAAGGCTTTAATACATCCGATTGCAGGTACATGTAAAAGAACCGGGGATGATGAAGCGGACCAGCGGGAAACGGAACGATTGTTAAAAGATGCCAAGGAAAATGCTGAGCATGTGATGCTTGTTGACCTGGCAAGAAATGATCTGAGTCGCGTGTGTGATGATGTAACTGTAGCACATTTCAGAGAAGTACAATACTATTCTCATGTCATTCATCTGGTAAGTGAAGTGACAGGAAAACTAAGATCGGAAAGCAACCCTTTTTTGCTGATGGCAAAAACTTTTCCTGCCGGTACATTGAGTGGTGCCCCAAAATTCAAAGCCATGGAATTAATTGATGATTACGAGCCCGGTTCTAGAAATTATTATGGCGGCTGTATCGGCTTTATGGGATTTGATGGAAGTTGCAACCATGCCATTATGATACGGACGTTTTTAAGTAAGAATAATACATTAACCTACCAGGCAGGAGGAGGAATTGTAGCAGCAAGCAATCCTGAAAATGAATTACAGGAAGTGAATAATAAATTGGGAGCATTGAAGAAGGCGATTGAAATGGCCGCCTCCCTGAATCCCTCCGAAGGAGGGAATTTTTGAAAACCCTGAAATTTGAAGATACTCAAATGAATAGACAGATTTCCGATAATATTCCTTCCCCTTCGGGGAAGGCTGGGATGGGGCCGAGAATTTTAGTATTCGATAATTACGATTCTTTCACTTACAACCTGGTGCATTTGGTTGAAAAAATTCTGCATCAGAAGGTAGATGTGTATCGTAATGACCAGCTCCCTTTGGAGAAAGTGAAGGAATATGATAAGATCATTTTATCACCGGGCCCGGGTATCCCTGTGGAAGCGGGATTATTATTGCCATTGATAAAAGAATATGCTGCCACGAAATCAATACTGGGAGTTTGTTTGGGTCACCAGGCTATTGGCGAGTCCTTTGGGGGAACGCTGGTAAATTTGGAAACCGTGTATCATGGTGTGGCTACACCTATAAGAGTTCTGAATAGTGACCCGATAGCTATCGGGTTGTCAGTTGTGAGTGAAGGCAGTAATTCATCACTCATCTCTCATCACTCACGGAGTAAATTATTCGAAGGTTTACCTGAAGAGTTTGAAGCAGGTCGTTATCATAGCTGGATCATTAGCGATGAAAATTTTCCGGAAGAGTTAGAAGTGACAGCAAGGGATGAAAATAATTATATCATGGCATTACAACATAAAATTTATGATGTACAGGGGGTGCAGTTTCATCCCGAGAGTGTGTTAACTCCGATAGGCGAGCAGATTTTAAGAAATTGGTTAAGGGAATAACCGCAGAGGCAGGGAGGCGCTGAGAATTTTTTTGCGCCTTCGCGTCTCAGCGGTAAAATTTACATAAATGAAAAAGATTCTTCAATATTTATTCGAACACAAAACTCTTTCAAGAGAATTAGCCAAAGAAGTTTTGGTAAACATTGGTAAAGGAGTTTATAATGAGCATGAGGTTACCGCGTTCATGACCGTATACCTGATGCGCAGTATTACCATTGAAGAACTACAGGGTTTCAGAGATGCATTGCTGGAACTTTGCGTACGGGTCGATCTGGATGGTAATGATGTAATAGATATTGTGGGCACCGGCGGTGACGGGAAAAATACATTCAATATTTCAACACTCAGCTGTTTTATTGTCGCCGGCACAGGACAAAAAGTTGCCAAGCATGGAAATTATGGAGCCTCATCCATCAGCGGGGCATCCAATGTTATGGAGCAACTGGGATATAAATTCAAAAATGATAATGAAAGGTTGAAAAGAGAAATCGATGAGTCCAATATTTGTTTTTTGCATGCGCCGATGTTTCATCCTGCATTAAAAGCAGTGGGCCCGATAAGGAAAAATTTAGGAATGAGAACTTTTTTCAATATGCTGGGACCGATGGTGAACCCCGCTGAGCCGAAATTTCAACTGGTTGGGGTGTTTAGTTTGGAGATGGCAAGAATTTATAATTATTTATTGCAACAAACAGAAAGCGCATTCACCATCATTCACAGCCTGGATGGTTATGACGAAATTTCATTGACGAATGATACAAAGGTCATCACCAACGAAGGAGAAAGGATCATGACGCCGGAACAATTGGGTAAGAGAATGGTAGAGCCATCGGATATTTATGGAGGCAGCACAGTAGAAGAAGCTTCAAAAATATTTTTGAAGATTTTAAAAGGCGAAGGCAGTTGGGCGCAAAATGCTGTAGTGCTGGCGAATGCGGCTATGGCGCTGCAAAGCACAGATAATTTTAAAACCTATGATGAGGGGTATAATGCTGCGGTAGAAAGCCTGGAGAGCGGGAAGGCAAAAAAATGTCTTGATAAGCTGGTCTCGCTGCAATAGTTTATGGTTTATAGTTTATTGTTTTTAGTATGAACATTCTTGATAAAATAATTGCTGACAAAAAAGTTGAAGTAGCACAGAAAAAAAAATTGATACCGGAAACTTTCCTCAGAAGCCGGGATGAATTTGAAAAAGAATGTGCTTCTTTAAAATATTCATTGCTGGAAAAAGATGCAACAGGAATTATTGCGGAATTCAAACGTAAATCACCTTCCAAAGGCTGGATAAATAAAAAAGCTGACGTTTTTGACATTGTCACTGGTTATAAGATCCACGGGGCATCAGGTGTTTCGATTCTTACTGATGAAATTTATTTTGGAGGAACTCTTGATGATTTGCTGAATGCAAGAATTTTACCGGATGGTCCCATTTTGCGGAAAGATTTTATTATTGATGAATATCAGGTAATTGAATCAAAGGCCTGGGGCGCTGATGTAATCTTGCTGATTGCGGCCTGTCTGACACCCCCTGAAGTAAAAAGACTTGCTGGTTTTGCAAAAAAGGCAGGACTTGAAGTTTTGTTGGAACTTCATGATGAAAATGAACTGGATCATATTTGTGATGAAGTGGACATTGTTGGAGTAAACAACCGTAATCTGAAAACTTTTGAAGTAGATATTGAAAGAAGTTTGAAGATGGCTGAAAAAATTCCTGGTGATAAAATTAAAATTGCTGAAAGCGGAATTAATTCTGTAGATGATATTTTATTGTTCAGGCAAAATGGATTTAAAGGATTTTTGATCGGAGAGCTTTTTATGAAAGAAGAAGACCCGGGAGTTGCCTTTGCAGAATTTGTAAATGCATTGCAACTGATCCCTCCGCATGCGGAAGGTTTCTGAGGACTACAACTCACTTAACACGAATTGAATTACCCGGCCTGAGTTGCCCCGGCCTTCAGGCCGGGGATAATGGATAAAATGAAATTCAGGGCTTAAGCCCTGTAAATAAAGAGCTATGAGGATAAAAGTCTGTGGCATGACGAGTGTTGAGCAGGTAAATGCCCTGGATGAAATGGGAGTTGACCTGGCCGGATTTATTTTTTACGCGAAGTCGCCGAGATATATGGCCCATAAAATATCTCCCGAACAGATGAAGAAGGTCGGTGGAAAAATTGCCAGGGTGGGAGTCTTTGTAAATTTGAATTATGATGAATTAATGAGAACGGTTGAAGATTACCGGTTGGACATCGTTCAATTACATGGTGATGAAACACCGAGATTTTGTGAG
>Ga0184636_1000203_pt1 | contig 14575 bp, 23 predicted proteins | sample PLM3_60_b2_FD_133164 | JGI IMG/M metagenome (GOLD analysis project Ga0184636, IMG submission 133164) | Groundwater sediment microbial communities from an aquifer in East River, Colorado, USA - PLM4_90_b2 | ecosystem: Environmental > Terrestrial > Soil > Riparian zone | place: USA: East River... | reverse complement strand
CAAAGGACGATTGAATAGATTTTCACCTTTTCAACATATTTCTAATCTGTGTAATCGTCTAATAATCCCTGGAATCAGAGATTTCTTTACTTTTCAGAAATCTCACGGAGAAGGCTGGACAATTCAGACCAAATCATGTATTTTAATAATGTAAAAATGTTATGCTTTCTGCTCTATGCGCTTAGCGTTTTTTAATAATCCGGGGAGTAGCGCAGCTTGGTAGCGCGCTTGGTTCGGGATCAAGAAATAAAACTCACCTATCCTACCGATATTTTTCAAGAATAATCTAAAATATAACCATTGGTAAAACGTATTAAGATAACTCAATACAAATTAAGAAACGTATTGAAATATTAATACATTTTATAAGGCTTAATAAAGGAAGTTAAGGGGTAGATAGTCACAAGGTGGTCACACTGATAACATATTGTCAGTATAACTTTTGGTTATAAACTCTTCCTGTGTGCGCCATATCATAGGGCGTGTTTGGTAAGCATTCCTTACCATCTTGTGAAATGCGTTTCAAATCAGGTTTTTTGGGTGAGATTTTCTATAATTCCTATGGGAATAGTATGGAATTAGTAGGTAACTGAAGCACACTTGGCAGCACACCAAGAGTGCCTAACTAATGAATAACAATATCAATTAGTTGTAAACGGCTTGTGACTACGTTGTGACTAAACTTAACCCAGTGGCATCGAGGTTTCAGGGACCCCACCCGTTTCGATCTGGAGGAGATCGGGAAACCTTCGCCCAGGCGGTCTACTGCTTTATTTTTTCATATTAAGTAACCACTTGTTTTAAATAGTGAATTCAAATATTTTGATTATGGCGAAAATAGTGAATGTAGTTGTTCCTGTTTTATTGGTAAAAACTCTTAATTTTTATGGGGTTAAGTTGGTTTTATTGAAATTCGGTTATGGCGAAAATATTGTAAAAAACTGAGTCTGGAGGTGTTTATGACCAAAAAATCGATATCCAAGAAGTACATCTTTAAAATCCTCAACACTGATTCCCTCTTATCGAGCAAGAGACCGGAACACCTGACCGATGAAGACCTCTATACAGTGAGTAAACGATTTCTTTCGTGGGTCTTGACGGCTGATAAGTCTGGTGGGTCAGTAGTTGACCTGGCTGCCAGGGTTCTTTCAATCTTTAGACAAGGTGGCAAATCCTCCAAGGATCTCTACCTCTGGCAATCGATGGTGAAAGTAGAATGTTTTCTAATGAACTCTTTCCTTCCTTCCCTTTATCATCAATTCGAGAAGGGGGGAATAAATATCGAGCTTGGAACTTTCTTTAAAAAAGCTCTCGGGTCAGACCTCACCACTGGGGAAGTGAAGAGACTTGCTGCGGACGCTTGGAGAGAGTCGAGGATGGATGATATCTTTAGTGGGCATCCGGTTGAGGAAGCCGAAGAAGAGAAGCCAAAATTCAGATACCGTGGTGACCTGGTCCCGACCCATATTAAAAATAAGGTTCAGGGAGACCTGACCGAGAAAGAAGTAGCACTGGTGGCGAAGCTCAGGCTCCTTTCGGTGGTTCTCTCGGGTAAAATTGATAGTGCATCTATCGGTGCCGCATTCAAGTTGATTGAGAATTTCAGGAAGGATATACGGGCGGACTCGGAGAGGTTGTGGTTCGAGGTAATTAAGCCTTTAGAAGACTTCTACGTTTCGGTGTTGCATCCAGTAATCCATCGGGGGTTTCGTTTGAGGGGGGACAATGCGCCCGTTAATCTGGTCTTTGCAGACGCCCTTGGAGAACTCTTTCTCCTCTTCGAGAACTCGGCGGTCCCTACAGATCCCATGGATGAAGCGATTGAAAAGGCCAAGCGGCGGGGTAAGTGGATTAAAAAAACGAAGAAAGGAGACACCAATGTTTGAAGAATTCATTAAAAAAATGGATGCCTTTATGGAGGAATTGAAGAAGGAGCAGGATGCAGAAACGGGGCTGTATGCTCTTGTACGGAATTTCAGGAGGGACCTCTCGGACCCCGATATGATCTCTCGGTTTGACGTGATTGTTAAAGAGATGACGAGTGCCATCGCGGGGCTTTCCGTACTCTATATGACCGATGAGCAACGTGACAATCTGCCTTTCCATCTGAGGGAGATTGTCTATACGGCCTTGGTCAAGACAGCAACCAACATGTAATAAAAAAACTCTTGACATTTCAAAATAGATTTTATAAATTAGATATTGGATCGAGGTGATAGGCTTTTCATGTTTTTAGACCATCACCATTTTAGCCTCCAAAGTCTTCAGGGGAGTCAACCTGCCAAAAGCTTGTTGCCTCGATCCACTCTGTCGATTTTGGGGGCTTTTTTATTTTCTAATGGAAGGAGGTGAGAAAGAATGAAGAACATTGATGTGGGTGAAATAGTTGGTCTTAGATTTGTTGAAGAGTATGAAAAATCAAAAAACAGAAACCCAAAAGCCGAATTAGTCTGTAGAAAATGCTGTACCAAAGAAGAATGGCAGGACTTCTTGGAAACCGAGAAAGGAGGAAAAATAATTATTGCACGGGCTGTTACAAAAGATGATCTATCTGATATGGGTCGTTCGGCGTCGGAAATGATCTGTAACCGATGCCAGAAACGGCTTCAGTAAATTTCAACTTAGTAGCACCTTGGCGGTGATGAGGTCTTTAACGGGGAAACCGCCAATATTCTTATAAAGGGGGTGATCTCGGTCGCTTGAAGTGGGAAGGTAGTGCAGGGGTTAACCTTTAACGCTGCCAAGAGCAGAGAAGGGAGATACTAAAATGAGTTTAGACAAAATTCTGGTGAAAGAGAACGAGGAGAATGAAGGATTAATAAATGCTTATTCGATTCTTGATATTTTTCTGCCAACGGAGATGGGAGGATCTCCAGATATCACAGGGTTTGTTGATAGGATACTACTGGGTTCCGAAAGTGATGGTGGAAACGATAAGACGAAAAAATGCATCAGAAGTTTCGAAGAAAAGGGTTTTGACCTTTGCAATGAACCGTTGACGTTTGCGCTTGAGTATGCCCATTTGTATTTTGCCATTGGCTATGTTCTGGGCCAAACCTTCGATATCAGCCCGGGTGATGATGATCGAGGGGAGGCACTTAAGACCATTAAAGCTCTCAAGAAGGAATTAAAGCAAGCTGGTATCCTTCCCTTTTGGCCCAGGAATTTAACCTCCACCACTTCCTCCCTGTAATCCCACACTCCCCTCTTATGGCTTCCCAACTGGCGAAGCCTCTTACAAAAAAAATCTTTACAAAAAGTAAATGGTTTTCCTGTTGCAATCTATGTTTTATTAATAATATCAACCAGGCAAGAGAAAAATCGATGACTTAAAGTCAATTTCCAGATCCACCTAACCTTCCCTTGTCCGTTACCCGATCTCTCCCCCTGACCCCATCCGGGCGTTAATGAAGGGCATCCCTGAAAGGATATGGTGTTCAAATTTGAACAAAATGGTCCGATCGATTGCACTTTTCCCGGGATGCAGTCCCCGACTAAGACCATGTAAGATATGGGAAATCCAAATTATTGACAATGGACATTATAGGTTTATAATATGCATTTCTATAATAAAATTAAGTAGTTGGAAAATAAAAAACTTGACAGAATATGGTTATCGTGATATAAAATTCTTAAATAAGAGACCCCGACCAGTGTTGGAGCACCGATCGGGGTCTGACGGAAATAAAAGTTTTTCCACTTTGCTCTCCCTTCCCGTCTTTTTTATGATGACAAACGCCTTCGGGTTTGTCAATAGTTTTTTTCGGAAGGGAGCCATTATTTGGTTCCCTTTTTTATTGATGAAAGGAGATAAAATGAATAACTCCAGAGAAGTTTCTGATCTTGTTCTCGCCGCTTACCTTTCCGTTTCTGGCCATAAATTGATTTCCACTCCCAACAGTAATAGTTCCCACGGGAACAGGACAATTTTTCTTTTTGAGGAAACACCAAAAATCGAGACTGATATCTTAGGTTTTTATAACCGGCATGGAAAGGTCGAACCCCTGGCCTTTGCTGAAATGCAACGGCATCTGAAGGGGTTGACTCGGTAAAGCCAAGAAGTAGAAAGGACGATAAGATAAGATGATACCAGATAAAAACTTAGCCCCCTCCGACATGCTTAAGTTCAAGTTGTGGTACGACAGCCTTCCGACGATTTTAAAGAAACTCCCTATCTCCCAAGCAAAAAAACATTTTAGGAAGAAGCCTTACACCGCTCAGAAATTTGTCAAAGTTCTTAAAAAGAGTTTGGATGGAGACTTTCCTTGGATTTCAATGGATGTTGATCTGCACTTCACAAAGATGGACACCCTCCCTGCACTGGTTCCAAAATCACCCGCTGCAAAAAGAGCCTTCAGGACTTGGCAAAGGGCGATTCGCGATCACGGTCCCTTGAGTTTGGAAAAAAACACAGTCTACTACCTGAAAGTTCTTTCCGCTCTTTTTGAAGATCCCAGGATCACCGCAGAAGAAAAAAATATTATCGGATTCGCTTTGACCCTTGTAACCAAAGGTATAGGAAAGATCGTTAGAGAGCTTTTAAAAATCTACAAAGTTGAAGATATGCAAGTTTCATGGCAAGACCAAAACGGCGAGATTCGACATGATGGCCTGCTATCCATCTGGAGATTGCCGAATGGTAGCTCAATGCTCTTTGGTTCGAACTTCGATGTTGGCCCTGATGACAGTGACGAAGATAAAAACTTTAAAACTCCATGGATCGATCGGATCGGTGACACTGCCCCGCACGATTCGGAGGGCATCGACGCACGGGACGCATATAATCGATTCGACCTTGAAGATGAGGTGAAAAACCTTCCAACTCTGACCCGGTTAGAAAGGCAAATTTTATTATTAAAATGCAAGGGGGATGTCTCTCTTGAAGGAATTGCAAAAGAACTGCGTAAACCGATTAAGAGTGTCACCAATACTTATTACAATGCACGTCGGAAAATGGATAAATGGCTTGAAGCGAATGGTATGAAAGAAATCCTCCGATCAAATAATGGAAGAACGGATTCGCTTGCTCGGTGGTTGTTTGAGCCCCCCTTCAAGAGTCAAAGGTTACCCCAACTCTGGGATGACGACTTGGCCAAGGCCTCTTCCCCAATGAAAACATGGTTCGACCGGGAGCAAGATCAGGATTTCCTTCAATCGCTTATACCCTCTGAGGATGAAAAACCATGGTGCTGGTAGAACGTATTTTTTTTACGTGTTTTTTACTTAATAATTTCGATAGTTTAAGTCCATTCCTTTGTGAAATATGCCATTTTCACGGTAAAGAGTAGGAGGATACGCAATCATGGTGCTTGAATCAAAAAAGGCAAACAATTTAAACTCGGCCCCCACCTTAAATACTGAACACTCTTTGACTGATTTCTTGAAAGCTCTCTACCAGCATTGCAAACCTGATGCTTTTATAAACCTTCGCTTCCTTCCATCGGCTGAGAATAGATTCGTCTCCCTGACAAAAATAAACACCATCCCTTTCATTATAAATTCTCATCAGAATCAGAACTGTTATTTTGGGGTGGCGACCCGTATTGATGGTGGTGGAACCAAGGGGGGCATTGTCGAGATACCATCCCTATGGTGCGACATTGACATTGTAGAAGGATCTCCTGGTTATGATCAGTTTGTACAGACCTATAGAGACTTTCCATTGAAGCCTTCAATGAAAATCGAAAGCGGTGGTGGTTATCATCTTTATTGGCTGTTAAAGGAACCGGCAACGAAGAATGATATTCCCAGGGTGGAGGATCTTCTAAAAAGGATCACCACCTATTTGGGTGGTGATATGGTTGCTGCTGAAGCTGCCCGCATCCTTCGAATCCCTGGTACATACAATTTGAAGTACACCCCTAAGAGACGAGTTACCATCGGACTCTTCCACCCGGAAAAGCAATACAATCTGGATGACTTTGATTTTCTTCCTCTTCTCGCTGCCGAGGAGGGCACCGGGAGGCTCCATCCAGAGGGATGGGAGTTGGATATCCTGAAAGGGGTCTTGGATGGAGAGCGGAACATTTCTATTACAAGACTCGCCGGTCGATACATTGAGAAGAGGCTCTCAAGGGAAGAAATCATCCCTATCCTGATGGGTGTTAATTCTCGCTTTGCTCCTCCTCTTGAGACGAAGGAGGTCGAGACGATCTTGGACTCAGTGATCAAGACCGATAGAAGAAACCACCCTGAAGGGGTTCAGGAACCATCGAACGAGCCAACTCCACGACACACCGGAACTGATTGGCCTGCCATATCCAAACAAGCATTTTACGGAATATCAGGAGAGTTCGTTCTCCTGGTCGCGCCACACACTGAAGCTGATCCGGCTGCCCTGCTCATTCAATTCCTATCGGCAACAGGGAACGTTATTGGAGCGAATGCTCATTTCCGCGTGGAAGCCGATAAACATTATTTGAAGGTCAATCCTGTTCTTGTTGGCGATACATCGAAGGGCAGGAAAGGGACGTCTCTGGGATATATAAAATCGCTGTATCAGTTAGTGGACCCTGATTGGGCATTAGAACGCCTATCATTCGGTGGCCTCTCATCTGGGGAAGGGCTCGTCTGGGAAGTTCGTGATGAGATTTGGAAGAAGGAAAGTATTCGAGAGAAGGGCAGAGTGACCAAGGAGTTTCAACAAGTCTTGGTAGATCAGGGGGTGAGCGATAAAAGGTTGCTTGTGGTGGAGCAGGAGTTTTCATCTACTCTTCGAGTAATGGGTCGTGACGGGAGCACTCTTTCGCCTACGATAAGACAGGCATGGGATGACTCAAATTTGAGAATATTGACGAAGAACAGTCCCGCGAGGAGTACGGGGTGTCATATTTCAATCATCGGTCACATTACTAAGGATGAGTTGAGGCGATACCTTGATCGAACCGAGATGGGGAATGGATTTGCGAATCGATTCCTCTGGGTATGTGTTCGACGGTCCAAGTCCCTACCAGAGGGGAGTTGTTTTGGGGAGGATGGATTCAAATCCATCCTGGGGAGGTTAATGGGTGCGATAGAGTTTGGACAATCCCTCGGTGAGATTAGGAAGGATGACAAGGCCAAGAAATTATGGGCTGAAGTTTACCCGGATCTCTCCAGTGGCAAACCTGGTCTGATTGGTGCTGTGATTTCGAGGGCAGAGGCTCAGGTGATGAGGCTGGCCTGCCTCTATGCTGTCCTGGATAAGTCTAACACCATCACTACAGATCATCTTCAGGCGGCACTGGCTTTATGGGATTATTGCGAGGCTTCGGCTCGATACATCTGGGGAGATGCAACAGGTGATCCAGTGGCTGATCGTATCTTGGGGGGCATAAGGCATGCTGATGGGGGGCTATCTCGAACAGAGATCAGGGACCTATTCTTCCGGCACACATCCAGCAATAGAATAGACCTGGCCTTATCGTCGATGGAGGGGCTCAATTTAATCCAGAGAACCAAGGAAGAGACAGGGGGAAGACCTACTGAAAGATGGACAGCCCTATAGCGACAAAAGCGACCAAAGCGACAAAAGGGGGCTGATCCACCCCGGCCTTGTCGGGATGGGGATGGGTTATGTCGCTTATATCGCTTATTGCGCACTACAAGGAGACGCACAATGGGGTATTTGGATAAGGCACTGAAGACGATGCAGAAGCAAGGGGGCGGAATGATCAACACGAACCTTATCGAATCCACATTGATGGAAATTGGGAAGGAATATAAGCCGGGACTCATTCGATGGATTCGGGAACGGCCCGACCTGTGGCGGCAACTGATTGCTTTAGAGTCCAGGATCAATGAGACTGCCCTATCGAAAGATGATGAGATCACATTAAGGGATGCACTTTCAGATTACAGGGAATTCTTAGCAAGACAATTCAATGACAGAATTTAAAGGAGGTAATCGAATGTTTGAAAAAAATGAATTGAAGGATTTAGAAAAAAGGCTCATCGCCTTAGAGGATCGAATTGAATTTTTGCTTCAGCCGCTTCTTTATGACGTTGTTGAAGTCGCCCTTTGCCCGCGTCGGGTTGGTTTTGGTTCGATCCTGCTTTGGTGGATGAGGTGCAGATGGGGAATGGAGAAGAGGCAGAAGGCCAAAGATATTTTACTTAGTACCGCTGAGGAATTAGCACTTAATAGTCCTGGCTCCTGGCTTCAGGAGTTCCGGGATTTTGTGGAAGAGAAAAAGAAAAAGTAAACCGCTACGGAGTTAAAACCCGGGAGGAAAGGGGTAACAGATGAAAGATTTTGAAATAGCAGTAATTCGAAAAATGGACGGAGACAGGGGATTATTGGCCTTTTGTGATGTCGTATTCTTCGAGACCATAACAGTTAGGAATTTCAGGATCATCAAATCCAGAGATGGCCGTAATGTTTTTTGCGGGTTGCCACTGCAACGTTATTACGATGAGGGGACCAATGCGATCAAGGGCGGGACGACCATCTATCTCCCTTCCGAGTTCAAGGAGAAACTTTACACCTGTATTTTGGACACTTGGAATCGTAACGAAACTCTTAAATTTAATCGAAATGGTGGTGATGAAAAATGACGACATGCAAGACCAAGAGGTGGGATATTGTTCAGGTGGATGTTAACACCTTGTGCCAAGAAATCGAAGATTTTTGCAATTCAGGAGAAGTTGTATCGGTTGAAACGTTGTCCGTGGGGAGACACCTTCTCGTGATCGTAGTTTTTAAGGAATTAAAAAATAAGGAGGATTTAACATGAACGAAAGACTTGAGATTTTTTTAGAAAGTTCAACGGTCGCTTGGGATAATTTTTACAGGGGGGCTTCCAAACCCATGCAAATTTTCTGCTTCGTCGATTCCCGGGGTGGGGTCTGGGATATAGCGAATCGTGTGGCACCATGCGGCGGGGAATTAGAAAGTCAAAGCAATCCCTTTCGGAATTACTGGTTCTGCAAACGCCATCCCGAGGAAGGGGTACTGATTAATTCAAACCGTGACAATGGTTTTTATTGGATGTCCGGGAAGGAGGTGGAGAAAAAATGAAGCGAAAAAAACCAGAGAAAAGCAAATCCGAACTGGAACGTGAAGCACTGGAGGAGAAGGAATTCTTAAACAAGAATCGAAGAGAGCTTGAAGCAGCTTTTGTCAAGTACTGTACAGATTATGGACTGGACTTCGAACCACCCTTCAGCAATGAAGAGGCCACACTGATTTTGAAGGTGGCACGGGAACGAGAGGGTGAGCTAATTGAGAAACTTTTTCCGGGGTTCAAACGATATGCCGAAGACTCGGATATGCAGATAAATTGCAAACTCTGTTTCAAATTTCATTTAGATCCCAAGATCGTTGCTGACCGGTCGAAGATTATGAAGGCCATTTCCCACAAACTTAATAAGGGTTCGTCCGATTTGACAAATCCCGATCTTTGCAAATTTAAGAAATAAATAGGCTCGACTCCAATCGGGCCGTGGCTGCTTGGGATGCGGGGCACACCTACCCCCCCATCTCAGGTCGCCAAAATTTAATAAGGAGACAAAAGATATGTTTACGTTTACAGAAATTAAGAGTTGGTTCTTGGCCCACTTCTTAAAAAAATCCATCCTTCCAGACGAGAGACCATCTCGGCGATATCCCGAGCCTGGACCCGATGCCGAGATTTGGACTTTTCGTGACAAGTATGCGGAGAGAAATAGCGATTTGGATACTCAGGCGATTGAGCTAAAAGTGAAAGAGGCAGTCAGTCGCCTCAAGAGTCAGGGAAAGTTTTAGGTGTTTTATGAATGAAATTTATGTCGGTGGGGATATCGAGAAGGCACTGATAAAGCTGAAGAAAAAATATGCGCAAGAGATAAGCAAGTCAATCGCACGTCATACTTTCTACGAGTCGAGGACTGTACGGAAGCGACGGAAAAAGAAAAAGTCTATTCAAAGGATTCAAAAGCTTGAGTCGCGATCACTCGTGAGGGTGACTGAGGCAAAAAGGCTTTATGGAAAAAGAAGTTTTGAATGGGGCCTGAGTACGTAGCCAGCTTGAGGCCCATGCTTCCCCGTTTTAAGGTTGTCAGGTTGCGTGAGGCAAGAGATTGGGTTGGGGCCTATGTCGAGAGCCATTCACAATATTTCAATAATTTGGAGAGGTCTTAGAAATGGAAAGTAACGATCGTTTATTAAGTGTGGGAGAAGTTGCTTCCTGGTTAGGCATGAGTACGCCCTGGATTTACAAAGAATGCGAAAAAGGTACGCTTCCGTTTCTTCGATTAGGTCAGGCGATACGGTTCGACCGGGAACAGATTAAGCAATATTTGGGGGAGAGAAAAAACCTTAAGAAAGCGTGATAGTGAGGGGAGCCTACAAGTGTTAGGAGGTTTTTGGGAATGGATTCAAATTTAATTTCAGAATTCTTCCGATTGCTTTTTTGTCATTGTGGACCCGGTCTGCTGCGGGTTCTGGTGCTAAGATATTCACCCGGGGTTATAGAGGACAGGAGCGTCCGCATTGCTTACCGAAAAGATGCAGAGAAGTTGGATTTTAAGGTTCCCGAGGATATCGACAAGTTGCCAAAGATTTTCGAGAAATACAAAATCCCTCCTATTCCTTGGCATCTTACTCCCCATCTTTATTTTCGGCCCTTTCTCTTGGGGAGGCACGGAGAAATTTCCTCAATTCCGTGTTTGTGGATTGATTGTGACAAATTCACGCCTGACATTGAGGCGAAACTAAATACTTTTAGGCCGCCCTCGATTATTTTACAAACGTCTCCGCAACGTTGCCATTTCTTCTGGATACTTAAGCATCCCCTCGAACCTAAGAAGAGCGATGCAATTATCAAGATTCACCAAAGATTAGCCAAGGCGTTTGGTGGTGATTCGTTGCCGACCTGGAATCTTGATTATGTCTCGAGGGTTCCGGGGTCAATAAACATGAAACACTGCATTAAAAAATATTGGAACGAGGACCCATTTGGAGGAATCCCTCCGAATGCGTTCGAGGTAACATACAGCGCAACGCAACGGGAATATAGTTTGAAAGACTTCGAGGGGCTTCCCTTCTTAACCATAAGCGATTATTTAAAAAGTTTTGCAAAACTGTCAGTGTGGAATAGAAAGAATCAATAAGACTCCTTTTTGCCGATGACCCTCAATGCTGGGTGAGGGAATAAAATTAGGTTGTGAAAATATGCCTATCCGGTTGTTACAGAAAAGACGGATTTTTATTGAATTTTTAACCTTTTTGGCATAGGATAGCCCATCTCGATAGGGAGGTGGGTTATGGTAGTCAATATTGATTTAAAAGATCTTTTAAATTGGTACACACAAGAGGACAAAATAATGGAATTTAAAGATAAACTAATGGTTCGTGGTGCTGGTTTACTTTGGATTCCTTTGTTTTGGCTTCAGTTTATAGCATGTATTGTAATAGGGACCGAAAGTTATAATAAATTTGTGCTTTATACGATTATCCTTCCCGCCCTTGGATTTTTGGTACTGGGAATTATTTTTTCTATCGTTGAAATCTATAGAATTTCGATCCTTAATAAATATGAGCAATACACAAAGATACGTCTTAAGGAATACCACAAAGCGTTAGGAGATGATTATGAAAATTTGGTGCAGAAAGAAGCACAGTCTCTTTTTAAATTCTTAGATGGTGCAGCTGCTATCATAACTCAGGCGAAGGTTGAACACGGAGAAATAAAATCGAGGATACAGGCTTTACAAAACTCATTGTCAATTTTTAGGCAGAAATATTTCAATAAAAAAGATGAAGATTAACAAGGCTTATAATTATCCACTAAAGTGGTAGTCGGGCTGTTAGGTGTACAAACCGAATAATCATATAAACTTTTTACTTGACAAAAATATTAAATAGTAGTATATAGACTAATATGAATAGAATCGTAAGGGCATTAAATGAGATAATAGTGAAGGAGAAAACCACCGTCTATGGAGTAGCGAAGGCAATAGGTGTTGACGTTTCCTCGCTGTACCGAGCGTTAAAGAACGGAGGGAACTTGGGAGCTAAGAGCATCGATAAGATTCTTGAACATTATGGCTATGAGGTTAGACTTATTAAATCCAAGGCAAGGGAGGTGAAACCGGAAAAATCTAAATCCAGAAAAGAAAGGTAGGTGAGAAGAGATGGGAGTGTACCAACGAGGAAAAACATGGTGGATTGATTATTATGAACCCGGTAATGGTAAGCCTAAAAGAATGAGGAAGCCGGTGGGGTCCTCCAAGAAGAGAGCGGAGGAGCAATTAGCCAAGGTCGGCTCGATGAAGGCTGAGGATCGGTACTTCGATGTCCTTGAAAAGAAGAAGAGTTCCAAAATAAAGTTTAGCGAACCCCTGGACAGATATATCAAGGACAGCAAGGATAAGAAATACTTTCAGGAGTCCGAAACCTATCTCATGCCTGTACTGAGGGAGTCCTTCGGTGAGATGACGCTTTCGAGGATCAATTACATGGCCATTGAAGACTTCAGGAATCTTCGGAAAGAGACAAAAACCCAATACGGGGGGGAGAGGACCAGAAGGACGGTTAATTTGGAATTGGCCATCTTGCGGCATATTTTCAACAAGGCTATCGAATGGGAGATGATAGAAAAGAATCCAGTCAACAAGTCCATCTTCTACAAAAAGGCCAATAGCACCCGGGAGCGGGTCTTGAGTCCTGAAGAGATACGGTGCTTGATAGAAGCCTGCCCTCCTTATCTCAAACCGATCGTGGCCATGGGAATTTATACTGGACTTCGGAAGGGAGATATCTTAAATCTTGAGTGGCGAAACGTGGATCTTAAAAGAGGTCTGATCGTGCTTGTGGAGGCGAAGACGGAAAAGAAAAGATACATCGTTCTCAATCCTGACCTTTCGACCCTGCTTAAGAGCCTTCCAGTCAAGGGAGCATACGTTTTCCCTGGGAGGAATGGAAAACCCCGTATAGACGTTAAGAAATCGTTTTACAAGGCATTAAATGAAGCAGGGATAGAACAAGGTAAGGATCGAAAGACTAAGGCTGTGTTTCAGACGTTACGCCATTCTTGTGTAACTCTGTTGCATGAGAGGGGAGCCAATACGTCCGCTGTTCGAGGATTTATTGGGCACGCCTCCGAGAAACAAACAGAAGACTACACACACTTGACAGAACAATTTCAACGGAGGGTCGGAGATCTTCTCACTGGATTGGTTGATGTCGAAAAGATCATTAATGGTCACAATTTGGTCACAAGTGATGAAAATCAGAAATATCAACCATATGCCAGTGCTTGATAATACTTGCTTTGCTGATGGGCTATGTTTGAAATGATTGAAGGACAACGATTAGGCGGTAGGATAGGCAGCAAATGCTTGTAAATAAAGGACGGGGAGTAGCGCAGCTTGGTAGCGCGCTTGGTTCGGGACCAAGAGGTCGGGAGTTCAAATCTCCTCTCCCCGACCATCCTTTCATTTGCATACTTCTTTTAATAAAGTCCCAGACATTGAGTCTGGGACGAAAAAATGCCATTCATCGTTATTAATTGGGTAATAAACTTCTTCATTCTTGGAATAAAAGAGAATACGTAAATGACGAATTGATCTTTCTATACAGTTAATCTCAAGCAATATTAAACTAAAGTCCAAATTCTGACATTCCTTTCCTCCCCCTCTGACCCAATGATATATGCCTTTCTCCGTATAAATTGATTGCACACACACCCTGACAATGTTTTTGGATGAGCGTGTCATACTCTCTGTCTCATAGAAATTCGACCCCTCTTCATTCGTTCCATAATACTTCCAATCAAATCCCCACACTTCCTCATAGCCAAAGAGGGCAAGTCCGATAAAAACAAGGGTGATTCCTAACTTTACAGATAATGACTTCATGCGGGTCACCTTCTTTTTATTTCCAAACTGTTTTATAAAAAATGCCTGTTGAATACCATCCAACTTGCTATCTGGATGAAAACAGGCATTCTTTATAAAAATCCGTGTATCTGTCATTCTGAACTTGGTTCAGAAACTCTGGAAATGAGACCCTGAAACGAGCCTGATTTTCATCAGGCCAGGGTTCAGGGTGACATTGAAACTCTCTTGGGATTCTTTCAACTTCTCCAAATGCTCCGATGGTAAGGACGGAGTAATTTATTTACAGAAAGTTATGTTTTTTATCTGGCAGGGTTCGTGATCAAAGGGATCAGGACACAAAGGTTCCTTTTTTATATTTCCAGATCACCAACTTCTCCTTACGCAAACGAAGGAGAGCGATTTGGACGGGATTCCTGCTCACATTTAATCGATGGGCAAGCTTCTCCTCTACTAATCTTTGACCCTTCCTGAATTTCCCGGAAAGAATCATCTTCTTCAGTTGGTCATAGACTTCTACACTAAGCTTGGATCTCTTCACCAACCTTGGAAAAATCTCGTTTATCACACTATCTGGTATCTTATTTTTCATCTTTCAAGCCCCCCGTTCTAAATTAGTTTAGGATTTCTATCCCTTATAACACGCTTTTTATTATTCCCTGCTTTCTTCAATAATGCAACCCCTTTCTTCTTACACCCTTTCTTCTTACAGAAGCCACTCAGAGAATGTTCCTTTTAATGGTAATTTTCCATGACCGTTACATCACCTTCGAACGAT